>Ga0326597_10004361_pt1 | contig 19934 bp, 17 predicted proteins | sample RVTome_12_FD_203789 | JGI IMG/M metagenome (GOLD analysis project Ga0326597, IMG submission 203789) | Soil microbial communities from uranium-contaminated site in the Upper Colorado River Basin, Wyoming, United States - RVT100D185 | ecosystem: Environmental > Terrestrial > Soil > Contaminated >...
CCGGCAATATGCGGCGTAAGCAGCAAGCGCTCGGCCGCCTCCCCGGTGAGGGCTAGTAACGGATTCGCTGCCGGCGGCGGCTCGGCTGAATAGACGTCCACGGCCGCGCCCGCGAGCTTGCCGGCGGTGAGGCATTCGGCCAACGCCGCCTCATCCACGACTCCGCCGCGCGCTGCATTAATCAACACGGCGTCGTGCTTCATGAGCGCGAGCTCAGTCGCGCCAATGAGATTTTCCGTAACGGGCAATAGCGGCACATGCAGCGTGACCACATCCGCTTCGCTTAGCAGCTTATCGAGCGGCAAACGGCGCGCATTGAGCTCCACCGGCAGCGCCGACTCCTCGACCACGGGATCGAAGTAGACGAGCGCGCAACCCATACGCGCGAAAGCTTGCGCGACCGATAGGCCGATATGCCCGAGACCGACGACGCCGACGGTCAATCCTTCAAGACCGCGCAAGCTAGCCGCGAGCATCGCACTGCGGCACGCCGCATAATTGCCTTTGCGGATCTCACTGCTTGCCCAGCTCATCCGGCGCAACCGATCGAGCGCCGCGGCAACACAATAGTCCGCGAGCGCCCCATTAGAGCCGCCCGCGACGTTCGCGACAGGGATGCCAAGCTTCTTCATCGCTTCCGCATCGAGACGATCGACGCCCGCGCCGGTCACTTGCACGAGCTTGACTGCGCTGCCTGTCAATAGCGCTGCGTCGAGTTTCGGGCCGACGGCTGGAATGACGAGTGCCGCGGCCGTACGCAGCAGGTCTGCGAGCTCGGGCGCATCCGGGGCGAGATAGGCGATCGCTAGCGGCGGCGGCCTGACGCCGACTTTGAGAAAATCCTGCTCCGGCCGCAGACACACTACTTCGTGTGAAGTGCTCATTACTGATGCTTGCCCAGATCGGCGGTCGGGAAAAAACACAGTAAAACCAGCGGAGCCGTACCCGTGTTGCGCGTGTAGTGCGGCTCGCGCGGCGGCACCAGGATCGTGTCACCAGCCTGCACGGGCCGTTCGCCTGCCTGCGTCCAGAACGCGCCCGTGCCCGACAACACGTAAATGCATTCTTCGGAATCGCTGTGCGCATGGGGTTCGCGGGCTGCAGCACCGGCAGCCGCGGGCGGGATCTCGACATGGCGCAGCGTGACGGCCGCGGACCCTTCAGCCGCCGAGACGATCTCGCGCGAGACGCGGCCCGGCAACCCGAGTTCCCGCGCGGATTCGAGACTGATGACGCGCGCCATCGAGGCGGGCTCAGCCGACCTGCTTGAGTTTCGTGATCTCGGCGACGCCGCCCTGCACTTCGGCCAGTTGCTGGAAGATGTCCGCCGCCTCTCTGGCGATTGCCACGGCGATATCGTCGACCATTTTGCGGCCCTTCTCGACGGTCGCATGCTCGGGCGAGCCGTACCAGCCCGTCGGCGCGATTGAGCGGATATCGGTCAACACCGGCTGATAGCTGCGCGTGCGCCGCAGCTTGTCCATCTTGCGGCCGAGATCGTGCTCCGAGGAATGGTCGATACGATCGAGATGCACGAGTTCCGGGCGGTAATCGAGCACGGCCAGCGCTTCGATCTCGCCGCCATGCGTCAATCCACCGCAATCATGGCCGTAAAGCTCTGCGGCGACATAGCAGGCCTGCACGGTCAACACCGTCATGCCGTGTTCGCGATGCAGCGCATCCGCCGCAATCGACAGCGACGGGATATTGCCTTCGTGCCAGTTCAAGATTAGCAGATGGGTTGCGCCGTGCTGCGCTGAGGACACGCAGGTCTCGGTGACGACACGCTGGTAGGTATCCGGCGTCAGGCTCAGCGTGCCCTCGAATGGCATGTGCATCGGCGTCACCCCGAGCGGGCCGCCGGGCAGCACGAGCCCGTCCATGCACTCGGCCACGGCGTGCGCGATTACGTTCGCCGCATAGATATCCGTGCCGGTTGGTAGATGCGGGCCATGCTGCTCGGTGCTGCCGGCAGGCAAGAGTACGAGCGGGTTTTTCTTGAGCTGCCCAGCAATCTCAGGCTGCGTGAGGTCGATGAAATAACGGCTAGGTAGGCGTGTCATAGTGGGTCACCTTGCGTTGCGATGGGCTCAGCCGGCGATCTTCGCGCGCGACTCAGCGAGTATGTCTTGGATCGGCACGGCGGCGCCTTTGCGCTCGACCGAGCGTAGCGCTGCGTAAACGACCGCGAGCGCGATATTGCCGCTGCCGGCGCTCAGCTCCACAGGCTTACCGGTTGCGCACATGTCGGCAAACATCTCGAGTTCATCTTGAAACATGTTGCCCTGGGGCAGCGTGAGGTTCTCGCGCTTGCCGTAACCGTCCTTGCCGCGCTGAATGTAAAGCGTCGAACTCTCGTGCAGCTTATCGGGATTGTCCCAGGTGCTGAAATCGAGCTCGTAGTGCATCAGGCCTTTCTGGCCGAATACGCGTATCGAGAAAATTCCAGGCGATGTCCAGCAAGAACCGATGTAGGCGAGCTTGCCGTCGGCGAAACGCAGTAGCGTCATTGACTGATCGTCCACCTCCGCGCCGACCGGCGAGAGCTTCGAGGCGATCGAATGCACTTCGGCGATCTCGCCGCCCAGAAAATGCACGGCGTCGAATTGATGGATCGCGAGCTGCGAAAGCGGTCCACCGGGTGCCTTGTCTCGATACCAACGCCAAGTATCGGGCGTGAGCTCGAGTGCGCGCTCGTTCGAAAAATTCGCTTCGATGAACGCGACTTTGCCGAGCTCGCCGCGATCGATCGCCTCTTTGATCATGCGCGCGCCCTTCAGCAGGCGCGCGCTGTGACCGACCATGATCTGCACGCCGTATTGATCGACGAGTCCTTCGATCTTAAGGCCCGACTCGAGTGTGTTGGCAATCGGCTTTTCCGTGTAGACATGCTTGCCGGCTTTAGCCACGGCTTCGGCGACCGGCAGGTGCTGCTCGTTCGGCACCGTGAGGATCACGCCTTTGACGGTGGGATCGCCGAGCAAGGTGTCGAGGTCGGGAACGGTCGCGACACCGAACTCCCGCGAAAATGCCTCGCGCTTCTCCGCCGAGCGGCTGAAGCCCGCGACGATCTCGAGCTTGCTGGATTTCTGGGCGGCGCGGGTCAACACCTTGGCCCAGCGGCCGAGGCCGATGATACCCACTTTGACGGGCTCGGTACGCATAGAGATCTGTGCTCCTGACATGGTCGGTTTGGTTAGATTGTCTGATTGTATTACAATGTCTAGCCATGAGCCAGCCTGCCCTGCTGAAGGTCAATAAAACCGCAGCTTCCTTGCGTCAGCAAGTCATCGAGAGCCTGCGCACGGCGGTGATCTCGGGACGCTTGAGCTCCGGTCAGCGCCTGACCGAACGGGAGCTCACCGAGAGCCTCGGCGTGTCGCGCACCGTGGTCCGCGAGGCTCTGCGGCAGCTCGAAGCCGAAGGCCTCATCGAGGTGATCCCGAACCGCGGCCCGGTCGTGCGGTCGCTCACGGCCGAGGAAGCGCAAGACATCTATCACATTCGCGCCGTGCTCGAAGGGCTCGCCGCACGCGAATTCGTGGCCCAGGCCGCGGCCGAGCAGCTCGCCGCGCTCGAGACCGCTTTCGACGATGTCGTCACCGCTTACGAGGCCGGCGATGCGGCCCGCATCGGCGCAGCGAAAACGCTCTTTTACGATGTGCTCTACGCGGGTGCCGCGAGCGAGACGTTGAGCTCGATGCTCGCCACACTGCACGCACGCATGTGGCGCTGGCGTACCTTGGGCCTGGCGCATCCGCAGCGTTCAGCCACGCGCTCGCAGGAAAGTATCGATAACTTGCGCGAAATCGTCGCCGCAATCCGCGCTGGCGACGGCGAGCGCGCCGAGCGCACGACTCGCGCGGAAGCTAACCAAGCAGCCGCGGAAGTGTTACGTCTGCTGGCTTACGCAGACCTCGATGCGGCAAGCGACGACAAACGGCTTAAGGAGAATCGCGCGTGAGTACCGACTGGAAGATGCTCGATACGGACGTGCTCGTCATCGGCGGCGGTGTCGCCGGCTGCATGGCCGCCATCCCCGCACTCGAAGCCGGGCTCGACGTACTCGTCTGCGAGAAGGGCAAGGTGCTCGACCATTGCGGTAGCGTCGGCTGCGGCGTCGATCACTACCTGACGATCATGGAATCTGGGCCCGAGTGGGACACGCCGGAGTTCTTACTCAAGTATGTGCCGGAACTCACCGACGGCATCGTCGACATGGCGGTGACTAGCCGCGTCATTCACGAGATGCCGCGCATTCTGCACAAGATCGAGACGTTCGGCGTCGACTTCAAGGATCCGCGTTACGGCGATTACTACCGGTTGCGGTCCTTTGGCTTACCCGGCACCTACCACATCAATTTCGACGGCACTGAGTTTAAAAAACACATCGGCCAGCAGGTGCGAAAAAAGAAGGGTACAGTGCTCACGCGTACGATGGCTGTGCAGCTATTGACTGAGGACAATCGCGTCTACGGGGCGCTGGCCTTCAATTTTCGCACCGGCGAGTGGTACGCGATTCGCGCCCGCGCCGTCGTTCTCGCGGCTGGCGAAGTCAACCGCATCTCCAACAATGCATCAGGCTTAGCGTTCGATAGCTGGCACTGCCCTTACAACACGGGTGATGCGCACCGGATGGGTTATGGCGCCGGGGCGACGCTCACTAACATGGAGTTTGTAGAGACGACGCTGACGCCCAAAGGCTTCTCCGCGCAAGGACTGAACGCGCTCGTGAGCGAGGGCGCCTACTTCATTAACAAGAGCGGCGAGCGCTTCATGTTCAAGTATGACGAGAATGGCGAGAACGCCCGCCGTGCCGTCATTGCCGACGCCGTGATCAATGAATACTTGCTCGGCAACGGCCCGATCTACGCAGACTGCCGCCATCTGCCGCCGGAGATCCTCGATCATATGGAGGTGACCTTGCAGGTGGATCGCTACACGATGCCGGCGTTCTACGAACAAAAAGCGCTCAGATTTCGCGACGAGCCTGTCGAAGTTTCGATCTCGGAGCTCAGCATCCGCCGCAGTGGCGTGTATTTTCGCGGCAGCGGCCTCGCCGTTGACACGGACGGGCAAACCTCGATCGGCAACCTGTTTGCAGCGGGTGATTGCGCCTCGGTCAGCGGCGGAATCGCCGGTGCCTCTGTGCTCGGGCATATCGCGGGTGAAGGCGTCGCGGCCCATTTGCGCAAGCGGCAGGGCGCGCGGCCCGAAATCAATATGGGCGCGGCGAATGACATCCGCGCCGCAGCGATGACACATCAGCAAAATGAAGACGGCATCCCGTGGAAGGAGTTCGAGCGCCAGACGCGCCAGACGGTCAGCGATTACGTCGGCGTGCGGCGCAATGCGAAGGGCCTGAATCTCGCGCTCGCGACCTTGCAGGCGCTCGCGGCCCAGGAGCCGGCGCTCAAGGCCGACGACCTGCACGGCCTGATGCGCGTCCAGGAATCGAAAAGCATCCGGCTGTCGGCCGAACTCATGGCGCACGCCGCGCTCGCGCGCCAGGAAACGCGCACGCGTTCTTCGCACCGCCGGCTCGATTATCCCGACACTGACGATGCGAACTGGCGCAAATTCGTGCTACTCAAACAAGGATCACACGGCCCGGATGTCAGCACATTGTCGTGTGACAAACCGTTGGCGGCGGCATTCATGCGTCTGCAACAAAAGGAGCTGTCCGATGTCGGCTGACGCGAAGCAAGCCCACAACCCCATCCAGATCGATCCCGAGACCTGCGTGAAGTGCAATCTATGTGACTGGATCTGCCCGGGCGATCTCATCTATAAAGAAGAAGACAACCGTGCAACGCTGCCCGTCGTCGCCTACCCGGACGAGTGCTGGTATTGCGGGCTGTGCCAATCGATCTGTCCGGTGGATGCGATTACGATCATATTTCCGGACGAGATGATCAACTGCAAAACCGACGTCGTGAGCTTGCTCGGTAAAGTCCTCGCGTAACGACGCCATAACAACAACCGTTCCGGGGGGAATGCTCGTAGATGCTTGAGGCCATCGGTTCCGGGCTCGTTGCGCTGCTGACGCCGCAGGCCATGACTTTCATGGTCATTGGCGTGGTTTACGGGCTCGTCGTGGGCATCCTGCCGGGTCTGGGCGGCATCGTCGCGCTCGCACTGTTACTGCCCTTCACCTACGGGTACGAGCTCGCCGCCACGCTCGCGCTGTTGCTCGGCGCGCATATCGCGACGATTTGGGGCGGCTCGGTGACGAGCATCTTGTTTAATGTGCCGGGCGCCGCCAAGAGTCTCGCGCTCGTGTTCGACGGCCATCCGATGACCCAGCAAGGCCAAGCGAGCCGCGCACTCGGTGCCTCGGCCATGGCCGCCCTGCTCGGCGGCGTCATTGGCGCCGTGTTTCTCGCACTCAGCATTCCGATCGTGCGTCCGGTCATGCTGGCGCTCGGGCCGAGCGAGTATCTCATGCTCGCACTCTGGGGTCTGACGATCATTGCGACGTTCAGCGAAGGCTCACTGCTCAAGGGACTGATCGCGACCGCATTCGGCATCATGATCGCATTCGTCGGCATGGACCCGATCACAGGCACACCGCGTTTTTGGTTCGACATTGTTTATCTACTCGATGGCATCTCGTTCCCGGTCGCGATGATCGGCCTATTCGCGGTCGCAGAAATGATCAAGCTCTACGTCAAGGGCGAAACGATGGTCGATCGCGTTACCGGCGATGAGCGAAGCTCCGTGCTCGACGGCGTCAAGGACACGTTTCGCCATTGGTGGCTCGTCGTGCGTTCGAGCCTGCTGGGCCTGTGGATCGGCGTGCTCCCCGGCGTCGGCGCAAGTGTGGGCGGCATCGCTGCTTATGCGCAGGCCGTACAGACCTCCAAGACGCCCGAGCGTTTCGGCAAAGGCGCCGTCGAAGGCGTGATCGCACCCGATGCGACGCTCGGCGCGAACGAAGGCGGCGGCCTCATGCCGACACTGGCCTTCGGCATACCGGGCGGCGAGAGCATGGCTATTTTGCTGATCGCGTTTCTCAGCATGGGCATCGTCCCTGGGCCGCAAATGCTGACGACCGGGCTCGACCTCGTATTCAGCATGGTCTGGATCATCGTGATCGCGAATGTACTGACGACCTTGCTGGGCCTCGGCATCTCGCCGTATCTGGCGCGCCTGCCGATGCTCAATCCGAATATCATGATTCCGCTCGTACTGTCGGTCTGCTTATTCGGCGCGTTCGCCACGCGCGGCCTCGTCGCGGATGTCGTCGTGGCCGCACTGTTCGGCCTGACCGGCTACTACATGGACAAATACAATTATTCACGCGCGAATTTTGTAATCGGCATGGTGCTCGCGGAAATGATCGAACGGAATCTGCACATCAGCTTGAGCCTTTACGGCAGTGACTTCATCTTCACGCGGCCGATCGCGCTCACAATGCTCGTGCTCATGATCGTCACCACGGCATTGCCATTTGTGCGAACTTATCGCGCGCGCAGCGCGGGCCGGGAGCACGACACATGACCCGGCGAGCGCAAGAAAATATCGTCGTCGCCGTGCTCGCGTGCGTGTTCGTCGGCTATATCGCGGTCGCGCTAGGGTTTGGACCGAACGCGCGGCTCGTACCGTTGCCGATCGCGGCGGTCGGGCTGCTCTGTCTGATGGTGCAGATCGTGCGGCAAAATCTCGGCGGCGGCCTCAAAAAAAACACAGTCAACCCGCTCACGCTACTGACCGGCGGGCAGCCAATTGCGGAATCCGAACCCGAGATTGCCGCCGCGCCGGAACGCGACGTGCGTCGCGAACTTGCGGCGTTCGGCTTCGTGGGGCTATTCGTTGCACTGATTGTCGCGCTCGGCCCTGTGCCGGCAGTTTTCCTGTTCTGTGCGGGCTATCTCAGTATCAGCAAACATTACGCCCTCTGGAAAGCCGTCGCACTCGCGGGCGCTTTTGCGGCAACCGTGTATCTACTATTCGTGGTCGGCTTGGAGCTGCAGCTTTACCACGGATTACTGGAACCCTGGATCGAACAATTTTAATCATCACGATGCGAACAACGAGACAATCTCTAAGACCTGTGATGGCGTTGTTTGCCATCATGCTGCTGGCGGCGGCTCTCGGTGTCGCCGACGGCGCGGCGGCAGCCACCGTGCGTGGCGAACGCATTACGCTAATCATACCGAACAGCGCGGGCGGCTTGATGGCTCGCTATGCGCGTATGATCGCACCGTATATCGCCAAGCATGCGGGCGCCGACCAGGTGCGCGTGCGCATCATGACCGGCGGCGGCAACATCCGCGGCACGAACTACTTGTGGTTCGCCGAGCCCGACGGCACGACGATCGGATTTACGAGTATTCCTTCGCTAATCCTCGCCCAGCTCTCGGGCAGCGAAGCGGTGCAGTTCGACACGACCCAGCTGGTCTATCTCGGCCGCGCCGCGACCGAGCCGCGTGTGCTCGTCGTTGGCACCCATTCCGGCATCGAGTCCGCCGCCGACCTCAAGTCGCGAGCTCGCCCGTTCGTTTACCCATCGCAGGGCACGGACGAGGACTTCTACTCGATGGTCGTGATCGCACATGCGCTTGGCTTCGACCTCAAGTTCATCATGGGCTACGACGGCAATGCCGATACTGCGTTGGCAGTCATTCGCGGCGACGGCGACGGCCAGATCACGGCGTGGCGCGCATCGCTGGGCGTCATCCAAGCAGGCGACGAACGGCCGATCCTGACACTCGGCACGGAGCGCTACGCGCCCTTCCCCAACGTGCCGACCGCTACCGAGGCAGCGCTGCCGGAATCGAAGAACGCCGTGCAGGCAATCGCGAATATGCTGGACATGCACCGCGGCTTCTTCGGGCCGCCGAACCTCGACCCTGAAGCGACCGCCGAGCTGCGCGCGGCAATCAGCGCGGCTTTCGGTGATCCCGAGCTCATCGCAGAATCCGAGCGCCAACGCCTGCCGTTGATTCCTTCGGACGGCGCAACCGAGCAAAGCAAGATTCAGCAGATCACCGAGGCGAGCGCAATCATCGTACCAATACTTCGCGCCGCGCTCGAAGAGATTCGCTAACGAAACAGCCGGGGTCGATTCCTAGTTGCTGGCAGTCGTCTCGGCGACTGTAATCTGGGGAAGGGTGTTTTCGATGACGCGCGCGCTCGCAAGATAACCATCGAGGTCCGGCACGGGACTGGAAATCGGAAACGGTATCCCGCGCCGCTCCGCGATAATCCGCGCGATCGCCTCCGCATCGAGCGATTCCCGCTCCAAGCCGGCGCGCTCGAAGGCGGCGGCGATAGCCTGCTCGGCGAGGTCGCCTAGATCGCGCTCGTCCTCGGCGAGTGGCGCGTGCACTTCGAGATAGAGTTCGCCGTCACGCCAACCCGCCAATACGGGCTCATCGATAATCGTCACCGGCGTTCCCGACGCCACGCGATCGAACAACGCTTCGATATCTTCCGGGTATAGACGGATACAGCCGTGACTGACCCGCATGCCGACGCCTGCCGGCTTGTTAGTGCCGTGTATCAAGTATCCAGGCATGGACAAACCCATGGCGAACGCACCGAGTGGATTGTCAGGGCCCGGTGGCACGACGCTCGGTAGCGGATCGCCGAGCGCTGCGTGCTCCGCGCGCACGGATGCGGGCGGATACCAGATAGGCTCACGTGCCTTACCGGTCACCTGCGCACTGCCGGTCGGTGTTGCCCAGCCCTGGCGGCCGATGCCGATGGGGTGACTGGTCACCGTGAACGCGGCTGTCTCAGCAGACTCGGCCGCGTCGTCAGCCACAAAGTAGAGCAGCCGCATGCTCGGCAGATTCAAGACGATGCCGTCGCGAGCCACCTCCGGAATGATGTTCATCGTCGGCAGCACGATCGCCGTGCCCTCGCCGGGCAGCCAGACGTCGACGCCGGGATTGGCGAGGCGCAACTCTTCGTAGCCGACGTTGTACTCCCTGGCGATCTGAACCAGCGTGTTGTCATCGCGTGCGAAGAGCATCTGCACGCCGCCGAGGATCTCTGCGTCCGGGGCCACACCGTCGAAATGACGCGTGGCGAGCGGCGGCTGCGGGGGCTGCGCCGGTGCAGCGGCTTCCGGCGCCGCGACACGCGTGCCAAATCCGTAGCGCCAAGTGCCGAGGTCGAGGCCTTCGAGATAGGTGCACGCCGACAGCATCGAGGCGCAAGCGATTAGCAGGAACGCGCGAGCGACTTTAGGCCTAGCGGGCATCGGCGCAGTATAGCGTAGGTCGCCACGTACTCGCGGCCCAAAAAGCAAAACCCCCGAGGATCGGAAGATCCTCGGGGGTCGTTACAGCCCAGGAGTTTCGCGCTAGCCGGTCCGCCGGCTAGCTCGCAGTTCCCATCCCTGGCTATTGAACGGCGGTCATTCTTCCGTCGGTCTTGCCGATCGTCACCAGGCCCACGGTATTCGTGCTGCTCTGGTGGATCACGAGGTTGCCATCTGCGGTCTTGTGCATATTGCGGATGATGCCCACACCGGACGGTACCGGCCAGCTCTGGAACGTCTCGGTACTCGGATCAAAGCGCACGAGCGTATCCGGGCGCACGTCAGACTCGTTGTACCAGACGATGTCGTCGATCACCTCGATCGCATACGGATGGGAGTCCACACCGCTCGGCGAGGCCCACTGCTTGAACTCACCGGTCTCCGGGTTGAACCGGCCGATCTCACCCAGGCCGGAATCGACGTACCAGACATTGTCCTGGCTATCGATCGCAAGCCGGCGGATAAAGTGGCCCTTGCCCGGGTCCTTGCCGTAGTTCGGCGATTCGAATTCGGTGAGCTCACGGGTCTCGGGATTCACACGGGCAATCTTGTAGGCGCCGCGATAAGCGATCCAGAGCATGCCCCCGGAATCGCGGCGGATGCCATACGGGCGCGCGCGCTCGGTCGGCATTGTTCTGAGGTCGACCGCGCCGGTTGCCGGATCTAAGCGCCCGAGCATATTGCTGTTTTGCACGGTAAACCACAACGAGCCGTCGAGCGCGAACGTCGCGGTATGCGGATCACGTGCGTCGGCGTTGTTCAGCGGATAGACCGTGATCTCGCCGGTCTCGCGATCGATTCGGCCCATCGTGCTATTGCTGTTACCGGAATACCAAACGTCGCCGTCGGGTCCTTCGAGCACAGTGTGCGGGCGGGCGGTCGGATCGAGCCTGTATTCCTTGAACTCGCCCGTCTTCGGGTCGAGCATGCCGACGAGGCTGCCGTACATCCCAGCCCACCAGATCGTACCGTCGGAATGCATGAACGGATCGCGCGGGCGCTGCCCCAACGTCGGTGCCGTCCATTCCGTAAACGAGATAACCGCGTCGCCGGGCACCAGGACCGGCTTGCGCTCGTTGGTCGGCGGGAAGTTCGCTGCGAGATACGTTGCGATTTCGTCCGCGACCGGGTCCGCCAACTGAATCATCTGGCTAAATAAATAGCGCCAATGCTCCTCGGTGTATCCGACCGAACCGTTGATCAGGTCGATCTGGTGGCAGGCCACGCAGATGCCCTGCACGAGATTCTTGCCTTGACCCTCGGGCAGTTCGTCCTGCGCAAGCGCCGGAGCACCGAGCCCGATTAAGACCGCCGAGAGTAATACTTGTGTCGATCGATACATGCGCCGTCTCCCCGGATACGGCCCGATGCCGGGCCTTGGAAGTGAGTTCTTAAGGTGCTCATGCTAGCGCGGAGCGCCTACCGGTGGCAATCGGCTTAGCACCCGCTCCCTGTACGATAAAATTTCCTAACGTATTGTTTACAAATCAATAACCACCCTGATCCCCCGAGCAGAGCATGACGATTTTGGCGATTGGCGGCGGCACCGAAGGACCATCTGGCACGCCGCGGCGGTTGACCTATACTTGGGTCTCCCATCGAGACGCGCCGATCCTGGGAAGGTTTACGTACTAAGGTGGTCGCGCAGTGGTTGTTAGCTCTCTTTTTTAGGAGACGATTCCGCCATGGCTGAGAACAGATTGTTTTGGGATATTCAGGTCACCTCAAGTGACATCGACGTTCGTAAAATCGGCGTAAGCGATCTTTGGCAATCGCTCAAAGAGGGCGTCGAAGACTTCAACGCCAAACCGAGCATCGGGTTGTTCCTAGTCTTGATCTACCCGCTGTTCGCCCTGCTCGTCACGCTAGTGGTCGTAAGCGACGATCTGCTGTATCTCGGCTTTCCGATCATGGCCGGGCTGACACTGCTAGGCCCGATGATCTCGGTTGCGCTGTTTGAGATGAGCCGGCGGCGCGAACGCGGGCTCGACCTGAATTGGCGTTCTGCATTCGCATTTATCCACTCCTCGGCCTTCGCGCCCATTACAGCGCTATCGATCGTAATGATGTTCCTGTATGTGAGCTGGCTGTTCATGGCGGAATTCATCTATTTCGGTACGTTCGGCGCAACGCCGCCGGAGTCGATGGCAGATTTTTTAAATCAACTCATTTCGACCCGACACGGCCACGGCCTCGTCATCTACGGCAACGGCGTCGGTTTTCTTTTTGCCTGCGCTACGCTGGCGATTTCCGTCGTCGCGTTTCCTCTGCTGCTGGATAAGCCGACGACGTCGTTCACGGCGGTCGCCGTGTCGTTTCGCGCGTTCGCGACCAATATTTTGGTCATGGCGCTCTGGGGCATGATCGTCGTGGCGCTACTGGCTTTCGGCGCAGTCTTCTTCCTGATCGGCCTGGTGGCTGTCCTACCGATACTCGGTCACGCGACTTGGCATCTGTATCGCAAGCTCGTCGTCACGTAAGTGGAATTCACTCGACATCGACGACTGCGGTTGCCTTAATCTCGAGCAATATCTCCGGGCGCGCGAAGCCGACAACCGTAATCAACGCGCTCGATGGAAACTCGTCGTTGCTGAAGTATTCCTTGCGAATGTCGACGAACTGATCGCCGTAGCGCGTATCGCCGATGTAGACGGTCATCGTGACAATATCCGCGAGCGTGCCGCCGAAATGGGCAAGCCGCTCGCCGATGAGCCTAAAGATCTCCCGCGTCTGCCCCTCGAAATCCCCAGCCAGCGAATTCCCGTCGGCATCCGTGGTCGTCGTCTGGCCGGCGAGCCAGACGATCTTGCCGCCAGTCGTCGCCACTGCGCGCGAGAACGCCCGTTCGCGGCCGCGCTCGTCGATGACGTACTCGCGCGTGGCCGGCTGAGCCGTCGCAACGCCGGACGCGAGGAGCAAGGCGGTTACGGCGATCGCCGTCAATGACTTGAGAGCTAGCATCGTTTACCTACCTATTGGGTCGCTGACGCAGTTCGTCCGCAGCTTTAGCCAGCAAGAATAGACCAATCGCTCGGGAACGCAATTTTCGGCCGTGCGGCTCGCCTTGCAAGGCAGGTATTCGCAGCCGCACGGCCGCGGCAGGCGATAGCCGCAGAAGCCCTACGGGCGGATACGAGCGGCCTGTGACGAGCGCAGTGCGGCCCGCACCGCGGGGCCGTGAACGTCGCGTACAGCGATTCGATCGGCAGCACGAAAAACCGAGCGCCTCCCAGCCTTGCTGGCAGGAGCCGGTCCCGCATCCTTCGATCGAGCGCTGCTGACTTCGGGCCAAACGTAGCGAGCACGGGCCCTCGTGTCCGCCTTGCGCCCGCCGTTGTCGGCGGCCGTGACGGCTCACGCCTCGTTGCGCTCTCCCCGCCCGTGCACGATTCTGTAGAGCGCCGGCAGCACGAGGAGTGTCAACAAGGTCGAGGAGACGATGCCGCCGATCACAACTGTAGCGAGCGGCCGCTGCACTTCCGAACCGATGCCGGTATTGAGCGCCATCGGCACAAAGCCGAGTGAAGCCACGAGCGCGGTCATGAGCACCGGCCTGAGCCGGGTGAGCGCACCGTCGGTAATTGCGGCGTCGAGCGCTGCGCCGCGCCGGCGCAGATCATGAATGAACGCAACCATCACGAGGCCGTTGAGCACGGCAATACCCGACAATGCGATGAAACCAACCGCCGCCGAGATCGAGAATGGGATACCGCGTAGCAGTAAAGCCGCTACACCGCCTGTCAGCGCGAGCGGAACGCCGGTGAAGATCACCGCAGCGTCGCGCAGCGAACCGAGCGCGACGACGAGCAAGGTCGCAATGATCAACAATGTCATCGGCACGACGACCGCGAGCCGGTTGGCGGCGGACTGGAGCTGCTCGAACGTGCCACCGTACTCAACCCAGTAACCGGCGGGAATCTCGACGCGCTCGGCGACGGCACGGCGCACGTCCGCGACGAAACCGCCGAGGTCACGGCCGCGCACGTTAGCGGTGACGACCACGCGCCGCTTGCCGTTCTCACGCAAGATCTGGTTGTAACCGCTGACGAGCTCGAGCGTGGCGACCTCGCGCAGCGGCACATAGGCGCCGCTCGGCAAGGGTACGGGCAGTTGTGCAAGCGCATCGGGATCGCTGCGTAGATCCTCGGGCAAGCGCACGACAATGTCGGCGCGGCGATCGCCTTCGTAGAGCTGTCCAGCGACCGTGCCCCCGAGTGCAGTGGCGACGACGTTTTGCACGGCGGCGACCGTCAAGCCGAGACGCGCTAATACAGCGCGCTTGGGGGCAACGGTCATGACGGGCAAACCGGTCGCTTGCTCGACTGCGGCATCGGCAGCGCCCGGCACGACGTTCACAGCTTGCTCGATCTGCGCTCCGAGCGCGATGAGTGTATCGAAATCATCACCAAAAACTTTCACCGCAAGCTCGGCGCGCACGCCGGCCAGCAGCTCATTGAAACGCATCTGGATGGGTTGTAAGAACTCGTAGCGATTCCCGGGGATGGGCGTCACGAGCGCCTCGAGATCCGCGACAACTTGGGTTTTCGGCTTGCGCGGATCCGGCCACTCGTCGCGCGGCTTCAGCATAATGAAGTTATCGGCGACACTCGGCGGCATCGGATCCGTTGCAACCTCGCCCGTGCCGATTTTGGCGAACACGCGCTCGACCTCGGGTAGCGTCCGGATTTCGGCTTCGAGCTGTTCCTGCAGCTCAATGGCTTGGCTGAGGCTCGTACCGGGAATGCGCAGAGCATGCATGACGATATCGCCCTCATCGAGATTCGGCACGAATTCCGTGCCCAAGCGCGTCGCGAGCAGAACCGTCACGGCGACGAGCGCGAGCGCTGCGGCCACGACGAGCCACCGCAAGCGTAATGCTATAGCTAACAATGGCGCGTATATCCAACGCGCGCCCGCGACGATGGGGCTGCGGGGCTCGCGAACCGTGCCGCGAAATACGAGCGCTACACAAGCAGGCACAAACGTGACCGACAGCACCATCGCGCTGACGAGCGCAATGACGACTGTGATTGCCATCGGGTGAAACATCTTTCCCTCGACGCCCGTCAGCGCAAAGATCGGAATGTAGACAGCCGTAATGATGCACACACCGAAGAGCGCGGGCCGAATGACTTCGCGGGTCGCCGCGAGCACGACATCCAGGCGTTCCTGCAGTGATCTCGTGCCGGCAGAATCTTCCTGCGCCAGGCGCCGCAGACAATTCTCAACGATGATGACCGCACCATCGACGATGAGCCCGAAATCGAGCGCGCCCAGGCTCATGAGGTTGGCGCTGACCCCGCTCTGGACCATGCCGGTGATCGTCATGAGCATCGCCACTGGAATCACGGCGGCGGTCAATAAAGCCGCGCGGAAATTACCCATGAGCAGGAACAGCACGATGATGACGAGCACCGCGCCTTCGATCAGATTCGTACGCACCGTGACGAGCGTCTGATCTACGAGCTCGGTCCGATCGTAGACCGCCGCCGCGGTGATTCCGGCCGGCAAGCTCGCCTGAATCTCTTCGAGGCGTTCGGCGACGCCGTTGGCAACCTCGCGGCTGTTCGCGCCGATGAGCATGAACACTGTGCTCATGACCACCTCGCGGCCGTTTTGCGTGGCCGCACCGGCGCGCAACTCCTTGCCGATGGCAACTTCGGCGACGTCGGCGACGCGCACGGGCACGCCGCCGCGCAGAGTAACGACAATATTCTCGATGTCCTCGAGCGTTTCTACCCGGCCTGGCACGCGCATGAGCCACTGCGCGCCGTTGTACTCGATGAAACCGGCGCCCCGGTTGTCGTTATTGGCTCGCAGTGCCGTGACGAGATCTGCAAAGTTCAGTCCGTAGGCAAGCAGCTTGCCGGAGTCGGGCGCGACGAGAATTTCCTTCTTCAGGCCGCCGATAGGATTGACCTCGACGACGCCAGGCACACGCAAAAGCTGCGGGCGAATAATCCAATCGTGCACGGAGCGTAATTCGGTTTGATCGATGAGCGTGCCGTCAGGCAAGCGCGCGCCGGGCTCGGCATCGACCGTGAACATAAAGATTTCGCCAAGCCCGGTTGCGATCGGTCCGAGCACGGGCTCGAGCGCCGCCGGCAGGGTCGCTTGCGCGGCGATCAATCGCTCGCTGACCTGCTGGCGCGCAAAATAGATGTCGGTGCCTTCTTCGAATACCACTGTGATCTGCGAGAGACCGTAGCGCGAGATCGAGCGTGTAAAACTAAGCCGCGGCAGCCCTGCCATCGCGTTCTCGAGCGGGAACGTCACGCGCTGCTCGACCTCGAGCGGCGTGTAACCGGGCGCTTGCGTATTGACGACCACCTGCACGTTAGTGATGTCGGGCACGGCATCGATCGGCAGGCGCGAGAAATTCCACACACCCAAGGCGGCAACGAGCGCCGTGAAGATCAAGATCAGGCCGCGGCGTGCGATCGAGAGTCTCAGTATTGCTGCGAGCATCGTCCGTCCTCAATGATCGTGGGTGGCACCGGATTTTTCGATATCGGCCTTGAGCACGAAGCTGTTCTCGGTCACGTAGCGGGTGCCAGGCTCGAGCCCACCGAGCACCTCGATCCACTCGCTGTCCTGACGGCCGAGATCGAGCATGCGCACCTCGTACTCATCGCCGATTTGCGCGTAGACCACTGTGAAGTCCCGAAATGCTTGCAGGCCGCCGCGCTTGACAGCTAAACCGACCTCGAACTGGGCGACCTGGATGAAGGCCGTCACATGCGTGCCCGGCGGGAATATCCCGGCACTGTTGTCGAGTCTGACGCGGGCATTCACAGACTGGTTGGCGCCGGCGACGGTACCGACCTGCTGGATGGTTGCTTCGACTTCCGGTCCGCCCGTCGTCGGCCGCAGGGCCACAGGCGCGCCCACGCGCACCCGCGAACGCTCGCTCGGAAACACGGCGAGATCGGCCCAGACGACACTGGTATCGGTGATGGTGAACAGGCGCCGGCCGGCCGTTTGCTCGCCGGCAGCCGCCGTTCGCTCGGTCACGATGCCAGCAATCGGCGCGGTAATCGCGTAGGCCTGCAGGCTCTCGTTGCTCTCGACCGTCGCCAGGCGCGCACCCGCTGCAACTTGCTCCCCCAACGCCGCGTCCACGGATTGAATGGCACCGTCAAAGCGCGCGCGAATCTCGCGTACACGCGATGGATCCGTACCAACTGTGCCGTAAACCGCAATCCGCTCCTCGAGCACGGCCGGACCGGCAATCTCCGTTGCGATTCCAAACCCCGCGGCGACATCGCCCGCAATGCGCGTGCGGCCTTCGAAGCTGTCGTAACTCCAATTATGCGTGCGGCCTTGATGACGGGCTGCAACGTTGACGCTGAAGGAGTGCGGCTCATAGACGATGGCATTGCCGCGCAAAAAATCGCCCTGGCGATTGAAACCGTGCGTATCGACGCGATCACCCAAGCGCGTGAGCCGAACTTCGAGATCGACGACACCGGGATCGACCGACTCTCCCGCGAGCGTCGGCCACGCGCGAAATTCCGGCGGTACACCGGTCTCGAAAATTGCGAGCTCCAGCGCGAACTCGCCGTCGCGCAGCATGCGTCCATTGTGCGCCCCGCGCTCATAGTCGCCGGCTGTCGCGGCAATCTCGGCAGCCGTCATCGGCGCAGAGGCCTGTTGCGAGCAAGCGGCCACCAGGCTCAAGAATAACAGCAGTAGCAGGGTTTTTGTGCGGGTCATGATTCTAGTCCTCACTGCGCCGTGATGGCGGGCGCCATGGCCACGCCGGTCAAGCGTTCAATTTCGATCGCGATGCCGTGGGCATCGATGCTGGCTTCGAGTAAAGCCTCGTGGGCCTCGAGTAATTCATTCTGCACTGCGCGCCAGTCCAGATAACTGTAGCGGCCGAGCTCATAGGCCCTGCGCGTATCGACGAGCGCCTGCTCGAGCAGCGGTACGATGTCTGCCTGCAAGCGCTGCGCGGTCTGCAGGTAGTGGTTGAGTTCCTGGTGGAGCACGAACAGCGCCGTTTCGATGCGCACTTCCGCGGCGGCGCGCTCGGCATCGATGCGCGCGAGATTGGCCCGCGCAGCGGCAATGCGGCCCTCATTGCGATTGCGGACGGTCAGAGGAATGGTGATGCCGCCAACGAGCGCGACGTCGTCGCTCGCCTCGAAGCGACGCAATCCAGCGGACAATTGCCATGCTGGCCGGGCTTGTGCCTGCGCCAGCGCGAGCTCCGCCACGCGCAGCCGCTGCTGCGAGAGATAACGCGCCAGATCCGGATTTTGATTCGTGCGCGCTGTGAGTGCCGCGAACGGCTCGAGCGCCGGCAAATTCATCAGATCTCCGGCGACAGTCGTGAAATCGGGCGCAGTCTCACCCCACTGCGCGCTGAGCCGGTGAGTCGCCGAGAGCAGTTCGTGCTCGTAGTCCTCCTCAATGAGCTCGGCGCGCGCTAACGCCGCCTCGGCGCGGGCGAGCTCCGCTGCCGGCGCACGGCTCGCGGCCACACGCTCGCGCACCGCCGTCACCGTCTCGGTGGCAAGTCGCACGGCATCCTCCGCCCAGCGCAACCGCGCCTGATAGGCCAGACACATGATGAAACGGCGGGCAGTCCCGGCCGCGGCATCGAGGCGCGCGATCTCGGCATCGGCGTCGCCCAACTCGAGGCCCGCGCGCGCCGAATCGATACGCCGCTCGCGCACTCCCCGCTCGAGCAGCCAGCCGAGCGTGATAGTCGTCTCCGCGCTGTCGAATCCGGAGTAGACATCGGTGCCGATTACGTCTTGCAGAGCGACGTGAAGTTCGGGATTCGGCGCCAGGCTCGCTTGCGTAAGCTCGCCTTCAAGAGCCTCGCGTTGATAACCGAGCACGCGCAATTCGGGGTTACGCGCAACCGTGCGCGCCAGCGCCTCGGGCAGGGTCAGCACCTGCTGACCGAAGGCTGGTACAGCGAGTGCCAACAGACAGAAGCACACGCCGACAGGGCGTGCGGTCGAGATCAGCATAAGACCTTCCTCTCTTAATAAAGCGGCACGCGCCCACGTGGCACGCGCAGCGTAATCACCTAGGCGAAGAGAGGTACGGCGGGCGGGGCTCGAAGTGGCGGGCGCCAGTGCTGCCTGCGGCGACTAGAGATTCGCGGCTCAACGGCTGGGACAAGCCGCAGCGCGACACGGACAAGCGTGAACAGCGCAACGCTCGAGGCGAGCAAAAAGACCAGATGCTTCGCCGCAGCGGCGCCGAGCTCGAATACAGCAACGTCCGTATCCTGGCTGTGATTGTGCGGGTCGCCAGACGCGTCGTGATCGTGGGCGTCCGCGGCGTCGTGGACATGGGTACCGTGCGCGGCACCGCTATAGCCGCGGTCGTTGACGTGCATATGCAACCCACTGAGCTGCAAGCCGAGCAGGCTCAGCGAGACGAGGAGCGCCAGTGGCGCGACGGAGCGATTCATGGCCAAAAGTATACACCGGCGTGCCGCGAAACTGGCCGGCCCGGCTACGATGACATCGACGGGCGGATATGAGCAACCCGTGACGAGCGCAATGACGCCCGGATCGCGGTACCACGCCGATAAGGGGCGGGTAGGCGCCGCCCGTGACGAGCGTAGCGAGGCCCGCACCGCGGGGCCGCAGTTCGTGCAATGCAGGATTCGGCTGGCAGACCCTGATGTAGGCCG
>Ga0326597_10004362_pt1 | contig 19933 bp, 18 predicted proteins | sample RVTome_12_FD_203789 | JGI IMG/M metagenome (GOLD analysis project Ga0326597, IMG submission 203789) | Soil microbial communities from uranium-contaminated site in the Upper Colorado River Basin, Wyoming, United States - RVT100D185 | ecosystem: Environmental > Terrestrial > Soil > Contaminated >...
GACTGAGGCGGTATCTGTTGCCGCTCGGCTGGCCCGGCCGGGCGACACTGTGCTGCTCGCCCCCGGCTGCGCCAGCTTCGACATGTTCGAGTCTTATGGCGCCCGCGGCGAAGCGTTCGGGCAGGCCGTCCAGTCAGTAATCAAAGGAGGGGCGGCGTGACAGGCAACGTAACTTCGATCGCCCGGGCCCGGGCGGCCGCCCGTCGCAAGGCCGAAACCTCGCATGTCAACGGCAGGATCGTGTCAATCGTCCTGGTAGCGGTGGTGGTGCTGATCGTGCTGGGCCTGGGTGCCACCCTTTCGGCCTCCTCCATCGAAGGGTTGGCCGATGCCGAGGATCAGTACTTCTACTTCAAACGTCAGCTGGTGGGCCTCGGGCTCGGTCTGGTCGCGATGGTGTTCTGTTCTCGCTTCAGCTACCGGCGCTACCGACGATTGGCGATCCCTCTGTTCCTGGCGACTCTAGGTCTGTTGCTTACGGTGGCGGTGGTCGGGCTACAAGCAGGAGGGTCGCGCCGTTGGCTACCGGTCGGACCATTCACCTTTCAGCCATCCGAGTTGGCCAAGCTGAGCGTGATCATGACGATGGCCGTGCTTCTCGAGCGCAAACAGCGGTTGCTTACTCAATGGAAGCATTTCCTCGGCCCGGTTCTGTTCTGTGTCGGGCTCACTGGCCTGCTGGTCGTTCTGCAGCCCGACCTGGGCACCGCCATTGTCATCGCCATTGCAGGGCTGGCGGTGGTGCTGGTTTCACGGGCGCCCTTCCGATTCGTCGTGGCCCTGGGGGTGATGGCGTTGGTCGGTGCCGGTCTGCTGGCATTAGTCGAGGGCTACCGGATGGATCGTATCGACGGATTCATCGATCCGTGGGCCGATCCGCAGGGGACGGGGTATCAAGTGATCCAGGGCTACTACGCACTCGGCACCGGTGGTCTCTTTGGAGTCGGCCTGGGCGCGAGTCGGGCCCGTTGGGACTACCTGCCTAACGCACATACCGACTTCATATTTGCCATCATCGGAGAGGAGACCGGTCTGCTCGGAGCCTTGGCGGTGATCGGCTTGTGCATGGTCCTGGCCCTGGCCGGTTGGTTGATCGCCTCTCGAGCGCCGGATCGTTTCGGACGAATGATTGCTGCAGGCATCATCGGTTGGCTGTCGGCTCAAGCTTTGATCAACATAGGTGGAGTGCTCGGTGTGCTTCCCATCACCGGGATAGTGCTGCCCTTTGTCAGCTACGGAGCGACGGCGATGGTGGTGTCGTTGGCGGCGGTCGGGGTGATGATCAACATCGCCCAACACGGGACCGCCCATGCCGAGCCCTGAGGTCTCGAAGTGAGCTTTGCGATAGCCGCTGCCGGCACTGGAGGCCACGTTTTTCCTGGGCTCGCAGTAGGTGAAGCGTTGATCGTGGCAGGAGTGTCCAAGGACGAAATTCTGTTTGTGGGTGGTGGCCGTCTGGAAGCAGATGTTTACCCCGAAGCCGGGTTCCCGTTCTTGGGGGTCGAGTTGATTGGGCTGCAGAGACGGCTGACCTGGTCGAACCTCACCATCGCCGCCGTGGTAGCGCGAGCGACCCGGGCGATCACCGAGGTAATGCGAACCAGGGGGGTGAGAATGGTGCTGGCTATGGGTGGCTACGTGACCGTCCCGGCAGGCCTGGCAGCCAAAAGGAACAGGGCCAGTCTCTTCCTCCATGAACAAAACGCCGAAGCCGGGCTCGCCAACCGTTTCATGGCTTCCCGGGCCGCTCGAGTCTTCAGCTCTTTTCCCCATACCGGGCGAATGCCGCGGGCGGAGTGGATTGGAAATCCTGTGCGGGAAAACCTGGCCATGTTCGATCGATCCGCCCTCCAGCTCCAAGCGTGTCAAAGGTACGGTCTCGATCCTCGGCGACCGGTGCTCGGCGTGTTTGGCGGCAGCCTTGGTGCTGGCGTGCTCAATAGGGCTGTGGTCGAGATGACAAAACGGCCTTTGCCATTCCAAGTGCTGCATCTGGCAGGTCAGTTACATGCCCAGGAACTATTGGAAAAGACCGCTGGCATCGACCATTGGCGGGTGATCGGCTTTGAACCGGAGATGCAATGGTTTTATGCGGCCGCAGATCTGGTCCTGGGTCGGGCGGGGGGAGCGGTGGCCGAGCTCACTGTCACGGCGACACCGGCCGTGCTGGTCCCCGGCGGATTCGGCTCCGGGGCCCATCAACGCGCCAACGCCGCCGCCCTGGCGGATGCGGGGGCCGCTGTGGTGATCACGGAGGCCGAGATCTCAGAGCTGGCTGCCACCATCCTCGGGCTTATGTCCGACAGCTCCCGAAGAGAGTCGATGGCAAGGGCTTGCGCCACTCTCGCCCGGCCCCGGGCAGCCCCTGACCTGGCGGCGGCGATGGTCACAGCCCATGGTTGACCTTTTGAATGGCAGAGCCCGGCTTCATCTGGTTGGTGTGGCCGGAGCGGGAATGAGTGCACTCGCCAAGCTGGCGTATCAGGCGGGAATCGATGTCAGCGGGTCCGATCTTCGGGGGGGAATCGAGCTGGCGACCCTGGCGGACCTTGGGGTAAAGACCTGGGCGGGTCATCGACCCGAGATGATTGCGGGGGTCGATCTGGTCGTGGCTTCGTCAGCCGTGCCCGATTCCGACCCGGAGCTGATCGCCGCCGCCAGCCAGGGGATCGAAGTTTGGCGGCGTCCGCGCATGCTGGAAACCATCACCACCAATCTCCCCACCATCGGGGCGACCGGCACTCACGGCAAAACCACCACCACCGGTCTATTGGTCATGGGTCTGCGGGCGACCGGCATCGATCCATCTTTCGTGGTGGGGGGCGAGTTGGTCGATCTCGGGACCAACGCTCATCTCGGGGTAGATCCGCCTCTGGTGCTCGAAGCCGACGAGGCCTTTGGTACCTTCGAGCTGCTTCATCTGCAGGGGTTGGTTGTCACCAGCGTGGAACCCGAGCACCTCGACTACTTCGAGACGGTCGATCGGATGGAAGAAACATTCGTCGAAGTTACTGGAAGGGTGGAGGGCCCTGTGTTGTGCTGTGTCGATGACCCTGGGGCGTTGCGGGTGGCCCAACGAGCGCGAGCATTGACCTATGGATTCGATCCCAGAGCCGACTGGCGCCTCGCAGGCTTGGTCGAGACCGCCAATCAAGTCAGGTTTCGTCTCGACGGAGGTGCCGGTCGGACCATCGGTGAAGTAGTCGTGCCGCGTCCGGGTCGACATGTCGCCCTCAATGCCGCCGGAGCATTGGCGCTCGTTGTCGAGCTAGGACATGACCCCGCCGGGGCTGTTGCGGGTCTGGCTGAGTTCAACGGAGTCCGCCGCAGGTTCGAGCTTCGCGGGACCGTCGGCGGGGTGACCCTGATCGATGACTATGCACATCATCCCACCGAAGTTGCAGCGGTGATCGCGGCTGCTCGCAGCGGGGGCCATCGCCGGATCTGGGCAGTCTTTCAGCCCCATCTCTACAGCCGCACCCAGTTACTCCATCAAGCCTTCGGCTCGGTCCTCGCCCAGGCCGATCGGGTTGTGGTGACCGACGTCTACGCCGCCCGAGAGGCGCCAATACCAGGCGTGACCGGTGACCTCATTGCCGCCGCCGCCCGCCGAGCCGGGGCCGAGGTGGCATACGTGCCGCATCGTGGTGACATCGCCGAACGTCTCTTGCCCGAGCTGGAGCCGGGTGACCTGGTTCTGACGATGGGGGCTGGCGACATCACACTCGTTCCGACCGAACTAGCCACGCTGCTGTGGGACCGGGCCAGCCAATGAGCCAGCCAATGAATTGGGACCAACTTGTCAGCAGCGGACTTGCCCGCCCCGAGGCCCTACTCGCTGATCACACCACCTACAAACTCGGTGGTCCCGCGAGCTATCTGATCGAGGTCGAGAGCCTGGCTGATCTTCGGCGGGTCTCCGGCGCTTTCATCGATGCCCCGTTACCCATTCTCATCGTGGGGAGGGGCAGCAACGTTGTCGTGGCCGACAGCGGCTTTCGGGGAGCTGTGCTTCACCTCTCTGGCGAGCTAGCCCGGATCGACACGGCCGGGACTGTCCGCGCAGGTGGCGGGGCCGGGTTACCTCAATTAGCGCGGGCGTCGGTGAAGGCAGGACGACTCGGGCTCGAATTCATGGTGGGTGTCCCCGGAACCGTCGGCGGAGCAGTGCGGCAGAACGCCGGATGCTTTGGCCGGGAGATCGTCGATGTACTAATCGAGGCGGAGGTATTCGAGCTGCCAACCGGAAACCTCACTCGTCGACACCCGGACTCTCTCGAATTGAGGTATCGCCACTCGGCGGTGACAAGCACCGAGGTCGTGGTGTCGGCTTCGTTCACGACCTCGGGTGGGGATCCGGGAAAGGGAGAAGCGTCCATGCTCGAAATCACCCGCTGGCGGCGAGCCCATCAACCCGGTGGAACGCTCAACGCGGGATCGGTCTTCAAGAACCCGCCGGGAGACGCAGCGGGCCGGATCATCGACGCCGCCGGGCTCAAGGGTTTGTCGGTCGGGGGGGCAAGTGTGTCTGACAAACATGCCAACTTCTTCGTGGCAAAACCGGGAACGAAAGCGCTTGATGTTTACCGTCTCGTGCAAGACGTGGTAGCCCGGGTGAAGGAGGCGACCGGGATAGTCCTGGTGCCAGAGATCCAGTTCGCCGGGAATTTCGAGGAGGAAGCTCTTGGTCGACATTGATCCCCGCCTGGCCGCCCGCCGCCGGCAGGTTGCCGAGGCCCGGGCCCGTTCTAGCTTCTCCCGGATCATCTGGGTCCTGGGGGTGACGGCTTTGATCGGAGGAGGCGTGCTGGCGGCCCGGTCGCCTTTGCTGTCAGTCCAAAGCATCATTGTGGAGGGGATGGCCAGGTCAGAGATCGATTCCATCCTGACCGAAGGGGGGCTCTTCCCCGGTCGACCGATGATCCTGGTGAGAACCGCCGAGGTCGAGACGGCCCTGGCAGCAGATCCCCGGGTCAAGTCGGTGGCGGTTCGTCTCGATTGGCCCCAGACCGCCCGCGTTTTCCTCGAGCGGCGCCTGCCAGTCGCATGGGCTCCCGTCGATAACCGCTGGGGCCTCGTTGCGGTCGATGGGGTGGTCGTAGCCCAGGCTGAACTCCCCACCTTCGATCTGCCCCACTTACAAGTCCCGATCACGGCTCAGCCCACAGCTGTGGTCATCGGTGGTCTGGCATTTCTGGCAGAACTTGCTCCCCAACCCGGTGTCGCCGTGGTTGTCACCGAGGACGAAGGGGAGCTGTGGGCAGACGTAGCTGGCACCGTGGTTCGCTTGGGTCGGCCCATCGATATGGAACCCAAGGCCCGGGCGCTGGTGGCGCTCTTGGCCGAGGGGCTCCCCACCGGGGCCATGGTCAACCTGGTGGCGCCAACCAGACCGGCGGTGATCCCGCTCCCGACCGGCTGACCCTCAAGTTCAAGCTGAACCTTAAGAAACCGGGGTTTACACAACGCCATCATCTCTGTAAACCTCTACCTCACCTTTCGGTGTACTTCCCCAAATGCAGGATTGCCTTCCCCAAATCCAGGATTGGTAGTGATTATGAGCGCTCGCAGTTCTTCCCAACCCGTCGGGTATCTGGCTGTCATCAAGGTCATCGGTGTGGGTGGAGGTGGTGTCAACGCCGTGAATCGGATGATCGAAGCTGGCATTCGCGGGGTCGAGTTCATAGCCCTCAACACCGATGCCCAGGCCCTCCTGATGTCTGATGCCGACGTCAAACTCGACATCGGCCGGGAAATAACCCGGGGTCTTGGTGCCGGGGCCAACCCTGAGGTGGGCCGGGCCGCCGCCGATGCCCATCGCGCCGAGTTGGAAGATGTGCTCAAGGGAGCCGACATGGTCTTCATCACCGCAGGTGAAGGGGGTGGAACCGGCACGGGCGGAGCCCCGATCGTGGCTGAGGTCGCTCGCAGCCTGGGTGCCCTCACTGTCGGGGTGGTAACGAGGCCCTTCGGCTTCGAAGGACGTCGCCGCGCTCTCCATGCCGAGCAAGGGATTCAGGAGTTACGGGAAGCTGTGGACACGCTGATAGTGATCCCCAATGATCGGCTCCTCGATGTCGCCGATCCCAAGGCGCCAATGACCGAGACGTTTCGAATGGCTGATGATGTGTTGATGAACGGCGTAAAGGGAATCACAGATCTGATCACAACGCCAGGTCTGATCAACGTCGACTTCGCCGATGTCAAGACGGTGATGTCGGATGCCGGCACGGCCGTCATGGGCATCGGTCGCGGCACCGGCGATGAACGCGCCGCGCAGGCTGCGCAACGGGCAATATCCAGTCCGCTGCTGGAGGCATCGATGGAGGGTGCTAGAGGGGTCCTGCTTTCCGTGGCTGGGCCCGGCAGCATGACCTTGCATGAAGCGACCAAAGCTGCACAGACCGTAGCCGCCCATGCCGACGATGACGCCGAGATCATCTTCGGAGCCATCATTGACGACAATCTCGGTGAGGAAATGCGGGTCACGGTCATCGCCGCCGGTTTCGATCGCAAGCGCAGTGGCCGCGGGTTCTCAACCCGACCGGTCGACTCGGTGGACATTCCCTCGTTCGTGCAGGGATGATCCATCCCCGGGCGGGGGTGGCCTTCAGCCTCGCCGCCGAGGGAGACCTGCGTAACGACCAATCGGCTCGCGAGCGATTCTCGACCGCCCTGGAAATTCCAAAGGAGTGGGCCACCCTCCGTCAAGTACATGGCGGCCGGGTGGTCGAGGCCACAGTCGCTGGTGATCTGGGTGAAGCCGACGCTGTTTTCACCCGCCAATCGATGTTGCCTATCGCCGTCTTCACGGCCGACTGTGCCGGAGTCGTACTTGGAGGAGAGGATGGGATGGGGCTAGCTCATGCCGGCTGGAGAGGCGCGGTAGCCGGGGTAGTTCCGGCGCTGGCGACGGCAATGATTGAAGCCGGGGTGGTGCCCAGATGGGCTGTCATCGGCCCGCTTATCGGTTCTTGTTGTTTCGAAGTAGGGCCTGAGGTGGCGGACCTCTTCGGCGGAAATGTGGCGACGACCTCGTGGGGGACGGTGTCGGTCGACCTGGGGGGATTGCTGAGGGCCCAACTCGACAGCCTTGAAACGTGGCAAGCAGGTCTCTGCACCTTCCATGATCGCTCGTGTTTCTCCCACCGTCGCAACGCCGCCGCCGCCCGGATGGCGTCCCTGGCATGGCTGCCAGCATGACCGGCAACCTCGAATTGGTAAAGCAACGGATTGCCGCGGCGGCGAAGAGGGCCGGTCGAGATCCCGCCGAGGTGACTTTGGTGGTGGTTGGTAAAGGTCAACCACCAAGCCTGCTGAAAGCGCTATACGACCGTGGTCATCGCGACTTCGGCGAGAACCGTGCTCAGGAACTGGTGGTCAAAGTCGATGAGATGCCCGCAGATGTTCGGTGGCATTTCATAGGACCGCTGCAGACCAACAAGGTCCGTTTGGTGCGTCCCGTAGTGACGCTTCTCCACTCATTCGATCGCCTCGATTTGGCGCCGGCGTGGATGAAGGGGCCAGGGTTACCGCCACCGGTCATGGTTCAGGTCAATGTCGGCAACGAACCCCAAAAGCATGGGATTGCGCCCGAGACCACCCGGGTGGTGGTGGATGAGCTCACGACGATGGGGGTGCCGGTCCGAGGACTGATGGCCATCCCGCCGCTGGCCCATGATCCCGAAGAGTCGCGTGGGTACTACCAGCGGATGGCAATGCTCCTGGCAGAATTGCGGACCGCTCACGCGCAGCTCTCCGGGCTTTCGATGGGCATGAGCGACGACTTCGAGGTGGCGGTGGAGGAAGGTGCAACCTTCTTGCGGGTGGGGCGGGCTATCTTTGGCTCAACCGAACACTGAGAGCAATGGGCTCGATCTTTTCCAAAGCAATGGTTTTTCTAGGGTTGGTGGACGAAGAAGTGACTGATCCGTCCGACCAGCGCCTGGTCGAAAACGACCCCCTCCCGTCGCGCCGGTCTCGTCCGGCGAGACCGGCAGAGCCCGAGGAGTGGGACGAGGGCCAACGCCGCACCGACTATGCGAGGGCTGAAGCCGGGCGCCGTTCCGAGCCCCGACGGGTGGAACCTGTTACCCGGGTCGAGGGAAGGCGGGTGGAGCCGCCCAGTGGCAGCAATCGCGCCACTTCTTATCGCGATGCCGCCGACTTCGAGCCAACCCCGGTGCGAGCGATCCGGCCCTCCGATGTGCAGGCTGATGTGCTGGTGATCGAAGAGTTCGGTGATGCCCGCATCCTGGCCGACAGGGTCCGGGACCGGGTGCCGGTGGTCCTCGATCTTCGCCAGACCGACCCCGATCTGGTTCGCCGTGTCATCGATTTCGGCAGCGGTCTCATCTATGCCCTTGATGGAACCATGAACAAGGTGGCGGAGGGGGTAGTGGCGGTGCTGCCACCGCGGGTGGTCTTGAGCAGGGAGGAGAGACGTCGTCTGGCTCGGCTGGGTGTGTATGACCTGGGAGAGGATGAGTAGAGGGTCGGGGGCCACCTAATCAGCTTCATCTGCGCTCTTCTGAATATTTACGCCTTGCTGGTCCTGGCTTGGGTAATCCTTTCTTGGGTTCAAGTGGGGTCGACCCATCCGATCGGCCGGGTGCAGGTGTTTCTCGATCGGATCATCTATCCGGTCATCCTCCCGCTTCGACGCATCCTTCCCCCTTTGCGCCTCGGTGGGGCGATGATCGACTTGTCGCCCCTGGTCTTGTTGCTCGGTCTTCAGCTGGTTCGCCGGATTATCTGTTGACCATGGGTCCTTGGCCTGGGCGATCTACCCTCGTATTCTCGCGAGTCTCCTATCGAGGTAATCGATGACTCTCAGTGTTGGCGACGTAGAAAACAAGCAGTTCACCCCGGCCATGCGTGGTTACCACGTGGACCAGGTCGACGACTTTCTCGACGACGTGGTTGCCACCCTGCGGGCCCACGAGCAGCGCCTGCGCGATGCGCAGGATCGAATACGCACTCTCGAGACAGACCTTTCCTCGCGAGGCAGCGACGAGACCACGATCTCGAGGGCGTTTCTGGCCGCCCAGCGGTCAGCCGATGCCCTCATCACAGAAGCAGAGGAGACGGCGCGCCGCATACGTCGGGAAGCAGAAGCCGAAGCTACCGCCTTGACTGGTGAGCGCGACGAACAACGTCGCAAGCTGCTCGAAGAAATCGAGGTCATGCGGGGGGCGGTAGCCAATCTGAAGAGCACGCTTGGCGAGTTGGCCGCGACGGTGGGAACCGATGTCGCGGGCATGCAGGCGGCTCTGGCAGAGGCTGAGACCGAGGTTCGCCAGCCGCTGGTGGCGATGGTCCCGATGTTCGAGGACGAACCTACGTCAGAGGCTGTTTCGATGGCCGAGGACGCACCAATTGAGGAGGGAGAACCGCACCAGGATGAGGAGATGGAGGCGGGCGCGCCAACGGCGACTAACCAATCAGTGACCAGCATTGTGGACGAGCTTCCCACCCTCGATCTCACCGAGGAGGGCCCCGCACGGGTCAGCTCGCGGCCATGGGAGCGCGGCTAGGGGCCGGCTGGCCTGACCTCGACCTGGAGGGCGGCACCCTCGATATCGAGTTCGGTGCCGTGGAGACCGGGTGCCCTCTCGAAAACCGTGGCCAGGACCTCTCCCTTGATGTATTCGAGGTTTTCCTCGATCGCTGATCGCAGGACACCGTCGATGGCTGCCCAACGAACCTCGATTCGATCGGAAACGGCGAGACCCAGATGACGCCTGAGCTGCTGAATCCGGCTAACGACTTCGCGCGCCATCCCTTCGGACTCAAGGGCAGGACTTGAGGTTATATCGAGGGTGACCGCCAGCTCTCCATTAACCGCCACCACCGTGCCGGAGCGCGCCACCCGATCGATGATCACATCGTCCGAGGACAATGTGACTCCGCCGACCTCGAGCGGCTGGCCGATGAGCAACCGTTCGATCTCCTCCTCAGCGAGAGCTGCTACGAGGCCGGCTATTTCGGCGGTCCTGGGACCGAGGCGCGGACCCAGGATCCGGAAGTTGGCTTTGGCCGATAGGGTCACTATCCCGCGGCTCGAATCCGTGGCTTCGACGGCTTTGACGTTGAGCTCGTCGCCGATCAGCGCCCGATGGGAGTTCACCGCTGTGGCGACGGTCTCATCGTGGGTCACGACAGTCAGGCCCGCCAGGGGCCGCCTCACTTTGAGCTGATGCTGCTTGCGAAGGCTATGACCGAGCCGAACAACCTCTCTGACGATGGCCATTGCTCTCTCGAGGGGGATGTCGATCAGAGCAGGGTCGGCGATCGGATAGCTGCGATGGTGGACCGAGGCCGGGGAGGAGACGTCCAGGCGCGCCACCAGATCTCGATAGATGTGCTCGCTTATGAATGGCAACACCGGTGCCACCACTTCCACGAACGTGACCAGGACCCCGTACAGCGTGGCGAAGGCCGCCAGTTTGTCGGTGTCATCCTCACCGCGGGTGCGCCAGAAGCGCCGGCGGCCGCGGCGCACATACCAGTTGGTGAGGTCGTCGACGAAGCCGAGGATGGGTGGAACGACGTCGTAGAGGTAATAGCCCTCCATCCGCTGATTGACATCCGCCACCAGCGACTGCAGCACAGAGAGGAGCCATCGGTCCATCTCGGGTCGTTCCGAAGGTGGAGGCGCCGCAGCCAGATCGGTTCTGGTGAGACCATCGGCTTCCGCGTAGGTCGTGAAAAAGCTGTACGCGTTCCACAGCGGCAAGAGGACGGTGCGCACGACCTCCCTGACCCCCTCTCGGGAGAACCGCAGCGGCTCCGCCCGCAACACCGGTGAGTTGATCATGAAGGCCCGCAAGGCATCGGCCCCCAGCTCATCGAAGATCTCGAATGGATCCGGGTAGTTCTTCAGACTTTTGGACATCTTGCGTCCGTCCTCAGCCAGGATGAGACCGTTGACCACGCAATTCTGAAACGAGGGTGAATCGAACAAGGCGGTCGAGAGAACATGGAGGGTATAGAACCACCCCCGCGTCTGATCGAGACCCTCGGCGATGAACCTGGCCGGAAAGGTCGCCTCGAAGCGTTCCTGATTCTCGAACGGGTAATGGAGCTGTCCGTACGGCATGGAACCGGACTCGAACCAGCAATCGAGAACCTCGGGGACCCGCGTCATCAAACGGCCACACTCGGGGCAATCGAAGGTGACAGGGTCGACGAAATGTTTGTGCAGATCCGTGAGCCGGACCCCTGAGAGCTGCTCGAGCTCATCGATCGATCCGACGCACACCATGTGTGAGTTGTCGCACCGCCAGATCGGGATGCAGGATCCCCAGTAGCGATTGCGTGATACGGCCCAGTCACGAGCGCCCTCGAGCCAGTTTCCGAAGCGGCGCGATCCGACGTAGTCGGGCACCCAGTGGATGCTCTCATTGACCTCGACCAGGCGATCCTTGAAGCTTTCCACGCGGACGAACCAGGTAGGGATGGCCTTGTAGATGAGAGGGGTTCCCGTTCGATAACAAAACGGATACGAGTGTCGGATCCGCTCCGAGCGCACCACCAGCTTCTTGGCGGCCAGCAGGCGGATGAGCACCGGGTCAGCTTCTTTCACGTTGAGGTCGGCTACCTCTGGCACCGTGTCTGTGAACCGTCCTTTGGCATCGACGGGGTCGACGAGGACATCGAGCCCGGCCGCTTGCAACGTCAGAAAGTCGGCCTCGCCATAGGCAGGAGCCATGTGAACCAATCCGGTTCCTTCGTCGAAGGTGACAGAGTCCGATGACACGACCCGAAACGCTCCTCGATCACGCTCCTCGCCGAAGTGGTCAAACGGGGGGTCATAGCCTGCGCCGACCATCTCGGCACCGCGGGCTCGAGCACCGATCGGCGGAGTGATGTCGAAGTACGCCCCGATCCGGGCTTCTGCCAACCAGTAGCTGCCATCCGCCCAGTCGTTCCTGTCGCTGACGTCGATGCGGACGTAATCGACCTCCTCGCCCACTGCCACAGCCAGATTGCCCAGCAAGGTCCAGGGGGTGGTGGTCCAAATCAACAGATAGTCCCCAGTGGTGAGGGGTCCGTGGTCCTCGAGAACTTCCAGGCGAACGGTTACCGAGGGGTCGTCGGTGTCCCGGTAGTCCATGTTCGCCTCGAAGTTCGAGAGCGGGGTGGCGGCACCCCACGAGTAAGGAAGCACCTTGAAATCCTGGTAGACGAGGCCTCGATCCCACAGCTGACGGAACACCCACCACACGCTTTCCATGAAGCTCGGGTCCATCGTCTTGTAATCGTTGCGAAAATCGACCCAACGTCCGACCCGGGCGGTTACCCGTTCCCAGCTTTCGGTGTTGGTGGCGACGAGGGCGCGGCAGGCCTCGTTGAAACGGTCGACTCCGAACTCTGCAATCTGGCGAGGGCCGGAGATGCCGAGTGCCTTCTCTACTTCCATCTCAATCGGTAGGCCATGGGTATCCCACCCGAATCTTCGTTCGACCCGCCACCCGCGCATGGTCCAGTAGCGAGGGACGACGTCCTTGATCACCCCTGCCAGCAGATTCCCGTAGTGGGGGCTTCCAGTCGGAAACGGAGGGCCGTCGTAGAAGACGTATTCGTTGTCGGCCGGGCGCGATCGTACCGATTCGCCAAACGCGTCGGTCTCGTTCCACCATCGAAGAACGGCCTCTTCGAGGTCTGGAAACCGCACGGCGGCAGGGACGCGGGTGAAGTCTGACCGGGGGCTCACGGAGCTTGGTGATGGTAGATGGCGTAAAGGCCGGGTTTAGGCGGTTTTGTCCCACCCGTAAGTAGTTGGCGCTAGCTGATAATGTTCCGCCCCCTCCATCTCGGGATTGCCGTGGCAAGAAAACTCGCCGCTACCACCGTCAAGAAATTCAAGGCTCAACTGGTCTCCGAGAGGGACCGGCTGGAGCGAGTCATTTCTGATCACGAACGGGAGCTGGAAGAAGCGCGAATGACCGAAACCTCGGCCGAGCGCAGTCCCGATCCCGGTAGTGCTGAAGCCGGCTCGATGAACTTCGAGTACGAGAAGGAACTCTCGCTCGGCCAGAACACGGTGGATCTCTTGCGCAAGGTGGAACGAGCTCTGGCCCGGATCGGAGATGGCAGCTACGGCATCTGCGAGTCATGCGGCCAACCGATTCCTGTCGCGAGGCTCGAGGTGTTGCCCTACGCCACCGAGTGCGTTACGTGCGCGCGTCGGGTCTAAATCGCCCCCAACTCACGGCCTACCTGATCGCGGCGGGGGTAGTAGGTCTAGACCTCGTCACCAAACGGTGGGCGGGGCAGGAATTCGCCGACGGGCCGCTGATCCTCATTCCAGGCATACTCACGTTCCGGTTTGTCGAGAACCCGGGGGCGGCATTTTCGATGTTTGAGAATGCCGGCCCATTTCTCGGGGTGGCGGCCGTGGTGGCCGTGGCCGTGGTGGCGGCGTCGCTGGCGAAGCCTCGTCCCACCCATGAGGTGGTCTCCTTTGGCCTGATCATCGGCGGTGCCCTTGGCAACCTGATCGATCGCATCGCCCGGGGGCCGGGGATCCTGGACGGAAAGGTCATCGACTGGATCGACCTGCGCCCGATCCCCACCTTCAACGTGGCCGACTCGGCGATCACGGTGGCGGTCACGATCCTGATCATCGGCTCGTGGAAGAGAAGCTAAGAAGACCCATCCCCGGCCATCTGGTGGGGGAGCGGGCCGACAAAGTAGTGGCAGAATTGGCCGGGATCAGTCGCCAGGCCAGCAAAAACCTGTTCGATCAAGTGGTGACCGTGGACGGCGTGCAGGTCGAGCCGAGCCAGCGATTGGAGGGAGGGGTGATCGAGTTCCCCGCACCGCCCGCGGCCCTCGGTCTGGCGGCCGACGAGATCCAGGTCGACGTCCGCTTCGAGGATTCCAATCTGCTCGTGGTCGACAAGCCGTCGGGGATGGTCGTGCATCCTGGAGCGGGTCGGAGTCGGTCGACCCTGGCGGGCGGCCTTCTCTTTCGGTATCCGGATCTGGAGGGAGTCGGTGATCCTGGTCGTTGGGGAATCGTTCATCGTCTCGATCAAGGCACGAGCGGGTTGTTACTCGTGGCGCGGACGCCCGAGGTGCACAGGCTGCTGAGTGCCCAACTCAAGAGCCGGGGCATCCAGCGGAGCTACCTCGCACTAGTTCACGGGGTTCCGTTGATGCCGACCGGAACCATCGACGCGCCCATCGGGCGCGACCCTGCCCATCCCACCCGCAAGAAGGTCGCTGCGGGGGGACGACCGAGCCGCACCCATTACCGAGTCGTTCGTGATCTTCAGGTCGCTTCGTTGTTGGACCTCGATCTGGAGACCGGCCGCACCCACCAGATCCGCGTGCACCTCGCCGCCATCGATCATCCGGTGGTTGGGGACCGCACCTATTCGAGACGTAAAGACCCGGTTCCCGCTCCGAGGATGTTTCTCCACGCCCACCGTCTCCGCTTCAAGCATCCCGTATCCGGTCTGGAGACGATCGTTGAGTCGGAGCTACCCGCCGAGCTGGAGGCAATGATGATTGAGCTCGAGCGCGTATACCCTGGACGGGCGGTGTCCACGTGACCTCTGAGCCAACCACCACGGTCTGTTACCGCCATCCCGATCGCCCCACCGGTCTCGCCTGCAGCCAATGCAGGCGGCCGATCTGCGGCGCCTGCGTAGTGGCGGGGACAGTGGGCCAATTCTGTCCCGAATGTGCAAGCGAGCGGGGGAGACAGCGGATCATCAGGGCCCGACCGGCGGCGGGAGGATCTCTTCGACAGGTTGCGCCGGTGACCTTCCTCATCATCGCGATCACCGCGGCGGTATTTGTACTGGGATACCTGAACCGCGACCTCAGCGAGAATCTGCTGGTCTCATTTGCCCAGATCAACCGTTACGTCGCCGAGGGGGAATGGTGGAGGATCTTCACCCCGATCTTGTTGCACGCGGCTGCATTCCACATCCTGTTCAACATGATGGCGCTCTATCAGCTCGGTCCCACCATCGAGCGCCGGATCGGGGCCAGCAACTACCTGTTGCTTTATCTGGCCTGTGCCGGGGTAGGCGGTGTCTTCGCGTTTCGGCTGGGATCGATGGGGGATGCCCTGGTGGGAGCCTCCGGTGCCATTTTCGGCCTGTTCGGACTGTGGCTGCACGCCGCCCTCCGCGCCTGGGGTTCGGAGTTCTCTCGCAGGATCATGGGGTCCTTCGGCCTCACCCTCGCCCTCAATGCTGCCCTGCCGTTGATCTATCCGCAGATTTCCTGGCAGGGCCATCTGGGCGGGTTTTTGGCAGGTCTTTTGATCGGGGAGGCCTGGTATCGCTTTCCCCAGGGCCGCTGGCGACCCGTCCCGCCGGTCCTGGTCATGGTGGCGTCCGTCTTCTCGGTTCTGATTTAGGCCGGATTTCGCGCCTCGTCGCCGGGCCTCTGATGCGCTAAAACTACGGACGTGTCATTTGCCCACCTCCACCTACACACCGAGTTTTCGATGCTCGACGGAGCCGCCAGGGTAAAAGATGTGGTCGCGACCGCCGCCGCCGATGGACAGCCGGCGGTTGCCATCACCGACCACGGCGTCATGTACGGGGTGGTCGACTTCTACAAGGCTGCCACGGGTGCCGGCATCAAGCCCGTTATCGGAATCGAGGCCTACATCACCGAGGGAAGCCGCTTCGACCGGCCCCGCGGCGCCGACAACGTCCGATACCACATGACCTTGCTCGCCATGAACGAGACGGGCTATCGCAATCTCATGAAGCTCTCTTCGCTCTCTTTTGTCGAGGGGTACTACTACCGGCCGCGCATGGACCAGGAGTTGCTGGCAGCGTATGCAGAGGGGATTGTCGCCACATCGGGATGCCTCGGAGGCCCGGTAGCCAAACGGCTGGCACCGGATGCGTCGCGGGAAGACGGCTCGGTCGGTTCGGTGCGCGACTTCGACGCCGCCCTCAAGGCCGCCTCCCTATACCAGGACATATTTGGTCGGGAGAACTTCTTCATCGAAGTCCAAGACCACGGTCTGGAAGCCCAACGGCGGATCATGCCCGACCTGGTGGCTATTTCACGACAGCTCAGGGCTCCGCTTCTCGCCACCAACGATGCCCATTACACGCGCCGAGAAGAACACGAGGCCCACGATGTTCTGTTGTGTATCCAAACCGGCTCGAGTCAAGAGGACACCAACCGGCTTCGCTTCGAGGGTGACAACTTCTACCTCAAGTCGGCTGCAGAGATGCGAACGCTGTTCCCGGCGGATGAATATCCAGACGCCTGCGACAACACTGTCGTTATCGCTGATCGGGCCCAGGTTGATCTCGAATTTGGACGGATCCTGCTGCCCCAGTTTCCGGTCCCGACCGGTCACACCGAGCAGAGTTATCTCAAAGAGCTCGTCTACCAGGGAGCCCATCGCCGCTACGGCGATCCTTTAGGTGAGGAGGTACGGAGCCGGATCGAAGAGGAGCTCTCGGTCATCCTCGACATGGGGTTTCCGTCGTACTTCCTGATCGTCTGGGACCTCATCCGGTACGCCAGAGAGAGACGGATCCGAGTCGGGCCCGGTCGAGGCTCGGCGGCCGGATCGATCGTTGCCTATTCGCTTGCCATCACCGATCTGGATCCGCTCGCACATGGCCTCATCTTCGGGCGCTTTCTCAACCCCGGCCGGCGCCAGATGCCAGACATCGACATGGACTTCGATGAGCGCTACCGAGCCGATGTGATCAGGTACGCCGCTGAAAAGTACGGCGCGGACCATGTTGCCCAAATCGTGACTTTCTCAACCATCAAGGGGAAACAGGCGATCCGCGATGCCGCCCGGGTCCTGGGCCACCCGTATGCGCTGGGGGATCGGATAGCCAAGGCCATGCCGCCTCCCATCCTCGGGAAGGAGGCCACGCTTGACCAGTGCCTGGCGCCACCGCCCATCGAGGCCGACTCAGAGGTGAAGGACTGGTACTCCAACGCGGCAGAACTGCGCGATATGTATCGAACGGATCCGGACGTTACCCGGGTGATCGACGTCGCCAAAGGCCTCGAGCACCTGAGACGTCAGGACTCGATCCATGCCGCCGCGGTGGTGATCTCACCGGCCCCTCTCACCGATCTGGTCCCCGTCCAGCGAAAGGGGGACGATGCCGAGCTCGTCACGCAGTACGAGATGAACGCCATTGCCGCCCTGGGACTTTTGAAGATGGACTTCCTTGGTCTTCGCAACCTTTCCATCATCGAACGCACTCTTGAGCTCATCAGAGATGGGCGCGGAATCGAGGTCGACATCGACGGCGTCTCTCTTGACGAGCCTCTGACCTACGAGTTGTTACGGCGTGGCGATACTGTCGGAGTGTTCCAGATGGAGGGGTCGGGCCTTCGCAATCTCGTGCGAGCCCTGGCGCCGGATCGTTTCGAGGACATCGTGGCGCTCATCTCTCTCTACCGCCCGGGCCCGTTGGGTCTCAACATGCACAGCGCCTACGCCGATCGCAAGAACGGTCGCAAACCAGTCGAGTATCCGCATCCGGCTACGGAGAAGTTCCTGGCCGGCACCTACGGGATCATCGTGTATCAGGAACAGGTGATGCAGATCGCTCAGGAGATGGCGGGTTACTCGATGGCAGAGGCCGACGATCTCCGCAGCGCCATGGGCAAGAAGGTCAAAGTGGCGATGCAGGCGCAACGCGAGAAGTTCGTTGCCCGCTGTGTTAGTGCGGGTCATCCCGCCCAACTGGGGGCGGATCTCTTCGACGCTATCGAGCCCTTCGCCGGATACGGATTCAACAAGGCCCACGCTGCCTGCTACGGGTTGATCGCGTATCAGACCGCCTGGCTCAAGGCCCACTATCCCGCCGAATACATGGCCGCCCTGCTTACTGCAACCAAACGCGACAAAGACCGGACCGCCATCTATCTAGCCGAGTGCCGAGCCCGCGGGATCGAGGTGCTGGTGGCGGATGTCAATGAATCGGACATGGACTTCTCCGTCAAAGAGGGCAAGATCCGGTTCGGTCTTTCAGCGGTTCGCAATGTGGGGGAAGGAGTCGTTGAAAGGATCATCGAGGAGCGGGTCACGAGCGGGCCATTCGGCGACTTCTACGACTTCGTCGATCGGGTCGACCCGCTGGCGTTGAATCGCCGGACGGTGGAGTCGCTCATAAAAGCCGGCGCCTTCGACGGGTTGGGCTACGCCCGCAAGAGCCTGCTTCTCAAATGTGAGGAGATCATCGACGCCACGCTTGAGAGGCGACGGAACGAAGAGATGGGCCAGTTCTCGCTGTTCGGGGGTGACAGCGCGAACCTCGACACACCCCGGCTGCCCATCGGTTCGGAGGAGTGGGGCCAAAGGGTCAAGCTCGGGTTCGAAAAGGAGATGCTCGGGTTGTATGTGTCTGACCATCCTCTGCTCGCCGCCACCGGCGCCCTGGCGGCGGCGATGGCGATTCCTTCGTTGCCCGAACAGAAGGACAAAGCTGCGGTGGTGATCGGCGGGTTGGTGGGTGCTATTACCCGGCGCTTCACCAAGAGAGGTGAGCTCATGCTCTTCTTCCAGATGGAGGACCTGGAGGGGTCGGTCGAGGTGGTGGCATTTCCTGGGGTCGTATCCGAATACGGGTCGCTGGTGACCGCGGACGCCGTGCTGACGGTCAAGGGCCTTCTTGATCACCGTGGAGACGACGTCAAGGTCATTGCCAGGGAGATCGCTGAAGTTGATCTGAGGGCCGGGACCGAGGTTCGACTCGAGGTGCCGGCTCGCCGGTTGTCCGTCGAACTCGTCCAAAAGCTCAAGGATGTCCTCTCCAATCACCCGGGGTCCGCCCCGGTTTTCCTCCATATGCTGTCAGACGACAGCCACCGGGTCCTCCAGCTCTCCGATCAACATCGGGTTGAGCCCCGGTCGGCGCTATATGCGGAGCTACGAGAGTTGTTGGGACACGGTGCTGTTCGCTAGCTGAGCTCTCGGCGGGACCTCTCCACGATGCGGCCGTGACGCCGCCCTAACAAGTAGGTTGCAAGCGCCATCCCCGCGGCGGTGGCAGATCCAAGTCCGACCGCCATTCGCTGCTTGGTCTTGCGCGAGAAGATCACCACCGGCCATCCGCGCTCATGGGCCAATTCGGTCAACTCTCTGTCAGCGTTGACCGCCACCGGGTGTCCGACTGCCTCAAGCATCGGCAGGTCGGAGATGGAATCCGAATACGCATAGCTGTGCTTGAGGTCATAACCGCGATCGCCTGCCAATTGCGTGATGGCCTCGGATTTGCCTGCTCCGTACACGAACGGCCCCTCCAGCTCAGCCGTGTAGTGACCGTCCACCGCCTTTCCGCGGGTGGCAATGGCGCCGGTCATGCCAAGCCGTTGCGCCAAGGGGGCGACAATCGGATACGGGGAGGCAGAGACGATCCAGGTGTCGCGACCGGCCTGTTCGTGCATCTTGATTAGCCGGCGTGACTCGGGCCTTACCCTCGCCACCAGTCGGGGAAGCACTCGCAGGGCCACGTCATGCAAGACCTCCACCGACACGCCCTCCACCCGACCCAAGAAATCGGTACGCACTCCCTCGGAGCGCTCGCCTTTGTCTCCGAAAAGCTTGAAGGCAAGGGCACCTGTGGCGAAGCGTCTTATCTCCCCGTTCGAGATGAGGCCCGCTCTCCAAGCTTCAACCCCCAGCGGGAACAGCGAGGCACCAGCGATGAGCGTGCGATCAAGGTCGAAGAACGCGGCCGCCACGTACCCGAACCTAGCTGGTGACGTCGAGCCCGTGGTCGGCCCAGTTGTCGGCCCAATTGTCGGCATGGTCGATGAGGCTGGCCAGAGCATCGATGTCGGTAGGCGCCTGCGGCATCCAGGGGATGGTCGCCAGCGGAGTCTGATAGTGGGAAGCAAACTCGGCTCTGGCGTCCGCCTGGCGCTGTGCCTCTGCCCCCCAACGAGCCAGGTTCTCGGCGAGGGCGAG
>Ga0326597_10004363_pt1 | contig 19928 bp, 20 predicted proteins | sample RVTome_12_FD_203789 | JGI IMG/M metagenome (GOLD analysis project Ga0326597, IMG submission 203789) | Soil microbial communities from uranium-contaminated site in the Upper Colorado River Basin, Wyoming, United States - RVT100D185 | ecosystem: Environmental > Terrestrial > Soil > Contaminated >...
GGAGGCCGACACAGCGGCCCCTCGCCCCGGTGGGGAGAGGGACAGGGTGAGGGGGGACATGCGTAACATATTGAAACTCCTGACCCCCCTCACCCGGTTCGCTGCCGCGAACCGACCTCTCCCCACCGGGGAGAGGTGCTCAATTCAGCCTTGCTCGAGAGCCGCGGTGCTCTGATACACTCGGGGCGCCTCGGGGGAGGCCTGTCCATCCCATCTGCCTCCGGAAGGGGATCGCGGCTTACATGGCGGAAAATCTGCAATTCGCCTTTTCCGGCCTGACCGTGGGCACCGTCTATGCCCTGGTCGCGCTGGGCTTCACCCTGATCTACAACTCGTCCGACGTCATCAACTTCGCCCAGGGCGAGTTCGTCATGCTGGGCGGCATGGTCACGGTGTTCCTGGGGCTCGCGGGGGTGCCGCTGCCGCTGGCCGCGCTCGCCGCCATCGCCGTTACCATCGGGGTCGGACTGGCGCTGCATCGGCTCGCCATCGAGCCGGCGCGCACCGACAACCCCATCGTCCTCATCATGATCACCATCGGCGCCTCGATCTTTCTGCGCGGGGCGGCCCAAATCGTCTTTGACAAGCGCTTCCACTCGCTGCCGCCCGTCTTCGGCAGCGATCCCATCCGCGTCGGCGGGGCCGCCATCCTGCCGCAGAGCCTGGTGGTGCTCGCCAGCGCCGTCGTCATGGTCGTGCTGTTGTGGGTCTTCATCGACCGCACCCTGTTCGGAAAGGCCCTGATCGCGACCTCGGCGAACCGGCTGGCGGCAAGGCTCGCCGGCATCGACACGCGCAAGATCGTCGGCTTCTCCTTCGGCCTGTCGGCGGCGATCGGGGCGGTGGCCGGCATCCTGATCACGCCGATCACCCTGACCAGCTTCGATGTCGGCACGCTGTTGGCGCTCAAGGGCTTCGCCGCGGCCATGCTCGGCGGCATCGGCAGCGCCGCGGGCGCGGTGGTCGGCGGCATCCTGCTCGGCCTCCTGGAGGCGTTCTCCGCCGGCTACATCTCCTCCCAATACAAGGACGCCGTCGCCTTCCTGGTCATCCTCGCGGTGCTGTTCGCCATGCCGCAGGGGCTGTTCGGCAAGGCAAGGGTCGAGCGGGTGTGAGTGTGGGCGCGCCAGCGACCCAAAGCCGGCTCGCCTCGCTGTGGCGGCACCCGCTGGCGTCGACCGCCGCGCTGACGGCGCTGGTCGCGGTAACGCCGCTGTTCCTGACTTCCAGCTACCATTACCGCATCGCCGTGCTGGTGCTGATCTTCGCGCTGGCCTGCGTCGGGCTCAACCTGCTGATGGGCTATGCCGGGCAGATCAGCCTCGGGCACGCCGGCTTCATGGGCATCGGCGCCTATGCGGTGGCCGTCGGGCCGACCCATCTGGGTCTGCCCTCATGGCTGTCGCTGATCGCCGGCGCGGCCCTGTCGGGGCTTATCGCCTTCATCGTCGGGCGGCCGATCCTGCGGCTGAAGCGGCATTATCTCGCCGTCGCCACCCTCGGCTTCGGGCTGTTGATCGCCATCGTGCTGACCAACGAATCCGAATTCACCGGCGGCCCCGACGGGATGCTGGTGCCGCGCATGACCCTGTTCGGCTGGACGGCGCGGGGAACAATCGTCTGGTACTGGGTGGCCGGAATCAGCTTTCTTGTCGGCGCCAGGCTGGCGCTGAACCTGATCGAAAGCCCGACCGGACGCGCGCTCAGGGCGATCCACGACGGCGAAGTGGCGGCCCGCGTGCTCGGCGTCGACGTGGCGCGCAAGAAACTCGCGGTGTTCGTCGTCGCCGCGGTCTACGGCTCGGTGGCGGGGTCCTATTTCGCGCTGTTCAACGGCCATATCACGCCCGATGTCGCCGGCTTCCTGCGCTCCATCGAGCTGGTCGCCATGGTGGTGCTCGGCGGCATGGGCTCGATCGTCGGCTCGCTGGTCGGCGCGGCGGTCCTGGTCGTGCTGCCGCAGAGCCTGACCTTCCTGCACGAATATGAGCACATGGTGCTGGGCCTCATCATCATCGGCATCATGATCTTCCTGCGCCAGGGCATCGTGCCGACCCTTGCGGCGGCCATCGGCGGGAGGCGGCAGTGATCGTGCTGTCCGCCGACCGGCTTTCGATCTCGTTCGGCGCGGTGCACGCCGTCGATGCGCTGAGCCTCGAGGTCGAGGAGGGCCTGGTGTTCTCGATCATCGGGCCGAACGGCGCCGGCAAGACGACGCTGTTCAATCTGATCTCCGGCCTCTACGCGCCGGACCAGGGGCGCGTGCTGTTCGCCGGCGAGGACGTGACCGGGCTGGCGCCGGAGAAGCTTGCCCGCCGCGGCCTGTCGCGGACCTTTCAGAACCTGCAGATCTTCTTCCGCATGACGGCGCTGGAAAACGTCATGGTCGGGCGCCACCGCCACGAGGCGACGGGCCTCATCGCCGACCTTCTGCATCTGCCGGCCGTCACAAGGCAGAACCGGCAAACCCGCGAGGCGGCGCTGGCGGCGCTGGAGCGGGTCGGGCTCGCGGCGATGGCCGAGCGGCCGGCCGGCGGCATGTCCTATGGCGGCCTCAAGCGTCTGGAGATCGCCCGGGCGCTCGCCAGCGAGCCCAAGGTGCTGCTGCTCGACGAGCCGGCGGCCGGCTGCAACGCGGTCGAGACCGAGGAGATCAAGGCGATCATCCGTTCGATCGCCGGGGACGGCATCACCGTGGTGCTGGTGGAGCACGACATGCGGCTGGTGATGAACGTGTCCGACCGCATTCACGTCGTCGCCGACGGCCACACGCTGGCCGAAGGCAGCGCAAGCGAGGTGCGGGCGGACCCGGCGGTGATCGAAGCGTATCTGGGCACCCAGGGGGCGCGGGAGGCGACCGGTGCTGGCGGTTGAGGACTTGAAGAGCGGCTATGGCCGGATCGAGGCGCTGCACGGCGTGTCGATCGAGGTCAAGGAAGGCGAGATCGTCTGCCTGATCGGCGCCAACGGCGCCGGCAAGACGACCCTGCTGCGCGCCATTTCCGGCGTCCAGCCGGTCGCCGCCGGCCGCGTCGTCTTCAAGGACCGCGCGATCGAGCGGCTCGCTGCCCACAAGCGCGTCGCGCTGGGCATCGCCCAGGTGCCGGAGGGCCGGCAATTGTTCACGCCGATTTCGGTGGAGGACAATCTGAAGCTCGGCGCCTGGACCCGCCGCGGCGTCGATTTCGCGGCGGAGCTCAAGCCGATCTACGCGCTGTTCCCGATGCTGTTCCAGCTTCGCCACGTCGCCGCCGGCACGCTGTCGGGCGGCCAGCAGCAGATGCTGGCCATCGGCCGTGCGCTGATGGCAAAGCCGCAGCTCCTGCTGCTCGACGAACCTTCGATGGGGCTGGCGCCGATGCTGGTCGAGCAGATTCTCGGCACCGTGCGGGGGCTGAAGGATGGCGGGCTGACCGTGCTGCTGGTCGAGCAGAACGCCGGCGCCGCGCTCGCCATCGCCGACCGCGGCTATGTCGTGGAGACCGGCCGCATCGTGGCCAGCGGCGGCGCGGCGGAACTGTTGGCCGACAGCCGCGTCCAGGCCGCCTATCTCGGGGTTTAGCGGCGCGAGGGTTCCCGTTCGATGCACAACTCAAACCTCCTCCCCCCTTGCGGGGGAGGAAGGAAAATCAACGCCTTGGCGGAGCGCGTGCGGCGCCAAGCGTTAGAGCCTATTCCGGCCAGATTGCATCAATTCTGTTTCGCGAGCGGAGTGGCGATCCGCCAGGAGGCGCGCGCAGCGCGATGCGGTGTCATCGGGCAAGCGCGTCGACACCGCGGGCGCCCGCCGCTCGGAAACCCGAAGGGACGGGCGCCTTTGCGCCAAATCCGGCGGGCTTTGGCTTGGCCGTACGCCCGGGTATGGCCGCCGCCAAATCCCTTGACCTTGTCGCAAATGCGCTCCGTCAGAATGGTTCAATCTGGCCGGAATAGGCTCTAAATTTTCCAGGCGGGGGGGGAGCCGATACCCCCTCTTGCAAAATTCAAGGGTTAGCCTCGCTGGCTCGGCTAACGCCTTGATTTTGCTTTCTCCCCCGCAAGGGGGGAGAAGGGTAATTGGGTTACAGCCCGATTGTCCTTCTAACCAGTGCATCCCGGTCGAGATGAATGCGGGACCGGTATTTGACGAGGATGGTGGTGTCTCGGTTGGAAATTCAGGCTGAGCGTGGCCTTGCTACGGCGGGCCATCGTCCTCCAACTGAGCCTGAACCAGACGCGCGAGGTAGTCCTCCATTTCAGAAAAATCGAGATGGCCGTCATCCCAGGCGCGGTCAGCCGCCACAAGCGCCCTCTCGTAGCCATCTCTGGTTTCCCTAATCCGCTCCGGAAGAATCTTCCTTCCCGGCAGCAGTGCGCCCGACCGGACACAGACAAGGTAGTAGCAGGCGGCCCGCGCTGTCCTGCCGTTGCCCTCAACAAATGGGTGTATCCAGTTCAACCGCCAGAGACCATAGGCTGCCAATTCCGTGGGACTCCAGATATACCAATTCTCCTGGACCGTCGAAATGCAGCGGTCCATCCAATCATCGACTTGATCGAAGTGAGGCGGTTTATGATTTCCGACATAGATCGGCTCTCTACGAAACCTACCGCCAAATTGGGAAATGTTAGCGACCGCGACGTGATTGAGTGCCCAAAGAAAATATTTGTCAAAAGCGATTGCACCCTTCATGAGGCCGATCTCGATGCAATTGGTCAATAGCTCATATTGCCGGTTCAGGTTTTGCTCCTGAATCCGGTCGAAAAGCTCCTGGTCCTCCTGTTCCAAGATGAACATCGTGACAGGCCCAGCCTTGCACCGGGTCCGTTTTTTTCACGCGGGAGCCGCAGTGACGCGAATCCGCTTCGCGGCCTTCTGCGCGGACTCCTTCGTGATTCGCGAACCCTTTGGCGCATTGCCATAGACAAAGCTCGCTCGCTGCACTTGAAGCTGCTCATCGGTCACGACAACGGTTTTTGCACGCTCCAGAAGTCGCTGCAATTCCGGACGCTCTGGGGCGCGCTTAAGTGCTGCTTTGCGTTCGGCCATGTGATTCTCTCAGTCTGGACTGTTTGGGAAAGATACCGCCGTAATCCTTACCAGCAAATGTCTTTTGATATTTTTGCGCCTCTCGGCTCTAAAATGCCAGAGGATACCGCAATGCCGCCCCTACCCATTTGGCTTGATCCGCTCCTTGTAGGGCCCACGTCGTTCTGGCGGCGGCGCGGCGGAACTGTTGGCCGACAGCCGGGTGCAGGCCGCCTATCTCGGGGTTTAGCGGCGCGAGGGGCGTGTTTGACGAGGATCAAGGCGGCAGGCGCGCCCGGACCGCAAGACCGTCCGGCAGCCAAGGCCGCCACACCGTTTCTTTTCCGCAAGGCATGGAGAAACCGCATGAAGGAAAGCCTTCGTCCCGGCGTTTCGCGCGTCAACCGCGTCAATGTCGACCGCGACCGCACCATCGGCTTCATGGGCGAGGAGGGCAGGGTCTACGCGACGCCCTTCCTGGTCCACGACATCGAGAACGCCTGCCGCGACCTCATCACGGAGCACGCCGACGCCAACGAGGATTCGGTCGGCATCGAGGTTCACGTGCGCCACCTCGCCGCGACGCCGCTCGGCATGGATGTCGAGATCGCCGCGACGGTTTCCGCCGTCGACGGCCGCAAGGTCTCCTTCGACATCGCCGCCAAGGACGATCTCGAAGAGATCTGCACCGGAACCCACAGCCGCTTCGTCGTCGACGTGGCCAAGACGCTCGAACGGCTGAAGGCGAAGGCCGCCAAGCACGCCGCGGGCACTTAGGGCACAGTCCGTTCGGTTGGATTCACCCCCTCACCCGGCTACGGGTAAGGCGCGGCCAAGAAGCCGCGCCAACCCTTCGCATCCCTCTCCCCCATCGAGGGGGCGAGGGCGAATAAAGCCGGAGCCGGATGATCGAAAACCGAACCATTCTGACCGGCGGGCATTTGACCTATCTCAAAGCCCTTTGGGGCACGATCTGGGCACAATTGCCGGGTTGCGCAGGGTCGCGCGCCCCGTTGGGGGAGAGGGAAAGTATGCGTTCATCCGAGAAAGCGGCCGGCGCGCCGCCGCGCGCGGCCGCCGATGTTCGCCCGTTGACGGGCAACGAGGCGATCGCGCGCGGCGCCTGGGAGGCCGGCGTCAAGGTGGCCGCCGCCTATCCCGGCACGCCGAGCACCGAAATCCTCGAATCGCTGGCGAGCTATCCGGCCGAGGATTTGCACGCCCAATGGTCGACCAACGAGAAGGTCGCCCTCGATGTCGCGATGGGCGCCTCGTTCGCCGGGAAGCGGGCGCTCGCCGCCATGAAGCATGTCGGCCTCAACGTGGCGGCCGACGCCTTCATGTCGCAGACCTATATCGGCGTCAATGGCGGGCTGGTGCTCGCCGTGTGCGACGACCCCGGCATCCATTCCTCGCAGAACGAACAGGACACGAGAATCTACGGCGCGCTGGCCAGCGTGCCGGTGCTGGAGCCGAGCGACGCCCAGGAGGCGCTCGACTTCACGCGGCTGGCATTCGAGATATCCGAGGAATTCGACACGCCCGTCATCGTCCGCGGCACCACGCGGCTGTCGCATACCCGCAGCGCGGTCGCCGTCGGCGAGCGCGAGGAGCCGAAGCCGCGCGGCTTCATCGAAGAGCCGTCGAAGAACGTCATGATCCCGGCCTACGCCCGGCCGCGCCATCTCGCCGTGATCGAGCGCGAGGCGCGGCTCAAGGACTATTTCAGCGAGTCCCCCCTCAATCGCTGGGAGCCGGGCGAGGCGAGCTTCGGAATCGTCACGGCGGGCACCTGTTACGCCTATGTGCGCGAGGTGCTGCCCAACGCCAGCGTGCTCAAGCTCGGCGCCTCCTGGCCGCTGCCCGACGCGCTGCTGCGGCGCTATTGCGAGTCGGTCGGCCGCGTTTTCGTGGTCGAGGAGCTGGAGCCGGTGATCGAGAAGGAAATCCGGGCGCTCGGCTTCAAGGTCGAGGGCAAGCGGTTCTTTCCGCGCGCCGGCGAGCTGTCGCCGGAGCTTGTCCGCGCCGGCTTCGAGGAGGCCGGCATCCTGCCGCCGCGCCAGCGGCGGGAGGCCTGGGCGCCGGAGCCCCTGGCGCGGCCGCCGGTGCTGTGCGCCGGCTGCCCGCACATCTCGGCCTTCATGGCGGTGCGCGCCTCGGGCGCCCGGGTCGCCGGCGACATCGGCTGCTATACGCTCGCCTGTCTCGACCCGTTGCGCGGCATCGACACCACCGTGTCGATGGGCTCTTCCATCGGCAACGCCGTCGGCATGGCCAAGGCCGGCGAGCCCAAGCCGGTGGTCGCCACCATCGGCGACTCGACCTTCCTGCACGCCGGCATCCCGGCCCTGATCGACGCCGTCTACAACCGGGCCGACATCGCGGTGCTGCTGCTCGACAACCATGTGACCGCGATGACCGGCGGCCAGGACCATCCCGGCACCGGCAAGACGCTGCGCGGCGAGGACGCCCCCAAGGTCGACTATGAGGCGCTGGTGCGCGCCATCGGCGTCGAATGGGTGCGCAGCGTCGATTCATACGATCTCGCCGAGATGTACCAGGCGCTGCGCGAGGCGATCGACCATCGCGGCGTCGCGGTTCTCATCGCCAACCGCCCGTGCGTGCTCGATCCGGTGAAGATCAGGGGACCGGCCTTCGCGGTGGTCGATGCCGAGTGCAACGCCTGCCAGTCCTGCATGAATCTCGGCTGCCCGGCGCTGACCTGGAGCGATGCGACCTTCGAGGGCCGCCACAAGGTGCGGATCGACGACGAGCTGTGCATCGGCTGCACGCTGTGCGCCCAGGTGTGCACCATCGACTGCATCAAGCCGGCCGCGGCGGTGACCCAATGAGCGGCTCCCCGCCCTCCGCCAACTACGCTCAGCCGGCGCCGGCAACGCCGGCAGCAGTCGCCGACCCGTCGCGCGACGTGCTCAACGTCCTCATCGTCGGCGTCGGCGGCCAGGGCGTCATCATGGTCTCCAAGGTGCTGGCGCTGCTGGCGCAGAGCCAGGGCTTCGAGGTCAAGCAGAACGAGGTGCACGGCATGGCCAAGCGCGGCGGCACCGTGTTCAGCCATGTGCGCTTCGGCCGCAAGGTCGCCTCGCCGACCATCCCGAAGGGCGACGTCGACATTCTGGTGGCGCTGGAATGGGCCGAGGGGCTGCGCTGGCTGCCCTACCTCAAGCCCGACACCGGCGTCTTCATCTGCGACACCAAGCGCATCGTGCCGCCCTTCGCCTGCCTCAACCGGCGCCCCGGCGCCCCATCGCGCTATTCGCGCGAGACGCCGGCCGACGTTCTCGCCCATGTGGCGGAAGGCTACGCCATCGACGCCACCCCCATGGCCGAAGAGTTGGGCAATGCGCGCGCCGCCAACGTCGTTCTGCTCGGCGCGCTGTCGACGGCGCTCGATTTCCCGGCCGCCGACTGGGAAGAGACGCTCGCCAGGTTCGTGCCGCAGAAGACCGTCGGCGTGAATCTCGACGCCTTCCGGCACGGGCGCGCCTGGATCGAGGAGGCGCGGACAAAGACGCCGACGGCTGAATTACCAGCGATTGAGACACCTTTGCCTGCCGACGCCGCCTACCGGGCGCGCCTTGAGATCATCCCCGCCTGGTGCAAGAGCTGCGACATCTGCGTCAAGCTGTGTCCGGAACGCTGCCTGCGGCTGAACGCGGACCGCATCGTTGAGCTTACCGAGCCGGACAAGTGCACCGGCTGCCGGCTGTGCGAATGGCTGTGCCCGGATTTCGCCATCCGGGTGCATCTCGATCCGGTGGCGGTGGAGGGCGCCGCGCCATGAACGTCGTACCCGCCGCGCCCGAGGGCGAGACCCATGTCAGGCTCCTTTCGGGCAACCACGCCTGCGCGCTCGCCGCGATCGCCGCCGGTTGCCGGTTCTTCGCCGGCTATCCGATTACGCCTTCTTCGGAGATCGCCGAGCGCCTGTCGCGGGAATTGCCCAAGGCAGGCGGCGTGTTCGTGCAGATGGAAGACGAGATCGCCTCGATGGCGGCGGTGATCGGCGCGTCGATGGGCGGCGTCAAGGCGATGACCGCGACCAGCGGCCCGGGATTCTCGCTCAAGCAGGAAAATATCGGCTATGCGGCGGGCGCCGAAATCCCCTGCGTCGTCGTCAACGTGATGCGCGGCGGCCCTTCGACCGGCATGCCGACGCGGCCCTCGCAGGCCGACCTGATGCAGGCGCGCTGGGGCAGCCACGGCGACTATCCGATCATCGTGCTGGCGCCGGCCTCGGTGCGCGAAATCCATGACGAGACGCTGCGCGCCTTCGATCTCGCGGAGCGCTGCCGCTCGCCGGTGGTGCTGCTCTACGATCAGGCGATCGCCCAGCTTTCCGAAACCATTCCGCTCGACGCCGCGGACAAGCGCGCGCCGGTGGAGCGCAAATGGGCGAGCGGGCCGCGCGAGGCCTACAGGCCCTACGCGGCGGACGGCGACGGGGTTCCGGCGATGTCGCGGCCGGGCGACGGCTATCGCACCCACATGACCGGGCTGACCCATGGCGAGGACGGCTTTCCGACCCAGGACCCGGAGGCCGTTGCCCGCAACCTGTCTCGGCTCTTCTCCAAGCTCGAAAAACATCGCGACATCATCGATTCCTGGGAGGCGCTGGACTGCAAGGACGCCGATGTGCTCATCGTCGCCATCGGCATTTCCGCCCGCGCGGCAAAACGCGCCATGGAGCTGTGCCGCGCGCAAGGCGTGCGCGCCGGCCTGTTCCGCCCGATTACGCTGTGGCCGTTCCCGGAACAGGCGCTTCGCGAGGCCGCCGCCGACGCGCGGGCGGTGCTGGTTCCGGAAATGAATGCAGGCCAGCTCCGTCTCGAGGTCGAGCGCGTGCTTGGCGGCAAGCCGGTCGAGGGGCTGAATCTCTATAGCGGCGAGGCGATTACGCCGGCGGACATCGCCGGGCGCGCCGTCGAGCTGGCGAAGGAGGCGTGATGTTCATCGATACGGCCGCCGAATTCGACGTCACGGCCTATCTCCGCAAGGAGACGATGCCCCACTTCCTGTGTCCGGGCTGCGGCCACGGCATCGCCTTGCGGGCGCTTCTGTGGGCAATCCACGATCTCGGGATCGACCGGGACAGGCTCGCGGTCGTCTCCGGCATCGGCTGCGCCGGCAGGCTTTCCGCCTATATCGACGCCAACAGTTTCCATGTCACCCACGGCCGCCCGCTCGCCTACGCGGCCGGCCTCAAGCTGGCGCGGCCCGATCTGGAGGTGGTGGTGATCACCGGCGACGGGGATTGCCTCGCCATCGGCGGCAATCATCTGATCCACGCCTGCCGGCGCAATCTGAAGATCACCTGCCTGATGCTCAACAACGAGGTCTACGGCATGACCGGCGGCCAGGTGTCGCCGACCACCGCCGAGACGCGGCTGACGACGACGACGCCCGCCGGCAACGCCGAGCCGCATTTCGACGCCTGTGCGCTTGCCGCCGCCGCCGGCGCCGGCTTCGTCGGCCGCGAGGTGACCCTGCACGTGCCGAAGCTCAAGGAGCTGATCAAGGCGGGGCTGGAGCATGACGGCTTCGCCATCATCGAGATTCTCTCCGACTGCACCGAGATCTTCGGGCGCAAGAACGAGATGGGCTCGTCGGCCGAGATGATGATGCGGCAGAAGAGCGAGCTGAGGCCCAGCGCCTATCGCGACACGGTGGAAACGCCGTTTCGCGCCAACGACCTTCCGACCGGCATATTGGCGAGGAACGACCGCCCCGAATATGGCGCGGCCTACAGGCAGGCCGCGGCGGCGGCAAAGAACGGGGCGCGGTGATGCGCGGCGCGCGGACCGAAATCCGCATCGGCGGCACCGGCGGCCAGGGCCTGATCCTGTGCGCCAAGATGCTCGCCGACGCGCTGGCCGCCTCGGCCAAGCGGGTCGCCCAGTCGCAGAGCTACGAGCCGACCTCGCGCGGCGGCTTTTGCAGCGCCGACCTGGTGGTTTCCGACGGCGAGATCGATTTTCCGCTCGCCACCGCGCTCGACCATCTGGTGCTGCTCGACCGGATGGCGGTCGCGCCCTCCTGGCCTCTGCTCAAGGAGGGCGCACTGGTCATCGCCGACTTGAGGCTCTGCCCGGAACTGCCGCAAGGCGACTGTCGCGCGCATCACTTGCCGCTCAGCCGCACCGCGCTGGAGCTGGGAAGCGAGCGGGTGACCAACATGGTCGCCCTCGGCGCCCTGGTGGCCATGAGCGGCATCTGCGCCCGCGAACGGATCGAGCAGGCGGTGCGGGCGGCGACGCCGCGCGGCTTTCTCGACCTCAACCTCGATGCTCTCGCGGCGGGCTTTTCGATCGCCGCCAGGCCGGTGCCCGCGGCCGTATCGTAGCGGCATCGATAATTGGTGCGTCCTGCTCCACAGATGAGATAATCCCGACAGAGGAGGGGAGAACCATGAGCATTCAAGTCGCAGCCCAGGACCCGCAGGTCTTCATGTTCGAGCCGGACGTCGAGACCCTGCCGCGCGACAGGCTGGCCGCGCTCCAGTTCGATCGCCTCAAACGGACGCTTGCCCACGCCCATGGAAAGGTGCCGGCCTACAGGAAGAAATTCGACGCGGCGGGCGTCGCGCCGGACGATCTGAGGACGCTCGAAGACCTGGCGCGCTTCCCCTTCACGGTGAAGAACGATCTGCGCGACCATTATCCGTTCGGGATGTTCGCGGTGCCGCGCCAAGAGGTGCTGCGGCTGCACGCCTCCTCGGGGACCACCGGCAAGCCGACCGTGGTCGGCTATACCAGGGGCGATCTCGACATGTGGTCGGATCTGATGGCGCGCTCGCTCGCCAGCGTCGGGGCGCGGCCCGGCGACATCGTCCACAACGCCTATGGCTACGGCCTGTTCACCGGCGGGCTCGGCGCGCATTACGGGGCCGAGCGGCTCGGCTGCACCGTGGTCCCGATCTCCGGCGGCGCCACCGAGCGCCAGGTCACGCTGATGCGGGATTTCAAGGCCGACATTCTGTGCGCGACGCCGTCCTACGCGCTCAACATCGCCGAGGTCGCCGCAGGAATGGGCGTCGACATCCGCGCGCTGCCGCTGCGCGCCGGCGCCTTCGGCGCCGAGCCGTGGAGCGAGGAGATGCGCCGCGACCTCGAAGCGGCCCTCAATATCAAGGCCGTCGATATCTATGGATTGTCGGAGATCCTCGGGCCGGGCGTCGCCTGCGAGTGCCATGTGGCGCAAAACGGGCTGCACGGCTGGGAAGACCATTTCCTGTTCGAGATCGTCGACCCGGAGACGATGCAGCCCTTGCCGATGGGCGCCAGGGGCGAACTGGTCATCACCACGCTGACCAAGGAAGCGCTGCCGATGATCCGCTACCGGACACGCGACATCACGCGGCTCATCGACGAGCCGTGCCCCTGCGGGCGCACCCACGCGCGCATCATGCGGGTGACCGGGCGCACCGACGACATGCTGATCGTCCGCGGCGTCAACGTGTTCCCCAGCCAGGTCGAGGAGCTGATCCTGACCGACCAGCGCTTCGCGCCGCATTATCAGATCGAGCTCTACCGCGACCACAACATGGACGCCCTGCGCGTCCATGTCGAAGTGGCCCCGTCGTTCGCCGCGGCCGACGCGGCGGCCCAGGATGCCGCGTCCAAGGCCCTGATCAAGGCGGTGAAGGAGCATATCGGCATCACCGTCGCCGTCGCGATCCATGAAAACGGCGGCGTCGCCCGCTCGCAGGGCAAGGCGCAGCGCGTCGTCGACAAGCGGGGGAAATAGCGCGGGGGGCGGAAGCTATTCCGCCGCGGGCGCCGCGGCCGGCTCGGGCGCTTCCGGGGTGAAGCGCCGGGCGAGCGCCATGCCGGCAACCATGGCGGCGGCGAACAGGAACGTCTGCGGGTTGCCCCAGGCGAGGCCGGCGATCGCCGGTCCAGGGCAAAATCCGGAAAGCCCCCAGCCGACTCCGAACAGCGCCGAGCCGCCAATCAGCCGCGCATCGATCCGCCGCGCCGCGGGGAGATAGAATCGCGGGGCGAACAGCGGTTTTTGCCGCTTCTGGGCCAGCCGGAACCCGACAAGGGCGACAAGGGACGCGCCGGCCATGACGAAAATCAGGCTGGGGTCCCACGCGCCGGCAATGTCGAGAAAATTCTGCACCTTGGCCGGATTGGTCATGCCGGAGACGGTCAAACCGATGCCGAACAAAAGCCCGCACAACAGGGCGAACAATGCGCGCATGTCGGGCTCCTAGATCAAGTGCCGAATGACGAACACGGTGATGGCGCCGAGGAGGACGAAAACCGCCGTCGCCACCAGCGATCGCGGCGACAGGCGGGCGACGCCGCATACGCCATGGCCGCTGGTGCAACCGCTGCCGATGATCGTGCCGGCGCCGACGCAAAGACCGGCGGCGACGAGCACCGCGCCGTCGGCAACCAGCGTCTGATCGGGCAGACCGCGCACCGCCGCCACGACGAGCGGGCCGAGGACCAGACCGGCAAGAAACGCCGCCCGCTCAAGGCGCGGCTCGCCGGCCTTCAGGCTGATCAGTGTCCCGACGATGGAGCTGATTCCCGCCAGCCTGCCGTTGGCCGCGAGCAGCACGACCGCAGAAAGACCGATGATCATACCGCCAAGGGTGGCCGAGACTGGCGTGAACGGGGTTGCGAGATCGAGCATCTGTTCCTCCGCTTGATCCTTGTCGCCAAACAGGCGGCAAGATAGGCGACAACGCCAACGAGCGCCATCCCGACAGCGCGGCCAGCGGAGGCGCAGCGAAGGCGAAAACCGGGCAGCAGGGTCAAGAGCGCCGTCCTGGTCCGACTGGCGGCGGGGTTGCCCGCTTGATAAGGTCGCGGACGTTTGGCGCGCCGCGCGCCGCGGTTGGGAGAACGGGCCATGCGGCAGACACTCGTCTTGACCTTCATCGCCGAGGACAGGCCGGGCCTGGTCGAGAAACTGTCCGACGCGGTGACCCGGGAAGGCGGGAACTGGCTGGAAAGCCGGATGGCGCACCTGGCCGAGAAGTTCGCGGGCATCGCCAGGGTCGAAATTCCCGGCGACAAGGTCTCCTCCTTCAAGAACGCGCTAACGGCTCTCGAAGCGGCAGAAGGCTTCCGCCTGACCGTCGAAGAGGCGGCGGAAGGCGCGCCGTCCGGCGGTAAATTGCTCACGCTCGATCTCGTGGGTTCGGATCATCCGGGAATCGTGCGCGATATTTCCCGCTGCCTGGCGGAACGCGGCGTCGGCGTCGAGGAAATGGAGACCGATGTCCGGGAAGCCCCGATGGGCGGGGGCACCCTGTTCATCGCCAAGGCGCGGGTGCACGCGCCTGCGAGCTTGAACGAGGAAGAGCTTCGCCAAGCCCTCGAGAGGCTGAGCGCCGCGCTGATGATAGACATCACGCTGCGCGAGGAGATATTGAGCCCTCGTCAATGATGCTGGACGCCGCAATCATGCGCCTTGCCGCCGGCCTCGCCGTCGCCATTGCCTTGGCGCTTCTCGCCGCCGGCGCGGCCACGGCGCAGGCACAGTCGAGGCCCGAGATCGAGGCGCGGTTCCGCGGCTGGCTCGAGGAGCGGGTGTGGCCCGACGCGGCGGCGCGCGGCGTGTCGCGCGAAACCTTCGCCCAGGCCTTCGCCGCCGCCCGGCTCGACTGGTCGCTGCCCGATCTTCAGCCGCCGGGCGCCGCGAAGCGCCCGGAGGTCCAGTGGCAGGCGGAGTTCTTGAGCCCGGCGCGCTATTTCGCCGAGAGCAAGATCGGCCCGCTTGAGCGCATCGGCCGCGACCTGATGGGCCGCTGGGGCCAGACGCTCAAGGCGGTCGAGCGGCGCTACGGGGTGGCCAAGGAGATCGTCGTTGCGATCTGGGGAGCCGAATCCGCCTTCGGCCGCGCCGCCCTGCCGAAGCCCGTCCTATCGACGCTCGCCACCATGGCATTCATGGGCAGCCGGAAAGATATTTTCTATCCCGAGCTGCTGGCGGCGCTGCGGATCCTCCAAGGCGACCACATCGCCTTGTCCGAGATGAAGGGCTCGCTTGCCGGGGCGCTCGGCCAGCCGCAGTTCCTGCCGTCGAAATATCTCGCCTTTTCGGTCGATTTCGACGGCGACGGGCGGCGCGACATCTGGCGATCCGTGCCGGATACGCTCGGCTCCATCGCCAACTATCTGAAGGCGCATGGCTGGAACCCGTCAGCCCCTTGGGGCGTCGAGGCGGCGGCGCCGGCAAGCGTCTCCTGCGCGCTCGAAGGCCCCGAACAGGGCCGTCCGCTCGCCTTCTGGCGCAAGGCGGGCGTCACGCGGGCCGACGGCCGGGCGCTGCCGGGCGGGGAAGGGGACACGCGGTTCTTGATGATGCCGGCGGGACGCTTCGGCCCCGCCTTCATCGTTTCGCAGAATTTCTACGTGCTGAAGGCGTATAACGAATCCGATCTCTACGCGCTGTTCGTCGGCCATCTGGCGGACCGGCTTCGCGGCCAAAGCCGGATCGCGGGCCGCTGGGGCGCCGTCGCCGGCTTGACCCGCGGCGAGGTGCGTGAAATACAGCAGCGGCTCGTCGCCAGGGGCCATGACGTCGGCGGCGCCGACGGGCTCGTCGGCTTCAAGACGCGCACGGCGATCGGCCTGTGGCAGGCGGAAAACGGGCTCCAGCCCACCTGCTTTCCGGACCGGGCGCTGATCCGCGGCATACGATAGGTCGCGCCGCTCCCGCTAATGCGACATCAGCACCGGCACCGTCTGGTGCTCCAGAATGTGCCGCGAGGTGCCGCCGAACAGCATGGCGCCCAGCTTGCCGCGGCCGAAGGCGCCCATCACCAGCACGTCCGGGTCGGTCTTGGCGCAATAGTCCAAAATAGTCTTGCCGACGCCGCCCTTCGCTTGCAGGCGCACCGGCCGGGCGTCGATGCCATGGTGCTTGAGATGGCCGATGACGTCGTGGTCGCCGATCCGCTCGATGGACTCGATCGTTCCGTCGCTCTCCACCGTGAGCACGTCGAGCCGCTTCTTGGTCTGGAGGATCTGCATGGCGTCGCTGAGCGCGCGCGCCGCCGAGCGGCTGCCGTCCCAGGCCATCACGGCCTCCTCCTTGAACGGGCGGACCTTGTAGTCCTGCGGCACGATGACGATCGGCCGTCCGGAGCGCAGGATCAGCTCCTCCGGCTGCACCATGCGTCCGCCGTGGCGGATGGCGCCCTCGAACTGGCCGGTCAGCAGAATGTCGAAACAGCGCGACAGGCGCGCCAGCAGCAGGCTCGGGAAGCCCTCGATGGCGATCCAGTCGTGCGCCGTCTTGGGGGCGGTTTGCTTTATGGTCTCGCGGAACGACGCCTCGATGGTCTTGACCACGTCCTGCTCGGCCGCGCGCACCCTCTCCAGCACGTCCTCGGGTATCCAGGCGCGGACCTGGCTGGCATATTGTTCGGGCACGTGGATGTGGGCGCCGGTGACCGTCGCGCCGTATTTATTCGCCATCCGAAGTGCGAATTCGAGTGCCGTCTTCGAGCCCTTGTCGCCCTGATAGGCGACCAGCAAATCCTTGATAGCCACCGCGCTCCTCCCTGGTGCGTGTTCCGTCCTCCGGTCGCGCCCAGTCAGTACCAGCCTATGTACGTCGCCCGCAAGCCGCCCCGCCGCATCGCTTAGTCCGTATCGGCGCGCTCGACGCGGGGGGTCCTGGGGATCCGCGGCCGCACGAAACGGCCGAAGACGATCGGCGCGACGAAGCCGACAATGGCGATCGTCCAGATCGCGATCGCCAGCCACGAGCCCCACAGGATCGCCGGGTCGCCGTCGGAGATGGTCAGCGCGCGGCGCAGATTCTTCTCCATCTCGTTGCCGAGCAGCACCCCGAGGATGACCGGCACCAGCGGCACGTCGAGCTTGCGCAGGAAATAGCCGCCGACGCCGAAAGCGATCATCACCATCAGGTCGAAGGTCGAGCCGGATATGCCGTAGATGCCGACGAAGGAGATCATCGCCACCGCCGGCATGAGAAAGCGCGGCGGCACCATCAGCACCCAGACGAACAGGCTGACCAGCGGGATGTTCATGGCAAGCAGCATGAAGTTGGCGATGAACAGCGCCGCGATCAGGCCCCAGACCACGTCCGGGTTCGACTGAAACAAGAGCGGCCCCGGCGTGATGTTGAGCGTCAGCAGCATGGCGAGCAGCACCGCCGTGGTGCCTGAACCGGGCACGCCGAGCGCCAGCATCGGCACCAGCGCCCCGCCGGCGGCCGCGTTGTTGCCGGCTTCCGGCGCCGCGACGCCGCGCGGATCGCCGTGGCCGAAGGTGTTCTCCTTATTCGAGATGCGCTTTTCCATCGTATAGGCGATGAACGAGCCGAGCGAGGCGCCGGCGCCCGGCAGCACGCCGGCGAGGAAGCCGAGGACGGTCGAGCGGCTCATGGCGGCGAGCGACTGGCGGATCATGGCGAGCGGCGCGGTGATGCGACCGAACGTCACCTTTTCGCCCAGCGTGCCCGCGCTGTGGCCCTCAAGAAACAGAAACACCTCGGAGATCGCGAACAGGCCGACGATGGCGACGAGGAAACTGACGCCGTCGTAGAATTCGACGATCCCGAAGGTCAGCCGCGGCACGCCGGTCTGGTGGTCGACGCCGATCATGGCGATACCGAGGCCGATGGCCGCCGCGATCGCCGACTTCGCCTGGTTCTTGCTGGCGACGCCGCCGAGCGTGGCGAAGGCCATGGTGTAGAGCGCGAAATACTCCGCCGGGCCGAACAGCAACGCCACCTGGACGAGCAAGGGAGCCAGGAAGACGAGGCCCCATGTGGCGAAAAAGGCGCCGAAGAAGGAGGCGATGCCGGACAAGGCCAAGGCTTCGCCCGCCAGGCCCTTTCTTGCCATGGGATAGCCGTCCAGCGTCGTCATCAGCGCCGGCTCGTCGCCCGGAATGTTCAGCAGGATCGACGAGATGCGGCCGCCATACATGGCGCCGTAATAGACACTCGAGAGCAGAATCAGCGCCGGGGTGGCGGGCAGGCCGAGGGTGAAGGCCAGCGGAATGAGAATCGCCACCCCGTTGGCCGGACCGAGCCCCGGCAGGGCGCCGATGATGGTGCCGAGGAAGCAGCCGATCAGGGCAAGGAAGAGATTCTGCGCCGTGATGGCGACCGCGAAGCCGTCTGCGAGGGCTGAAAGCGCGTCCAAGGCCTCAAAAACCCCACGGGCCGCGGGCCAGCGACAGGCCCAGGATGAGGTGGAAGATCACATAGATGGCAATCGCGATCGAGACGCCGGCAACGATTGCGTAAACGGGGTTCGAGCCAAGTCGCCAAGCAAGGATCGAGGCGGCAACAGCGGTCACCAGGACGAATCCGAGCTCTGGGAGCAGCCAAGCATAGGCGACCATCACGACGATGGCGATGGCGATCTCGACAAACCCGCGGGCGCCCGGCCAGGCCGGCCGCGGATCGGGCTTCAACAACGGGTAAAGCCCCGCCACGCCCAAGACCCCGCCGATGATGATCGGAAACGCCTTGGGCCCCAGCGGGTCGACGATGAAGCTGAGCTCGACCAGCGTCGACCGCCAGATCAAGAAGCCGGCCAACGCCAGGCAGACGACCCCAAGGAGGCGGTCACTCATGTCGCTTACTTGAGCAACCCGATCTCCTTGGAAAGCGCCTTCGTCTTTTCGATATGGTCGGCAACGAACATGGTGAATTCATCGCCCTGCAGGTCGAGCGGCATCAAGCCGTTGTCGGTCATGATCTTCTGCCATTCCTCCGAGTCGTAGAGCTTGGCGATAGCATCGGTCCAGAAGCCGTAGGCAGCATCCGACATGTCGCCAGGCGCGTAGAAGCCGCGCCAGTTGGCGCCGACCGCGTCGATGCCCTGCTCCTTGGCGGTCGGGAACTTGCCGAACTCGCCCGGCAGCCGGTCCGGTGCCAGCACCGCGACGATCTTCAGATCGCCGGAATCGACGAAGCCCTTGGCCTCGGAAATATCGCCGGAAAACGCCTGCACATGGCCGCCGAGAAGCTGCGTCACCGCCTCGCCGCCGCCCTCGAAGGCGACATATTTGATGGAACGGATGTCGTCGATGCCCGCCGACTTGGCGGCGATCAGCACCTTCAGGTGGTCCCAGCCGCCGACCGAGGAGCCGCCGGCGATGGCGATCGACGACGGGTCGGCCTTGATCTTGTCCATCAGCTCGGTGAGGGTCTTGATCTCGGAATTCTTGCCGACGGCGATGACGCCGTAATCGGCGCCGACGCTGCCGATCCAGCGCATCTGGTCCATGGTGTTGCCGGGATAGGCGCCCTGGGCAAGCCGCGTCGCCGTCGCCGAGGAGGCGGCGACGATCAGGTCGTTGTCGCTATTGCGCTTGTTGACGACGTTGGCATAGGCAACCCCGCCGCCGCCGCCGGACATGTTGGTCACGCGCACCGGGCTGGGAACCAGCTTGAGATCATAAAGCGTTTTGCCGACCTGGCGGCAGGTGAAGTCCCAGCCGCCGCCGGCGCCCGCCGGCGCGATGCATTCCACGTTCTGCGGCTGCATCATGCCCTGGGCCGCCGCGGCACCCGAAAACGCAAGCGCCGCCAGTCCGCCGAGAACGATGCGCCGTGTCACAGTTGCGATTGTCATGGGTTTGTCCTCCCTTTTACTCCCCTCAATATCGCCCACTCGCCGCTGCTTGACAATCATTATGGCGGGGGCGGGGCGCTAAATCAGCTTCAACCCCCGCAGGCTGGCGTGGCCGTCCTTGCCGACGATGATGTGGTCGTGGACGGCGACGCCCAAGGGGGCCGCGATCTCGACGATGCGCCGCGTCATGTCGATGTCGGCGCGCGACGGCGTCGGGTCGCCGGAGGGGTGGTTGTGCACCAGGATCAGCGCCGAGGCGGAAAGCTCCAGCGCCCGCTTGACCACCTCGCGCGGATAGACCGGCGTGTGGTCGACGGT
>Ga0326597_10004364_pt1 | contig 19928 bp, 16 predicted proteins | sample RVTome_12_FD_203789 | JGI IMG/M metagenome (GOLD analysis project Ga0326597, IMG submission 203789) | Soil microbial communities from uranium-contaminated site in the Upper Colorado River Basin, Wyoming, United States - RVT100D185 | ecosystem: Environmental > Terrestrial > Soil > Contaminated >...
GGAGATGACGCCGAGGGTCCTCAGGCTTTGCGGTGTCCCGACCTCGGATTGGACAGCGACTGATGGTCGCCCTTCTCCACACCGGTGCCGCGGCCATCCTCTCGCACACCACCTCGGCCGGTTGGTGGGGTATCTCCGGCTTTCGTCTCGATCCCATCCACCTTGCCATCGAGAGAAACCACCATTGGGAAGAAGACAGTCCTGCGGTGGTCCATCACGCCACCGTCATTCCGGGGGAAGAGCGGAAGGTCCTCAACGGATCCCGGTTTGTTCGCCTGCGCTGACCATCTTTCAGTTGGCCGGCACGATTACCTCCGAGCGGGTGGCGCGTGCCTTGGATAGCGCCTGGTCGATGCGTCTGCTCGACGGCCTGATCATGTCACGGCTCTTGGACGAACTGGCCAGGCCGGGCCGCAATGGGATCAGGTTGATTCGCCAACTTCTCAAAGACCGTGGTGAGGACTGGATCCCTCCCGCTTCCAACGTCGAGCACCGTTTTGACGAGATAATGCGCAGAGCAGGGATCACATCATTTCGGCGCCAGGTGAACCTCGGCGACGAGGCATTTACCGGGCGTGTGGATTTTCTCGATAGAGCCTTGCCTCTTGTCGTCGAGGTGCAGAGCGAGCGCTTTCACACTGCCCTCACCGACAGGGCGAAGGATGCAGCCCGAAGGGCTGCCCTGGAAGCGCAGGGGTTCGTGGTTGTCGAGGTCTGGGACTTTGAGATCTTTCACACTCCGTGGGTGGTGGTCGAGCGGGTCAAAGAGGCTCGCAGCCGCCTCCTGGCAGCGGTGTGATCCTGCCATCATGAGCAGGTGAAACGTGCGCTGGGTGCGCTCCGTGCGGGTCGTCTTGCTTTCGCGACCCAGACCCACCGTTTTACGGTGGGTCTGGGTGATAAAAGCGCAGTTGGATGAACCTTATTGAAGATCTCCGCCGGTTGGTTGGCGATGCGAACGTGCTCAGCAGTCCGTTGGATCGGCATCTCTACTCCAAAGATGCCGGCGTCTTGCGAGGATCGGCTGACGTGGTGGTGCTTCCCGCCAACTCTTCCGAGGTAGTAGGGGTGGTTCGCCTCGCCGGTCAACACGGGGTTCCATTAGTAGCGAGAGGGGCCGGAACCGGCCTGGCCGCCGGGGCGGTTCCCACCGAGGGAGGGATAGTTCTCAGCACGACTCGGATGAATCAGATCGAAGAGATCGATGTTGCCAACCGGACCGCTTGGGTCGGCCCGGGGGTCATCAATCTCGATCTCAGCAGAGCAACCACCCCCCATGGTCTCCATTTCGCCCCCGACCCGTCGTCCCAATCGGCCTGCACAATTGGGGGGAATGTCGCCAACAACTCAGGAGGGCCGCATTGTCTGGCCGAGGGATCCACCGTAAGCCACGTTCTCGCACTCGAAGTGGTTCTCTCGGACGGCACCATCACGAACGTGGGATCCGAAGCCCCCGACCCGATCGGCCTCGACCTGCGAGGGGTCGTGGTCGGGTCAGAGGGCACCCTTGCGATCGTCACCAGAGCCCTCGTGAAGTTGACTCCCAATGCGCCTGATGTGCGCACTCTCCTCGCATCGTTTTCCTCCGTGGCAGACGCCGCCGCCACTGTCTCGGGCATCATCGCCGCCGGCATGGTCCCGGCCGCCCTCGAGATGATGGATCAGGCCATGACCGAAGCCGTTGAGAACTGGCTCCACGCCGGTCTTCCGACCAGGGCGGCGGCCATCCTTCTCGCCGAGGTGGTCGGAGAGACGGCCGCAGTCGAGGCCGAAGCCCTTCTTATCCAGCAGATCGCTCGGGCGCACCACGCAGAAGAGGTCCGGATTGCCGTGGACGAAGCCGAGCGCGCTCTCCTCTGGAAGGGTCGCAAGTCGGCGTTCGGAGCGGTGGCCCAGACCGCACCTAACTACTACCTGCACGACACGGTCGTCCCCCGCACCCGTTTGGTGGAGACGATGAACCAGGTTTATCGCATCGGCGAGAAATACGGGCTTGCCATGCTCAATGTGTTCCATGCCGGTGACGGCAACCTTCATCCATTGATGGCTTTCGACGCACGGATCCCGGGAATGTTGGAACGGGTTCAGGCAGCGGCCGACGAGCTGGTCGAGCTTTGTGTTCGCGAAGGTGGTGCCCTCTCCGGGGAGCACGGGATCGGGCGCGAGAAGAGAGATCTGATGCCCTTGATGTTTGGCGAGTACGACCTCGACGCTCAGGCTCGGATCAAGGGGATATTCGACCCGGCCGGTATCTTCAACCCCGCCAAGGTGCTGCCGGTCGGAGCGCGCTGCTTCGACGCCAATGGCACCAGGCTTCCCGACGGGGTCTGGATTTGACCTCCATGCGAGTCGAAATGGCTCGACTGGCTGCCTCGATGCGTGTGGAGGCCGCTGATCTCCCTGGAGCCGATATGGCGGCCGCCCCAGGCTCAGTGGAGGAAGTGGCTGCCCTTTTGGCAGAGGCCACTCGTGCCCGGCTCAAGGTCCTGATTTGGGGAGGGGGCTCCCATCAAGGTTACGGGGGACGGGTCGAGCCCGACCTCCTACTCGTCACCAACCGGCTCAACCGGATGCTCGCCTGGGAGCCGGAGGATCTGACTGTGGTGGTCGAAGGCGGATTTCCCGTCGGTGGACTCGACGAGACACTCGCGGGCAAGAGGCTGACGGCAGTTTTGCCCGAGTCGCCGGACACCGCCTCTGTTGGTGGGACCGTCGGCGTGGGAGCATCTGGCTATCGCCGGCTCCGTTATGGACCCACCCGCGATCGTGTGCTGGAAGTGACGTTGGTGACCGGAGACGGTCGGGTCGTGAGAGGTGGAGGACGCGTAGTGAAAAACGTGACCGGCTACGACCTCCCGCGGCTTGCCGTTGGATCATTGGGTGCCCTTGGAGTAATCGCTTCCGTGTGCTTGAAACTGTGGCCGCAACCCCCGGCTGTCGCAACTGTCACTATCGACGACCTCGAACGAGCGGCGAGTCTCGTCTATCGGCCTCTGGCGGTTCTCTCTGACCGCCGTCGCACACGGGTCTATCTCGGCGGCAGCGCGGCCGAGGTGGAGAGCCAGATTGCGCGTCTGGGCGGTGAGGCTGAATCGGGTCATCATTGGCCCCGCGACCCTCCTGGGGCCGTGCGGTGGTCGTTACGGTTGCCGCCCGCCCATATGCGAGAGGCATTGGCCCGGCTCCCGGCCACCTGGAGCTATGTGGCCCAGCATGGCGTCGGGATCGTCGAGGTCGGCGCGGGGACACCCGACGGGGCTGCCGATCTTCGCTCCTGGGCGGAATCGGTGGGTGGTGCCCTCGTGCTAGTCGCCGCTCCTTCCGCTCTCTACGAAGTGTTCGATCCCTGGGGCACGCCCCCGGCCACCCTCGAGCTGCAACGAAAGCTGGTGGCTGCGTTTGACCCCGCTCGGGTCCTCAATCCCGGTCGGCTTCCAGGCGATCTGTGATGGCTTGGGTGACCGACCAGCGGCCGACCGCGACCGAACTGGCGGCATGCGTGCAATGCGGGCTTTGTCTTCCCCACTGTCCCACCTTCCGTCTGACCGGTCTCGAAACAGCTTCGCCCCGAGGCCGTCTGGCCGCGATGAATGCCATCAGTGACGAAGTGATTCCCTTTGACGCCACCTTCGCCAAAGCCATGACGTTCTGTCTCAACTGTCGTGCGTGTGAGTCGGTTTGTCCTAGCCTCGTCCCGTTTGGTCGGGCCATGGAGGGAGCCCGGGTCGAGCTGACCGCCCAACTTCCGTCCGCAACTCGAAGGCTCCGACATCTGATCCTTGGACGAGTTCTTCCCTCGACAAGATTGATGGCGGCCGCCACAGCCATGGTCAAGGTGTTGCAGCGGACGGGAGCCGGTCGCTTGCTACCGAAGAGGTGGCGTCTCGGCCTTGTGGGAATGAGGCCCATTGCGAGAGGGCCACGTCTGGCAGGCGAGGTATTCGAGCCGGCAGTCGAAGCAAGAGGCACCGTCGGGTTGTTGAGCGGCTGTGTGATGGAGCCGTGGTTTCCCGCCGTCCACAAGGCGGTTGTCGAAGTCCTGGTGGCGGCGGGATACCGCGTGGTCGTACCGGTTGCTCAAACCTGTTGCGGGGCGCTGGCCGCCCACGATGGTGCCGCCGAAACGGCCAAAAGGCTCGCTCGCCGTAACGTGGCAGCCTTTGCCGGAGTGGATGTTGTCGTGGCGGACGCAGCCGGCTGCAGTGCACACCTAAAGGAGTACGGCCATTGGACGCCGGGCGGCGACGCGTTGGCGGCCCGGGTTCGCGACGTTACCGAGTTTGTGGCCGACTTGATCGCCGCAGGGGACCTCCCCCTGAGCTCTGTCGATCGAGGACCAGTTGCCATCCAGGACCCATGCCATCTCCGGCACGCCCAGCGGATACTGATAGCCCCTCGCCAAATTCTGGTGGCCGCCGGATATCAGCCGGTGGAGGTTGACCCGGATGGTCTTTGTTGCGGAGCAGCCGGGATCTACAGCCTTCTCGAACCGGAGGCTGCGGCCGAGCTCGGAAGGCGCAAGGCTGCTCAAGTGCGACAGACCGGTTCAACCCTGGTGGCCTCGGCTAATCCTGGCTGCGAGATGCAGCTTCGCTCGCATCTCGACGACTGGTTTCGCATCGTCCACCCTGTTGAGTTGTACCACCAGGCCTTCATTGGCGAAGGTCACTGAGGGTCGATAAGTATCCTCGGCATCTAATGGAGGCAATACGCTGACCGAAGCAACCAGCCCAGCTTTCTCGGCTCGAACCGATGCCGGGTGGAAGCACTACCTTCGGTTGGCGGCCAACGCCTTTGCCACCATGCTCGACCTCGGGCTGTTTGCGGTGTCCGCGGCACTGATTGGATTGGCCGCAGCAGTGATGCTGGTGGCGCTCGGCCTGGTCGACGCCGAGATTGAAATTGCCACCGGGGCCCTATTGATTTCGGCACTGGTTCTGGCGGTGGTCGGTTGTTTCACGGCAGGAATCGCCTCGGAGGGGCCGGTGAGGCGCAACCGGAAGATCGTCGGGAATTCGGAGATAGAGATTGCCATCGCCCGGGCGGTGTCGGCCTTCGCCGTCGGTTTGATCTTCGTCTTCGCGGCTACCCGGCTTCAGCCTCTTATCGACGATGTGCCGTTTCCTCTTGTGGTTGGCATCGATCTCTTAGAGCTCGCCGGTCGTGTGGGACTTTGGGTAATGCCATTGATCGGGGTGCCACTGGCACTGGGTGTCAAGTTGACGGAGCTGTTGGGCCGGGCCGTCGAGGAGACCGAACTTCCGGTGCTCTTCGTCGTTTGGATCGCCGGGATGATGCTGCTCCGTTGAACGCCTTACAGCGCCTTTTCGTATATGTAGTTGGGGTGCTGAATCTCAAAGTGCTCGGCGGTGAGGGCCTGCTCGAGCCACTCGATGCGCGGGATCATGGCTGTCATCATCGCCGCCTTGCGTTCCTGCGCTAGATCGGTGAGGGCGCGGGCACCTCGCCCCGCATCCTCTGGAGTTGTGAGAAACAACGGAAGCCACAACCTGTCTTCGTCAGGCTCGATCACAGCCCAGGCCGAGGGACTGGACCAAAGTTGGCGGCGGCGGGCAGATCGCACCAGATCCGCGGCCTGTAGTTGACGAAAAGCCCATCCTTCACAGGCATAGAGGCCATGGCTGGCAGACGGATAGTCCCCGCTCGACCACACCAGGTAAGCCGGTTCGGCTTCGCTCGAAGGTGCCAGATCGAGGCGTTCATCGGCCGGGAGCCTCTTGCCCCCGTTGGTCCCCGGCTCGGGGCGCTCAAAGCGCCTGCGTGCCAATGCAAACCGGGCAACCGGCCGATATCCGATCTTCTCGACCTGGCGCCGGGCGGCCGTATTGGTGTCTTCGGTGGCGAGTCTTATCACCACCGCGCCGTGTTCACGCGCCCAGTCGACTCCATGATTGTTGATGATCGATCCGATGCCCTGTCGGCGGAAGTCCGGGTGTACGCGGGCAGCGGACAACCAGGACTCACGGGCGGAGAGAATGGCAGCCCGTCCCATTCCGATCGCCGTGTCGTTGGCGTCGACAGCCACCATGACTAGGACGTCGGGTTCTGTCAGCCAGCCCCCGAACTCCTCGGGAACATAATCACCCCATTCGAAGGTACCGGCCGTGAAGTCCCGGATGGCAGAAAGGTCCCCGGCTCGGGCAGCTCGGATACTGACGATCACTGGCCTACATCCGCTCGGGGATCTCAATGCCGAGGAGGTCGAGCAACACTGTGAGGGTTCGCAAGGTCCAGGCGGCTAGAGCCAGCCAAGATGCCTGCCGGGCCGTATCTGCTTCATCGAGGATGTGGCAGGTGTCATAGAACCGGTTCCAGGCCGAGGCTACCTGATAGGCATATTCGGCGATATGGTTGGGGGCCCGCAGCTCGGCGGCTCTCCCGATCGCCTCGGGCAGACGCAACAACACCAACATCAATTCGCGTTCTCCGTCAACGACAGGCGCCAGCAGCCGCTCGGGGCCGAGCCCGCGCTCGTGCGCCTTACGTTGAATGGAACGGATTCGCACCGCCCCGTACTGGAGATAGGGCCCCGTCTTACCCTCCAGCGACGAGAACCGATCCAAATCGAACGTGTAGTCCGATTGCCGGTTGTTGACGAGGTCTCCGAATTTCAGGGAGGCGATCCCTACCTGGCGGGCTATGCGCTCGCGCTCATCGGCCGGGTAGTCCTTGGCGATCTCCGCCTCTTCCAGCCTGCGCCTGGCAGCATCCTGCACGAGATTGATCAGGTCACGCAGACTGACCACCCCTCCCGCCCGGGTACGGAACGGCTTGCCGTCCTTACCATTCATGGTCCCGAATTTGATGTGTTCCATGCGGGTGGCGGCAGGAACCAACCCCGCCTTGACAGCAGCCCGGAACAACAGCTCGAAGTGGTCGGCCTGGCGGGCGTCGACGACATAAAGGATGAGATCGGCGCCAAGGTCATTTGCCCGCATCTCGAGCGTCGCCAGGTCGGTGGTTGAGTAGAGAAAGGCACCGACCGACGTTTCCAGGATCAGGGGAGGCAGGTCGCGATTGTCGTTGGGAAGATCGACGCGGATGATCAGGGCTCCCCGGCTTTCTTCGGCGATGCCGCTCTCGGCCAGCCTCCTCACCAGCGGTTCCAGACGACCCGCCACATCGGACTCGCCATACCAGAGGTCGAACTCCACCCCTAGGTCTGCGAAGTCACGGCGCTGGCTCTCTTCCGACACGCGTTTCATGTGCCTCCACAGAGCCAGGTAGCCGGCCCGGCCCCGCTGTAGGTCGACCGTTGTGTCGCGGACGCGGGCGGCGAATTCGGGGTCTTGCTCAGATCGTGACGAGGCTTGCGGGTAGATCCGCTGGAGGTCGTCGAGTGCTACCGGTGACTGGTCGGGATAGGGACCGGAGAAGTCGGGATCGAAGTAAGGAAGGTCAGGCTGTTCGTCGGCGATGGCAGCTATGACCAAGCCCATCTGAAATCCCCAGTCGCCAAAGTGGGGATCTCTTATGACCCGGTGACCAAGCAGACGGAAAATCCGCTGCAAAGAGTCACCGATGATCGTCGCCCGGAGGTGGCCGACGTGCATGGCTTTGGCCACATTGGGTCCGGCGTAGTCGACCACAACTGTCTGGGGGAGGTTGACGGTCGCCACCCCGATGCGGTCGTCCTGAGCCGATGCATCCGCATAGGAGGCGAGAGTGTCGTCGGAGAGGGTGAGGTTGATGAATCCGGGACCGGCAACCTCCACCTTGGCAAAGGCAGGGTGGGCGGCCAGGCGGGACGCTACTGCCTCGGCAATGTTGCGGGGGTTTCTCCCAGAATTCTTGGCAGCAGCTAGAGCACCGTTGCACTGAAACTGAGCCAATTCAGGACGTTGTGACACCACCACCTCGCCTAGAGCTGGGTCGAGTCCTTCTCCAGCGAAGGCAGCGCCAACGCGCTCGGACAGCTCAGTCAATGCAGACATCACCCTCATTGTGGTCGAACTCAAGACACCCACGTCTCACGTCTCACGTCTCAGGTCTCACGTCTCAGGTCTCACGTCTCACGTCTAGCGTCTGGCCTTAGTGACCTTCCCGGAGTACGAGCAGTTTGATGGCCTCGGACTGGCAGACCTCATTCGCCGCAAGGAGGTGACTGCCAGCGATGTACTCGAGGCTGGTATCGAGCGCATCGAACAGCGCAACGCCGCCTTGAACGCTGTGATTTGGAAGACGTACGATCGCGCCCGCGCCCGCATCAACCGCAAGGCTGTGGAGGGTCCTTTTGGCGGGGTTCCCTTCCTGTTGAAGGATCTGGGTTTGGCCTATCGGGGGGCGCCGCTCACAAACGGATCTCGTTCACTACGCGACTATGTCCCCAACTACAACGGCACCCTCGTGAATCGCTACGAGGCTGCCGGTCTGGTGATCCTTGGCAAGACCAACGTTCCGGAATTCGGTTTGGCCCCCGTGACTGAGCCCGAACTGCACGGCATCACGCGCAACCCCTGGGACCTGAGTCGCAGTTGTGGTGGCTCCTCCGGGGGCGCCGCCGCCGCCGTGGCGGCAGGAATGGTCCCTGTGGCCCATGCCTCCGATGGTGGAGGGTCGATCCGGATTCCGGCCGCCCTCACCGGCCTCTTCGGCTTCAAGCCCACCCGAGCAAGAACGCCGGTCGGGCCAGTGGTGGGAGAGTCGTGGTTTGGGCTCAGCATTGCCCATGCCATCACTCGTTCGGTGCGTGACTCGGCGGCTCTTCTGGACGCCAGTCAAGGCCCTGAGCCCGGGGATCCATATGCAGCTCCTCCGCCAGTCGCCCCCTACCTGAGCGAGGTGGCGACTTCGCCGGGCAAGCTGTATATCGCTCTCGCCCCAGAGCCCTTACTCGGCTCGGCAATGGATGACGATTGCCGGCGAGGAGTTCACGAGGCAGGCCGGCTCCTGGAGGCTCTTGGGCATCGGGTCTCTTATGTCGAGGTGCCGGTCGAACGCGAGAGTTGGACGGAGGCTCTTCTCACCCTTGGCGCGGCAGATGCGGCACTCCTCATCAGCCAGAGTGCGAATCTCGCCGGCAAAGAGACCCCCGATCCCGCGGATTACGAGCTGACGACCTGGATTCTGGGGGCGGTCGGACGGAGGTTGTCGGCCGAAGACATGGCGGCGGCGCTCTTCGAGACGCGTATGGCAGGCCGGGCCATGGCCCGGTTCCATAGAGAGTTCGATGTTCTCGTCACTTCTACGGTTGGTCGTCCGGCCTGGTCCCACGGCGAATTGGCGCCGAGCGCCACGGAGAAGCTGCTGCTGGAGGGGCTCCGCCGTGCACCGGTTGGTCCGGCGTTGATGGCGCTCTTTCACCGGCTGGCCGCCAAGGTGAACAATCCGATCCCCAATACACCTATTTTCAACATGACCGGGCAACCGGCCATGTCGGTGCCGCTGCATTGGACCGAAGATGGCCGCCCAGTGGGAATACAGATGGTGGGCCGCTTCGGAGAGGACGGACGGCTGTTTCGGCTGGCCGGTCAACTTGAGGCAGCCCGACCCTGGTTCGATCGCCGCCCTCCGGTCGTCAAGGCGTAACCAGCCAGTAGGTCGACCCAACGGGCTCGGCCTCCGACCAGGCCCTGACCAAAAAGGCACCATTCACGGCCCCGTTGAAGTCGATCTGATGGAAGGGGACGACCTCACTCATCCAGAACGAGTGATCCTGGGTGATCAGCAGGGTTCGGGTAGTCGTGTTCGCCCGAACGGCAAACGGGTCACCCATGATGCCCTCCTCACGCACGTTGACCGTGGGAGTTGGCGCGGTCCGCACCATGGCCAGGGATTTGGCGACATTGCCGAAATACTCGAGGGAGCCGTTGATACGTAAGGGCTCGATTTCGATTGCCCAGGTTTGATTGGGCTCGAGCCCCACGAGACTTTGGGAGGAGACGGTCACCAGGGTGCCGGGCTCGTCTTGGTGAACCTCCGGAAATAGCTGGACCCACATGGTCCTGTCCCAAAACACTCCGTCGATTGATGTCCGAGTGTCACCATCGTTGTCGGCGGAAACGAGTTTTCCTCCCAGTACTCCCACCAGGCGATCGCCACCGGTGGAATGTGCTGCCCAGGCGGTCCCATCAGTTGTCTGGTAGTACTGGCCGTCTTTCGTCGCTATCAGAACCGCTTCCCGTCCTTCGATTATCTGCTCGGGTACGAACAGCCATCCATCGGTGGGCAAAGGCTGCATCTCCCAGCCGATGCCGTCCTCTGAAGTCCACACGGCCGGGATGCGTGGATGTACTGCGTATTCGTTCTTCGGCATCAACTCGGTATAGGCGCCGATAGCCAGGTACTTGCCAGCGAATTGTCCGAGGTCGTGGATTTCGGCCTCGCCCCCCACCCCGTGGATCGTTCCCCACCTGTTCCACTGACGTCCATCCTTGGAGACAACGACCGAGGCGGCCGCGCTTGCTCCCCATGGATTGGCTACTGCCAGATAGCCCGCGTCGGTGGGGAGCGGTCTCGTGACCGATTCGAACCGCTCCAACCCGTCTACCTGCACCCACTCGAATTGAGAACTGATTTCCACGGCCTCCACTGTCGCGTTGATGGGGACCGGATCGGACACCGTAGTTGTTTCAACGGTGGGCGGTTCGCCACTCGGTATCAGCTGCAACCCGATGACTAACGAGAGGCAAACTCCGACAGTGGCAAAACCCCTCGACCTAACCCTCGGCTTGATCGGCATGACGTCACTGGCGCCGAGTTCGACGACCTCGATCTCCATCTCACACCTCACGCCTCACGCCTCACGCCTCACGCCTCACGTCTCACGTCTCACGTCTCACGTCTCACGTCCTAGTACTTCGCCAACTCCTGAGCGTGACGGATGATGCCTTCCGGATTGAGGTAGAGCATTTCCTCGAGGTCGCTGGCGTAGGGGAAGGCCGGGATGTCGCCGAGGGCGTAGCGACGGATGGGAGCATCTAGCCACTCAAAGGCCTTGTCGGCTATCTGTGCTGCCAACTCGGCTCCGTAGCCGACGAATTCGTTGTCTTCGTGAACGATTAGAACCCGGCTGGTCTTCTTCACCGACGCCTCGATGGTCGGCCAATCCAGCGGCTTGAGGGTACGGAGGTCGATGACCTCGGGGAAGATGTCGAGCTCCTCCAGAGGTCCTACGGCTTCTAACGTGAAGTGCGCCATCGCTCCATAGGTCAGGATGGTCAGATCGGTGCCTTGGTGGCGAATTGCTGCCCGTCCCAGCGGCACTTTCCAGGGTCCGGAGGGGTAAGGTCCTTTGGCCAGCCGGTAGAGCTTCTTGGGCTCGATGAACAGGACCGGATCGGGGTCCTCAACCGCCTCCCACAACAATCCCTTGACGTCGGCGGGGGTCGAAGGGATCACAACCTTGAGTCCCGGTATGTGTGCGTAGAGCGCCTCGATCGACTGCGAGTGGTAGAGGGCGCCATGGATGCCACCGCCATACGGCACTCGAATCACGATTGGACAGCTCCACTGTCCGTCCGATCGGTAGTGGACCCGGGCGGCCTCGGAGACGATCTGATCGAAGGCGGGATGGATGTAATCGGCGAACTGAATCTCGGCGATCGGCCGCTTCCCGGCGGCCGCCATCCCGATTGCCGCTCCGGCGATCAGCGACTCGGAAATCGGCATGTTGAAGCAGCGTCCTTCGCCGAATGCCGCGGTGAGCCCCTCGGTCGCCTTGAAGACACCGCCTTTCTCGCCGGCCACGTCTTCACCAAAGACCACGGTGTCGGAATGTGCCGCCATCACTTCGTGGAGGGCGCGGTTTATCGCCGTGATGATGTTCACGGACTGACCCACCGGAGCCGGTTCCGGAACGGTCGCCCCCGGACCGGGTTCGATGACTCTCGCGTAGACGTGTGAGAACGGGTCGTCTGGAGGTGGCGATCCTTCGGCGTTCTCCACGGCGCTCGCCACCGCTGCTGCCACCTGGTGGTCGATCTCGCCTTCTTCTGCGGCGGAGAGCAAGCGCTCCTCGATCAAGTACTGCTTGAGCGTGACCACGGGATCGTGACGGCGCCACTCTTCGACCTCTTCCCGGCTCCGGTAGAGCCGATCGTCGTCGTCAGACGTGTGGGCGTAGTATCGGTAAGTCTCAGCCTCGATAAGGGTGGCACCCACTCCCTGTCGGGCTCGATCGACTGCCAGCTGCACTGTCCGGTAGACGAGGAGCGGATCGTTGCCGTCGACCAGGTGCCCGACCATCCCGTAACCTTCGGCTCGGTGGCAGATGGAACCAGCCACCTCCATGCTGCTTGGCACTGATATGGCGTAGTGGTTGTTCTCAACGATGAAGACGACCGGGAGCTTGTAGATCCCCGCCAGATTCATGGCCTCATGCCAATCGCCCTCCGACGTCGAGCCCTCTCCGCCGTATACGACTACCACCCCGGGATCCTCATTTAGCTGAAGAGAGCGGGCAATTCCAACAGCGTGCGGGTACTGGGTGCCGATGCACGATGATTGGGTGAAGATGCGGCGCGATGGATCAGACCAATGATTGGGGAGTTGGCGTCCTCCGGAGAAGGGATCGCCTTTGCGAGCGAAGACCGCCAGGAAGATGTCCTCGAGAGGGATTCCCCAGGCCAACGCCACTCCCATATCGCGGTAGTAGGGCATCAGCCAGTCGCGCTCGCGGTCGAGAGCGAAAACCGAGGCGACCTGGACGGCCTCGTGACCGGAGGAACCAACCACAAAAGGCACCCGGCCTTGGCGGTTGAGGGCGAACATGCGATCGTCGACCCTTCTGGCCAGCAGCATGAGCCGGTACATCTCGACCATCTGTTGATCGGATAGACCCAGATCGTGATGGTGAATCGGACGACGCATCCACTCCATCAGCGCACAGCCGACTGATCGAACATGCGGACCCTGGTCCTCCTTGCTCGCAACGAGTCTAAACACCTGTCTACTAGATCGTCCCTGTGACTTAGGATGACTCGGATGATCAAGTCGGCGTACCTGCGGGTCTATCTCCCCGAAGAGCGCGTGCCCGAATGTGACGAGCACTCGACAGGAGGCGAATCCCGCACTAGCAGGTGGGAGCCTTATGGCTTTATCGGAGAGTCGATGATCGAGGACGCCTGGATGGCCGATTGGCGAGGGCGTCGCTTTGTCTGCCCGCGGCGACCACAACTCCGGGTACTGGAAGGGGTGCTCCTTCTTCACGCCTCTCTCGAGACCAGTGGACGGGCAGTGCTCATTTCTGATGCTGTGCGCGAGCAGGCCGTGGATGAACTGCGATCGCTGCTGCGCCGATCTCCCGGGATTCGGTCCCACATCCTCACCTCGGCGTGGCATGTACCGATCCGTTGGTTCGTCCCGTTCGACGGGTCCGATCGTCTTGTCGAATCCACTGGTGTCCGTACAACCCTGCGGTACCGATCCGGATTGAGCGACGGGTTAGCCCGGCTCGAGAGGGCCCAGGAAATCCTGGCCGAGGTAGAGATGCCGGCCAGCATTGTCTCCGAGGTGGGTTCCTTGGTTGCTTGGTTCTCCGAGTTCCCGGTCGATTCGATGATCGAACTTGACTACGGAATGGTGGCCGACCTGTTTTCGGAAGCCGAATTGGCCCTGGATGAATCGGCTGCCGAAGTTTGGACCTCGCTCCGAGCTCTGGCTGACGGTGACTGGGCAACAGCCGGTGAGCATTACAGCGAGCTGATGGCACGGTGGTCCCCGGCCTACGCCATCACCTACAGCAACTAGGCCAGCCAGAAGACGGAAGGTGTCCCCCCGCAAGCGGGGGGACCGGCCGAAAGCCGAGGGGGGGTGTGACCTGTCTTGCGGACCTGTGGTGGCCGGTAGCCTTGTGAGCCATGGCTGATCCCAAGGACTTTCTCGATCTCAGCGCCCTGCTCTCCAGCGAGGAACGCCTTTTACGTGACACGGTACGCAGGTTTGTGGAGGATCACATCCTTCCCGAGGTGGCCGATTGGTGGGAGGCGGGGACCTTCCCGGTGGAGCTCTCCAAGGAGATGGGGGCGATGGGACTCCTTGGCATGCACCTTGACGGCTACGGATGTGCCAGCACCAGCGCCACCTCATATGGTCTCGCATGTCTCGAGCTGGAGGCCGGGGACTCAGGCACCAGGAGTTTTGTCTCGGTTCAGGGATCGCTGGCGATGTTCCCGATTTGGAAGTTCGGCTCGGAGGAACAGAAACAGACCTGGCTGCCCGGCATGGCGCAAGGTGACATCATCGGATGCTTTGGCCTGACCGAGCCCGATTCAGGCTCGGACCCATCTTCGATGCGCGCCAGCGCCCGCCAGGACGGTGGGGACTGGGTGCTCAACGGCACCAAGATGTGGATCACCAATGGCAACGTCGCCCAGATCGCCATCGTCTGGGCCCGTACCCCGGAGGGCGTTCGCGGCTTCATCGTCCCCACCGACACCAAAGGGTTTACCGCCAACCTGATCCACCGCAAAGCGTCACTCCGGGCTTCCATCACCTCGGAATTGGTGTTGGAGGACGTTCGCATCCCGGCCGACTTCGTCCTGCCCGGAGTTTCGGGAATGCGCGGCCCTCTCTCGTGCCTCAGCGAGGCCAGGTTCGGGATTCTCTTCGGTGTAATGGGCGCCGCCCGATCTTGTTACGAATCCGCCCTCGAATACGCCAAGAGCCGGCAGCAGTTCGGGGTTCCCATCGCCTCCTTTCAACTGACTCAACAGAAACTCGTGGAGATGATGGTGGGGGTAAACCGTGGCACCCTGATGGCACTCCATCTAGGGCGGATGAAAGACGAAGGCCGGCTTACTTCCGAACTTGTGAGTCTTGGCAAGTTCGACAATGTTCGTCAAGCCCTCGACATAGCGCGCATGTCGAGGTCGATACTCGGCGCCAACGGCATAACACTCGAATATCCCGTCATTCGACACATGACCAACCTCGAGACCGTCTCCACGTACGAAGGCACCAACGAGATTCACACTCTGATCCTGGGGGAAGCCATCACCGGGATCCCGGCTTTCCGAGCCGGAAGCGGATGACCGTTCCGGCGGTCCTCTACCGCGGGCTCAGCAAGAAATTCGGTACGAAGATGGCGGTGGACAACGTCACCGCCGAGATACCCGCCGGTTCCTTCTTCGGGATCTGCGGACCAAATGGCGCCGGCAAGACCACCTTGCTCCGGATGACATGCGGTCTGCTCCGGCCCGATGCGGGCAAGGTAGAAGTGGCGGGAAATGACGTATGGGTGAATCCGGTGGCAGCCAAGGCAAGACTCGGCATGGTCCCTGACAATCCTTCGATGTTTACCCGGCTAACGGGTCGCGAATTGATCGAATTCACCGGTCTTTTGCGTGGCATGAAGCCCGAAATGGTCGAAGAACGCAGCTCCAACCTGCTCAGGCTGCTCGACCTCGAGGACGACGCCGGGAGGCTCGTGGCGGACTACAGCCTGGGAATGGCCAAGAAGGTGGCCATCGCCTGCGCATTGCTCCACAATCCACGGGTCCTGTTCTTGGATGAGCCCTTTGCCGGCATCGATCCGGTCGCTCGCCAGGTGTTGGAGGAGACCCTCAAGCGATTCACTGCCGCGGGCGGCACGGTGGCCTTCTCCGATCACTCGATGGACGTGGTTGAGCGCCTCTGCGACCGTTTGTTCATCATCGATGAGGGCAAAGTGGTCCTGGCCGGGACCACCGCCGGAATCACCAACGGGCGTCGACTCCAGGAAGTGTTTGTCGAGGCGGTTGGAGGCAGCAGCACCGAAGGGGTCGACATCACATGGCTTGGCTCTATCTCAGACTAAAAGCGCGCCTGATCCGCAACCGCCTGCGCAAGGCGGGAGGTTGGGCCACGCTGGCATTCATTGGAATCTGGTCGCTGGCATTCGGGCTGGGAGCAATCCTGGGATTGCTGGGCGGAGTCGTTACCCGTTTGGCGGGGGGTGAAGGCGCCGCCGCCCTCTTTACCCTGGCCGGGATCGCGTGGTTGGTGGGGCCGGTAGCGGCCGCAGCCCTGGATGAGACCATCGAGCCACGCCGCCTGGAGTTACTTCCGATTACCCCGACCCAGATGAGTTGGGGCCTCTTGGCCGCCTCCTTTCTGGGTCCGGGTGCACTGGTCACCATCCTGTTCGTCCTGGGAGTGGTAGTGGGTGCAAGCCCTGACTGGTTGAGACTCATCCCCGCCTTGGCGGCTGGTTTGGCGTTTGTGGTCTGGTGCCTCGCCTCTGCACGATTGGTCACGACCCTTCTCACAGACTTGCTCCGCTCGCGGGCTGGTCGCGATATCGCCGTGGTTGGGGCTGCGGTCCTGGGTGGTGGCTCGGCGTTCGCTTCAACTTTTCTCTCCAACGGCAGCGGAGATCCGTTACCTGCGTTGGCCGGTTTCGGACGCGTGTCGGTTTATCTACCGCCAGGTGCCCTGGGACGTGGTCTCGTGCTGCTGGCGGAAGGGGAATGGCTCATAGGGCTGGGGATTTTGGCATACGGTCTGGCTGCGATAGCCGTCGTGATGTTGGGTTGGCAACGCAGTCTGCTCAGACTCAGCACGAGAGCACCGGGGCGTGCTGCGGAACCCGTCGCCAAGGCCGGGCACTCTCCCCTGGTGCCCAGGCTCCTTTCGCGCTGGCCCGGGCCCCAGGCGGCGATCGCAGGAAAAGAACTTCGATACCTGAGGCGCGACCCCCGCTTTCGGTCACAGGCGGTGGGGTTGGCGGTGGCCCTGGCTGCCCTTGGCCTGGGAGCGGGTCGCATGTTGTTCGGGACCGAATATTCACCTTTTCTGGCGGTGATCGTGGCCTGGATGGCGGCTAGCACCACCGGCTTCAACCAGTTCGGATTCGATGACCACTCTTTCTGGGGATACCTGGTGACAGGGGTCGACCTCCGCCGAGTCCTGTTGGGAAAGAACCTGGCAGTGGTGCTTGTGGGGTTGCCAGGGCTGATCCTGGTTGCCGCCGTGTCCGCCGTACTGGTGGCCGATGCCCGACATCTTCCCTCCGCCGTACTGGCCGGTGCCGCCGTTCTGGCCGTATGGCTGGCCGTGGGCAACGTGGTATCTGTACTGGGGGCCTATCCGCTGCCGGAGAGCAATCTCTTCGGCAGTCGCAATGTCTCCGGCTCGGCTTTGTTCGCAAGTCTGGGAGGCCTGCTCGCCGCCGGCGTTATCTCGCTTCCCGTGGCAGCGCTGGTGGTGGTGCCGTTGCTGATATGGGGGACCTGGCAGGCGCTGGTGGGTGCGATGCTGGCCGTGATCATCGGTTTGTTGATCCACCGTTTGAGCCTGCGAGTGGCCGGAGCATTGCTGGAGAACCGCGCTCTCCGCCTGCTCGAGGTTCTCGATCGGCCGCCCGTTTAGGACAAAGCCTCCTGCAAGGCTTCCTCGAAGAGGTGGGGTTCGGTGAGGAATGAGTCGTGACCCTTGGGGGAGATCACCCTCTCCCAGTTCACCTCGACTCCGGCGGTTTGTAGAGCTGCCACGAGGCCCTCTTGCTCTATGGGGTAGAAGCAGGCATCGGAGTCGATCGTGAATACATGCCACCGCTGGCCCCGGCAGGCGGCCAAGGCGCCGACGTAAGTTTCGGCGCCGGTGTCATCCATGAGGTCGTAGTTCGACCATGCATCGATGATCCGCAGGTAGCTGTTGGGATCGAAACGGAGCACCAGCTTCTGGCCCTGATGCCAGAAGTAGGACTCGACCGGATGGGTCACGTAGGGGTGATCGATGGTCTCGGCCCGGGCCCGGGCTTCGATCGCGCCAATGGAGACGAATGACTTATGGCTGATGATCCGTGCCAACGCCAATCCGGCTGCGGGAAAGCGGCCGTCGTAATACCAGCCGTCGTTGAAGTCAGGATCGTTGAGGATGGCCAGCTTCTGTTCGAAGTTGTACATCCGATGAAGGGTGGTGCTGCCCAGTCCACCTGCCAGGGAGATCACCGTGTCGACCCTTTGGGGATGGCGGGCTGCCAGCGAAAGGCTCAACAGTGCCCCTACCGAGGCGCCGGCCACCGCCCGCACCTTCTCGATCCCGAGGTAGTCGAGGAGCGGAAGCTGGGACTCGACGATGTCGGCGAGATGGACCTGCGGGAACTCCGGCCCGTAGCGGATGCCACGACGAGGATCGATGGCTGCCGGTCCGGTGGTCCCGTAACAACCACCGAGGTAGTTGACGCAGAGAACGGCCAAATGGTCGGTGTCGACCGCCAGGCCAGGCCCGACGAAGCCCTCCCACCAACCGATCTGGTTTTCTTCAACCCAACGATCCACTCCGTCCACCGATGGGTTGTAGCCCGCCACATGTTGACTGCCTGTGAGGGCATGAAACAGCAGCACCACGTTGTCGGCGTTCTTGTTGATCTCGCCGCAAAGCTCATAAGCGAGCCGGACCTCGGACAGCGTTTCCCCATTCCGTAACTTGAACGGAAGCGAGTCTTCGGGCAGGTCGAAGAACTTCGTCTCGGCCTTCACCTGTCGGGGGTCCGGCGGGCGGTTGCTCATGTCAGAATTATGTCGATTTCTCTCAAACCCCCATTCTTGTGACGGTTGCCACGCCATATACGGGTCAACCGTCACAAGAAGGGGGGTTGCCCTTAAGCCCTGACCTCTTGTCGCATAAACATCACGTAGGCGATCGCAAACAGGGCGGCCGTCAGGGCGACCATCCCCACTATCTGTGGCCACACCACCAACAGGCTTTGGGTCAGCGTGAGGTCGGACACGATGGCCCGATTGACCTGATCAAAAGTGACCAGATCCACTGTGCGCTCGGTGGGGTCCAGCAAAAGGGTCGAGCTCTCCGAGAACAGGGTCAGAGGAGATATTCGTGACAATGTCACCTCCGTTTGGAGGACCGCCCCCTGGTCGTCGGCGGGTGCCACCAGGTTGGCGGCGGCTCGGAAGATGAAGCCGCCGAACAAGCTGAGGACCAGCCAGATCCCGATAGCGATCAGGGCCGAGGTGGCTGCGCGAGGGACCGTCACCGATGCCAGCGTTGCCAGCGCCTGCCAGAAGCCCACATAGATCACGGCCACCACCAGCCAGACCGCTAGCCGGCCGATCTCGGTTGCTGTCGGAATCAATCCGAGACGAAAGATCCCGATTCCCGAGACGAACACAACCAGGGCCAAGAGCATCAGACCGACCACTCCCAAGCCGGCTACGAACTTGCCGAGGATCACCTCGTCGCGGTGGATGGGCTGAGCCAACAGGCGTGGCAGGGTCCCCTGCGACCGCTCGCCGCTGATGGCGTCGAACCCGAACATGATCCCGAGCAGCGGGGCCAGGAATCCGATGAAGACCACAAGGGGAAACGGCACGGGGTCGGCGGTCACAGTGAAAAGCTTGAGAAAGAGCGCAGGAATCCCGACCGCGTCCGGCGCCACCGACCGGATCCCTCCCGAAGCCGCAAAAACGGCTCCGGCCGCAGCCACCCCCAGGATGAGGATGAGAACGTAGAAGCGAGCCGAAAGGATATGGTCGGCGAACTCCTTGCGGGCGACCACCTTCCATCCGTGTCCGAGGCGGTAGCGATTCGAGGGTGGGGCGATCACTGCGGAGTCAGCCAACGGCGGCCTCCTCCCGGTGAAAATAGCGCCGGTACACCTCGTCCAGGTCGTCCGATGCTCGTCGGACTCCCGATAGCTCCAGACCCGCCTGGACGAGAGTGGCGATGAGCTGATTGGTGCTTCCCCGCGCTACCTGGATCATGTACACGTTGGGTACCCGCGCCGCTTCCAACGACTGGACGAACGGCTTTCCGGCCAGGGCGGCCCGGACCTTTGACTGGTCGGCGGTGGTGTGCACCTCGACCTGTTCGGGTCCTTTGTTCTTGGACGCCAGCTCGTGAGGCGCACCCTGGGCCACCACCGTACCCCGGACGAAAATCGCTACCCGGTCGCACACCGCCTGGACTTGATGAAGGAGGTGGCTAGAGAGCAGCACGGTCACCTTCCGATCTTCGGCCAGGCTCCTGAT
>Ga0326597_10004365_pt1 | contig 19923 bp, 20 predicted proteins | sample RVTome_12_FD_203789 | JGI IMG/M metagenome (GOLD analysis project Ga0326597, IMG submission 203789) | Soil microbial communities from uranium-contaminated site in the Upper Colorado River Basin, Wyoming, United States - RVT100D185 | ecosystem: Environmental > Terrestrial > Soil > Contaminated >...
CACTTCGAGTGAGTATGGCAGACGCTCATGACCTCGGGCCGGGCGCGCATGACGCAGGCGTGAATCGGCCACTCGTAGGGCGGCGACTTTTCGCCGCCGAGATAGCGGCCGTCGAAGTCGAGCATGACGAGCCGCTCCAGCGTGGCGCATCCGGGGCTCACGCCGGCGATCGCCAGAAACGCTTCGCTTCCAGGCACGCGCACGCTCACATGACCGAAGCCGTCGGTGATGCCTTCGTGGTCGAGAATGTGACAGCCGTCGACCAATTTCTGCTTCAGTTCTTTAAGGTCGCCAGAGTCGAAAGCGGGTCCGTTGTAAGGAGTGCCAGCCATTCACGCTCCCCCGTCAGTAGTTCGTTATCTCGTTTTAGGCACAGGTCTGCGGTCTGTCAAGGATATGGGAGAGGCGAGTTGTTTAGTCCTAGATGTTCAACCCTTATATCAAGTATAATAAGAGAAACGCCTATCATGATGACGCAATCCACCCCGTACCTTGCCGTTCTGACGTGTCATCCTGAGACACCCAGCCAGTGGGTGCAGGGCATCGAAACACGGGTGGTCTGGACGGAGAGAGGCTCGGTTGCAGTTAGGTACTCTCTCAATGGCGACATCACCCGTCTGCGGTTTCCACCGCCTCGGCCGCCGCGCAGGGCGGATGGGTTGTGGCAACACACATGCTTCGAGGTATTCATCGCTGTAAAGGGACAGCCGACTTACTACGAGTTTAACTTTTCGCCGTCGGGCGAGTGGGCGGCGTATGCATTCAAAGGTTATCGCGACGGCGGACCGATTGAGGACGATGGTCTGCATCCAGAGATTGTTGTGCGCAGCGCGGCGAATAGTTTTGAGCTTGAGGCGATTGTCCGCTTGGATCGTTTACAAGCTATTAAGTCGCAGATGCCACTGTGGATGGGACTATCTGCGGTGATCGAAGAGAAGGACGGCACGCTTTCCTATTGGGCGCTCAAGCATCCACCGGGCAAGCCGGACTTTCATCATCCTGATTCCTTCGCTTTGGAACTCGCACTTCCCGAAAAGAGCGCTTAGAATAGATAAAGGATGCAATTCGGAATCGACCGATTGATCGAAGAGCCGGCGTTACGCAGGCCGTTGGCGGGGAAGCGTGTGGCGTTGCTCGCTCACCCGGCGTCGGTGACGCGCGATTTGGGGCATTCGCTCGACGCGCTGGCGGCGATCAGGGACTTCAAGTTGGTTGCCGCCTTCGGCCCGCAACATGGCTTGCGCGGCGACAAGCAGGACAACATGATCGAGTCGCCGGAGTTCCATGATCCGGTGCATAGGATTCCGGTCTTTAGTCTCTACGGCGAAGTACGCAGGCCCACGGCGGCGATGATGGACGGCTTTGACGTTCTGATCGTCGATCTGCAAGATGTGGGCTGTCGCGTCTACACGTTTATCACGACGCTCCGTTACGTTCTCGAAGCGGCAGGGCAACACAAGAAAGCCGTCTGGGTGCTCGACCGGCCAAATCCGGTTGGGCGGCCCGTTGAAGGATTAAGATTGCGCCCAGGCTGGGAGAGCTTCGTCGGTGCTGGCCCGTCGCCGATGCGCCACGGTTTAACTCTAGGTGAATTAGCGCAATGGTTTGTGCGCACTCTGAATCTCGATGTGAAGTGCGAAGTCATCACGATGGAAGGGTGGAATCCATCTGGCCCACCTGGATATGGCTGGCCGCTCGGGGAGCACGCTTGGGTCAATCCGAGCCCGAACGCGGCCAATTTATGGATGGCACGCTGCTACCCCGGAACGGTCATGCTGGAAGGGACGACGCTCTCCGAAGGTCGCGGCACCACGCGTCCGCTGGAATTTTTCGGCGCCCCGGATCTTGAACCTCGCGCTCTATTGGCAAAGATGGATTCCCTAGCGCCTGAATGGATGCGCGGCTGCCGGCTGCGCGAATGTTGGTTCGAACCGACCTTTAACAAGCATGCCGGCAAACTCTGCGCGGGAATACAGATCCATGTCGAAGACGTGGCATACGATCATAACGTCTTCAAACCCTGGCGCCTTATCGCCCTTGTGCTCAAGTCTTTGCGAACTCTCCGACCTGACTACGATCTTTGGCGTGATTTCCCTTATGAGTACGAGCGCGACCGGCTCGCCATCGATCTCATCAATGGCAGCGAGCTTCTGCGCCAATGGGTGGATGATCCGGCGGCCACGCCCGGCGACTTGGATGAACTCGCAATTCCTGACGAGAGGTCGTGGCGCGAAGAGCGGGAATCGATCCTTCTGTACCGGTGAAGTCATGGGACACGCTGCAAGACGGCTTCGCTCACTCTTCAACACCGTGGACAATCTATTAACGGCCTTGATGGCTCGCTACGGTATCACAGTCTTGCGGGTGAGCGTCGGCATCGTCTTTTTGTGGTTTGGGTTTCTGAAATTCTTTCCTGGGCTTAGCCCGGCTCAAGACTTGGCTACCAAAACGATCGATGTCCTAATGTTTGGACTCGTGCCGACAAAAATTGCCCTGATGACGCTGGCGACCTGGGAGTGCGCGGTCGGGGTGGGGCTGGTGTTCGGCGTTTTCTTGCGGACGACGCTGGCACTCCTTTGGCTACAGATGGTCGGCGCGGCGGCGCCGCTTTTTCTCTTCCCGAACGAGTCTTTCACCCTCATACCCTACGCGCCCACCCTCGAGGGACAGTACATCATTAAGAATTTGGTCCTTGTGAGCGCCGGACTTGTGGTCGGCGCGACGGTGCGGGGCGGCCGGCTTTCGCCATAGGCGCCGTTTGTGGACTTACACCGGGACATCTATTCCGACTTCAGCGCAATCTCTCGATTAACCCCCTTATGGCCATCTCGCGGATAATACCGTCGTCGAGGACCTTCTCGACGTCAATGTCGCGACCTTTGGGATCGTCGCGTGCCGTGAATTCGATGAGCATCTGCCGGCCTTTGGCGACGGAATAGGGGACTTTGCCGTGCGTCTAAGAGTGTTGTAAGATTACGATGATCGGGAGTAACGCTCAAAATCGGATGATTTGGAAAATGATTGCACAAATCTCAACTGGAGGATTCGGCTATGTCTCTTGCGCAGTGGAGCGACTCTGATTCGCAAAGAGCTAAACAAATCTGGATGGAATACCTGAGTCAACACGATGTCTCGGACCGCCTCGGGCGGACCGCCGGAATCGATCCTCGTAGCGGGCGCATCTGGTTTGGCGACTCAATCCGCGACATAGTTGCCCAACGAGATGCCGAAGGATTGGATTCTCCCTTATTCTTTCAACGGATCGGTTCAGATACTTATTATCGAAAGGGACGGCATTAGTGCTTCGCGGCGTTGTGTCCGCGTTGGGAGTGCCGACGGTTACGCTTACCATCGCCGGGAGAGATTGGCTGGCCACTATAGATACAGGCTTTAATGGCGATCTGGAATTACCGGCAGGCTTGCGTGACTCCTTCAATGGTCGATATATTGGTCGTTCGACTGCCGCGTTAGCTGGCGGTCAAAGCGTCGAGGAGGACGTTTTTATCGTCGATTTTCCGTTTGACGGCCAGACAGTAGTGGCAGAAGCTACTTTCGTTGCCGGCTCTGAGATTCTAATAGGCACGCATTTGCTCCGAGAATACTCATTGCGGATTGACTTCGTTAGCAAGACGGTTTTGTTGGAGCGAGGATAAAATCCCCCGTTTAGCTATCCACCATTCCTGAACCAAACGAGTAAAAACCGAAGCTTTATTCCACTCCGAACCACATGATGAAACCTCCCTCATAAAGCTCCCGTACCACGCTGTCATCTAAAATTTCTTCCGCGTTGACCTCGCGACTTTTGGGATCGTCGCGTGCCGTGAATTCGATGAGCGTTTTTCAACCGTTGGCGATAGAGGCTGGAGACTTTGTTCTTGATCTTCAAGCCGCAATGTTCGGGCAATTTCCGGCGGCGCGCTGGAAAATTTCTTGTGATTTTGTTAGTCATATATTTGATGATAATCGATCAAATCAGCAAAAGGAGAGCAGGATGTTTACCGACAAGATTGAACTGAAAGACATCGACAAGATGGACCCGGAGTACAAAGAGCTTCTGGGCCATGTGTTGACCATCCAAGCCGATTGCGAGATCGGCGGGCCGCACCTATATGTTGAAAAAATGCTACCGGCGGCGCCGACCAAGCTCGATCAACTGATCATCGCGCGCACGGCGGCCGAAGAAATCGATCATTACCGTAAAGTGGCTCGAGTTGCCGGCGATATCGGCGTGGACGTTTCTTTTGTGCTGAGCCAGCCCAACGAGAAGCGTTTCGTCGAAACCTTCCGGGGGCTAATCACGAATTGGGAAGACAACGCGGTTTTCGGCTTCTTGATCGACCGGGTCGGTCGCTATCAGTTGGAGGAATTCTACGATTGCAGTTATCTGCCGCTGCAGAGAATTCTGCCCGATATCGTAAACGAAGAGCTCGGCCACATCGAATATGGCTACAACAAGACGCTGGAATTGTTGCAGTCCGGCGATGCGGGCAAGGCAAAAGCACAGAAGGCGGTGGATTACTGGTACGTCAAAGCGCTCGATATGTTCGGCCGCAGCAGCTCTAAGCGCTCGGAGCGTTATCGCTACTGGGGTCTCAAACGGCGTACCAATGATCAGGCCCGCCAGGACTATATGAACGAGGTCGGCCCGATCCTCACACAGATGGGGCTAAAGGTTCCTGACCCAAACAAGGGCCGCCTCTACATGTAAGTTGGAGTTCATATGCCGCAAGCAGTACCCAACACGAATAAAATGGATGAGCATCTCTTGGAAGTCGTGCGCGCGCTCCACGGCGCGGTCAAACAGGGCGTGTCCCACGCCAACGATCCCAAAATCATGGATCAGGCGATCAAGGACTGCAAAGAGATCCTCGATGTGATTATGGCCGGCAACGTTAAAGAGTGGCTGAACTGACCCGACTTTAAAGCCCCCCTCGAATTCCGCCCATTCAATACTATGAAAGGCGGGCAGTCGACTCTGCCCGCCTTCTTTGCGCTGGGCGTCAACGCTTATTTTCGTTTATACAGTCTGTCGATATAACCGCTCTTGTCCAGTTCTTTGATGAAGCGCATGTCGACAAAGTCTTCGGGTTTTGCCGCCTTCGCTTTCGGATCGTTTTTCAGCGGCTCTAATATTGTCTTGATTCCTTCCAGCGTCGGATATTGCTTGGCCGGCAGTTTATTCTCCGCGATCGCGCCTTCGTAGGTTTTGTCGAGGATATCCTTTTCCTTGACGCTCAGATATTTGGATAATACGCGAATGCTCAATTCGCGGTCGGTCTTGAAACGGTGCACCGCTTCCACTTGAGCCTTGACGTATCTCCTGACGATATCGGCATGCTCGCGGATGAATTTTTTCGTGGTACCGACCCCGGTGGCCTGGTAAGCCAGACCGAGCGCCGCCACGTCGGCTAGAATGTTGAAACCGCGCTTTTGCGCCATGTACATCGCCGGCGGCGCCAACACCGTGGCCTGCACCCGCTTGGTTTCCATCGCCGCCAGCCGCTCGGGCAACGCTCCCACTTGTAGAATGGCGACTTCTTTGACCGGCACCAGGCCGATGCGCTGCAGCGCGTAGCGCACGATAAAATCGGAGGCCGAACCGAAACGGCTGATCGCCACAGCGCCGCCTTTGAGCTGCTCGGCGGTTTTCACTTCGGGACGGCTGAGCAACCAATAATCCAGCGTCGTCACGCCGCCGGCGATCATCACGGCGTCGGCGCCGCCCAGGACGGCGTTGACGACGCCGGGTCCGGCGGTTTGCGTGATCGGCGTCTCGCCGGCCACCAGCGACATGGTCGCCGTGGTGCCGCCGCCGAAATAAATCAACTGCACCTCGAGACCGTTTTTGGCGAAGATGCCGCTTTCTTTAGCGATAAACGCGATGACGTTGTCGGAATTGATGCCGACGTAGCCGACGTTGAGCTTGGTTACTTGCGCCCAAACGTTTGCGCACGGAAGCAGCAAGAAAAAAATCAGCCCCGAGATTGCTAAATTCCACATATCCGTCCTCCGATGGCGCATGCGCCGGTCGTCGTTAGTTTCCATGAGGTGTACTTTAGCTTAGACCGTTTCGTTACGCCACCGCTGTGCGCCCACCTTCCTTGACATCGCAAGGTGCGCCAGCTAACAAAAATAGAGCCGTTCCTCCTTCTACATCGCGCATGGGCGCGTATGTGGAAGTTTGGGGATGGAATATCTATCAGAGGAAAGAAAGGGGAATAAGAGATGGCGGACCATGAAAGCAACGAAAAATGGTTTGAAGGCAAGAGTGCGCTCTTTAAGTCGCGCGCGGAGCGGGTGAAGGCGGATATCGCCAAGCGCAAAGCCGGCCGCAAGGCGATCAAAGGCGAGGACGTGAAGGTCGAGTGGGAAGCGCAGAACGGTGTGTGGATGGGGCCGCTGGTTTCTCAGGAGCTCGGTTTTCAAAACCGCATCATCGAAGTTGACTGCCATATCTACCCGCCCCATTCCCATTCGGTGACCCACAAGCACAACGAAGCGATTATCATCGTCTTGCGCGGCCAGGGCTACAGCCTCCTGGACGATGAGCGCATCGACTGGAAGCCGGGCGACACGATGTACATCGGCCAGGGCGTTTGGCACCAGCATCACATCACCAGCGACGAGCCGGCGATGGTTTTCGCGATCAAGCCTCTGCCGATCCAGGAATACATGGGCGAGCTTAACATCATTTACAAGGGTGACCAGCCGAAGATCAATCCGAACTTCAAAGCGGGAACGTTTTTAGAGGAATTCGCCAAGATCGGCAGGAAGTAACGCAGGTTTCGCAGCCGCAAGGTTAAACCTCGCCACGAAGAACCTAGCGCGGCAGAGCCGCAACCAAAGAATTTAGGAATCGGAGAATTAACCACAAAGGGCTTAGCGCAAAAGAGGAAATCGAACTATCTTGCGCAAAGACGCAAAGGCGCAAAAGAATAATGGTTTCCGAACTTAGCGTCTTGGCGCGAGGAATATCCGAGTCCGAGGGTCGTCGACTCCCGAGAAATTCAAATTGTCACGTATAGCAATCCAAAGGGCACAAAATAACGGAATCGACCGGTGAATCCCATTGCCAAATAAGCCGATGGGTTAAAACGATTCAATGCGTGGCAGTCAATGCCAGAGTTAAAATCCGCTGGATCATTCTCGGATAGCTGAGACCGGCTTTCATGGCGGATTGGGCAAATTCGTCGTCACGGTCGAGATTCGGATTGGGGTTGGCTTCCAAAATCACAATCTCACCCTCGGAGGTGACCCGAAGGTCGATGCGGCCGTAGCCTCGGATGCGCAGTGCGCGGTAGACGGCGCGGCAAATGTTCGCGACGTGCTGATTCGCGCCGTTGGGTAAGGGGTCGGCGAAAACGTTTCGAATGCCCCAACGCTCGCGATAAGTGTCGTCCCATTTGGCCTTGAAGGTGGCGAACTTCGGTTGATCGTCGGGAACTTCGGTGAAGATAACCTCGCGATAGGGGAATACCCTCAGGCGATCGTTGCCGAGGATGCTCACGTAAAGCTCTCGGCCGTCGATATATTCTTCGGCCAGGGCTTCCTGGTTCAGCCGTTCGTGGATGAAACGCACCCGTTCCTCGAATGCCTCATCGGTTTCTACGAAGGAGCCCTGTGAGATGCCCACCGAACCTTCTTCTTTGAGCGGCTTGATGAATAGCGGAAACTTGAGCCGCTTCGGCCTGCGAATGGCGGCGCCGGGAGAAAAAATCGCGAAGTTCGGTACGCGAATCTTGTGATAGGCGAGAAGCTCCTTGGCCATTCCCTTGTTCTTGCAAAGCGTCAGTCCCGTGGGACCCGACCCCGTGTAGGGCACTTCCATCATTTCGAGCAACCCAGCGACATTGCGGTCGTAGGCCGAGACTTCATTGAAGTGCTCGGTCAAATTGAAGACCACGTCGGGCGCGTTGGCTTTGATCTCATCGATGATCATCCCTGGCTCATCCCACACGCCGATGGTGCGCACTTCGTGGCCAAGTTTTTTAAGCGCCCCGATGACGTGGGCCTCCGCCGCCCAATCATCGGTTTTCAGTTCCTTGCTGAAATCCTGATCCGGCGGCGGCGTACCCGCGGTGTCGAAGAGCACCAGAACTTTGTATCGTTTTCGCGCGCGCGCCATGTCCCAGCCTAGATTACCACGTGACAGCAATCGAGGCGCGAGCCCTCCGGAGCGAAGGCAATGGGCCTGTGGCTGGGTGCGGCCTGCAGGCCGAGTTTGTAAAGCGGACGCGTGGAAAAAATTCGAGCGCTGTGCCGAGCGCCATACACGGCATTGAAACTTTTCGCCTCTGTGCCTTCGCTCCTCCAAGCTCACTCCTCGATTGGCACGGTGTCGTGATTCTTTCTCGGCCCATGAATAATCCTACGATCCCTTGAATTTCCCGGTCAAACGGTAATGCGACGCCAGGGTCGCCAGGTAGGCGGCGATTTCGACACCGACCGATTGCGCTCGTAGCCGAAGATCGAGCTCGGCGCAACGCTCGGTCAACGCGCGCAAAAGGCGGTTGAGTGTGAACTTTGGCTCGCCGGTCCAGGCGGAAACGGCGTTCAAAATCAATTTGCCCGACCTTCTCAAGAAAACCGCGGCCCGCTCGTTGTCCGGCGCAGCGGCAGCGGGAACGAATAATTTCTGCAAGTCAGCGTCGAAGAAGTCGGGAAATTCCTGAGCGTATAAACGGCGGCGGCGCTTGTAATAGGATTCCAGCCGCGAGCGCAGGCGCGCTGCTTCGCTCATCTTTGTTTTGGACAGCACCAGCGGCGGCTGTCCGGCGAATTTGCTCATCAACTCCTCGACGAACTCGATCTTCTTGAGCGCGGTCCAACCCTTGTACTGCCGCTTCCAGTCCAGCTCCGGCGTAAGCCAGATTGCCACCGTCTCGGCGAAGTCTTCTTCCGGGTGGCTCTGGGCATAGTAACCGTCGAGGTGGCGCACGAAGCGGCGGCTATAGGGGCGGGCGCGAAAGCTTTCAGAATATTCCAAGGACGGCGGCCCGAACATCTTTTGCCAACGCTTGTCCTTCTCCAGCAGGTACGCATGGTTCAAGACATGGCCCATCTCGTGGCGCAGAAGCCTCATGCACCAGGGTTCTGTGCCGCCTTCTACCTCCATCATCATTTTGTCTTCCAACTTTTTTAAGCGTGGGTGAGCGAGGTAGAACGGAATGGCGATGGTGGCGCAGCCGTCGGGGCAGAACCACTCGTCGCCGAGATAGCAAAGCGGCTTGAACGAGATACCTTTGACGGCGAGCTCGGCGTAGAACTTCTCAATCCGAGATTCCAGCTCGCTGCCGGCGATCTTGAGCTTCAGATCGCAGATACGCATCTGTACCAGCTCGTCGTCGCTCATGCCGGCGAGATCGGGACCTGTGCCTGAAGGTTGTACAGTCGAGATTGTTTCTTTACCCGCTGATGCGTCCACTATCCTACTTTAGCAGCCGGAGTGAAAAGCGGCCAGCAACGCTCGCTGCGCGAGCCGTTAAGGTTCAAGGTTCAATGTTCAACGTCGCCGCTCCAGACCTTGAACTTTGAACCTGGAACTTTGAACAGTTTACGGCGCCACGGTCCCAGGCCGCTGCGGCACTTTTCCTTCCAGCTCGTCTTCGATGCTGCCGTAGCGGAAATAGGGATTTGGTGCCGACTTGCGATATTCCTCGGGCGGCACGTTGCAGTAGACTTCGAGCATGTTGCCGTCGGGGTCCAAGAAGTAGATGCTTTTGGCCACGCCGTGATAGACCGTGTGGTGAATGACGACGCAGTGCTCTTTGAACCGCCGGTAGGCATCCTGCAGCTCGGCGAAACTGCCGAGCTCGAACGAGACATGCTCCATGCCCACGCGCTCGGGGTCCGGCATCCCCGAACCTTCTTTCGCCTGTCTGACGGCGAGCATATGGTGATTGTCCGCCACATCGGTGCTGAAAAAAAGCATGCCGCGGTCGTTCTCGCCGACCTGCGGGAAACCTAAAACCTTGGTGAAAAATTTGCGCGAGCGTTCGAGATCCTTTACGCGTAAAACCAAGTGGCCGACTCGTCTGATTCTAAATGCCATGTGACACCTCCCGGTTGATCTTACATCGTCAGCATGACCTTGCCGAAATGCTCGCGCCCTTCGAGATAGCGCTGGGCCGCGCGGGTTTCCGCCAGGGGGAAGGTTTTCCCGGTTACAACCTGAAACGTTTTCTCCTGAACCCGTTTTAAGATCGTATCCAGTTGCCGGAAATCCTCGGGTTTCGCCTTGAGATAATTCGTGATCGAAAAGCGCGTCGCCTTGCGTCCTTCGGTGAGCGCCGGCGGCGGATCGGGGATTGCCCCGAAAGCTCCGCCGATGGAAAATAAGCGTCCGCCCGGCGCTAGCGCTTGCATGCTCCTTTGATAGACCTCGCCGCCAATCATTTCCAATACCACATTGACGCCGCGGTTGTTCGTCACGCGCAAGACTTCCGAAACGAAATCGTTCTGTGAAACATCGATGGTCACGTCCGCGCCCAATTGCTGCAACCGCCGGCATTTCTCTTCGCTGCCGGAGGTTGCGATGACCTTGGCGCCTAAATGCTTGCCAATCTGGATCGCGGCGACGCCGACACCACTGCTGCCGCCTTGTATCAGCAGCCACTCCCCCGGCTTGAGATTCCCGTCGGTTGTCAGACCGAACCAGGCGGTGAGAAACACCGTCGGCAACGCAGCGGCCTGGGCGGAACTAACGCCATCGGGCACGGGCCGGACTTCAGATGCTTTTGCGACGGCGTACTCCGCGTAGCCACCCGTACCGGGGTAAGCGACGACGCGCTGCCCCAGATGGAACTCGGTCACACCGGCACCGACCCTCGTGATAACGCCCGCGAATTCCCGGCCGGGAATGATCGGCAGTTGGTCAGGCGAGATGCGATAGGTACCCTTGCGCAAGCCGATGTCGGCACGATTCAGTGAAGCCGCTTCGACTTTGATCAACAGCTCGCCGGGCCCGGGTTCCGGCGTAGGGACCTCTTCGTACTGCAAAGCCTCTTCGGTCGGACCGAACTGATGGATGCGAATAGCTTTCATCCACGCCTCCGATGTTATAGAAGATTGAACCATGAGCAAAATATCCGGTTCGAAGTCGCGCTGTCAAACGGCTTGAGTTTGCCCGGTCGGGCAGAGACGACCCGCCGACTCTGCGGAAGTCACTTTGGAAAGGGAGAGACAATATGAAGATCGCAGTCATCGACGACTATCAAAACGCTTTCAAGACGCTCAAGTGCTGTTCCAAGCTGAGCGGTCACGAAGTGATCGTTTATACCGATACCGAAAAGGATCCGGTGCGCCTCGCCGACCGATTGAAAGACGCCGACGTCGTGCTGCTCACGCAGCAGCGTTCCACATTTCCCCGCGCCGTGATCGAGCGGCTGCCGAAGCTAAAGCTAATCGGCCAAACCGGGCGGGCGGCGACGCATGTGGACCTTGTGGCTTGCACGGAAAAGGGGATTGTGGTTTCCGCGGGGGGTTCGGGCAATCCGAACGCCACGGCGCAGCTGACCTGGGGACTGATACTCTCCGCGTTGCGCAATCTTCCTTACGAAGTGAGGCGGTTAAAAGAAGGCCATTGGCAGTCGACGCTTGGTGTCGGTGTGAACGGTAAGACGCTCGGCGTTTATGCTTACGGAAAGATCGGCAGCATTGTGGCCGGCGTGGGCAGAGCATTCGGCGCACGGGTGGTTTGCTGGGGGCGGGAAGGCTCGACGGGCCGCGCCAAGGCCGCCGGTTTTGAAGTGGCCCATAGCCGCGAGGAGTTTTTCGCCGAGGCGGATATGCTGAGCCTGCACTTGCCTCTCAACAAAGATACGCGCGGGATCGTGACGCGCGACGACTTGGGGCGCATGAAACCCTCGGCATTGCTCGTCAACGCCAGCCGCTCGGGACTTATCGCGAGCGGCGCTTTGGTCGACGCGCTCAAGGCCGGGCGCCCCGGTTTTGCCGCTGTGGATGTTTATGACGAAGAGCCGGTGAGCGCGAATGAGCCGCTGATCAAGATGAACAACGTCACCTGCACGCCCCATCTCGGCTACGTTACACGAGAAAGCTACGAAGAGTATTACGGGATTGTGGTCGAAGACATTCTCGCTTTCGCCGCCGGCAAGCCGAGCCACGTGCTGAACCCGGAGGCGCTGGGGAAGAAGTAGCGCTGTTCCGAGTCCATCGCGGCAGACATGCTACGGACGATAGAAGAGTCGAAAGACCAGAGTGTTCCTTCCCCCTTTGATGGTGGAAGGCCAGGATAGGGGTGAAAAGCTTGTCGTTGGCGCGGGTCGAATCACCCCCACTCTAACTCTCCCCCGTCGAAGGGGGAGAGAATAGAGAGGGGAATGCGGATCCGAAACAATTAGCGACGACGGTGGCAAGGATTGCAATATCGTCTCTTTAAGAAGCTGCGCGAAAAGGCTATCTAGTTGAGTTGATGTCTCAACTGACGCCGATTCAATCGCAGCTCTCGCTCCATATCACCCTACTTATCGCTCTCTGCGGCCTGCTCTATTTTCCCTATCTCGGCGCGGTGCCGTTTTTCGACAAGGGAGAGCCGCGTGAGGCGCTGGCGGTGCAGGATATTGTCCAGCGCGGGGAGTGGCTATTTCCGCTCAAGCGCGCCACGGCGATTCCGTCCAAGCCGCCGCTGTTTCACTGGTCGGCGGCGTTGACCTATCAGGTCACGGGCAGGCTGGACGAAGCGACGATCCGTTTTCCGTCGGCTTTTTACGCGACTCTGGGCGTGTTGCTCATCTACGCGTTGGGGCGAAGACTTTTCGGCGCACCGGCCGGTCTTCTCAGCGGCGCCGTGCTCGCGACGACGCTCATCTACCAGACTCAGGCGCTCAGCGCGCGGGTCGATATGACGCTCTGTTTTTTCGTGACGGCGAGCCTGGTGCTTTTTTATTATCTCTACCGTGGCTTTCTCACAGACCCGCTTTGGTATTTTGTTTTCTACGCCCTTGTCGGCGTCGGTACCTTGGCCAAAGGTCCGTTGGGAATTCTTCTGCCCGGTCTGGTAATCGCGTCCTTCCTCGCCCTCAGGCGACGCTGGGACCTTTTCGCCAAATTCTGTTTCCACCCCGGGGTCGCGGTCACGTTGGTTCTGGCCGTTGGGTGGTATGGTCTCGCAGCTACGCGGGGAGGAGAAGGCTTTGTCGACCGCCAGCTTTTGCGGGAGAATCTCGAACGGTTCGTGGGCGGCTCCGGCCATAGCCATCCGGTTTATTTTTACCTTCCCTATCTGTTCTCCCAAGGCCTGCCCTGGAGTTTATTTCTTCCGCTAGCGTTGTGGGACGGATTTAAGCGGGGCTTCTTCGCTGATGACGATCGTCTCTTTACGATGCTTTGGTTTTTGGTCGTGTTTCTGTTTTTTTCCCTCGCCATGGGGAAACGGTCGGTATATCTCTTGCCCCTCTATCCCGCGCTCGCGCTGTTCACGGCCAAGTGGTTTTCCGAACAAGCGGGCGCAACGAGAGGGAGATTGGCTATTTATCGGTCTATTGCAGCCTTCGCCGCTGTCAGCGGCGTCCTGCTCCTGGTCGTGACCCTCGGAGCGCTTTGGAACCACGATCCGGCCTGGTTTTTTGCGCCGGTCGAACGACTCCTCAAACCGAAGGATCGCGCCAATCTTCTGGTGGTCAAGAATGCGATCGCCGGTTTCGGCGTCGCTTTTACCGCCGCGGCATGTTTGTCGGGAGTTTTGTGGCTGGCGGCGGCGCATTCATTGTGGCTGGCGCGGGCGCGCTCGGCGGCGCGCCGGCTGGTGCCGATTTCAATTCTTATGGCTTTCATCGGTTGGTCGATGATTCTTCCGGCCATCGCGGAATCAAAAAGCTACCGCGGCTTCACGGAAGAGGTGAACAATCGCGTCGAGCCAAATGACAGGCTTTATCTATTCGGGGGCTTCAACAGCGATCCGGTGGTTTTTTACCGCGGCGGAGTGATTGACGAACTCGCCGATTTTTCCGTCGCGGCGACCGCTGAACTCGGTCCGGGCAAAGTCTACATCATCATGGCGCGACGAAGCTGGGAAAAGTTGCAGCGGCAAAATCCCGATCTACCGCCGCCGCTCGTGGAAAGCGCCGGCGCGGGCCCCGAAGGCGACGCACCGTTGGTGCTGGTTCAGGTGAACTGAGGGTAGGCATAGAACGGTTGATGGTCGGTCGTGAGGATAGCAAATATCAGACATGTCCCCCACTACTAGTAGTTTACAGCCACAGCTCTCCTACGTGACTTAAAGTCCGTAGACTTTAATGCCACAACCGACCACAGTCGGCTTGTGGCGGAATCAAAACCTCCGGACAATAAAGCATTATTCGGTAAGCGCCTGAGAGAAATCCGCATCTCTCGAGGACTGTCGCAAGAAGCGCTCGCCTTCGAAGCTAAACTTGATCGCACCTACGTCAGCAGTTGTGAACGAGGTCAACGCAATATCAGTCTTGACAATATCCATCGTCTCGCCCGCGCTCTGCGAGTCTCGCCGGCCGCATTTTTTGAGTCTTCAGATAGATCGCGCAGTAATCGGCGGTCTGACCGATGAAAATTGTACGGATCGAAACTCTTATCAGTGCTGGCACCTTCCCGACTTCTAATGACTGGAAACGAACACGCGCAAGTCTTCACGCAGCAATCAAAAAAGTAGATTGGCCGCCGGGAAGCGGTTCTTTCACAATACATCCTGAATCAGGCAAGAAACGCGGGGAAGGTAATGGCGTCAAGCCGATCAAAGACGGGCTAATGAAGGCACTGAAGGTCCAGGGCTGGAAGCTAGAAGATGCCGTCGATATTGCGACCGTAACGACACCAGGGCATTTAGATGCTGTCCTTTATACGAAGCATGGTCCGGTGGCATTGGAATGGGAAACTGGAAACATCTCGTCGAGCCATCGTGCCTTAAACAAGATGGCTATTGGCCTACTCAAACGTAAATTGATCTGCGGGATTTTGGTCGTGCCGTCTAGAAAACTCTATAGATTCCTGACCGATCGAATCGGTAACATTACAGAGCTGGAGCCTTATTTCGATCTCTGGAAATCGATGCCCTGTGATAATGGCGTGCTAGAGATTGTGGTGATCGAACACGATGCCGAGAGCAAGAAGGTCCGGAGAATTCCTAAGGGCACATCAGGTCGCGCTTTGCAGTGAAACCAAACGACGTTGCCTACACTTCGACGTAATCCTCATTCTTGTGGGCATGAATATCGCCGTGTTCGAGACGATCAGCGATTTCATTGGCGAAATCTACTTCGATTCCGATCCAATGTCTCTTTTTAGCCTCGCACACGACGAACGTTGTTCCGCTTCCACCGAAAGGATCTAAGACCAAGTCTCCGGGAACTGTCGACATCTCAACGACGCGATCCAGTATCTTTGTTGAAAGTGCATTCGCTTTTCGATCTCTCGACTTAAACTTCCAGTGACGCACGGGAGGTATATCGGTCCATACGTCTTTCAAATTGACGCCTTTCGGATTCATCGCGTCACGATGGCCGCCATAGTCCTTTATTTCACCGCCACAGTGTCGACAGACCTGTATCGGAGTCCGAATTCGACGAAAAGTTTTCGGTTTTCCTTTCGTATAATAAAGCAGACTATAGTGACTTGGATGCAGACGACCAGGTATCGGCAAGCAAGCGCTGATCTCAAGGCTGATCCAGTGCCTAAACTGCAAATCGATCTCGGTTAAATAAGCGCCGAGAAGGATGTTCCACTTTGGCAGGTTATACAAGAATAAGGCGCCGCCCGGCTTTAATACCCGAACACATTGGTCCAGCCATGACTTGCACCAGTTTAGATATTCTCGATCTGGGATTTTGTCGTTGGTGTTTTTCCCGTATTCTTTTCCCAGGTTGAACGGCGGATCGGCAAAAACAGTGTCGACAACCTCGTCTTTGAGTTGGGGTAGCACTTTCATGCAATCGGCTGAAAAAAGAGCACCCAAACTGGTTCGAAAGATTGGTTCCGCATCGAGATGACGATTCCGAATGAATGGCATCACATCGAATTCCTCGGAATCCCACTTTATTCGAATTTGCTTTGCGCCCATACTTGAATTTCCCGGTTCGCGTCTCAATTCATATCGGAACAGCCTTACAAAGTCCATTGTGAATTGCAGGCATAAAATAGAAATAAAATGACTCGCCCATGAGCAAATCCCCCGCGAGTTGTCTAAATGAGGGATGGAACAGCGGCGAGCCAAAAAGTCGAGTCGTCGAAGTCTGAGCCCAAGTTGGTCGAGCTGGTCCCCAAATGAGTGTACGCAGCCTCCGATTACTCACCGATGTGCGATTGCAAGACCTCGAGGGTCGAGGAGGGGGGGGCACCCATTAGCAGACAGGCCTGGAGACATTGCATAAAACTCGATTTGTTTAGAAAGCAAGGCCTGGCTCCGTGGCCGGTCAGTGCCTGTGTCCAGGTCAAAGAACGCTGCCCTTCACGTAAAAGCCGCGATTCTCGTAGGTGCAAACGATCAAGTCCTTGACCTCACCAGGCAGTGTCCGAAGACGATCGTACGTAAGCACCGATACGCTCCGGTCATTTGTCAGGCCGACTGATTGCCAGCGTTCCTTGCGCTTGCGGTCGGATTCAACCTCATGGCGGCGGCCATACACGAGGTAGCACCTAACTTGCTTCACGTCTTCCGCAACGTTGTAGGTTTCAAACATCGGCGCAAACATGTCAATAAGCGTCGCCATGTTCCGACTGGCCCAGGACGCCCAATCTGCAACTTGCTGCCGCGCATGCGAGAAATCCTGCGAGAAGGAGGCGTCCTTGTTAAAGACCGGCTTGGACGGAGACTCCAGCTCCACGAACGTGAACTGAAGGGCCATTGAATGTCGACTGATGAAGGTGAAATCCGTACGGAAGTCGGAACCGAGCGGGAACTTCGTCACGATTACGTCATGCAGTGGACCATTGTGGAGGTCCCTCAAGCCTGGCAATAGGTGCGGATGGCGTTCGAGAAACGCCTGAACCTGCACCTCGTGCGGATCTTGATTGAGGAGAGCCTGCCATTCGCCGTCAGGATCTGGTCGGCTCTGCCGGGAGGCGCGTCGATCACACAGCTTCTGCTCGTCCTGTTCGAAATGATACCGGATGCACCGGTTGATGATCACCATGAGAAGAGGTTACATCGGCCTAACACTCCGGTCCAGCGGCCGAGCGCTAGCGCGCGTGCCTTTGCACTTTATCCATTACGGTCCGCTGCAACCGGTTAGCGTCACTGGAAACTCCACTCATGTTGCCGTCGGCAGACCGTCTGCCACCCGGTATCCTTCATGCGTAACGAAGTATAACTCCCGTTTCCCTGCCTTATCCTCGGTAAGCCCGTGACGCTCTAGCTCATCCACGGCGGCTTCCCATTTGGCAATTCTTCGGCGGTCGTTGCTCTCGACGAAATTGCGGCCTCCTGCTTGTATGTCCGTCCCGCCCAAATGAGCGAGATGAATAACGATGCCGTCGCCTTCTGCAGCTGCGGCCAACAAAATCTTCGCCTCATCGCTCAATATTGGCTCGGACGCAACGGGAGCAAGCTCAACGAACGAAGCAGCCGGCCCTTGAACATTTTTGGTCGTGAAGTATGGATCGTCATTGAGCTTAAGCTGTAGGTGACGGGAGAACTTTTCACGAAAGTCGGCAATATCCTCATACTCCTGGAACAGGCCTCGTTCCTTGCAAGAGGCCTTAAATGACAAAAGGTTGCGGTATTGCTCAGGGTCGACGCTATCAGGTCTGACCGGTTGATTTGAGAAGTACAGCATCACTGGCTTCGCCGCAGAAAGGTGTTCTTCGATTTCTTCGACGGATCCGCTGGGATGCGTTGCAGTCGGAGTTCCAAGACGTGTCCAGAAGACGCCGACCAGTAAGTCGCTGCGCTCCAGAATCTGTTTGTTGAGTATCTTCTGCGGGTGCTGTCCCATCTGAGGACTGGAGTGCGTTTCCCACCCAACCGGCAGCAAGACGATCTGGCGGGTCTGCGAGTGCACGACGTTCCAGTCGGCCACGGTCTGCCGGACCGCGGCGCGCTCCGCCGCGACGTCGCTTGGAGACGCGATCATGACGTTATAGGTTGTTGCCTGATAGGACATCTCCGTTCCCGATGCCTAGCTAGTGAGTATACAGGTCCGTGAATGACGATTGTTAAAATTCATAGAGCCAACGGATTTTCCCCAGTTTCCAATCCCTTGTCAAGCGTTTCTGAAAACAGCTCATACTTTCATATCCAGGTCTGCGAAATCTTATTATACCCGACCAGGACCGGGACGATTATCAGTCGGCTGAAAGCACTTTCGGCCACGTTGTGTGGGTAACATGAATCCTGCTCAAGGTCACGCCGTCACTTAAAGAATCCTTCCTTCTCCAATTCTCTCAGCGCGCGCATATCGACGAAGTCGTCGAACTTGCTTGTCTTCGCCTTGGGCTCTTTGCTCAGCTCGTCGAGCACGGTCTGAATTCCCGCCTGGGTGGGGAACGGGCGGCGGTCGAGGACGCGGATGCTACGCATCACGGCATAGTCGATGGTGTCGGTATCTTCGGTTCTAAGAGTTGTGCGCACCACCGCCTTCGCCGTGGTCGCATCGGTTTGCAACACGGTGATCGATTCCGACGCGCTCTTGATCAGCGCCTTGGCCATTTTCATATTGCGGTCGATGTAGGCGCCCATCATGTTGAACGACAGGTAGGGATACTCGATCTTGGTCTCAGGGAGGTCGGCGAGGATGTTGAACCCTTCCTTTCTCGCCCTGGGAACGAAATCCGCCGCCATGATGGTTCCGTCGACGGCGCCGCTCAAGATCGCCGCCATGCGCGCGCCTGAGTTGCCGATCTGCAGGATCGTCACGTCTTTATCGGGGTCCAGCGCGGTGTCTTGCTTGGCGTTCTTTGCGCCTTTGCGCGAGCGCGATAAAGATTCCAAACGTTCAAGCCGTTCAACCGCCGCGCTCCGTTCAAACGGTTTGAACTTCTTGAACCGTTTGAACGATTTGAACGTCTACGGATCAGCGTGGCGGCAGCGGGCTGTGGTCGGCCATTTTTTTGTAGAGGCCGACGATTTCCGGGTCGCGCGGCAGCTCGCGGATCGAGGCTTCAACTTCTTCCCCTGTAAGCGGCGTCGGGTCGGTGGTCATCAGTTTTTTAAATTCCTTGTGAAACTCAACATCCTTGAAAGCCTTCGCCATCGCGCCGCGCAAGATCGCCACCACTTCCTTAGGCGTTCCCGGCGGCACGATATAGGGCCAGCGGGGATAGAGAAAGGCGCGATACAGGTTTACCAACTGTCGCTCCTTTTCATTTTTGGCAAAAGTTTCCAACTCCGGAGCTTTGGGCAAACCCTGAGGGAACTTTCCCTTGGGAATCGTGATCATGGCGTGAACGTGGAGCGCCGCTTTGTCCAGACCTTGGCGATTGCGCTGGAAGATGGTATCCGCGCCATTGGCGCGCAAATCCACCTCGCCCTTCGCGAGCGCGATGTCGATCTCTGGTCCGCTGTAACCGACGACCATTTTGGGCTCTTTGAGTCCGAGCAAGTAACCGAACATCCTGCCGCTGACGAATATCGGGTGGCCCACCGCCTGCGCGCCGATTCGGAGTCCCGTGGCGGCGCGCAGCTTGTCAAGAGTGTCGAAGGCCGGTTCTTTGCGGCTGACAAAGACATAGGGATCGCCGCTCTCGGTGGAACCGAGATAGATCAGCTTGTCGAGATCGTACTGTGATCCGGGAAGCCCCAGGATGGGGCCGGCGACAAGACCGGCTCCCACCGCGCCGATCGAAAGTCCATCTGGCGTGAGGCGTGAGGGTCAGACTTTTACATCACAACAATCTGGAAAAGTATGAAAATCAAAGTCCGACCCCTTTGCCAATCCCATTTCTTGTATACCTAATTGGTTTTAACGGGAACCCTGCAGGCTGTGGGAGCAAGTCTTT
>Ga0326597_10004366_pt1 | contig 19923 bp, 22 predicted proteins | sample RVTome_12_FD_203789 | JGI IMG/M metagenome (GOLD analysis project Ga0326597, IMG submission 203789) | Soil microbial communities from uranium-contaminated site in the Upper Colorado River Basin, Wyoming, United States - RVT100D185 | ecosystem: Environmental > Terrestrial > Soil > Contaminated >...
GGCCCAGGACGTCGCTGCTGTGCTCGCCGAGGGCGGGCGCCGGCAGGCGGACGTGGGCCGGCGTGCGGCTGAAGCGGTAGGGGACGCCGTCCAGCGGCGCGACGCTCCCTTCTGGTCCGGCTACGGCCTCGAAGAAGCCGTCGAGCGCCTCGAGGGCCGGCGGCCCGGCGGCGGCGGCGGGCGCGACGGCCGCGAGGCCGGCGGCGACCTCTTCGCCTGCGACAATTACCGCCTGACCCTGGCCCGTGGCGCGGTGGTGGAAGAGCGCCGTCAGCGTGCCGGCGGCGGCGGCGAGGCCTGTAGCGGCGCTATCGCCGGCCGCATCGATCGAAACGACGATCAGCTCCGGGCTCACGGCGCGCAGGGCGTCAACGTCGAGGGGCGCGCCCGGCTCCACGAGAGCGACGTCGAACGCCGCCGCGAGGCTCAGGCAGAGGTCGCGGCCGCCGCTGCCGTCGAGGTCGAGGGCGAGGCTGAACTTGTTGCGGCTGAGGCTGCGGAAGGCGGCGGCGTCCGCTCGCAGCGGGCTCGGCGCGGCGGCCGACTCGACGCAGACAACCTCGGCGCCGAGGTCGGCGAGGGCGCGGCCGGCGAAGGCGCCGGCGGCGCTGCGGGTGAGGTCGAGGACGTGCAGGAGGTAGAGAGGCAGCGGCAGCATCAGACGACGCCATCGTGGCGCAGCTCGTCCAGCGCCGCCGCTTCGAGGCCGAGGAACTCGCCCAAGACCCGGCGCGTGTGCTCGCCGAGGAGGGGGGCGGCCGCGGTGGTCGCGGCGGCGGCGGTGAGCCGAAACGGGGCGGGCGGCAGCGCGACGCGGCCCTCTGCCGGCTGGTCGACGCGGGGCCTCTCCCGGCGCTGCGCCGGCCTGGCTAGGGCGGCAGCGGCCGCAACGACGGCGGTTTCGCCGCCGCCGAGGCGCCGGCTTAGCTCCGGGCCGTGGTCGGAGGCGCTGGCGAACCTTTCGTCGACCTCGACGAACTGGCCGTGCTCGGTCTGGGCGGCGCTCCAGAGGGCGGCGAGGGTGGCGTAGAAGACGTGGAGCCCGGCCGTAGCGGCGGCGACGGGGCCGCTCTTCACGGTCGTGATCACGAGACGCGGTACGGCCGCGATCAGGGTCTCGGCATCGAGGCCGAGGGCTGCCTGGCGCCGCGTTGGCGCGTCCTCGATGATCGCGTCGGCGTCCTCGGCGAGGCGGGCGAGGAGGCGGGCGCCGGCTGCGGTCTCGTAGTCGAGGCTGAGGCCGAGCTTGCCGGCGTTGAGCTGGCGGAAGGGGACGCTGCCCGCCGGCGAAGGCTTGTTGCCGGCGGTGCCGCCGCGCCGCAGGCGGTCGCCGCTCCCCGGCCGCTCGACCTTGATGACGCGGGCGCCGTAGGCGGCAAGGAGCAGGGCGGCGTAGGGGCCGGCGACGCCCTCCGAGAGGTCGAGGATCGTCAGGACGCCGAGGGCGCCGGGCGGCGAGTCGTCGCCGGGCTGGTCAGACATGCGCTGCCTGCTCGACGAAGCCGAGGTGACGGCTCATCGCGAGGGGCTTGACGCCGGCGGCGGCGATCAGCGCGATGATGTCAAACGTCGTCACGAGGGCGGGGTCGAAGCCGCGCAGGGCGGGGCCCGCCGTCTCGTTCTCGAGGTAATCGTAGCCGCCGACTAGAAGAAGGGTGCGGGCCGCGTCCCTGACGGGAGCGAGAGCGGCCGCGGCGGCGGTGAGGCGGGCGCGGAGGAGCCGCCGGGTGGCGGCGCCGTCGTTCGGGTCGAAGGCAGGCGGGCAGCCGGCGATCGCCCAGCCGTCGGCGCTGCCCCGGGGGAGGCGCTGCAGGGCCCAGGCGTCGTCGTGCTCGAACTCGACGGCACCGCCGGTCTCGAGGCCCTGGGCGAGGAGGGCGATCTCGTCGAAGAGGCGCTCGCGCTCCTCGGCATCGCGCGTGAAGCGGTGGAGGGCGTTGCTGTCGACGTGAAAGCTGCCCTCGAGGCGCTGGGTGATCGTCGTCCAGTGGCGGGAGAGGCCGCCGGCGACGTTGGCGTAGCCGCCTTCGTCGCGCACCTTGCCGAGGAGGAGGCGGGCCGGCAGGCGCACCTCGCCGTCGCGGCCGGAGGCGAGGCGGGAGGCGGCGAGGACGACGCGACGCACCCACTCCGACTCCGCCGGCTCCTCGGCCGGCAGCTCGCCGCCGGGCGGCACCCAGAGGAGGTAGGCGCCGGGGCGGGCGGCGTCGAGGCGGGCGGCGAGCTCGTCGCGGCGCCGGTCCCAGGCCGCGTTCGCCTCGGAGAGATCGGCCGTGACGATCGCGAGGCGGCCGCCGGCGGCGTCCTCGGCGATCACGACTTCCGGAGAGAGGTCGCCGGCTTCAGCTTCGAAGGAGCGGCCGTAGCGCTGGTTCAGCCAGGCGAGGAAAAGGCGGGCGGCGTGCTCTTTGTCGCGGCGCATCGGGGCAGCCTCAGATGTTGGAGTGCGACTGGCCGCCGTCGATGTTGAGGCAGACGCCGGTGATCCAGCTGGCGCGCGCCGAGGCGAGGAAGACGACGGCGTCCGCGACCTCCTCGGCCCGGCCGAAGCGGCCGGAGGGGATGTGCTGGGCGACGAAGCTGGTCATCGCCTCCGGGTCGGCCTCGACCCGCCGGTCCCAGGAGCCGCCGGGGAAGCGGATGGAGCCGGGCGCGACCGAGTTGACGCGGATGCCCTCCGGCGCGAGCTTGAGGGCGAGGTTCTTCGCGTGGCTGACGAGCGACGCCTTGAGGGCATTATAGGTCACGGAGCCGCCGGCCTCGCGGCCCCAGATCGAGGCGATGTGGACGATGGCGCCACCGCCGCGGGCCTGCATGTGGGGCAGGACGGCGCGGCTCGCCCGCACCGCCGCGAGGAGGTTGGTCTCGAAGGCGGCCTGCCAGGCCGCGTCCTCGTCGTCGGGGCGGGCGCCGCCGACGTTGTTGACGAGGATATCGACGCCGCCGAGGGCGGCGGCGGCCGCGTCGACGACGCGCTCGACGGCGCCCGGCTCGCTAACGTCGGCGACGACGCCGAGGGCCCCGACGCCAAGCGCGCGGAGCTCGGCCTCGGCCTCGCGCAGGCGCTCCTCGCCGCGGGCGCAGATCGCGAGGTTGCAGCCCTCGGCGGCGAAGGCGAGCGCGATTGCCCGCCCGATGCCGCGGCTGCCGCCGGTAACGATCGCTGTCTTGCCGCCGAGGCCCAGGTCCATGCTTCCTCGAATCGGAATCGGTGAGTGGCGTATGCGGGGGACGGGCAATTCTAGCATGTGCCTCGCTCCGGCAGACCCCGGCGAGTGCCTCGTAAGGCGACACCAGGCGGAAGCGAGCCTTTCCCCTAAAGGGGCCCCTCCCTATACTTAGCCAGTTGTGCGACTGACAGCTGATCTGCGTTGGTAGCTGCCCTAGGCTTCGTCCTGGTCTCGCTCGTCGTCATCCTGCTGGCGGCGGAGTTCTTCACTAACGCCGTGGAGTGGTTCGGCCACCGGCTCGGACTCAACCAGGGTACGGTCGGTAGCGTGCTCGCCGCGGTGGGCACGGCGATGCCGGAGACGATGATCCCGATCATCGCGATCCTCGTAGCGGGCTCCGATGGCGGCCACGATATCGGTGTCGGCGCCATCCTCGGCGCCCCCTTCCTGCTCTCGACCGCCGCCTTCGCCGTGACCGGCATCGGCGTCCTCACCTTCGCGGCGCGGCGAGAGAACGGGAAAAACGTCCACATTGACGCACAGGTCATCGGCCGCGACATCGGCTACTTTTTCGTCGTCTATCTCTTCGCGGTGCTCTCGAGCTTCCTGCCCTGGCGGGAGCCGAAGTACGCGGTTGCCGCCCTCCTCCTCGGCCTCTACGCCCTCTACGTCTACCGGACGATCTCGCACGAGGGCGGCAGCAATGTGGTGGAGAGCGAGGAGGAGCTGGGCGGGCTCCGGTTCCACCGTTACATCGGCGGCGCCGGCTCGCCGCCGACCGCGATCATCGCCTTCCAGCTCGCCTTCGCGCTCGGCCTCATGATCGGCGGCGCCCTCCTCTTTGTCGAGAACCTGGAGATCGTCGCCCACGACCTGGGCGTGCCGCCCCTGCCGCTGGCGCTGATCATCGCGCCGCTGGCCTCGGAGCTGCCGGAGAAGTTCAACAGCATCATCTGGGTGCGGCAGGGCAAGGACACGCTGGCGATGGGCAATATCACCGGCGCCATGGTCTTCCAGAGCTGCATTCCCGTGGCGGTGGGCGTGACCTTCACGGACTGGGAGCTGACGACGCCGGCGCTCATCTCGGCCGCCATCGCCCTGACCTCCGCCGCCATCGTCTACCTCTCGATCAAGAAGCGGGGCTATCTCAGCTCCTACGTCCTGGCGCGGGCCGGCCTCCTCTGGCTCGCCTTCGTCGTCTACATCGTCATCGACGTCAGCGCTTAGACCACGCGCGGGCGCCGGTCGGACCGGGGCTGAGCTCTGGTCGCTGAGTCTGCCCGCGCCGGAAGCGGTCGAGGGCGCGCAGGCGCCGGTCGAGGCGTTGAGAAACGACGCCAACGAATCAGCGCGCGTCTAAATCGCCATCGCTGGCAGGAGACAGTGCGCCGCGGCGCGAGGGTATGCCAGGGGGCTCAGCCCCCTAGTCGCTGGGTCCGCCTACCCAACGCACGAAGCGGTCGAGGTCGGGCAGGAGCCCGGTCGAGGCGTTGAGAAAGACGACGCCGACGATCAGGCTGAAGACGGCGGCGAAGAGGCCGGCGGCGACGTAGATCGTCTGGCGCCGGCGGGTCGAGACGAAGCCGATCGTCGAGGCCAGCGTCACGAAGGAGTTCGAGACCAGCAGGCCGGCGACGAAGAAGAGCAGGGCGGCGACGGCGACCGACTTGCTCGTGGCGCCGACGGCCGTGGCGATGATCAGGGCCTGGGTGCCGGTTTCGGCGCCGATGCCGTGGATCAGGCCGATGCCGTAGGCGGTACGGGCGCTGTACTGCTGCGGCTCAATGTGGTGGACGTGCTCGTGCTGGCCGACGCGGGAGCGGACCCAGCGCCAGGCGTTGCCGACGCCGGCGAAGACGAGCATCCAGCGGCTGCGGATGCGGAACTCGCCGCCGCGGCGGAAGTACTGGTAGAGCGAGAAGAAGAGATAGGCGGAGAGAAAGATCAGGGTGACGCCGACGACCCGCTCCATGACGCCGTCGATCCAGGACGGCAGGAAGCCGGCGGCGACGATCGCCACGACGCCGAGGATGGTCACGACGGTGCCGTGGCCGAGGGCGTAGAGCGTGCCGAGCCAGATCGCCTGCCGGTGCTCGCGGGCGCGGCCGAGGATGCCCGCCGCGTGGCTCGCCGGCGGCGGCGCGGCGGCGCCGGTCGCGACGGCGGCCGCGGTCCCGGCCGCGGCGGCGGTGCTATGAAGCTCCAGGCGGTGGTCGTGGGCGGCGTGGGGGCCGTGCTGCGAGTGGTGGGTCTCGTCGGTGAGGTGGATCCCCGGCTCGCCGATCAGCCAGCTCTCGTCGGCGTCGTCGACGGAGGACGTGGCGCTGGTGATGTCGGTGATCGCGGCGATGTGGTCCCAGTCGATGCCGTGCCGGATGCCGAGGGCGAGCGCGGCCGTGAAAACGCCGATGCCGCCGCCGATCGTCAGTACCGGCAGCAGTGTCGTTATGTCGCCTAACGGACCGGGCATCTCATTCCTTCGAGGCGGGGATTCTCAGCTCAAGCCAGATGCTACCGCACCTCCCGGCTGGATGCAACTAGTTGCAAGTGAGACGAGTGGCGTTACTTCCAGTCGTCATCCGCTGCCGGCGCCGCTCTCCTTCGAGGGCCTGGGCTATACTGGCAGGCGCATGGAAAGACGACTCGTGATCTGGCTTACGGGAGCGATCTGCGGCCTGCCGGCCTTCGGCCTCGCCGCCGCCCTGGGCCTGCCGGAGGCGCTAACCCTGCTCGTGATGTTCTGCGGCACGCTCGTCGGCGTGATCGGCGCCTCCGCCTTTATGGCGAGCCGGCAGGCCGGGGACGAGGGGCCGCAGCCTCGTCGCGGCCGAGGACGCGGAAGAAGAGGATCGTAAGGGCGACGCCGGTTGCAAGATGACCGAGGCTGCCCATGACGACGCCGGCGATCTGCTGGTCGGCGAGGGGCGAGACGCCCCAGAGCGGTGACTCCGAGTCGTAGAAGTCATAGACCACCGTCTGGCTGGCGAGGATCAGCAGCGCCAGCAGCCCCATCGGGAACACGGACGCGAAGAGATAGAGCATCCGGCCACCCTCGCCGATCGACGCCCGCTCCGGCAGCGGCTGGATCGCCGCCAGCCAGAAGACGAGCCCCGCGGCGATGAAGCTCAGGTGCATGGCGACGTGGAATGGCACGCGCGTCAGCGCCGCCTCGTAGACCGGCGGCGCGTGCCACAGCCACATGCTGGCGATGAAGAGCGACGCGGCAAGGAAGGGCAGAGTGAGCAGCGCGTAGGCCCGACCGAGCAGGGGACGGCGCAGGAAGCGGCGCAGCGCCGGCGGCGGCAGGCCGAGGAGGACGAGCGGCGGCCCGAGGGTCGTGAGGGCGACGTGCTGGACCATGTGGAGGGAGAGGAGCCGCTCGGCGGCGCTGTCCAGGGGGGAGATCAGCGCGAAGAGGATGAGCAGGGCGCCGCTGGCGAAGGACGCGGCCCGCAGCCAGTCGACCGGCTCGCCGGCGGGCCGCGTCGCGATGGCGCGGACGTAGAGGGCGCCGACGACGAGGGCGCCGGCGATCACTGTCGGCTCCAGCTGCCAGGCGGTCCAGGTAACGGCGTGGCCGGTGTGGAGGAGGGCGATCAGCGGCCGGCCTTCCAGCCGCCCTGGGTCTCGAGCTCCTGGCGGATGACCTCGATGCGGCGGCGGCTGACGATGTTGACGGCGGCGCCGGCGGCGCCGATCAGGGGCAGGACGAGGCCGACGGCGAGGACGATGACGCCGCCATCGATGCTCTCCGAGAGCTGGGTGAGCATGACCCAGCCGGCAACGGCAGCGCCGAGGCCGAAGTGGAACAGGAGCAGGAAGATCAGCATCGGCAGCTCGAGCTGGGCGCTGCGCTCGACCGGGGAGCGCAGACCCTCGGGAGCGGCGGCGTAGTGATCGCTGAAGCAGGCCTTGTGGATCCAGCGCCCGCGGAAGAGGCCGGCGCCGGCCCAGTCGTCGATCGGCTCGTGACACTCGCTGCAGCGGGCGGGCCACTCCATCATCGCGATCAGACCTGCTGCATGTCGGGGGCGTTCAGGGCGCGGAAGGGCTCCGGGCTGTAGGCGCGGAGGCAGTCGGACCAGCCGGGCAGCGCTCGGGTCACCGCCTCGTCTTCGCCGTGGAGCCAGGCGAGGTGGCGGAGGGCGTGCTCGAGGACCTGGCCGGCCTCGATCGCGGCCGGTGGCGCCGTCGTATCGCCGCGCGCCAGCCTGGCGCGCGTCACGGGCGCCGTCTCCCACGAGTTCGGCAGTACGTAGTCGGACGCCACGACGGCGAGGTAGGTGAGAACGACCTCGGCGCCGGCGTGGCGCCAGGACGTCGAGTGGAGGACGACGGGCCGAAAGCCGAGGTTCTCGATCGCCCGCGCCGCTACCTCTTCCGGCTTGCGGCCGGCCGGCCAGCCGATCACGAACGAATCGGCGCAGTCGGGACGGAGACTGACCACGCCTCCCTCGCCGAGGGCGACGGGCAGGATCTCGATCGACTGCATCACGAAGTCGGCGGACCAGGGCAGCTCCGATACGGGCTGAGGCAAGCCGCCAAGGTGGCTGGAAGGTCTCTCGCTTTCGGCGCCGGCGCTCATGTTCTGCCGCAAGAGGCCGCGACTAGCGCTCGTCGGTCCGGACGGCCGCTTCCATCACCTGCGCCGGCGTGAGCTCGGAGGCGTGGGCAGCGCGGCTGTGCTCCTGGACGGCTGCAACCAGGACGTCCTTCGTGCCGTGGCCGCGCCAGCCACAGGGGCAGGTGACCTGCCATTCCGCGCTGTCTTCTCTGCTCTGCATCAGGAGCTCCCTTCATAGAGGCTCGCTCGCCCGTGACGGTTGGCTCGCGGGGACGAGAAAAACTATAGCAGATGCGGTTCCGGGGCTCGAACCGGCGGCGCTGCTAGTGGAGGCTGCAGAGCTCCTTGCGGGTGAAAGCCTCCCAGCCCTCTCGAAGGAGGAAGGCGACGATGACCAGCGCGGCGACCGGGTCCGCCCACCACCAGCCGAGGAGGGCGTTGGCCCCGAGGCCAAGGAGGAGGGCGGCGGAGAGCCAGGAGCAGACGAGCGTCTCGCGCGACTCGGCCTCGAGGGCGCGGCTGTTGATCTGGTGCGAGAGATCGTGCTCGATCCGGGCGACGAGGGGCATGATCAGCAGCGAGGCAGCGGCGATGCCGATCCCGAGATAAGACTCCTCCGGCTTGGACTGAACGGCGAGCTTATAGATCGCCTCGCCGCCGACGTAGACGGCGAGGGCGATCAGGGTGAGGCCGATGAACATCGCGACGCGCTGCTCCCAGATCGAGTCCTCGGTTTCGGCGCTGTGCCAGAGGTGCATCAGCACCGCGACGCTGGCGCTGACCTCGATGGCGCTGTCGAGGCCGAAGCCGACGAGGGCGACGCTGCCGGCGAGGAGGCCGGCGACGATGGCAACGGCGCCTTCGAGCAGGTTGTAGCCGATGACGCCTGCTTCCAGCAGTCGGGCCCGGCGCACGTGAGGCGGCCGCTCGCCGGCGGCGGGCGACGCGCTCACGCGATCCCCGCCAGGGCCTCGCGGTGCTCGAGGTGGTTGAGGCAGACGCCGAGGAGGACGCGGATGTGGTCGTCGTCGATGCTGTAGTAGGACATGCGGCCGGTGCGCCTGAGCCTGACGACGTGGAGGCCGCGGAGGATGCGCAGGTGCTGCGAGGTCGCCGATTCCGAGAGGTCGCAGACGGCGGCGAGGTCGCAGACGCAGAGCTCCTGCTGGAGCAGCGAGTAGACGATCTTGGCCCGCGACGGATCGCCGAGAGCGCCGAAGATCGCCGCCACGGCGGCGTAGACGCCGCCGCCGAGGAGGAGGGCGCGTCCCTGCTCGACCCGCGCGGAGTCTACCTGGCGGACGCTACACTCGTCGAGCTTCGAGATCATGGCGGGCGGCTCCTGGACCATCATATTAGCTATTGCTTAAACGTTAAGTTGAAGGTAGGCTCGGCAGCGCCGCAAGTCAACCTGCTATGGGTTGGCGGCGCCGCATTTGCTAAGATTAATTGTGAACATGCACACAAGACTCCTCGGCCTCGTGCTCGCCGGCGCCTTCCTCGCCATCGCCTGCTCGGGCGCCGACGACGAGCCGACCTTCGACGACGTCGTCGTCATCGGCGACGACCAGGAGTTCGTGCCGATCATCGCGAGCAGCGAGCTCGTGGTCGGCCCGAACCGGTTCGTCGTCGGCGTCCTCGACCCCGACGGCCTGCCGATCGTCGACGCGACGGTCGGGTTCCGGTTCTTCGACCTCAACGACGGCACGCCGGTCGAGAAGGCCACCGTCGCCGCGGTTTCGCGGGTGCCGGCGCGGGACGCCGGGATCAAGGAGGAAGTAGCGCACGTCCACGCCGACGGCACGCGTCACAACCACTTCAACGTCGGCGAGGAGGTCGGCGTCTACACGGCGCCGGTTACCTTCGACCAGGCCGGCGTCTGGGGCGTCCAGATCGCGGTCGCCGCGACGGCGCCGGATGTAGAGCGGACGCTGAGCGTGCGCTTCACGGTGCTCGAGACGGGCTCGATCCCGGCGCCGGGCATGGCGGCGCCGCGCAGCCGCAACCTGACGGTGGCGGACGTCGCCGACGTGACCGAGATCGACTCCTCGACGAACCCGTCGCCGGCGATGCACACGTCGACGATCGCCGACGCGATCGAGGCCGGCAGGCCGACGCTCGTCCTCTTCGCGGTGCCGGGCTACTGCGAGAGCCGCCTCTGCGGCCCGGAGCTCGAGATCATGCGCACGCTCTTCCCCCGCTACGCGGACCGGGCCGAGTTCATCCACGTCGAGTTCTACAAGGACCCGGGCAACCCGGCGCGCGTCCAGGCGGATGCCGCCGTGGAGTGGAACCTGCGCAGCGAGCCCTGGTTCTTCGTGATCGACGGCGAGGGCATCGTCCGGGCCCGTTTCGAGGGCCCCACGAGCCTCCAGGAGCTGGACGAGGCGCTGAGCGCAGTCGTCCCCTAACGGGCGGCGCTACGCGCCTCGCTATACGCCCTGATGAGCCCGCTGGTCCTACTCGCAATCGCCTTCGCGGCCACGCTGGCAGTGCTGCTGCCCGTCGCCTGGCTGATCTGGCGGAGCCAGGACGAGGCGACGCGAGCGCTGGCCGGCCGCATCCGCCGCCTGCCCCTCGGCGCGAAGCTGCGCCTGGCGGTCCGGACCTTCCGGGACGGCAGGATCGCCCTGCCGGTGCGGGCGATACCGCCGCTGCTCCTGCTCTACCTGGCGATGCCGATCGACATCGTGCCGGACTTCATCCCGGTCCTCGGCCAGCTGGACGACGTCCTGATCGTGGCGGTCGGCGTCGGGCTGCTGCTGCGCTTCACGCCGCGGCCGGTGCTGGAGGAGCTCGTGGCGGAGCTAGGGCGGGCTTACAGGGAGCGCGGCGGCGATGGCGACGCCCCGAAGGACGTAGGCGCGCCCGAGTAGCTTGTGCCGTCGGGTCTATTCCGAGACGGCGCGGCGTAGGACGGGGCCGGCGCTTCTGTTTTGCCGGCCAGCCGCTACCACCAGGTCGCCTTTCAGAGAGCGGGTGCAGCTAGGGCAGGCTGGCGGGCACCTGGACGATGATCCAGCCCACCTCAGCAGACTGAAGGTGGCCAGAGTCCGTCCAGCCGTCGGCAGTCTGGTCCGGGTCCCAGTAAGCGAGGGCCAGCTTCGCCGCGCCTCCCGCAGCGAACTGAGCGTCCTGAGCATCGCCGGTCGCGAGAGGGCGTGAGATCTCCCAGTACCAGGTGCCGGCGGCGTCCTCACCGCTGGCGCGGCCCGTGTGGTCGTATACGCCCGTCAGGAGGTTGTCGCCGGCGTCATCGTTTCGCTCGAAGGGCGTGGTGGCGTACTCGTCATCGAGGTTGCAATCAGGGTCGTCCCCGTCCTCGCTGCGATCCTGCCCGCCCGAGACGACTCCGGGCTCACAATCGATCTCCCAGTGCCAGATGTCGACCATGCCCAGGCTGGTGGTCAGCCGCACGCCGTCGGTACCCATGTGGGGACCAGCCTCTTCGTCGATCGCCCAGAGCATGGCAAGAGCGCCCGAGGCTTCATGCTCTCCAGGGGTGGCGTTGTAGTCGTCGGGCACGCTCACGAGCACGTAGATGTTGGCAGCGTCGAAGGAGACTTGCAGGTTGACGCTCAGCTCTCGAGCCCCGTCCAGGCTCTCGAGGGTTACGTCTAGCGCCGGCACGCCAGCCCAGTCGGCCGCGGCACCGTCGATACGGCGGCTGCCCGTTGCTGCCTCGTAGCTCAGCGACGTTGCCGGGTCATGGGCGTGACCGTCGTCGTCACCGGTGCTGACGCCGCCAACGGGCGTGGGCGTGGGCTCCCGGGCGGAGTCGACGCCCCGGAAGGCGCCGCTGATCACGCCCGCGAAGACGATGGCGAGGGGGATCAGGGAGAAGAGGAAGATCTGCCAGGCTTTAAACACTAGAGGCGTCGCTCCCCCGTTTCGCTTGCTCCGTTACCCTTCGTACTCGCCGCCTGCCTGCTTATCGTCGCGCCGGTGACCTAATGCTCGGCGCTCGCCTGCGCGCCGGGTGCGAGGGGCTGGCGGGCGATGCGGGCGTCGCGGGTCGGGCGCTCGCTGCGGATCTCCGGCAGCGAGTCGAAGTTGTGCTCCGGCGGCGGCGACGATGTCGACCACTCGAGGCTGTTGCCCTCCCAGGGGTCGTCGCCGGCCGTCTTCGGCGCCGACCGCAGCGAGTGGATGAAGTTGATGACGAAGACGATCATCGAGGCGGCGATGATGAAGGCACCGACGGTGGCGATCAGGTTCCAGATCTCCCAGCCCTGGCCCGACTGGTAGTCGGCGATCCGGCGCGGCATGCCCTTGAGGCCGAGGACGTGCATGGGCATGAAGGCGAGGTTCATGCCGATGAACATCAGCGCGAAGTGGAGCCTGCCGAGGCCCTCGTCGAGGAACTTGCCGGTCATCTTCGGGAACCAGAAGTAGATGCCGGCGAAAACGCCGAAGACGGAGCCGCCGAAGAGGACGTAGTGGATGTGGCTGACGACCCAGTAGGTGTCGTTGATCGCGTAGTCGATCGGGACGACAGCGTTGAACATGCCGTCGACGCCGCCGATGAGGAACATGAAGAGGAAGCCGATGGCGAAGAGCATCGGCGGCGGGAAGATCAGGCTGCCACCCCACAGGGTGCCGAGCCAGTTGAACATCTTCACGCCGGAAGGGACGGCGATCATCATCGTCGCGAGCATGGTCCAGATCGTCAGGGGCACGCTGAGGCCGGTGGCGAACATATGGTGCATCCAGACCGTGAAGCCGAGGATGCCGATGGCGGCGCCGGCGTAGATGACGGCCTTGTAGCCGAAGAGGGGCTTGCGCGAGAAAACGGGCAGCACCTCGGAGACGATGCCCATCGCCGGCAGGATCATGATGTAGACGGCGGGGTGGGAGTAGAACCAGAACAGCTGCTGCCAGAGGATCGGGTTGCCGCCTTCGCGTGGGTCGAAGAAGCCGGTACCGATGAAGCGGTCCGTGAAAAGCATGGTGAGGACGCCGGCGAGCACCGGCGTCGCGAAGACGACGAGGACGGAGGTGACGACGATCATCCAGACGAAGATCGGCATGCGCGCCAGGCTCATGCCGGGGGCGCGCATGGTCATGGTGGTAACGAGGAAGTTGATGCCGCCGCCGACGGAGGAGATGCCGAGGATCTGGACGCCGAGGATCCAGAGGTCGGTGCCGGAGCCGGGCAGGAAGGTCTTCCCCGTAAGAGGCGGGTAGCTGGTCCAGCCGGCCTGAGCGCTGCCGCCTTCGACGAAGAAGGAGCTGAACAGGACGAGGGCCGCGAGGGGGATCAGCCAGAGGCTGAAGGCGTTGATCCGCGGGTAGGCCATGTCCTTGGCGCCGATCATCAGGGGCAGCAGGTAGTTGCCGAAGCCGGCGCCCACGGGGATGACGAAGAGGAAGAGCATGGTGGAGGCGTGCATGGTGAAGAACTGGTTGTACTGCTCCTGCGAGAGGATGCCGGTATCGGACCAGGCGAGCTGAAGGCGAACGAGGAGGGCGAGGAGGCCGCCGACGAAGAAGAAGATGATCGTGAAGATCAGGTACATGATGCCGATCTTCTTGTGGTCGGTGGTGAGCAGCCAGCTGAGAAGCCCCGTGTACTCCCGCGGGTGCTGGATCGGTCGTGCGATTGCCTCTGTCGCCATTAATTAACCCCGGCGGTCCGCGTGCGGACGGCGCTACACGAGCACATAAAGGATCACGTAGAGAAAGACCCAGACCACGTCGACGAAGTGCCAGTAAAGGACGCCGGCATCGACGAAGAGGTGGCGGCTCGGCGTGAAGTCGCGCCAGAAGCCGCGGACCAAGACGACGGCCAGCAGCAGGAGCCCGGCGATGACGTGGGCGCCGTGGAAGCCGGTCATCACGTAGAAGGTGCTGCCGTAGACGGTCGAGCCGGCGTTGAGGCCCTCGTCCATGAGGCTGAACCACTCGTAGGCCTGGCCGGCGATGAAGACCGTCCCCATGACCATGGCGATGGCCATGCCGAGGATGAACTGTCCCTGCCTGCCGGACTTGGCGCCGACGACGCCGAAGTGGGCGACGACGCCGCTGAGGAGGAGGAGCGCGGTGAGTATGCCGCCGGTGACGGCATCGAGCTTGTGGACGCCTTCCGGCGGCCAGGCTGACGCCTGGCCGCGGACGTAGAAGTAGCCGGCGAAGAGGCCGCCGAAGAGCATGATCTCGGAGGCGATGAAGAAGGCCATGCCGGCCATGCCGCGGCTCATGCTCTCGTCCGTCTGGTGAGCGGGGCCGCCGTGGGTCGCCGTTGCCTGGATCGCCATCGATCGCCTCTCCTAGTTGCCGCCGCCCGGAGCGGAAACGGCCTCGGAGGCGGCCGGGATTACGCCCTGGGCCGCCTGCGCCTCGCTGAGCCAGCGCTCGTAGTCCGCCTCGCTCACGGCGTCGACGATGAAGAGCATGTCGGCGTGGCGGGTGCCGCAGAACTGGTAGCACTGGCCGGAGTAGGTGCCGACGTTCTCCGGGCTGATCCGGAAGTGCATCTCGTTGAGGTTGCCGGGCACGGCCTGGAGCTTATAGAGGGAGTGGGGGAAGTAGAAGCTGTGGATCACGTCCGTGGAGCGGACGATGACCCGCACTGTCTTGCCCACCGGCACGACCATGGTCGGCGGCGTGAGGTCGTCGTAGTTCGGCGGCGTCACCTGGACGCGAACGCCGTCGTCGGGGTAGATGAACTCCCACCACCACTGGTGGCCGACGGCCTCGACGGTTATGTCGACTTCGTCGTCGGCCGGCGGCGTCTTGAGGTCGAGGACGAGTATGAAGGAGGGGATGAAGAGGCCGACGAGGATGAGGATCGGAATCGCCGTCCAGGTGAACTCGAGCTTGTTGTTGCCGTGGACCTGCTCTGGTATCTCGGGGCCGGTGCGGCGGAAGCGAAAGAGGGCGTAGATAATCGCGGCCGTGACGCCGAAGAAGACGATCAGCGAGATCGCCAGGACGGGCTGGTAGAGGAGGTCGATGTCCTTACCCTGGTCCGTGACGGGGTCGGGGAGCTGCATGACCGTGAAGGCGGCGACGATCGTAACGACCGCCAGGATCGCGATGAGGATCCCGGCGGTGATCATCGAGCGTGGTGGCTTCCGGTTGCCCGCGGGGGGCTGGTACATGCAAGACCCTCCTAATTGGCGGTTGCAGCATAGGATTGGCCCTAGTTTGAGTCAAGCGTCACGAAGCGCCGCGAGCGTACCGGTTTTGAGCGCCGCTGCGAGTCCGCGGCGGGATCTCAGCCGCGCGCCGGCGCGGCCTGCGCTAGGTTCGAGCGCCCGAGCATGGTCGGGGCGCAGCGGCCGATTGACTTCGAACGCGGGCGCTCCCTATATTTACGGGGCCCTCGCCGAGGTAGCTCAGTTGGTAGAGCACAGCTCTGAAAAAGCTGGGGTCGCCGGTTCGAGTCCGGCCCTCGGCACCCCTCGCCCTCTCGCCGGCCCGGCCTTGGCCTGCGTGTTAAGATCGAAGAGGTTACGCGGCCAGGCATCGCGTTTGAGAAAGGCCACCGGATGGCCCCGCTTCGAATCATCGAGACGCCCGAGCTGCACGAGCCGACGCTCGTCGCGGCCTTTGCCGGCTGGTCGGACGCGGGCGGCGCCGCGACGGCAGCGACGACCTACCTGACCGAGCGCTGGCACGCGACCCGCCTGGCGGAGATCGAGGCGGACGACTTCTACGACTTCACGCAAGTGAGGCCCACGGTGCGCTACATCGAGGGCAGCTACCGCCAGATCGACTGGCCGGAGAACCCCTTCCACTATCGCCGCACGCCGGAGCGTGACCTGATCATCCTCAGCGGCATCGAGCCCCATCTCCACTGGCAGGCCTACACGAAGGCGGTCACGGACCTGATCGCGAAGTTCGACGTGAAGCTCGTCGTCACGCTCGGCGCCATGTTCGTCGACTATCCCCACACGCGCCCGCTGCGGGTCACGGGCAGCGCACCCGACCCGGAGATGCAGGCGCGGGCCGGCCTGCGCGCTCGCGGCGGCCGCTACGAGGGGCCGACCGGCATCAGCGGCGTGCTGGGCGCGACCTTGCGCGACCTGGACATCCCGGCGGCGACGGTCTGGGCGAACGTCCCCCACTACGTCTCGGCGACGCCGAACCCGCCGGCCTCGCTCGCCCTGCTGCGGACGCTGACCTCGATGCTCTCGGTGGAGGTGCCGCTGGGCCGCATGGTACGCGCCTCGGCCGCCTTCGACGAGCAGCTGAACGAGGCGACGTCGAAGAACGACGAGGTCTCGGAGTACGTCCGCTCGCTCGAGGAGCGGGTCGACGCCGAGTCCGAGGCCAGCGAGCCCTCGATAGAGCTGCCGGCGACGGAGTCGATCGTCGAGGACATCGAGGAGTTCCTCCGCCAGCGGCCAGAGGAACCCGAAGAGCCCTAGGCGGCAGGCGATCGCCTATGCCCCAGACCGGCCCGCGGGTGCAGGGGCGCAGCCCCGCCGGGGAGCGTGAGGGGTGCCCCTCACAACAACATCCTTATCCAGGGCCGCAGCAGACTGCCAGGGATGCGCCGGCAGGCTAAGCCTGCGCCGACGTCGCTGCCGCGCTTAGCACGTAACGTTGTTCGCAAAGGCGATGTGGAGGCTGAGGTGGTGCTGGAGGTGGGATTCGAACCCACGACCTACCGATTATGAGCCGGTCGCTCTGGGCCGCTGAGCTACTCCAGCGCTGGGCTTCCTCAATATACGGGCCGGTCGCGAGCCGGGGCAAGGCGACGACGGGCAACGGCGGTTTGATTGCTTGATTGGGTTTTCGCGTTTTCACGCTGGTTGAGGGCGGCGCGGACTCGAGCGGCAACGAGGCGTTTGATTGAGTCGGCGAGGTCGGGGTGGACGAGGACGGCGCGGTAGGCGGCCGTGAGGTTCTCGGTGAAGCGCTGGCGCTCGCGGCGATCCGTTTCCTTGGCGATGGCGTCGAAGAGGAGACGGAGCTCGGGGATGACGGCGACGATGAGGGCGGCCTCGTAGAAACGGGCCGAGTAGAGGCCGTGCCGGAGGCCGTTGACGTTGCCCTTCGGCGCGCCGGCGCCGGGTCTGCGACCGCCTCTTGCCATGCCACACGCTCCCTCCGTGGGAAGCGTAGTCGAGACGGGCGAGAGGTCTGAGGGGTGGGTGGCAGGGAACGGGAACTTGACACGACGAACGGACGTTCTATCATGGGCGCGTCATGGCTGATCATCCGACCATCTGGCCTTTGCTACCTCATACAGAGGCAAAGCATTCGATACTTCGGGGATACCTGGGGGCATGGTTTCCGAAGTTAGCATGGAAAGGCCGTCTCCTATTCATTGATGGTTTTGCTGGCCCGGGTGAGTATTCAAAGGGCGAGCCAGGATCTCCGATCATTGCGCTAAGGGCTGCTCTAGACCATAAGGCGGACCTCTCGAATTGTGAGCTGGTGTTTGTCTTTATCGAAGAGAATGCTTCAAGGTTCGCGAATCTGACAGAACTCATTGACGCGATTGAACTGCCACCCAATATTGACGTGCAGATGAAGCAAGCCGCCTTCGCTGACATTATTGGCGACGCTCTGGATGATCTGGAGAGGAGCGGCGCTCCAGCGTTGGTGATGGTAGATCCGTTCGGTTTTGAAGGCATGCCTATGGTGCTGCTCAAGAGGATTGCTGGCCACCAGCGAAGTGAATTACTCATCTCCTTTATGTATGAGTCAGTCAACCGCTGGCTGAGCCAACCCCAGTTAGCCTCCGGATTTGATGAGCTTTTCGGAATACATGAGTGGCGCAAGGCCTTGAATCTAGCCAGTCCGCGAGAAAGGCTGGACTTTCTGCACGACCTCTACGTCACACAACTCAAAGACGCCGGCATGACATACGTTCACTCTTTCCTTATGCTCGATTCAGGAAACCGCCCTGAGTATTTCCTGATCTTCGCAACAAAGAACATTGACGGCCTGAAGGCGATGAAGAGAGCCATGTGGCGAGTTGCGCCCTCTGGCAACTTGCAGTTTTCCGACGCAACCAATCGCGATCAGATGACCCTCTTTGCACCTACGCCTGATTACGCTCAATTGAAGAGGCAGATTATTGGACACTTCGGAAAAGGGTCCGTAGTTAGTGTGGAGGGCATCGAATTGTTCGTCGTAACGGAGACTGCATTTCTCGACTCGCATTACAAGCGGGCCATCTTGAGTCCGATGGAGAAGAACCAGGAGCTTGAGATACTAGAGACTTCGCGGCAGAGGAAGGGCAACTACCCGCCCGGTACGATACTCAGATTCCTTTGATGGTCAGTGGGAATCTGATCCCACGTCCTCTCGTCCAGGAGCCGTCCCGCAGCCGTCTTGCCGCGCCGTATCCCGGCCTCGTCGTAGGCGCCCCACTGCTTGAAGAAGAAGGGGACCGACGCCCGCCGACACTGCTCGCGGACTTCGCGCGCCCACTCGGGCCGCATGCGCCTGGCGTGGTGGCCGCTCTCGCCGCCGACGATAACCCAGCTAATACCGTCCAGATCAAGCTGGAGAGGACCCAGTAGCGGCTCGCAGGAGAGGAAGCGCACGGCCGCGGGCACGCGGCGCAGATCATCAATTCGCGAGGTCCAGCGTTGATTCTCGACGGAGACACCCGCCCAGACGTTCTCGGGGATGCGCAGACGCGGTGCGAGCTCAGCGAGGCGCTCGGAGCGCTTGGTCAGCACCTGAAACGTGTGCCAGTGGGCCTCTGCCATGACCTCAAAGACCCGGCGGATGTAGTCCTCCGGCACGCCATCGTGGAAGAGATCGCTCATGGAGTTTACGAAGATGACCTTCGGCTTGCGCCACTGCAACGGCTGCTCAAGCCGCTCCTCGCGCAGCGTCAGGTCAAAGCCGCGCTCGTACGGATGTCCTGGTACGCCGCGAAATCGCTCGGCGAAGGTCTTCGCGTAGCAGTGGGCACAGCCCGGCGATAGCCGCGTGCAACCCGTTACGGGGTTCCAGGTCGCCTCAGTCCATTCAATGTGGCTGTTCAGGCTCATGACAGCCTTTGATTCTAAGAACACTCGTTCTAGTTGTCAACCAAGCCCGGCCGCCGCTCATCTTATCGCAATACAATAGAAACGTGGCACCGACACGGGACGACAACACGCAGCGGACGCGGTTCGCGTCGCGGCTGGCGGCACTGCCGCAGCGGCCGGGCGTCTACATCATGCGCAACGCCAGGGGCGACGTGATCTACGTCGGCAAGGCGGCGTCGCTGCGCAACCGCGTGCGCAACTACTTCGGCGCGCCCCATTCGCTGGAGCCAAAGACGCGGACGCTGGCGGAGCAGGTCGCCGACTTCGAGTACATCGTCACGGCGACGGCGCAGGAGGCGCTGCACCTGGAGGCGACGCTGGTCAAGCGCCACCAGCCCTTCTTCAACGTGCGCCTCAAGGACGACAAGCACTACCCTTACCTTCGCGTGGACGTCGAGAGCGAGTGGCCGCGGGTGGAGATCGCGCGGCGGGTGCTGACCGATGGGGCACGCTACTTCGGGCCCTACGCGTCGGCATCGTCGGTGCGGACAACGCTGGGCATCGTCAAGAAGCTGTTCCCGTGGCGCTCCTGCACGAAGACGATTACGGGCACGGACCCGCGACCCTGCCTCGACTACTTCATCAACCGCTGCATCGCGCCCTGCACGGCCTTTTGCACGAAAGAGGAGTACGACGAGGTCATCCGCCAGACGCTGCTCTTCCTCGAAGGGCGGACGGGCGAGGTCGTCCGGTCGCTGCGGGACCAGATGGAGGCGGCGTCGACGGCGCTGCAGTTCGAGCGGGCGGCGCAGTTCCGGGACCAGATCAAGGCGGTCGAGAGCGTGGCGGAGAAGCAGGTCGTCGAGCGGATCCGGCCGACGGACGAGGACGTCTTCGGCCTGGCGCGCGACCCTTCGACGCTTCGACCAGGCTCAGGGCAAGCTCCGCTGGGCGCGGGCCCTTCGGCGGCGCCCAGGACGAGCTCGGAGGCGTGCGCGCAGGTGCTCTTCATCCGCGGCACCCAGATGGTCGGCCGCGACTTCTTCACGCTCGACGGCGTCAAGGACGAGGCGGACGGCGAGGTCCTCGGCAGCTTCCTGAAGCAGTTCTACGAGTCGGCGGTGTACGTGCCGAAGACGGTCGTCGTGCCGTTCGCGGTGCCGGAGGCGGCGCTGATCGGCGCGTGGCTCAGCGAGCGGCGCGGCTCGAAGGTGAGCATCGTCGTGGCGCAACGCGGCGTGCGGCG
>Ga0326597_10004368_pt1 | contig 19920 bp, 14 predicted proteins | sample RVTome_12_FD_203789 | JGI IMG/M metagenome (GOLD analysis project Ga0326597, IMG submission 203789) | Soil microbial communities from uranium-contaminated site in the Upper Colorado River Basin, Wyoming, United States - RVT100D185 | ecosystem: Environmental > Terrestrial > Soil > Contaminated >...
ACGCGGCGATCTGCCGCGCGCGCCTCAGTTCGCCGAGCACCCGTTCCGTGCTTCGGCGCAGGGCGAGCCCGCCGTTGTAGTGCAGGAACGCGGGGAGCGCGATCGTGAAGAGGATCCCCAGCACCGACAGGACGACGAGCGACTCCACGAGCGTAAATCCGGACGCGCGACGAAAAGGCATGTGCGGCACCTCCGCCACCGAGAGGCTGCAATCGATATGCCATGGGCGGAGTTCAGCGGACTCGGGGCATCGCGCCACGTTCGATCTCAAGCCGGCGCGCGGGTCTGCAAAGCGGGTGACTGGAACCGGCCGGTCGCGCCTTGCCGGGCGCGGCGGCGCCTCTTGCAAACTGCGCTGATGCTGCGTGCCGAACGCGCGCGCTCACGGCGGGCGGACGTGGGTGAGTACGCCCATCGGGGGCGCCCTCGGGGGCTCGCGGGCAGGCCAATGCGTTTCGGCGGACGCTCGGTCGTTCGCTGACCCGCTCACTTCCTCGCTCGGCGTTCGCGCGCGCGGAAGCGCCCGGGCGAGTGGGCCGCGCGCGCGTGACGACGCCGCCGAAACAACATTGGCCTGTCCGCTCGCTGGGAGCGCCCCGCGAGGAAGCTATCGATGCCGATGATGCAGCGCGGCGCGCGCTGCGGAGCCGGCGCGTTCCGCGCGCCGGCGGATCGCGCCGAGACCGGGCAGGCGGGCGCCGCCGATCGCGTGATAGAGCGGAACCGAGATGCCGAAGACGACGCCGGCGAGGAGGCTTCCCACGATGCCGTCCACGACGTAGTGGAACACGCCGTAGACGGTGCCGCACCACAGGCCGAACACGACCGGCGCGAAGAGGAGCACCCACCGTCGCGCCCAGCGCAGCGCCGCCAGCAGCACGACGGCGCTGATCGCCACGTGCGACGACGGGAACGCGGTCCCGGGCGAACTCCCGGCGTCCACCAGCCGGTGCACGAAGCGCGCGATCGGCCCGAAGGGAATCGTCTGCGAGCTTCGTTCGAAGACGTAGTTCGGGCCGAGGACCGGGAAGAGCGTGAAGATCGCCATGCACGCGAGAAACGTCAGGATCGACGCGAAGAGGAAGCGCTGGAACCTTTCGCGATGGCCGCGAACGTAGAAGACGAGCCCGAGCGCCGGGATGAGGAGGTAGTAGGAGAAGTAGAACAGGTGCAGCAGCTCCGAGAGCCAGGTGAAGGGGAGCACCCGGTGCATCTGCGTGCTCGGCTGGCTCCGGAAGAGCGTCTCCTCCCAGCGAACGACGTGGTCGTCGAAGTAGCGGACGTGGAACATGCGATTCAAGGCGCTCGCCTCGGAGTAGAAGAACACGATGCCGAGCGCCGGATACCAGTCGCGCGCGATCCGGAGCCCCCTCGGTGAGGTGCGCCCGACGCGGCCCATCGCGAGAACGAGCGCGAGCCCGCCGAGATGCGCGGCGATCTGCAGCGGGAGCCGTGGAACCTGGCCCGGCACGATGAGGAGGAAGACGGCGGCGATCGCGAGCGCCGCCGCGAGGAGACGCTCGACCGGCCGGAGCGGAGACCACCACCGGCGCCTCAGGCGGGCGAACGGCCCGGGCATCGCGAGCGGTTCGACGGCCGGCGGGCGCGGTGTCTCCAGCCCCACGTCCTTCGCGTTCCGTTTCCGAGCCGTCAGAGCCATCCCTGTTCCCGGTACCAGGCCGCCGTCGTCGCGAGTCCCTCCTCGAGCCCGACGCGGGGATCGAGGCCGAGCTCGTCTCGCGCGCGGCGCCCATCGCAAACCCAGGCGCCCGCGCGAAACTCGATCAACCGCTCACGCGTCACGAGCGGCCTGCGTCCCGTCAGCGCCGCTCGGCGCTCCTCGAAACAGGCCGCGAGCCAGAGGGCTCCGCCGCCGACGCGCAGGCGTCGCGGCGTGCGGCCGAGCGTGCGCACGAGCCTCTCGGCGACGCCGACCCATGTGTGGACGGCGCCGTCGTTGACGAAGTACGTCCGGCCCTCGGCGCCTGTTGCGGATGCTGCGCGCACGAGGTAGGCGACGATGTCCGAGACGTGGATCAACGATAGGGGACGCTTGGGTTCGCCGAGAACGAGAGCGATGCCCCGGGCGGCCAAGCGAAAGAAGGGTAGCACATCGCGATCGCGGGGTCCGTACACGGCCGGCGGGCGGAGCACGACCACCGGAACGCCGGATCCGGCCGCGAATCTCTCCGCGGCGAGCTTGCTGCGTCCGTACGCGCTCACGGGGCGCGGCGTGTCGTCCTCGCGGAGCGGGCGCCCATCAGGGCTCGGCCCCGCGGCGGCCAGGCTCGAGAGGAGGACGAAGCGCTTCACGCCCGCCCGCTTCGACGCCTCCGCGAGCGTTCGAGTCCCCTCGGCGTTCACGCGGAAGAATCCGGCCTCGTCCACCGCCTTCACCGCGCCGCCGAGGTGGAACACCCACTCGGCGCCCGCGACCGTTTCGTCGGCCGTCCCGGCTTCGGTGAGATCGCCCGTCACGTACTCGACCGGCAGCCCGGCGATCCACCGGCGGTCGCTCGTCGGCCGGACGAGGCAGCGCACGCGGTGTCCCTCGGCGACGAGACGTTCGGTGAGGTGGCTCCCGATGAACCCGTTGGCTCCCGTGACGACGGCGACGGCCATCGGAATCTCAGCGCGCGGCCGGGGCGAGCGGCTTCTCGTAGAAGCGGTACCGCTTGTACACCGCCGCGCCCATCTTCTCGATCGCGTGGTTCATCGGCGCGTTGTCTTCGAGCACCCACGAGAACTCGCCGCTCGTGAAGCCGCGCGCCTGTCCGCGGTGGAAGAGCTCGAGGTAGAGCAGGTTGTCGATCCCGCGGCCGCGGTACTCGGGAAGGAGCCCGAGCGCCAGCACGCGCACGCGATGCACGCGACGGATGTGCCAGAGGAGCTTGAGGAGCCCGGTGGGGAAGAGCCTCCCGTCGCGCACGTGGATCAGCGCGGCGTTCGCGTCGGGAAGCGTCAGCGTGAAACCCGCCGTTCCCGTCGGCGTCTCGGCGAAGAGCACGAGGTTCGGATTGACCACCGGCTTCAGCTCCTTCGCCATGTGGTCGATCTCCTCGTCGGTCATCGGCACGAAGCCCCAGTTCCGCTCCCACGCCTTGTTGTAGAGGACCTTGAAGAGTTCCACCTCGGACCGGAACCGCTTCATGTCGATCGGACGCACGGTGACGCCTTCGCGCTCGCTCACGCGGCGCGCCCGCTCGAGGAGCGCCTGCGGCACGTCGGTGCGTTCGACGTAGTACGCGAGGAGGTCTTTCGCCTTCGCGAAGCCAGCGCTCTCGAGGAGGTCCGCGTAGTACGGCGGGTTGTAAGGCATCATGATGCACGGCGGACGGTCGAATCCCTCGACGAGGAGAGCGCACTCCTCGTTCGTCGAGAGGGACACAGGGCCGCGGAGCGCCGTGAGGCCCCGCGCCGCGGCCCACTGCGCGGCGGCGCCGAGCAGCGCTTGCGCCGTCCCGGGGTCGCGCTCCGTCTCGAAGAGACCGAAGAACCCGATCCGCTCGCCGTGGAACTCGCTGTGCGCGCGGTTCTCGATGGCGGCGATCCTGCCGGCGACCCGTCCGTCGCGCCGCGCGAGGAAGAGCTGGACCTCGCCGTGCCGATGGAACGGATGGCGCGCGGGATCGATGAGCACAGCGACGTCGCGGCGGAGAGGGGGAACCCAGTTCTTGTCGTTCCGGTACAGGCTGAAGGGCAGCGCGATGAAGGCGTCACGGTCCCGCCGGCCACGGACGGGCGCGACTTCGAGCGTCATGAGATGATTCCGAACTCCCGTCCGACCTTCCGGAACTTCTCGAGCACGAAGTCGAGCTGGCTCTCGGTGTGCGTGGCCATGTAGGAGGTGCGCAGTCTCGAGGCGTTCTCGGGCACGGCGGGGCTCACGACGGGGTTCGCGAAGACGCCTTCTTCGAAGAGAACCTTCCAGAACTTGAACGTCATCTCGTTCGAGCCGATGATCACCGGCACGATCGGCGTCTCCGTGACGCCCGTGTCGAAGCCGAGCGCCCGGAACTCCTTCGTCATGCGGCGCGCGTTCGCCCAGAGCCTCTCCCGGCGCTCCGGCTCGCTCTCGATGATGTCGAGCGCCGCCAGGACCGTTGCGACCGATGCCGGCGGCATCGAGGCGCTGAAGATGAGCGGGCGCGAATTGTGCTTGAGGTAGTGCATCACGGGTTCGGGCCCCGCGATGAATCCGCCGATCGATGCGAACGACTTCGAGAACGTGCCCATCACGAGATCGATGGAGTCCTCGAGTCCGAAGTGCTCGGCGGTGCCGGAGCCGCGCTTGCCGAGAACGCCGATCGAGTGCGCGTCGTCCACCATCACGCGGCACTCGAACTCGCGCGCGAGTTTGACGATGTCAGGCAACGGCGCGATGTCCCCCTCCATGCTGAAGACGCCGTCCACCACGATGAGACGGCCGCCCTCTTCGTCGATCTTCTCGAGCGTCTTCCGGAGGTCTTCGAGATCGTTGTGCTTGAAGCGGAGCCATTCGCCGAAGGCGAGATGGCAGCCGTCCACGATCGAGGCGTGATCGAGCTTGTCGGAGATGACGAAGTCGCCGCGGCCGACGAGCCCGGCGATCGTGCCGAGGTTCGTCTGGTAGCCCGTCGAGAAGACGAGCGCCGCTTCCTTCTTCATGAACTTCGCGAGACGCTCCTCGAGCACTTCGTGCAGGTCCAGCGTGCCGTTCAGGAAGCGGCTGCCGGTGCAGCCGGACCCGTAGCGGACGATCGCTTCCCGGGCGGCTTCGATGACCTTCGGATGGTGCGTCAGGCCCAGGTAGTTGTTCGACCCGACCATGATCATCCGCCGGCCGCGGATGACAACCTCGGTGTCGGCGGATTCGGAGATCGGCTGGAAGTACGGGTAGTACCCGAGGCGAAGCGCCTCGCGCGCCGCCGTGTAGTTCGTGCACTTCTGAAAGAGATCCATGCGTCCGCCGTCCCCATTGTGGTGTGGTTACAAACGGTGCTCATGCTAGCACAGGGTTTTCCGATGGGACAGGGAAAACGGGCTCGGTCCGGAACGCTCCAACACCTCCGTTGACAGGCCGTTGGAGCCCGCTATACTTGGTGGAAGCCAAGTCGTTTCCGGCCGGGCGGTGGGGCAGGGAGGAGGGTTAGATGTTCGACATCGTTGAGGCCCGTTTCCTCGCGCCCGACGTCAAGCGCTTCCGCATTCGCGCTCCCCAGATCGCCAAGCGACGCCTTCCCGGGCAGTTCGTCATCATCCGCGTCCACGATGCCGGAGAGCGCATCCCGCTCACGATCGCGTCGTCCGATCCTCTCGAAGGAACGGTCACGATCATCGTTCAGGGCGTCGGGAAGACGACGAAGATGCTCAACACGCTCGAGGCCGGCCAGGCGGTGCACGACGTCGTCGGGCCGTTGGGACGCGCCGGCGAGATCGAGAAGGTCGGCACGGTCGTCGTCATCGGAGGCGGCGTCGGCGCCGCGATCGCGTATCCCACCGCCGTCGCGCACCACGAGATCGGCAATCACGTGGTCACGATCCTGGGCGGCCGGACGCGCGACCTCGTGATCCTCGAAGACGAAATGCGCGCGGTGAGCGACGAGATGATCGTCACGACCGACGACGGCAGCTACGGCCGGAAGGGGCTCGTCACCGATCCGCTGAACGAGCGCCTCGCCGCCGGCTGGCGCCCGGACCTCGTCATGTGCGTGGGACCGATCCCGATGATGCGCGCCGTCGCGGAGGCGACGCGCCCCTATGCGGTCAAGACGATCGCGAGCCTCAATCCGATCATGGTGGACGGCACCGGCATGTGCGGCGGCTGCCGCGCGACGGTGGGCGGGAAGACGGTCTTCGTGTGCGTGGACGGCCCCGAGTTCGACGCGCACCAGGTGGACTTCCGGCTGCTCGCGCTCCGGAACCGCAGCTACCTCATGCAGGAGCGCGAATCGCTCGCCCGCTTCGAGCAGGAGACGGCGCACCGCTGCGCCCTCGAGGGGACCCAGGAGAGATCATGAGCGACCTCAAGCCTGGCGACGCCGCCTCGACGCCGAATCCCCCTCCGGCCGTGCCCGCGCCGCCCTCCGGTGACGGCGGCGCTCCCGCTCTGTCCGCGAAGGAGCGGATGAAGATTCCGCGCCAGAAGATGCCGGAGCAGCCGCCGCTCGAGCGCATCCGCAACTTCCAGGAAGTGAACCTCGGCTTCACGGCGGAGCTGGCGCGCATGGAAGCGCTCCGGTGCATCCAGTGCCCGAAGCCGCACTGCATCGAGGGGTGCCCGGTCGGCGTGCAGATCCGCGACTTCGTGAAGCTCGTCGCCGAAGGCGATTATGCGGGCGCCGCGCGGCTCATCAAGATCGACAACGTGCTCCCGGCGATCTGCGGCCGTGTCTGTCCGCAGGAGTCGCAGTGCGAGGCGGTCTGCATCGTCGGGAAGAAGCAGGAGCCGGTCGGCATCGGGCGGCTCGAGCGCTTCGTCGCCGACTTCGAGCGCGAGAACCGGCTCACGCAGGTGCCGGGTATCCCGCCTCCCACCGGGAGGAAGGTCGCGATCATCGGAAGCGGCCCCTCGGGGCTCACCTGCGCGGCCGATCTCATCCGGATGGGACACGCGGTGACGGTGTTCGAGGCGCTCCACGAGCTGGGCGGGGTGCTCGTCTACGGCATCCCGGAGTTCCGCCTTCCGAAGGAGATCGTGCACGCGGAGATCGACGGGTTGCGGAAGCTCGGCGTGGAGTTCGTGACGAACGCCGTCATCGGGCTCTCCGACACGATCGACGGCTTGATGGAAAACGGGTACGACGCGGTCTTCATCGGCGTCGGCGCGGGGCTCCCGTACTTCCTCGACATCCCCGGCGAAAACCTCGTCGGGATCTACTCGGCGAACGAGTTCCTCACGCGAGTGAACCTGATGCGCGCGTACAGCCCGGCCTCCGACACACCCGTCTTCAACGTCGGGGGGAAGAACGTCGCGGTCTTCGGCGGCGGCAACACCGCGATGGACGCGGTGCGCACGTCGAAGCGCCTCGGCGCCACGCGCGCGATGATCCTCTACCGCCGCTCCGAAGCCGAAATGCCCGCGCGCATCGAGGAGCTGCACCACGCGAAGGAAGAAGGCGTCGAGGTGATGACGCTCATCACGCCCCTGGAGTTCAACGGAGACGAGAACGGCTGGCTCACGTCGGTGAAGTGCCTGCGGAACGAGCTGGGCGAGCCGGACGCTTCGGGCCGGCGCCGCCCCGTGCCGATCCCCGGGAGCGAGCACGAGATCCCGATCGATGTGGCGGTGATCGCGGTCGGGAACGGCTCGAATCCGATCCTCCGGCAGACCACCCCCGGGCTCGAGTTCACGAGACGCGGCACGATCGTCGCCGACAACGCGACGGGGAAGACCTCACGCAAGGGTGTGTTCGCCGGAGGCGACATCGTCACCGGCGGTGCGACCGTCATCCTCGCGATGGGCCAGGGGCGGAGCGCCGCCAAGGCGATCCAGGAGTACCTGACGTCGGGCGTGTGGTAGGCAGTCTCCGCAACCCGTGCGCACCACGGTTGGACGCGCACGCCCCGGCTTCCTTCGCGCGCTTTTATCGACCGGCCCGCCTCCCCTCGCGGTCCTGAGTTGGGGTGAGGGCCGCTGCGGAAGGCGGGCCGCGGGCGTGTCGAGTCGGCGACTTCGGCTCCTACTCCCGATCTCCTTCGCCGGCACCGCGCAGCATCTGCTCCAGCGCGGCGGCGTCCGTCACCGGCTCCCGGCAGGCCGCGTTCTCGCAGACGTACGCCGTCGCCACGCCGCCGATCGCCGTTTTCCCGGCCACGAGCGGGAGGCGCTCGCGCAGGCCGCGCTGCTCCTCGGATGATGGGTCGATCTCGACGACGATCGTGTTCGGCAGGTACGCGCGCCCGGCCGTGTGCCGGAGCGCGCGCGTGTCCGCGCGCCCGCGCGGCCCGGCGACGACGATCTCGCGCGGCGGAGCGAGCGCGAAGTCGAGCGCGGCGAGGAGCCGCGAGAAGGCCGACGGCGCGCGCTCGATCATCGTGGCGTGCGCATCGAAGAGGCGGCGGGCGCGGTCCGCGAGATCGCCGTCATCGAGGAGCCGGCCCAGTTCCAGGAGCACGTGCGCCGCGACGGAGTTCCCCGACGGAGTCGCGCCGTCGTGCAGGTTCTTCACCCGCGCCGGCAGCTCTTCGTGGTCGGCCGGCGTGAAGAAGAGCGCGCCTCCTTCCGGGTCGTCGAAGAGCTCGAGCATGAGGTCCGCCAGCTCGCGCGCCGCCTCGAGACGGCGCGGCTCGCCCGTGACGCGGAAGAGATCGAGGAGCGACTTCGCGAAGAAGGCGTAGTCCTCGAGGAACGCCGCCCCGGCCGCGCGTCCGGCCCCCCATGAACGCCGAAGCCGTCCTTGAGGAGTCCGCTGCGCCAGGATGAAGTCGGCCGCGCGCGTCCCGGCCGCGAGATAGCGCGTCTCGCCGGTCACCTCGTACCCGCGCGCGAAGGCCGAGATCATGAGCCCGTTCCACGCGGTGAGCACCTTGTCGTCGAGGGCCGGCCGCACGCGCGCGGTGCGCGCCTCGAGGAGGCGCGCCCGCATCGGCGCGAGCCGCGCCAGCAGATCGTCGCCGGAAAGCCCGAGGCGCGGCGCGATCGCCTCCGCCGGATGGGGCGCTTGGAGGATGTTCCGACCCTCGTAGTTCCCGGCCGGCGTCACGTCGTAGTACGCGGCGAAGAGTCGTGCGTCCTCGGCGCCCAGCACCGCCTCGACCTCCTGCGGCGTCCAGACGTAGTAGCGCCCTTCTTCTCCCTCGCTGTCGGCGTCGAGCGACGAGTGGAACCCGCCGCCCGCGTCGGTCATCTCGCGCATCACGAACTCGAGCGTGCCGCGCGCGGCGTCGGTGAACTCGTCGCGGCCCGTGAGGACGGCGGCGTCCAGGTAGACCGGCGCCAGGAGGGCGTTGTCGTAGAGCATCTTCTCGAAGTGCGGGACGAGCCACCGATCATCGACCGCGTAGCGGTGGAACCCGCCGCCGATCTGGTCGTGGATCCCTCCGCGCGCCATCCGTTCGAGCGTGAGCGTCACCATGCCAAGCGAGTCTGTCGATCCGGTGCGCCGGTGATGCCGTAGCAGGAGGTCGAGGCCCAGGTGCGGCGGGAACTTCGGCGCGCCACCGAATCCGCCGTGCGACGCGTCGAAGCGCCGCGCGAACTCCATGGCGGCCGCGTCGATCAGGTGGAGCCCGGCGCGCCCGCGGGATGCGCCGTCCTCGGCGGAGGCGGTCGTCGCGCGCCGCACCGCGTCGGTGATCTCACCAGCGCTCGTCACCACCTCGCCGCGCCGCGTGCGGTACGCCTCGAGCACGGCGCTGAGCACCGAAGGGAATCCCGCATGGCCCCAGCGGTCCTCGGGAGGGAAGTACGTGCCGGCAAAGAACGGCTGGAGATCCGGCGTGAGGAAGACGCTCATCGGCCATCCGCCGTTTCCCGTGAGGAGCTGCGTCGCCGTCATGTAGATCTCGTCGAGATCCGGCCGCTCCTCGCGGTCCACCTTGATGCAGACGAACCCTTCGTTCATGAGGCGCGCGATCGCGGGGTCTTCGAACGATTCGCGCTCCATGACGTGGCACCAATGGCAGGCGGCGTATCCGATCGAGAGGAAGATCGGCCGGTCTTCGCGCCGCGCGCGCTCGTGCGCCTCCGGCCCCCATGGATACCAATCGACAGGATTGTGAGCGTGCTGCAAGAGGTACGGGCTCGTTTCGTTCTCGAGACGGTTCGGCGCCTGGGCGGGCTCGGCCATCGGAAGTTCCTCCGGGATCAGGATTCGGGGGGTGCGGCGAGCAGCGCTTCGATCCGGCGCTCCATCTCCTCGAACGATTCGTTGCACGCGGCGTGCTCGGGTCCGCCGCCCGAGTGGAACTCGCCGCCGGGGTGCACGTGTCGGATGATGCCTTCGCCGTCCATGAGGAAGCTCACGGACGTCCATTCGGAATCGACGTGATCGAGCCAGTAGCGCCGCAGGAGCGACCAGTCGGCGTCGATCGTGACCGGGAAGCTCATCGAGAGAGCCGAGGCATACCGCTCGACTTCTTCCACGGTGACGGCCCGCCTCGGCTTGGGGTGATACACGCCGATGACGACGAGCCCGCGCGGGCCGTAGCGACGCTCGAGCGCCGAAAGCGCCGGGGCGGTCCGGGCGCAGTACGGACATCCGTCCGTCCAGAAGCGCACGAGCACCGGATGTCCACGGAGCGCGCTCCAGGAGAGCGGCGCGGTGTGCAGCCACGGGCGCTCGCCCCACTCGGGCGCGGGACGCGGGTCGAGCGATGGGAGCGCCGCGGCGTGGCTCGGCCCGGCGTCGGCCGCGCGCGGTTCGCCGCGGGCTCCCGCCGCTGCGGGTGCGGGGGCGCACGATCTCACCACGGCGAGCGTGATGAGCGCGACGACGATGAGCGCCGCCATCGCCAGGGGCGGCCCGAATATCCGCAGACGGTTCATGATCCGAGCGTACGGGGCGGGGGTGAGAGGGTCAAGGCGTCAGGCCGCGGCGTGACCGCGGCCGGTGTGCCGGGCGGAACCGCTCGTGCTACAGTCGCGCCGATGATTCCGCGCGCGCTTTTCCTCGCGGGCTTCCTCGTGCCGTGGATCTTCTATCTCGATGCCGCGAAGCTCACGTTCGAGCGGCCGGGGAACCGGTACGTGCGCTTGAGCCGTAACGCGAGGAAGATCCGGCTCGGCGAGGCATGCACGCTCGCGCTCTGGCTCACGCTCGAGCTGGCGATCCAGGGGCCGCGCCTCTCCACTCTCACCGGCGCCTCCTCCGCGGCCCTCGTCTGGGCGAGCGTCCCGCTCGTCTGGGCCGGCGCGTTCTTCGTCATCTGGTCGAAGCAGACGCTCGGGCGTTTCTTCTCGGGGCTCTTCGGCGTGAAGGAAGGACACCGGCTTCTCACGCACGGTCCGTATCGCATCGTGAGGCATCCGATGTACCTCGGCCTCCTCGCCATGCTCGCCGCGCTCGCGCTCCGGCTCGACAGCGTCACGGCGCTCGCGGTGCTCGTCGCCCCCATGGCGATCCTGCTGCGCCTCCAGGTCCGCGAAGAGGAAGGCGTGTTCGCGGAAACGATGGGGGAGGAATTCGAGCGCTATCGGACGCGCGTCCCCGCCCTTCTGCCGCGGCCCCGGCGCTCGGCAATGCTCTCGTTGATCGCCGCGGCGGCCGTCCTCCTGGGGCTCTGGATCCTGCGGCCGGCGCCGCGGCTCGAGCCGCGCCCCGGGCCCATCGTGTCGGTCCGGTACGACACGCTCGCCGTCGCCGGCGGGTTCGTGCACTACCGGTTCGAGATCGAGAGCGAGCACGGCGTTCACGCGCGCGGCCGGGCGCGCGAACCGGCCGGCGGTGGGAGACCGCTCCAGCTCGTCGTGCTCCTCGACGGGCAGGAGTTCGGCGGAGATGCGGTGGACGCCATTCCGTCTGATGAGGGCACGCTTGCGGCCGCGCTGGATTACCCGGAGCACGTCGACGTCGAGTTCCCGCTCTGGAAGGCGCCGCTCATGGCCCGGCGCGCACGGCGGGCGGCTTCACGCGCCGCGGATGCGCTCGCCCTCGCGGTGGATCACTTCTCGCGTCGCTCGAACGTCGATTCCTCCCGCGTCGCGCTCGTCGGATCGAGCTTCGGGGTCCCGGTCGCGACGATCGTGGCATCCGTGGATCCTCGCGTCGACGCGGTAGCGCTCGTCTACGGAGGCGGCGACATCGCGCGTCTGCTCGAGGCGAATCTCGCGGTCGAGCCGCGGGCGCTCCGGAGGCTCGTGTCGCAATGGGGCGCGTGGGCGCTCCGCCCGATCGAGCCGACGAGGTATATCGGCGCGATCGCGCCGCGCCCCGTCGTCCTCGTGAGCGGCGAGAATGACCCACAGGTGCCGCGCGAGTCGGTGGAGGCTCTCTACCGGGAGGCCGGCGAACCGAAGCGGATCGTCTGGCTCTCTACCGAGCACGTCGATCCGTCCGATCCCGTCCTTCTCGAAAGGCTCGCGAGGATCGCGGTCGAGAGCCTCCCGGGCTTCACGCTGTCACCGCCGGCACGTTGAGGTGGGCACCGCGCTCCCGTCCTCGCCGTGGCGGCGCCGCATCCGCCGCTCCCGCGGCTCGGGCATTCGGGTCGCCGCGGCCTCCACCGGCCGCGGCGCCGCTTTCACGAGACGACTGGTTCGATGTTCTGGTTCACGCAGAAGAAGTTCGTCGGATCGTACTTCGCCTTGATGCGCGCGAGCCGGTCGTAGTTCTCCCCGTAGGTGGCCTGAACGCGGCCTTCCGTCTCGTCATCCATCATGAAGTTGACGTACGCCCCTTCGAGGTTGAACGGGTGGACGGCCTTCCAGTATTCGCGTCCCCACGACTTCAACGCGTTCGCCTTCTTCGGGTCGGCGTCGATGCCCGCGATGACCATCGACCAACGGGCGTCGCGCGCGCTCCAGGGCGTCGCGTCCTTCGCGACACGGTGCACGGCCCCGTCGATCGGGTAGAGGTGCATGAGCGAGATTTCGCTTGGGGCCTTTGCGGCCTCGGCGATGTGCGTGTCGATCGCCTCGTCCGGAAGAGACTTCACGAAGTCGCCCTTCCAGTACCACTGGAGGCCCTTGGGGAAGAACGGGTCGAACAGCGCCTGTATCGAGGGGAACGGTACCTCGCCCATCCAGTTGAACAGGGGCGCCGGCACCGCGTCGAGCAGGGGCGCCATCGCCTTCTGACCGGCGGCCGCGGAGCCGTTGTAGGACGAGATGACGGCGCACGCCCGCTTCCCCCAATGCTCCTTCGGGAAAGGATCCATCGACGGCACGGTCTTCAGCCCGACGAACGCGCCGAGCTCCTCGGGCGCCTGCAGGAGGAAGTCGCGATAGGCGCGCATCACCGCCTTGGCGTGGGTTGCATCCCAGAAGATCGGGCCGGCGAAGACGGTGCTGGCGGGGTGGGCCTGGAAGAGGAAGCTCGTCACGACGCCGAAGTTGCCGCCGCCGCCGCGGAGCGCCCAGAAGAGATCGGCGTTCTGGCTCTTGCTCGCCGTGACGAAGCTGCCGTCGGCCAGCACGACGTCGGCCTCGAGCAGGTTGTCGATCGTGAGGCCGTGCTTGCGCGTGAGGTAGCCCGTGCCGCCGCCCAGCGTGAGGCCTGCGACGCCCGTCGTCGAAACGATGCCGAAGGGAACGGCGAGCCCGAATGCGTGGGTCGCATGATCCACATCGCCCGAGGTGCAGCCGGCATCGACGCGAACGGTCCGGCTCGCCGGATCGACGCGCACGCTTCGCATCCCCGACAGATCGATCACCAGTCCGTCATCGCAGCTCCCGAGCCCCGGGCCGTTGTGCCCGCCGGCGCGAATCGCGGTGAGCATGCGTTCCTTGCGGCCGAAGTTCACCGCGGCGATGACGTCGGCCACATCGGCGCAGCGCGCGATGAGACGCGGACGTTTGTCGATCATGCCGTTGTAGAGAGCACGGGCGGCGTCGTAGCCGGTGTCACCGGGGGCGATGAGCGTGCCCCGAAGCTGCAGCTGGGGGGACGTCGATGTCTGGACCGTCATGGCTGCCTCCGATCGTGATTCGGTCGCCGAGCAAGCCGGCAGGCACTCACCGGCGCGTGGGTCGCCAGTGGATCGTTCCGATGCGGGGCACATTCGCCGAGGCGTGCGAGTGGGCGGGGCCCCGCGCGCATGAGATTATCACCGAGCGGCGGCGAAGTCGGATGATAAGTGTGCGCACCGCCGCCAGAGGAGTCCCGCGGGCGCGCGGGCGGTCGCCGATGCGGTGCGTGAGGCGGCTCGCTGACACCGCGCGCGCAACCAGCGGCGACGACTGCGAAAGAAGAAGAGACTCGATTCTGCGGTGAGCCTACGGCGTCTCCGCGGCCTCGGGCTCCGGGCCGCGCCGCGCGCGAGCGGACGGTCCGCCGCCGATTCCGATGTCGGAGCGGCTGCCGTCCAGGTCGGTGAGGCTCTCGACGCCGCGGTCGATCAAGCGCGAGCCGGGCGCGGGCATGAAGGAGCCGTCCTCCAGGAGGCCCGGATCCTCCTCGATGTTCCGGTCGCGTCCGAGGAGATCGATCGCGCGCGTCGAGCCCTCCTCGTTCGCCCAGAAGACGTTGTGGCTCACGGCGAATCGTGCCCCCGTCACCGCGGAGTCGGCCCACGCGCCCACGCGCGGGCAGACCCACTCCTCGCGCCAGCCGTTCGCCGTGATGACATTGTTCGCGAAGCGCCCGCGGGCCTCCGCGCTCCAGATCGCGATCCCGCAGTTGCCGTTGTGGTGGACGACGTTGTTCGTCGCATCGAGAAACGAAGTCCCGGTCGCGATGATTCCCCAGCCGAGGTTGTCGTGAACGGCGTTGTTCCTGACGACGGCGCTCGAGGCGCCGAACGTTCCGATCCCTTTCCAGTAGCCGGCGATCTCGTTCCGGAGAACCGTGGCGACGGCATCCCACGTGATGCCGACGCCGGCGCCGCGCCCGTCGCGGATCACATTGTCCGCGATGACGGCGCTCGCGCCGCGATAGAGCGCAACGCCGTCCCATCCGTTCCGCCGGAGCGTCGAGTTGCGCACGACGATCTCGGCTCCCTCGCGCCCGATGACGCCGCCGATGCCGACGACGACGTTCTCCGCGCGCGCCTCGTTGTCGAGGAGATGACACGCGTCGAGCACGAGATCGGACCGCCGCACGACGAGGGCGCCGTCGGTGGCGTTGCCGTCGGCGTCTCGCACGCCGCCCGTGATGGTGACGCCGGAGAGAGACGATCCCGGCGCGTCTTCGAAGAGGATGCCGTACCCGGCGTGCGTCACGAGAAACGTCTCCTCCGCACTCGAGCCTTCGATGACGAGCCCTTTCCCACGCACGGCGTATCCCACGGTCGCCGTGACGCGCGTGCGGTGCTCCTCGCAGTTGCCGCAGAGCTCTTCGACGTACGCGGTCGGCTCGGCTTCGTAGCGGCCGGGCTGGACTTGGATGCGGTCGCCTTCGGAGGCGGCGTCGATCGCATGCTGGAGATCGTTGAAGGGATCGGAGGCGCTCCCGGAGCCGGTATGTCCGTCGATCCGGTCGTCCACGTACCACGTGCGCGCACCGGCATCGGAGGCCGCGACGATCGCGGCGGCCGCGAACGCCGCGGCTGCTGAACGCGCGCCGCTCCGCAGCGCCGGGGCGAGCGGACGCGCGCCGTTCCGTGGTGCCGCGAACGGGGTCCTCGCGTGGGACGTGCATTCTGACGCGGCGCGCGGAACGAACCTGGAATCCGGCTCATGGGATCTCATGATGTCCTCCGAGGGGCCCACCTTTTCTTCGGCCTCGCGAATCGTTTTCGAGAGGGTGCCGTCCCAAGCACGGGAGCCGGGGCGCCGGATGGCTCCTCCCGCCCCAAGGCATGCTGGGGGAACTCCCGCAATGGACCGACACTGCCGCCGCGTGATTCTGAGGCTCTCCGATTACCTCGAGAACGACCTGCGCGGCGCCGCGTTCCTTCGCGTCGAGGCCCACCTCGCGCGCTGCCCAGTGTGTCGCCGGACCTGCGACAGCTTGGCCCGAACGCTCCGTCTCGTTCAGGTCTACCGGCACCTCACCCTGGACGCCCGCCGCAGGACGTTGAACTGATCTGAAATCAATTCCGCAGCCCGAAGAGCCTACTGAAGTTACGGCTCCAGCTCCCGGAGCATCTTTCGCACGTTGGCGTCGTCCGGCCTGAGCTTCAACGCCTCGTTCCACTGAGCCTCCGCCTCCTCGTACCTCGTCAGATTCGCGTACGCCACCCCGAGATCCGCCCGCGCCTCGAAGTACGCCGGGTCGAGTTCGACCGCCTTCTCCAGCTCCCCGACGGCCTCGGCGTCGCGCTGCAGGCGACCGAGGGCGACGCCCATCGAGTAATGGAGCCCCGCATTCTCCGTGTCGCATCGGAGCGCCCAGGAGAAGTGGGAGACGGCCTCGTCGTGCTTCTGCCGGCGCGCCGCATCGAGCCCGAGCAGGGCCTCCGCCTCCGCAAGGAGCAGATTCACCATCGGATCGTTCGGATAGAGCTGGTACGCGCTCCGGAGTCGCGCCGAGCGCGCGTTCCCGTCGGTGACTTCGCGCGTGATGAGTTCGAGCGCGATCGCGCGCGCGTCGACGATCCGCTCCACCTGCTTCTCGGCTTCCGTGCTCGAGACCCCGAGCGATTCCCATCCCCTCACGTACGGCCACGGCGACCGCCGCGCGGACGACACGGCTGCGACGAGGCTCTGGTACGCCTCCGTCGACCCCTGGCTCTTCGGCGCCGAGAACTCGAGCGCGAGGTTGTCGTCCGTCACGCGCCGGCCTTCTCCGGCCATCGCCGCCACCCCTGCGTCGTCGGTGACGTAGAGCGAGAGGAACGACCACGGGTCCCGCACGCCCACCTCCGCGAGATCGCGCGCGACCTCGGGGCGCGCCGCGCTCGCCGCGATCCGCGCGAGATCGATGTCGTGCGCGCGTTCGCCGCCGAGGAGCAAGAGGTCGCTCGTGCCGAGGAGCCACACGCTCATCGTCGGGAACTCGTCGCGGAACGTGCGGAGCGCCATCGCGAGATCCTCGTTCGAGAGGTCGTACAGGTTGATCCACTGGCAGAAGATTCCGCCCGGCTCGAGATGGGAGCGCGCCAGCCGGAAGAACTCGCGCGTGAAGAGGTTCGTGATCCCGGTGATCCACGGGTTCGACGGCTCCGAGGTGATGACGTCGTAGTTCCCGCCGGTGACGAGGAGGAAGTTGCGGCCGTCGGTGACGTGCAGGCGGACGTTCGGCTGCGAGAGCGCGTCGTGGTTCTCGTCGCGGAAGAAGCGCGAGGCCTCGATCACCGCCGGCGAGATCTCGGCGCAGTCGATCCGCTCGAGCGGATGCAAGGAGACGGCGCCCACGGTGACTCCTGACGCAACGCCGATGACGAGCGCCCGGCGCGGTGCCGGATGCATCATGACGGGCAGATGCCCCAGGAGCCGCTGCGTGATCATGTCGGAGCCGGTGGAGGCATCGACCTTGCCGTTGATCCGGAGCGACACGATCTTCCGCCCGCGCTGCACCGACCGCCACACCGACACCATCGCCTCCGCGTCCTCGCGCATGAAGACCGTCTCCGTGTCCTCGAGGAGACGATCCAGCCCTCCCGCGTCCCTGAGCGTCCGCGTGTACGCGTAGCTTCCGGCGTTCATCACGCGGAGGTTCCACGGCGAGCGCGCGGGGATGACGAGCGCCAGCGCCGCGAGCGCTCCCCCGATCGCCCATGCACGGTTCCCTCGCCACGCGTGCGCCGGCTTGCCGGACGGCAGCGCGAGGAGGATCGCCACGCCGACCGCCGCGTTCAGGAGCGCGGCCCCCGCGAGGGCGTGCTGCCGTCCCAACGCGGGCGCGAGGACGAAGGCGGTCATCACCGATCCGTCGATCGCACCGATCGTGTTCGCGGCATAGAGCCCGCCGATCGAGCGGCTCGCCCGCTCGGGATCGTCCTCGTCGATCCCCGCGAGCCGCACGACGGCCGGGAACACCGTGCCGAGGATGAGCGTCGTGGGGAGCATCGTCGCGGAGGCGAGAACGAAGCGCACCGCCGTGAGCGAACCGAACGAGAGGCCCCATGCCTTCGCGAGCGCGAGGAACGCCTCCGGCAGGCGGTCCAGCAGCGGCGTCGAGACGAGCGCCGTCAGCCCAGCGCCGATCTGGATGAGGCCGAGCGTGCGGACCGGGTCGGCCCACGACGGAGCGCGGCGCGACGCCCAGAAGCTCCCGATCCCGAGCCCGAGGAGGAACGTCGCCAGCATCGTCGTGAACGCGTACGTCGTCGTCCCGAGGCTCCCCGCGAGCACGCGCGTCCAGAGCACCTCGTACGCGAGCGCGGCGAACCCGGAGAGCGCGAACGCGATCATCGCCGCCGCGCGCCGCGAGCGGAGCGGCATGCGGAGGGTCGTGGAACGGGCCTTCGGCGCCTCGGTCGCGGCGAAGGACCGCCCGCCGCGCGAGGCGGCGAATGCGGCGGCCGCGACGGCGAGGTTGACGAGCACGGCGACGAAGATGCTCGCCCTCAGTCCGAGCCAGGGGAGGAGGACGAAGCCCGCGAGCGCCGTGCCCGCGACGGCGCCGAGCGTGTTGAGCGAGTAGAGAAGCCCTGCCCAGCCGGAGGCGCGCGCGGGGCCCGCGAGCGCCGAGAGCACCGGGAGCGTTCCCCCCATGAGTGTGGTCGGCACGAGGAGCACGGTGAACGAGAGTGCGAGCCTGAGCGCCACCATCGCGGCCGGCGCGAATCCCCAGTCCGTGAACGCGACGCGGTAGACGGGCTCCAGCATGCCGAGGAGAAGCGGAAGCAGGAGAGCGTAGATCCCGATCCCGGCTTCGAGCACGGCGTAGGTGCGCAGCGGATCGCCGCCGCGCGCCATGCGGCGCCCGAGGAGGTAGCTCCCGAGGGCGAGGCCGCCCATGTACGCGGCGAGCACGGTCGCGACCGAGTGCGACATTGCGCCGAAGACGAACGTGAAGCGGCGCATCCAGACGACTTCGTAGACAAGTGCGCTCGCGCCGGAGAAGGTGAAGAGAACCGGGACGAGGAGCGCGGATCCCGCGCCCCGCGCGCGTGTGACGGCTTCGCGGCCGGTCGTCTCGGCGCTCATGCGACCCAGTACCAGAGCGCGAACCTCACGGTGAAGAGCCCCTGGAGCGCCGCCGAGGCGATGAGGACGGCCGAACGAAGGCGCGGGCGGGCTTCGAGCGGAAGCGCCAGCGCGACGAAGAGCGGGAAGAGCACGAGCAGGAAGCGCGGCATCGAGTAGAGCGGGAGCACGCGCGAAGGGCTGAAGAGCGGAAGGAGCACGCCGCCGAGCGCGAACGCTCCGAAAGACGCGGGCAGCCGGCGGAGCGCCAGCCCGGCCAGAGCGAGCCCACCCAAGGCCGCGGCCAGGTTGTACGCGTTGCTCTCGAGGAAGCCGGCGACGTAGCGATCGAGACGCGGCGGCGCGCCCGCGATCGGCTCGAGGAGCCTGGGCCCTCCCGGAAGGAGCACGCGAATTCCGTCATAGAGCGCCGACCAAGGGGCGGCCGGATGCCGCTCCCAGAGGCGCTGCGCGCTGCTGAAGGCGAGCGGGTCATCGAGCGTTCGATCGAAGAGCACGAGGAGCGCCGGAACCGCGAGGAGCGGGATCGCCGCGCCGAGGAGCGATCGGCCCGGGGCCCGAGCGAGCGCCGCCAGGCCCGCGCGCGACGCGAGAGCCCGCCAGCCGCCCGGCGCGCCGTTCGCGTGCGTCTGCGACCACGCTTCGATCGCGAGCACCGGAGCGAAGAGGAGCCCGGCCGATCGCGTGAGCCCCGCGAGCAACCCCAGGAACCCCGCGAGCAACCACCGGCGGCGTCGCGCGGCGAGGAACGAGCCGGCCGCCAGGAGGAGGAAGAGGGACTCGGTGTATGCCGCGTGAAAGTAGAACGCGGTCGGAAAGCTGACGAGCAGAAGAAGCGCCGTCGTCGCCACCGACCGGCCGAACTCCGCGGAGAGGAGCCTATCGAGCACGACGAGAGCGCCCGCGAGGGAGAGCCACGAGATGAGGAGCGCGGCCGCGAGCGCGTCGCCCCCGGTGAGCGGCGCGACCGCGCGGATGAGTCCTGGATAGAGAGGAAAGAACGCGGCGCTCCCATCGGCGGCGTACCCCGAGCGGGCGATGCGCAGGTACCACAGTCCGTCCCAGTGCTGCCAGGGATCGAGCATGTGGTGCGCGAGGCCGCCGTGGCGCGCCGGCTCGATGCCCGGAACGCGGACGACGTGGAACGGCTCCATCGTCGCCGCGGCGTACCCTCCGACCACGGCTGCGAGGAGCCACGCGAGCGCGAACCACCCGAGCGCGGCCCGGCCGTGTGTCACGCCGCCTTCTTCGATCTCCGCCATCTCGCCGCGCCTCCTCGAAGCGCGGCCAGGGTATCACGGCGGCGG
>Ga0326597_10004369_pt1 | contig 19920 bp, 18 predicted proteins | sample RVTome_12_FD_203789 | JGI IMG/M metagenome (GOLD analysis project Ga0326597, IMG submission 203789) | Soil microbial communities from uranium-contaminated site in the Upper Colorado River Basin, Wyoming, United States - RVT100D185 | ecosystem: Environmental > Terrestrial > Soil > Contaminated >...
CCCAGGATTTGAGGCGCGAATCGACGCTCCCGATCCGGTACCGGCGGTTGGCGATGAACCGTCCGGAGTAATGGGCGACGTCGCGCAGCGGCACATATCTGAGCTTGCGCAACAAATAGAGCGGTTCGATCGAAGCGGTCCAGCGCTTCGACGCCGAAATTGCCGCATCGCGGCCGTCGCGGACAATGAACAGGTAGCGTGCATCGGGAAAGATCGAGTCGATGAACGCGATCCGCAGCGAACTGGCGCAGGTCTTCTCGACGATGACATCGGCTCCGGTCCGACCGGCCATCCTGTCGAACGCGCCACGGATGAAACGCGCGACCTCGGGGCGGGCATCGCCAGCGCTGAGGACGTCACTCTCGCGGTCGAGATTTCCGTGTCGCCAGATGGCGTTGATCTCGTCGCAGGGCCACGTTTCCCATCCCCGCGCCCGCGTCAGCGTGTCGCGCAGGATGTTGGTCCCCGAGCGCGCGGCGCCAATGATGATCAACGGCAAATAGTCCATCACGCCCATTTCTGTTCCGATTCAAGATCGGCCAGAAGGTCCAGCCATCGCGCACGCGCGCCATCTGGATGAAACAGTTCCGGCGGCGGAACGGGTGCCGGCCGCCCGCTTCGCGCGGCCGCGACCATGTCGGCGATCACGCCGGCGATACGGTCGGGCGCGCCATCCCAGCCGACGGCCCGGCCGAGACCCTTCTCGGTCAACATCCGCGCCATCTCGCTGTCGGGCTCGACCATCGCCAGGATCGGCAGTCCGGCGGCAAGGTAGGTCAGGATCTTCGACGGGAATGCGAATCGATAAATCCCCGGCACGAGTGACACCACGCCGATGTCGCAGGCCCGTATGAACTCGAACGCCTCCTCGATCGGCATGTGGCGATGAAAGCGCACATTGCCGGTCCCGCCGGCGCGAACGACAGCCTCGAGACCGGTCCTGGCGCGCCCGTCGCCGACCAGCTCGAGCACGGCGCCGCCGGCCGCGGTCCCGGAAAATGCCGCGACGAGCGCTTCGAGGTTCTGAAACTCGCCGATATTGCCCGCGAAAACAAACCGTATCGGTGAGGGTGGTTCCTCGTGCGAGCCGGCTCCCGGCGATTGCACCGTCGATCGGCCGGTTCGCGCATGATCGCAAACCTGCAGCGAGAAATTGTTGATCACCTCGAGGCGGCGCGGCCGTGCGCCGCGCATCTCGATCGCGTGCTCCATGTCGGCGCTCAGCACCACGACGGCGGCGGCGCGATTGATCGTGCGAACATCGAGCCAGCGCATCATTCGCGTCAGCAGACCCGGCCGGATCACCTTTGCCACAATGCCGAGTTCGGGATGAATATCCAACATGTGATAGACGAACCCGGCGCCGCGGACGCGCCCCGTCAGCTCGATCAGCGCGGCCTGGAACACCGGCGGCATGGTGGCCGTCCACAGCAGATCGCGGCGTCGACCGAACAGGATCATCGCCGACGCCATCGCCACGAAGACCGCGCTGTTGATGGCCCAGATCCAGCGCCGCCTGTTCTCGGGAAGGACCGGAAGGCGGCGAATTCGCACGCCCCCCCTCTCCTCGCTCCAGGGTTGCCTGGGCAGCACCACTTCGGGCTTGTAGGATGGCTGGGCCGTTATCACCTCGACATCGTGGCCGGCCTCGGCGAACCACCGCGTCATCTGCGCGAGCATCGCCGCATAGGGAGGGGTGTCGGGGTGGAAGTACCGGTAGACGATCGTGATCCGCATGGTCCGGACCGTCGGACTATTGGTCGACCGGGTCGAGGCCGTGCCAGCGGGCGTTCAGCTTCGCCGTGCCCAGCACCAGCCTGACGACGCGCTGGGCGGTATTGGTGACGGTGTAGTCTTCCGGTACCGGCGGGAGGTGTCCCGATCGAAAATCGGAAATCGCCCGGTCGACCGCGGCGACAACGGTGTCCGGATCGAGCCCGGTGATGATGATCGACCCGGTATCGAGCGCCTCCGGCCGCTCCATTGCATTGCGAATCGTCACCGCCGGAAAGCTCAGCAGCGCTGCTTCCTCGCTGATCGTGCCGGAATCGGAAATCGCGCACAGCGCGTTGAGTTGCAGCTTGTTGTAGTCGTGAAACCCGAACGGCTTCATGAAGCGCAGCCGCTCGTCGGCCGCAATCCGGTCGATCGCCTCGAGCCGCCGCCGCGCCCGCGGGTGGGTCGAAATGATGGTCGGCACGCGGTGCCGTCTCGACAGTTCGACCAGCGCATCGATGATGACGTTGAGATGACGCGGGTTGTCGACATTTTCCTCGCGGTGGACAGAAGCGATGAGATAGCCGTTCGGAGTGAGCGAAAGTTGGTCGAGGATATCGCTCGCATCGATGCGATCGCGAAATGTCGTCAGCACCTCGTTCATCGGCGAGCCGACGACGAAGATGCGCCGATGCGGCAATCCCTCCGACAGCAGGTTCCGGCGCGCCTGCTCGGTGTAGCACAGGTTGAAGTCGGCGATATGGTCGATGAGGCGCCGGTTCAGCTCCTCGGGAACATTGAAGTCGAAGCACCGGTTGCCGGCTTCCAGATGATAAACCGGAACCCTATTCTTGCGTCCGGCGATCGCGGCGACACAGGAATTCGTATCTCCCAGAACAACGATTGCATCCGGCCGCTCCTGCCGAATCACGCGGTCCGCCGCAATGATGACGCGACCGATGGTCTCGCTTGCGGTCTCGCCGGCCGCGGCCAGGAAATGATCCGGTTTGCGAATATCGAGATCTTCGAAAAATCGCGCGCTGAGTTCGTAGTCGTAGTTTTGACCGGTGTCGACGATGATATGCCGGAACACCTCCTCCAGGGAGCGAATGATGCAGGCTTGGCGAATCCATTCCGGGCGGGTTCCGGCGATGGTCATGACTTTCATCGTGCCACTGGCGTTCATCAGACGGGCTCGGCATAGGTGTCGGGGTCTTGCGGGTCAAAGCGATCATTGGTCCAGAACAGGGTCAAGAGCTCGTCATCGCCGGTATTCAGGAGATTGTGCGTGCACAAGGTCGGCATATCGACGAAACACGGGTCATCGCCACTGGCTCTGTGCGTTCGAACCTGGTCCGAGAATAACTTGCGGACGCTGATCAGCGCCTCGCCCTTGAGCACGACGAAGCGCTCCACTTTGCGGAAGTGAAAGTGATTCCCGCGGACCACGCCGGGCAGGCTGGTGGAAAACGAGGTCTGTCCGCCGGCGTCCGAGCGCACGCACTCGAAGAAGGAACCGCGCTGGTCCGCCCTGCGCTCGAGACGCACCGGTCCGCGGTCTGGAAACAACGCGCTGCGATAGGTGTTGAACAGGCTGAGATCGAAACGGTCGCGAAGGTCCGGGATCTCGCCGCTGGAATAGATCGCGTGAAATCGCTTCAACCGCCCGGCGACCGCACCAACGCTGGTCAAGGTGCCGCGGGGCCGGACCTCACCGCGCGAGCCGCGGACGATGGCCTCGGCGATGCAGTCGCTCGCATCAAGGTAGTGGAGCAGCTCGATGGAACGGTTTTCGACGATCGATGGCTGTTCGCCGCGCGCAACCTGGGCACAGAACGTTCCGACAAAGTTGTTGTAATAAGGCCGGCTGAACTCGCCAAAGAGATTGGGCAGCACGATTTCGCTGTGGCGGCACCCTTGGGCATCGCAGAAGGCACCAAGAATATCGCCCGCCGCCCGCTTGGCGCGGCCGTACGCGCCATCGCTGTCGCGGTGGATGCTCGTTGCGAAAACGATGTGCGCGGCCGACCCGGTGCGCGCGCAGGCATCCACCAGCCGTTGCGCGAGATCGCGATTGCCCGTTTCAATCTCCTCGTCCGACGCGCGGTTGACCCCGGCAAGATGAACAATGGCATCGCATTCGCGCACGAAGGCGGCGAGCGCGGCGGGATCGCCGAAGCTCGCCCGCGTGGTCGCGGTGACCTGCATGTCGTGGTGGAAGGCCAGCCGCGCACGGGCGACGAACCCGAGCTGACCTGTCGCTCCGGTGATGCCGACCCGCGTTTTCATCAGCTCATGCGTCCGGCGCGGCGCAGCCCCTGTTTGACGATTGGCAACGACAGGAGGAGCTTGTTCAGTTCGTCGCGCTCGAGGCGATTGGTGTTGTGCGAATGATAATCGCATGTTGTGGATGCCGTGCCGCGGCCAACATCGAAATAGACCTCATAATTGAGGCTCACCACCTCTTGGGGAATCCGAAAGTATTCGTCAAGATTCTCGGCGCGGCTGACCTCCGCGGCGGAGGCCAGTGTCTCATAAAGCTTCTCGCCGACACGCTCTCCGATCACGTTGATCCCGACATCGCGGTCGAAGATCTCGATCATGGTGCGGGCGAGATCGCCAACGGTCGATGCCGGCGCCTTCTTGACGAAGATGTCGCCCGGCTGGCCGACCTCGAGCGCAAGATCCACCAGCCCGACCGCGTCGGGCAGGGTCAAGAGGAACCGGGTCATGTCGGGATTGGTGACCGAAATCGGCTCGCCGCGGACAATCCTGTCGATGAACGCGGGAACCACGCTGCCGCGTGATCCAAGGACGTTTCCGTATCGAACGATGCACAGGACGGTGGGGCAGTCGGGATCGGTCCGCACCCGCGCCAGCACCAGCTTTTCCATCAGCGCCTTGGTCATGCCCATGGCGTTGATCGGAAACACGGACTTGTCGGTCGACAGAAACACGACTTTCTTGACCCCACATTGGATTGCGGAGTCGATGACGTTCTGAGACCCGATGATATTGGTCTGGATCGCTTCCATCGGAAAGAATTCGCACGATGGCACCTGTTTCAGCGCGGCGGCGTGGAACACGTAATCGATGCCCTGCATCGCGGTGGTGACGCTTTTCAGGTTGCGGACATCGCCGATATGAAACCGCACCCGGTCGGATTGAAGCTTCGTGCGCAGGGCATGCTGCTTTTCCTCGTCTCTGGAAAATACGGTCACGCAATGATCGGTCTCGGACAATATCCGATCGAGCATCGTGCGGCCGAAGGAGCCGGTACCGCCGACGATTAACGCATTCTCCGCCAAATCAGTCGTCTCCAGTGCGGCTCCAGGCCCTGGCGGGCCCGGGTGGTGGATGCGACTCGCGCCTGGCAGCGCGGCCCCGACAGTACGCAGATCACCCCGACGAGCGGTCACACTAGAGCATGATCGCCAGAAGTGGGAACCACTTTTCGGGAAAGATCATGCCAAATCAAAGAACTGGAGCGGCGATCAGGTTCAGGCAAATCGGATCGCGGATGACCATTTCGCGACGGCGGCCCGGGCTTGCGGCGAGCCCGCGGCCGATCTTGGCGCCAGCGCCCGCCGACGGGGGGAAGCTGGCAGAATTTCGCCGTGATTTCAATCGCGCCCTGGGCTCGCGCGCCCTCTCGCCGACGCCCCTGTGCAGGACCCGGCCATTGTGCATGATGCGCATCAGCCGCGCGCGTGACCGGCCCTGGCTGGCGGCCGGCCCGCCGACGGCGGAACGGCCGGGAAAGTCACCTGTTCGATGATTCCAAAGATCGCGATCCCGTACATTCGACTTGTCGCCGGCAATGGTGGCGTGCTGGTGATGCGACTGTCCCTGATCGCGGGAATCTCGCACGCGCTTCCTGATCAGGAAGCTGCCAATTTTCTCTACCTTTACAGCACCGCGATGGTGCTTGCGCTGGCAAGCGACTTCGGAATGAGATCGTGGATCTTTATCGAAGTCGGGCGATCCGGCGGCATAACTGTTGAAATGGCGGAACGACTGTTTCATTGCCGGCGATTGTTTGGCACGATTACATTTATTCTAACCTCCATGTGGGCGCTGATCTACTTCTCGAGCGACGGATTTGCCGCGGTGGAGCTTGTCAGCGCAACTCTTTTCGGGCTTTTTGCCGCGACGACACCGGCCGCCGACCTGTCGATGCAGATCCTCATCGGCCAGGGTCGCGCCATGCGCGAGGCTGTCGCTCGCGCGACCGAGTTCTTTGCCGTTGCCTTGCTGCTGGGACTGGCGGTGCTGTCGGGTCTCGACGCCCGCCTCATGATCGGATGCTGGGTTCTTGCCGCGATGCTGCGCGGTGCGTGGGCGCGGCGCGCCGCGTTTCCCGAACGCCGTCCGCGCCGTCTGCTGCCGTCGCCGGCGGTTGCGGTGTCGGTCGCGCGCAGGAACATCGCGGGCTGGCTGCTCGTGCTCATCAACACGCTCGCGATGCGTTACGTCATCCTCCTCGGCCCGCTGGTCCTCGAGGCCCGGGATTTCCTGCTGCTGACCCTTGGCCTGATGACTGTCCAGGTCGGTCAGGTCGTCTCGTCGTCGATCGCGTTTCAGGTCTTTGGTTCTGATCCCGATGTCCGCTATTCTCGCGCCCACGACCGACTCGTGGCCGCCTGCCTCGGGCTCGGATCGGCCATGGGGGCGGGGTTTTGGCTGCTGCGCGACCTTGCCGACATCGTGCTCGACGCGCGTTTCGCCGCGGCGCCGGCGGCGACCGCGATCGTCGCCCTGTGCTTCCCGCTGCTGATCGTGAATGACTACCTCAAATATGTTTTCGTCCAGGGAAATAATATGCGCCATATCATTTTCGCAATGCTCATTATCGCAGTCGTTGGGTCAATATTCATGCTTGCTCTCGGCCCGGAATATGGTCTGCTGGGCGTGCTTGGAATTTACATCGCGGGACAAATCGCACAGTTTCTGTTCTCCATGATTGTCTTGCCGAGAACGTTGCCGCGTTCATTGTAAGGCACTCTTTCAGAAATATAATCAGTGTTTGCGGGCCACAACGCCGGCCGCGATCGACATCATCACAAACGGATCGTCGAAGAGCCCCTGATGGAACTGCGCCAGCACGATGGCGGCGAGCCGGTAGGCGACCAGGCCGATGAGCAGTACCCGCCATTCGATGCTCACCGTCTCCGCGATGTCCCGGATGTTTGATCTGAGCCCATAGAGCGACAGGAAGAGCAGCAAACCCGCGCCGATTGGCAGGCCATGGCGATATAGGAGCGCGACCGCCGTGTTGTGGGGCGCGCGGACGATGCGCTGAGGCCCGTTCGGCTCTGCCACGGTGACAAAACCTCCGGCGCCGGCGCCAAGCAGGATAGAGCGCCAGTCGCCGCGCATCCGCTCGAGGAAGTAGAGCGCTTCGGAGATCCGTGAGGCCAGAGAGACGCTGCCCGAAGCCACGTCCTGTTGCCATCGCTCGTGCCGTGTCAGCGCGCCTAGGGGGGCGATCGTGACGTACTGCAGCGTCTCGTTGATCGCCATTGTAGCGCTGATCGAAGCGATTCGGCCCGGCGGCTCCAGCGCCACGACGAGCGCGACCGCCGCCATGACCAGCGCAGCAATCCGGGCGCGAGCCAGCGCCGATGGCCTTGCCATGGCCAACGCGAACCACAGGACGAACGCAGCGAGAACAGCGCCGAGCAAGAGACCCCTCGCGAGGCCGAGAGCAAACAGGCCGACGATCACGACCAGCGCGGCGACGGCGGCGACATAGACTCCGCGGCGCATGAACAGCGTCGCTGCGACGATGAGGCACGGCAGCATGAGCTCCCAGGCAACGCCGTAGCGCAGTGGCCCCGGCGCGATTGCAAGATGGAGGGCCGTGCGGGCCGCGATCATCAGGGCGAGCGCCGCCATCAGCGCGCGGAGCATTGTCGCCGGCGGGACATGGCGAACCGCCCACAGGCCGAATACGAGGAACCCGGCGCTCATGCCGTAGCGGACGACATCGCCGAGGAGGAAGACATTGATCCGACTGTCGATGATGCCCAACGCGAGATACGGCGCGACGGCGGCGGCAAGCGCCAAGACGAGCGGCGAGCGCGCCTGTCTCATCAGGTCGCGCCAGATCGGTACATAGACGGCGAGCTGCGCGAGGCTCCACACGGCGAACATGGCGGTCATGACGTCGCGACGGTCACCGGGCGGCAGATAGACCCGAACATCGTACCAGACGATCTTCGACAGCACGACGAGCGCGAACGCCCAGAATACTGGCGAGGCGAGTGCGTTGGTGCGGTCTTGGTCGTTGGTCAAGATAGCCATCCGCCCAGCCAAATGAAAAACTCGACGCCAATGATAATGACGACGACGAGAAAAATAGAAACGCGGCTGACAACCGCGACCCCACCCCGACATTGGGGTCTCAGGAACCTTGATTGCATGCCTATTCGATTATGACACACACCGACTAGATGTTGAACCTCAGAAAGGACGACGAAAATGACTGTAAGAGCCAAGCTGCACGTCTCGACAGTGACCAACCACGAATGGGGCGGCAAAACGCGCCGCTTCGAAACTCGATATGACGACACGATCCGGGAAGATCAACGATTTCAAAAGGATACACATTCCGGCCACGCGGAACTCATGATCGACAATCCGACCGCCTTGGCGCAGTTCGAACTCGGCAAAGACTACTACGTCGATTTTTTTAGCTCCAAAGCCGGCCGCCTAGGAGTAGTGGGTGTCTGCATTAACCGGATAGGCATGCACCAAGGAATTGAAAAATGAGCTGATCCCCGCAAATCGGGCTCCGGCATAATACCAGGGGCGGAAGCGATTGATACCAGCGGCGGTTGACCCCGACCTGTCGACAAACTCCGTCGTCATGCCCGCGAGACCGGGCGAGCGGCCGAGCGGCCGGGACCCGGATCGGGAACCGGGCCGGGCTCGCCCCACCACCGGCAACCCCGTCGCGCCCTTGGCGCCAGGTCGCCGGCCATGGTCTACTGGCAGCATGTCGAGCACCACCAGAGCGATCACCGGCACCACAAGAAAGCCCGGCCGATGATGAAACCGGTCCGCCACCCGGGGACCGGCTGACCCGCCCGGTCGGTCGCGACGCCCGTTCCCCCTTGACACCCCAACAGCAATGCGCCCGCCAACGCTCCGCCCCTCCATCAATACATTGCCTGCTTCGTGCATCTGGCTCATCGGCCTTGTTCCCCTTGTTACAGCCCTCTACCTCGCCCGCGCCGGACTCAACATCACCGACGAATCCTCCTATCTCAATACCTTCATGTTTCCGGATCATATCACCACCGGCCTGTCCAAATACGACCGCCTCATACCGTCATTTTCAACAAATATCATCGTATCAACCAGAATTTTTGGATATCTACTCCTTTCAGCATTATCAATAACTCTTTCAATTTCCATTTTGCAAATATTCAAGAACATTTCATTACCAGAAAAAGCATATCTGCTCCCCATCTCCCTGCTGAGTGCCCAGGTTCCCTTTCTGCGGCTGCCGCAAACACCTTCCTACAACACCCTGACGACCGCCTTGTTGATCATATTGACCATCGGTTTCATATTGTCTCTCGGCAAGGAACGCGGCCAAGGCGAGTCTTGCCGATACAAACCACTCATCTTTTTCGCCGTTGGCGCCATGTCACCGCTTGCGATCCTCGTCAGACCGCCGCTCATTGTCGCGCTGGCGCCATTCGCATTTTCCCTATACTTTCACCACCGGAATGACGAAAGACCATCTGTCCATGTATTGTTACCATGCCTGGTGACCGGCACAATTGCTTCGGCCATAACCATACATATGTTCTGGATCGATCTGTACGAAACCATATTTATACAATTCCCCGGTTCGTTGTCATTGATACATGAATTGGGCAACTTTTACGACAGAGAAAGTGTTACTATCGGAATACAACTATCGTACCTCTTGGTGGCCTCAGGTGTTCTGATAATAGGAATATATATGTTGACCAGAGATCGCCAACGTCCAATTTATGCGCATCATGCGCTGTCCAGGTACTGCGTCATGGCCTGTCATTTTTCACCCATCATCATTTACTTGTATCTGATTTCAGGAGGAATGAATTTCTCTCGGCTCTTGTGGCCAGGTCCATGGTTATTTGACGAATACCTGATAATGTTACTGCCAGTGACATTAATAACCTACATATACGTGCATTACTCGATCCCCTCGTCGAGCGACTGGTGGCGGAGAGTGGGTTTGATGACCACGGCTCTGCTCATATATTACGCACTCTGCTCAAGCCTTGGCACTAATAATTCAAACCTTATCAGTCATTCTTTGTCGATCGGCGGCGGATTGTGGATTATTGCAATTGCATTGCTGTTTCTGGTCATGCAGGCCAGGATACCTCTGTGGTCTTGTAAATGGGGATTGTTGGGGCTGGCGGCGACATCGGCACTGTTTTACATCGGGCATACGAATGCGCCATATGCAATTCCCGGTTCCCTTTGGCAGCAGACCGAGGAGGTCGAATTTCGTGGCGGAACGGAAACCCTGCTCCTCGATCCCGCGACCGCCAGATATGTGCGCGACCTGACCGGGGCTTACGAACTGATGCATCGAGCCGATGCCAAGCGTCCCTACCTTGTTGATCTGACCGGAGTGAGCCCCGCGGCGAATGTCATCGTCGATGCGCCGCCGCCGGGAATACCATGGCTCATCGGCGGCTTCGAAGGCAGCGAGAAGGTTGCCGTCCGTTTGCTGCGGGCGCTCCCGGTCGAGGACGTTCGGGCGGCGTGGATCGTGGTCGATCCCGACGGGGGCCCTCGTTCTCTCAACCCGGACATACTGGAGCTGTTCGCAATGCGGTACCCGCGGGACTACGAAGTTGTCGCAAGCACGCGGACGGGCCATCTGGATCGACGGCACATCGTGATGAGGCCGAGCGAACGCGCCACCGTGAATTGACCCCGATTTCTCCCGCCGGACCGGCGCCGCCCGGGACCGCCGCGCAAGCGGTCGGAAGGCCAAGCGGCGGTCGGGGCGAAAGCGAGCGGCCGGAGCTGCGCATTCACTCGGGCGCGGATGATCGGCGCCGGCAGTTCATGATGCAGTGCGTGTAGGGCACGCGCAGAATGTCGCGCCGCACCACTGACTCCACCTGATCGAACGCCGCTTGCGCGAGCGCACGATAGCCGTGCTCGGCGCCCTGTTCCGCGCGCGCCGGTCGGGCCGGGTCCGTCCCGGGTTGTTGCGGTGTCGGTGCGTCCGGGCTACGGGAGGTTTTCGTGTTCGCGTCCGACTCTAAATCGTGTTGCCCGGTCAAGCGAGGTGCGCATTGAAAAAGTCGCCGGACGGCCAGGGCGCGTCATCGGCCACCATCGAATCCGGCGACCCCGCGGCGCTGCTCGCCGGGCTGGAGCGGTTCATCGGGTCCCTCGACCGCGGCGCGGTCGCCGACGCATTGGCAGGCCAGACGCCGCGATCGAAGGACCGCGGGGGGGATGATGATCTGCTCGACACCTATCTCAATGAGGCACCGGTCGGGCTCGAGCTGGTCGCTCCCCATCTCTCCGTCCGACCCCGCATACTCGAGGTCGGCAGCGGTATCGGCATCCTGACCCATTTTCTCCATTGGCGCGGATTCGACATTACCGGCATCGAGCCCGGCGCCGCGGGAGGTTTCGCCGCCATGACCGCCATGAGCACGGCGCTCGCGCGCGCGCTCGCGCCGGAGGCGAGAGGCCGCGTGCTGCCGATCGCCGCGGCGGATCTCGGCCCGGCGGCGCATGGCACGTTCGGCCTCATCTTCTCGGTCAATGTTCTGGAACACGTCATGAAGCTCGACGAGACCTTCGCCGCTCTGGCGAGCGTGCTCGCGCCGTCCGGCCGGATGATCCACCTTTGCCCGAACTATGCTTTTCCCTACGAGCCGCATCTGGCGATTCCGCTTGTTCCCGGGGCGCCGCGGCTGACCAGACACCTGCTCCCCAGCACGATCGAGGAGAGCCGGGCGATCTGGTCGACACTCAATTTCATCACCGCGGCGCGCGTCGCGCGTCTCGCGCGGCGCCATCGCCTGCGCGCGAGATTCTTGCCGGGGGTCATGGCCACCCATTTTCGCCGCCTGCGCAAAGACGATATCTTGGCCGCCCGTCATTCACGACTGGTCTCGCGCATCGCTCGCGCGCCGGCCGCCGGCGCGCTCCTCGAGGCGGTCCTGGGCGCGATACCGCCCCGCCTTGCAACACCGATGGTGATCGAGCTGACCCATGCCGGCACCCGGCCGAGTGCCTCCGACGCCGGCCAATCGCAGCCACCGCCATCGGCCGCGTGAACGCCCGACATCGCCGAATCGGGTCCGCCAGACGCCGCTTGCCGGAGCGGCGGCGGCATGATGGAATTGGCGCGATCGAGGGAATCTGGCTCGGATGATCGGATATGGCAGCGCGATCGGCCTGCTGGTTGCGGCCCTTGGTGGCGTTGCGGCATCGCAGGTGATCGCCAAGTGGCGTTTCACCGTCCTCGGGCCGGTCTGGCACAATGCGTCCGGGATCGCGGAGATCGCGGGGTCAGCGCTCGCGGACGCGTACATCTGGCTGGCCGCCGTGCTCATCATCATCGCCGCCGCCTGCTGGTATCTGGCGATGACGCGGTTAGACCTGTCCTTCATGCTGCCGGCCGCCGGCGGTGTGGCGCCGGTGGTCGCGGTTCTCGCTCATTACCTTTTTGGCGAACCGCTCACCGTTCCGCACCTTTTCGCAATCTCCCTGATTGCCGGCGGCATCGTCCTGCTCGGCTGGCTGCAGCAATGATTCGCGCCGGTTGCACCGCCCGTGGCCGTCGCGTATGAACTCCGCGGAATCGACGTTCCCGACAATCCGGCGTCCCTGGCGCGGATCGCACGCACCCCCGAGCGCCGAGCGCCCGAACGGCGGCCGGCGGGGCTGGAGAGGGCATGCAGAAGTTCGATCTCGTCACGGTCACGGGCGGACTCGGCTTCATCGGCAAGCACTTTGTCCGACGGTGCCTCGAACTCGGCTGCTTCGTTCGCAATTTTGACAAGGTGAGCTACGCCGCCGACCTGAAGGTCAGACGCGAGTTCGAGTCGCACCCGAACTACCGATTTCACCAGGCTGACATCCAGGCCATCGACTTCCTGGCGGAATGCGACGTGGTGGTGAATTTCGCGGCCGAGAGCCATGTCGACAACGCCATAACCTCCAACCGGAAATTCTGCGAAACCAACTTTCTCGGCACACAGAATCTGCTCGAGCTGGTGCGCCAGAAGCAGTCGCTGGAGCGCCCGCTGTTCGTGCAGATCTCGACCGACGAGGTTTACGGCGATATCAGCGCGGGCAAGCATCGCGAAAGCGACATGCTGGTGCCGTCGAACCCGTATTCGGCGACCAAGGCAGCCGCCGACATGCTGGTCAAGAGCTGGGGGCGGACCTACGAGGTCGACTGGTGCATTGCGCGCCCGGCCAACAATTACGGCACCCACCAATATCCGGAGAAGCTGATCCCCAAGAGCGCCTGGCGAATGCGTCGTGGCCTGGCGGCGATCATGCATGGCGACGGCAGCTATGTCCGCTCCTGGCTGCACGCCGAAGACACGGTCGATGCCATCCTGACGATCATCGAGCACGGCGAGCGCAATTCCATATACAATATTGGCGGGAGCATCGAATTGCAGAACATCGAGGTCTTGCGGGCGATCGCCCGGATTGTCGGCGTCCCGGAGAACCAGGCCTGGCGGGCATCCGGCAACCGGCAGGGCCAGGATCTTCGCTACAGTCTCGACGACACCCGCCTTCGCGCCCTCGGATGGTCGCCCAAGCGGGTGTTCATGGAAGAAGTCCCACGCATCGTTGAAGAGCTTGACTTTGCCCGCTTCGCCTGAAAGCCGCGCGACACCGCCGAGGAAGGTCGATTTCTATCGCCACCCGCTCGACCGGGCGGACGCCGCCGGGGTTGCGGACGTCCTCGCTTCGCCGTTCCTGACCAGCGGCCGGGTCGCCGCCGCCGTCGAACGCCAGCTCTGCGACTATTTCGACGTTCCGTACGCGCTTCTGAGCAACAGCTGGACCAACGGCGCGCTCGCCGTTCTGCTGGCTCTCGGCGTTGGCCCGGACGACGAAGTGATCGTGCCGGCGATGACCTTTGTCGCCTCGGCCAACATCGTCGAGCTCGTGGGCGCCACCACGGTGTTCGTCGACGTCGACCCGGCCACGCTGCTGATGACCCCACAGGCCGCCGCCGCGGCCGTGACGCCGCGCACGCGGGCGGTCATCCCGGTGCATCTTTACGGCCGGATGGTCGACATCGCCGCCCTTCGAACCGCGCTCGATGCCCGCGCCGCGCCCGGTCAGCACATCGCCATCGTCGAGGATTGCGCGCACTGCTTCGAGGGCAGGCTCGGATCAGACCGGCCCGGCCGCCACTCCGACGCCGCGGTGTTCTCCTTTTACGCCACCAAGAACGTCACCTGCGGGGAAGGCGGGGCGATGATCTTCTCCAGCCGGTCCCTGTTCGAGGCATCGCGCGAGACCCGCCTGCATGGCATGAGCGCGCTGGCCATCGAGCGCTTCGCCGGTGGCGGCTACAACCACTGGGACATGGCCCGGCTCGGCGTCAAGGCGAACCTGCCGGACCTGCTGGCGGCGCTTCTTCCATCGCAGATCGCCTCGATCGACGAGCGGCTGGCGTTGCGTGAAGCCCTGGCCGGAACCTACACCGGCGCCTTCGCGGGTACCGGCATTCGCCTGCCGCAGGCGATAGCGAACTGCACCAGCACGTGGCATCTGTTCGCGATCGGCGTCACCGGCGGAAGGCGGGACGAGGCGATCGGCGCCCTCAACGAGGCCGGGATTTCGGTGACCGTCAACTTCCGCGCGCCGCCCACGCTCACCTATTACCGCCAGAAGTACCCCGGGGCCGCCGGCCAGTGCCCAGAAGCGGTCCGGTGGGGCGAGGAGACCCTGAGCCTGCCGTTCCATCCGGGCCTCACCGGCGAGGACCAGACCTACGTCATCGACACGGTGCTGGCCCGCGTCGTGCCCCTGTGCGCGCGGACCTGAGCGCGACGCCGCGCGCCGCGATGGCCAAGGTTCTCGTCATCCTCCAGTCGAACTACATTCCCTGGAAAGGCTACTTCGACCTGATGAACACGGCCGACGAGTTCGTCCTCTATGACGAGGTTCAGTTCACCCGGCGCGACTGGCGCAACCGCAACCGGATCGTCATCGCCGGGGCGGTGCGGTGGCTCACCATCCCGGTCGCGGCCAAGGGAAAATACTTGAGACCAGTCAACGAGATACGGGTCGCGGATGGGCGCTGGGCGGAACGGCACTGGGCCAGCATCCGCCATGCCTACGGCCAGGCGCCGTTTTTCGCTGATTATGGCGAGACCGTCGCCGGCCTTTACGAGCGCGCGGCCGGCCTTGAATATCTCAGCGAGATCAACGCGCTGTTTCTCGAGGGGCTGAAGCCACCGCTCGGGATCGCGACGCCGCTCGTCTCCTCGGCGCTCGTGCCGCGGCGGGCGGCCGATCCCACCGCGCGGCTGGTCGAGATCTGCCGCGCCCGCGGTGCCGGCATCTACCTTTCCGGCCCGGCCGCGCGGTCCTATATCAACCCGGCGGCCTTCGCCGATGTCGGCATCGAACTCGCCTATGCCGACTATTCCGGCTACCCGATTTATCCCCAGGCCTCGCGGGTCTTCGAGCACGGGGTGAGTGTGATCGACCTTTTGATGCGTGTCGGCCCCGAGGCGCGCCGGCACCTGAAGTCGAGCCGCGGCCTTGACGCCATCGTCGCCCCCGGCGCCGACGGGCTTGAGGGCGGCGGCCAGATTGCGGGATAAATCGCCCATGCGCATCTCGCTGGTGACGCCGCTCTACCGCAGCGCTCCCCATATCGAGGAGCTGTACCGGCGCGCGGTCGCGACCATCACCTCCATCACGCCGGATTACGAGATCATCTTCGTCAATGACGGCTCACCCGACGACGGGCTCGAAATCGCCAAGCGCCTCGCCGACACCGACCCGCGCGTCACCGTCATCGACCTGTCGCGGAACTTCGGGCAGCATCCGGCGACCGTGACCGGCCTCAGGGCCTCGAGCGGAGACTATGTGTTCCTCTGCGACAGCGACCTCGAAGAAGAGCCGGAATGGATCGCCACATTCTGCAAGGTCATGCAGACGGAGTCGTGCGACGTCGTCTACGGCGTCCAGACGGGCCGCAAGGGCGGCCCCGTCTACCGCGCCTGCCGACGGGTTTTCTACAAGCTGATCAACATCCTTTCCGGCGCCCGGTTTCCCGAAAATGTCGTGACCGCGCGCCTTGTCAGCCGCCGCTACCTGAACGCCCTGCTCGCATTCGAGGAGCGCGAGGTGTTCATGGCCGGAATCTGGCACATGGTCGGGTTCAAGCAGGTGGCGGTTCCGGTCACCAAGCGTGACACCAGCGCAACGACCTACACCTTCGGCCAGCTCGCATCGGTGTTCATCAATGGCGTCACGTCGTTTTCGACCCGCCCGCTGCAGATCATCTCCGTCGCCGGCATCGTGATCAGCGCCGCGGCCCTGGTCTTCATCCTGTTCCTGGTCTACCGGAAAATCGCCACCGACGTCGCCGCGGAAGGCTGGACCTCGGTGATCGCGACGATCATGCTGCTCGGCGGCATCATCCTGTTCTTCAACGGGATCATGGCGATCTACATCGCCAAGATCTACACCGAGGTGAAGCGCCGCCCGCATACGACAGTGCGGCAGATCTACCGAGCCGGCGGACACGACGAACGGGTGCAGGCGAACACCGTTCATGACCATATCGCGGGTCCGGCGCAGGCCAAGCCGGGCGATCCGATGGAGCAGGGCTGAGCAATGGCGGACGTGGCCAGCGCCGGGCGCGCCTATCTCGACATCGTCCGCCATTATGAGGCGTGCCTTGCCGAGCATGGATCGGGTCCTCGCGCCGTCGACTGGAAGTCGCCCGAGAGCGCCGAGATCCGCTATGATGTGATGCTTGGCCTTCTCGGCGGTGAGCGCGGCGAGGTGAGTCTTCTCGATTTCGGCTGCGGACTCGCCGATCTCCACCACCACATCCTGGCGCGCGGGTTCGACTTCATCTCCTACGAGGGGCTCGACATCTCGCCCGCCTTCGCGGCTGGCGCGCGCGCGCGCCACCCCGGCGTCGCGATCCACTGCATGGATGTGCTCGACACCTCGGCGGCGCTGGGAAGCTACGACTACATCGTGATGAACGGGGTCTTCACCCGGCGCGAGACGCTGGGCCACGAAGAGATGCTCGACTATCTCGCCGCGCTGACCGCCCGGGTGTTCGACCATGCCCGCAAGGGGATGGCCTTCAACGTCATGTCCTGCCACGCCGACTGGTACGGGCCTGCCCTGTTCCATCCCCGGTTCGATGAACTTTGTTCGATTATTTCGAAGTCACTCTCGCCGCGGTTCGTATTGCGCAACGACTACGGGCTTTATGAGTGCACCTGTTATGTCTACCGTCAGGAAATCTGCGATCGCGCGCGAAGACACCGGCCAAGGCCATGAATAATCTCCGAACCAGGCCGCTGGTGATTTTCGGCACCGGTGAACTGGCGGAAGTCGCCGCATTCTATTTCGACAAGGACGCGGGGCGCCGCATCGCCGCCTTCACCGTCGATGGCGACCGCCTCAAGGACGACCGGTTCTGTGGTCGTCCGGTGGTCGCGCTCGAGGAGGTCGGGACCGCTTTTCCGGCGTCCGGCCACGACGGCTTCGTCGCGGTCGGCTATTCGCGGCTCAACGCCCTGCGCCAGGAAAAATGCATGGCACTCATCGCCGAAGGCTATGCGCTCGCAAGCTACGTATCCTCGCACGCCACCGTTTTTGATGATTTCGGGGTCGGCTGGAATGCCTTCATCCTCGAGGACAACACGGTCCAGCCCTTCGTCACCATCGGCAATGGCGTGACGCTCTGGAGCGGCAACCACATCGGCCACCATTCGAGAATCGGCGATTTCGTCTTCATCGCCTCCCATGTCGTGATCTCGGGCGGCGTCGAGGTCGGCGAGCGGTGTTTCATCGGCGTCAACGCGACCGTGCGCGATCACGTCAGCATCGGCGCGCGGGCGGTGATCGGCGCGGGCTCGCTGGTCACCAGGGACGTGCCGGACGAAGGCGTCCTTTCGGCCGAGCCGGCCAGGCTCTCGAGCGTTCCGAGCTCGCGCCTCAGAGGCATATAAGTCGTTGATCTTCGACTTTCGCAAATTGAACCTCAGTGAAAATCTCGAACGAAAGCCGGTATTATGGCCACTCTTCTACAGCAAGACCAAATCCGGATGCACCATAGCCATTGCCATTATACAGCATCCACCGCTTGTTCAGATGTTTAAAAACACAGGGATAGCACACCATCTCGGAATCCCACCCCTCAGCGGAAGGACCCAAGTTTAGCGTGTCCTCTCTCTCCCAATTTATTCCATCATGGGAATGGGCATAACCGATCTGATAGGTCGTTTTCCGGTATGAAAACCACATTTCGTAGCGGCCACCTGCATTCACTACGCAAGGCCGAGCCAACGCCGCCTCTCTCGGCCATTGCGGGGCCAAAACAGACTTTCCATCTCGTATCCAGTTCAGACCATCCCCTGACCACGCGTGTTTGATCGCGTGGTGCATGTCATCCTTATCTCGGCCCCAGCTTAGATTTGAACCATACCACATTCGCCATAAGCCATCGTCACCCCGCAGGACCCACGGATAGGACAGGCTAAAGGGATCAGCCGGTGAGCGATCGAGCAACGGCCCCGCCGAAAAGCGGCCAAACTCCGGGATGCGAGCATTGCCAGTTGCAAGTCCGATACTGTTTCGCCAAGGCGCGCGCACACCGATATTCCACCCCATATAGTACAGTCTGTGACCTCCGGCCTCGTCGACAAGAATCGAACCAACACCAATCCCACTGTCGTCAAAAGTTCCGTCGTCTCCTGGCACCAGAACAGGGACACCGGCGGATCGCAGAACCTTAGGTTGTTCACCAATGACTATGTCGACCCAACATACACTAGAGCGCTGCTCTCGATCTCTTGTGCTAAAAAATATTCTGTAGATGTCAGCCTCAAGTCGCACAGGAACGGGAAGCGAGGTATGGCTATTCATGAGATCAGAAAAGTGGTTCTGAACGAAGATTCGTCCAATCTTTCGCCAGCTTGGCACGTCGCCCCACCGCAATCAGGTCATTTTACATGGTGGTAAGCCGCAACGTCGACCTAACGCACCGGTTCAGATCGGGCATCGCAAGGGAGTTTGACAGAGTTCTAGAGCAATGCGAAGTTCCAATCGTCTTGAACCGTATCGCCGTAGGCGTTCGAGTCCGCGTCCTGTTCCGCAACCAGTTGGCCCAGGGCCCCATCTCCCTCCAGATCAGCGGAAAACACATCCTCGTAGAATCCCAACTCGGACGGACCGATCAGCTTCGACGACTGCCACGCGCCAGATTGAGCAAGATCCGACACCACGTAGTAATCGCCGCTCCCGTGTTTCCACAGCACCTCGAAACCGCCACCGGCCTTGTCCTCGGCCTGTAGGGCGGTCATCTTTGCGAAGGTGCCCGGTCCGACCGGGTTCCCCTGATAGGTGTAACCGACGTCAATCCCAGCGCCGTCTTGAATTCGGTACTGGCCGCCAACCTCGACCAGATCAAAATCACCGTTGGTCTCGATCGTCAGGGTCGGTTGGCCGATGACGCCGTCGCCATCGAGGTCGGCCTCGAAGTTGGTCTCGTATTTCGCCAGGTCGTCCTCATCGATCACCGTCGACGCCTGCCACGCCCCCGACTGGTCGAGCGCCGAGACCACATACATGCTGCCATTGGCGTGCGCCCACAGCACCTGGAAACCGCCGCCGGCCTTGTCCTCGGCCTGTAGGGCGGTCATCTTTGCGAAGGTGCCCGGTCCGACCGGGTTCCCCTGGTACGTGTAACCGACGTCAATCCCAGCGCCGTCTTGAATTCGGTACTGGCCGCCAACCTCGACCAGATCAAAATCACCGTTGGTCTCGATGGTCCGGGTCGGCTGGCCGATGACGCCGTCGCCATTGAGGTCGGCCTCGAAGTTGGTCTCGTATTTCGCCAGGTCGTCCTCATCGATCACCGTCGACGCCTGCCACGCCCCCGACTGGTCGAGCGCCGAGACCACATACATGCTGCCATTGGCGTGCGCCCAC
>Ga0326597_10004370_pt1 | contig 19919 bp, 16 predicted proteins | sample RVTome_12_FD_203789 | JGI IMG/M metagenome (GOLD analysis project Ga0326597, IMG submission 203789) | Soil microbial communities from uranium-contaminated site in the Upper Colorado River Basin, Wyoming, United States - RVT100D185 | ecosystem: Environmental > Terrestrial > Soil > Contaminated >...
AAATGTGTAATCTGCAAGGTCGGCGAAGTGAAACACTCCCCTGTCCAGGTCGAGGTTAAAGTAGGGTACGATTACCTGTTGACGACCGTCGAAGCGGAACACTGCGTGGAGTGCGGCGAGGCTTATTACTCTGCGGAGACTTTGCGGCAGCTCGATCGATTACGAGACGAGTTCGTGCGCAAGGAGATTGCCCCGCGTTCAGTCGGTACGGTCTACCAGATCCCATGATGAACCATTCTCCTGGACCGCCAAGTCAAGTTGCACAGACCCATCCGCGAAGAAGTCACTCCTGCGAAGAGAAAAGCGTATGAAGAAAAATAAACCCGACATAAAAGATGATCTGCGGCCAGAGTACGATCTCAAAAACTTGCCGGTGCGCGGATTCGGCCCCGGTCGAAAGAATTTCGGAGGGTCGGTGGTCCGCCTGGAGTCTGACGTTGCAGCAGCGTTCCCCTCAGCGGCCGCGGTTAATGAAGCGTTGCGTTTTCTCATCAGGATTACCAGAGAAAATAAACCGACTTCCCGCGAGCCAAGAAGCAGAACGTAATATCACGCGACGCTTGAACGCCGCCTGCATGGGATTTGAAATAACTGGAAAACGTTGATGGGCATGAAGACCGCGAACTTTGTTAGAAGCCGGAAAAGCTTGGGCGCAAATCAAAATTGGTATTATGTCCCTGGAAATTCCAGAAATTGCCACAGAAATTGCTTGCCCGAAAATTGTGCCCGGAAATTGCTGGTTAATAGTTCGGCGCGTAGATGCGGTCGCCGGGGCGAGCATGGTTATGTGTGCACAAGAAACCTTTGCTGAGAAATGAAGTTCGAGGTAAAGCTCACCGGGAGCGCTGACAGCGACATAGACGTTTACACAGCCCGCGAGCAGCGGATTATCTTCGACGCAATCTCGGCGTTCTTGGAACTCGATGCAGACGTACCCACCAAAAGGCGCAGGCAACTTCGCCCCAATCCCCTGGCGCCATGGGAACTGAGAGTCGGAGACTATCGTGTTTTCTACGAGATTAGGAAAGACAGAATAGTCAGGGTACTTGCCGTAGGTCACAAGGAGCATAACGTGCTATTTATAAGAGGACGGAGGGTCGAGATATGAGGACTGTAGACCTAAGCAAGGAGAAGCACTCGCTCAAGGAGCTGCTAGCGCTCGCCAAGTCCGAAACGCTTCTCATTCGTTCGCCTTCGGGGGAGGACTTCCTTTTGGAGCAAGCAGATGAGTTCGACCGAGAGGTAGCAGCATTGGGTTCCAGTGGCAAGTTTATGTCATTCTTGGACGCTCGATCGAAAGAAAAAGAAGAGGAAGATATTTCTTTGAGCGAAGCCCGCTCGAAGCGTGGTCTTTGAACTCTCACGCCCACGGACGCTTGCCGCCGAACTAGGTGCTTCAGCCCAATCGCTTGGCAGCGATGGCTGAGCTTTACGTTGGAGTGCGCAGTCGTAAGGGAAGAGCGGAATCCTATCTTTGTTTATATCCGCGCGGTTTCTGACAATGAGAACGAGAAGGAGCAATGGAATGGCAAGACGATGCACGTCTACGCCAGGGATTTTTCTGTATCGGCCAGGCGCAACATTTCCTCTGATAAGAGGGAGATAGAAATGAGGGCGAGGGACGGCGAGCCGGCTTTGATGGGCGCTGCGAGCAACGAGCTGGATTGATTTGCTATCGCTATGGCGCGTCTAACAAAGCCGGACATCGAGCGTACGCTGCTTAAGGGGGCGTCCGTCGCGTGGCAGGATGCCAACGAGAAGAATTGTCAACTCGTGCTGGGCGATCCTAAGGAGCGCCGCCTTTTTGCTTTTCTGCTGGGGACCAAGGTTCGGGAGCCGACAGGGCTGTCTCAGGACTTCATTGACGGTCTTTCGTCAGCTCATGGCGCAAACGATGATCCGGCTTCCACGATCGTGGCCACGACTGCCGCAGCATCAAGCGCCGGACCCTGGCGTCTTCAGTCTATTGAAACCGAGGGATTCGGCGGATTGAACATTTGGGGCGGGGCGCCTTTCCATTTTGATTTCGACCAAGAAAGCCTCCTCATCGAAGGACCGAACGGCAGCGGCAAGTCTTCGCTGATCGGGGCGATTCTTTGGGCGCTCTCGGGTGAGCGGCCCCGCGATCAGTCCGACAATCATGCGCATGAACCAAGGGCGGTGTTCGGATCGAACGACAAGCCGGCGGGTGACTGGCCGCCGATCGCTTGCTATCCGCCGTCGTCGGCGGATTTGAAATCGCCGGCACACGTCCGGGTGCAGCTCACGTTTCAAAATCCGAAGGCTGGAGTTGCGAAGGTCCAACGCACGCTCGACGGCGGCAAGGTGACGACCAATATTGATTCCGGATTTGAAGTGCCTTCCGTTCTTCTTGAAACCGGCTTGCTGATGCCGGCACGCCTCGCCCAGCTTCGCCTCGACGAGGGTGGTGGCCGGTTGACGGATGCCGTGCAAAAACTGACGGGACTGGACGATCTCGTCGCGATCGGCGCGCTGGTCGATGGTCTTTGTCATAAGAGTCGTGAATATCTTTCGTACAAGCGTAAAGACCTGACGGCCGCAAGGAAGGAGTTCGACCAAGCAATCGGAGAAACACGAGGCAGCTTGACTGCGGTTCAAGTTGCTGTATCTGACTTCACGGTCGCCGACACGGACGACGACAAAGGCGAGATGGCAAAGTTCGGCAAGATGCTGATCGATCGAGCAGCCGAACTTACCCAGGTCGTGTCAAATGATCTCGCTAGTGGGTTGAACCTTGTGAGCTCGTCTGTCCAGCATCAGGTCATTTCTGCAATTGGCGCTGCGCAAGAAGACTTGAAAGCTGGTCTCGATGGAGTTTCATCGTGGAAGACTCTGCAATCGATCGCGCAGGCGCTCGATGAAGAACTGGCTAAACGCGTATCGGCTGCCATTGCGACGGCGCGCAGCAAAGCCGAAGAGGCCGTGCGTCTTCTGGAAAAAAGCTCCAAGGACTCGAAATTTCAGCTCAAGGCAGTCGCAGCGCAATGGCACGCCCAACATAAATCCGGCGCGGTTGCGAATTGTCCGCTTTGCGAACATGACCTTAAGGCCGTTCCGTCACTTGCTCAGGAACTCGAAGCGTTGCGGTCGGCGGGCGATGCGGCTGCCCGCACGTTCGACGATAACCTCAATGCCATTTCGGCGGAATTGGAATCTTCACTCCCGATTTCGGTCAAGAAATTCGGTTCTGACATTTTGACTTTGGAGCCGCGGGCCAAGTTGGCGGATGATCTTCGCGCAACCTTCGTGGTCAAGGATCGCTACGCCAAAATTCTCCTGAAATTCGGGGCGCTCGTCGAAGCGGCGCTGTCCGACACCCCGGGAAATGAACTGGCTGTCGTGCAGGTGGCAGCCGGTGCAGATGTTTTGAAGGGGTTGAACGAAAGAATCGCCGTAGTCGAACGGCTGCTCGGCCTTGCCGCATGGTTTCGCACTAATTCGGGCCAATGGTCTGGCTGGTGGCAGAGTCTCGCGGCCTCTGAAGCTTCAAACGACGCTGAGATTGCACTTCCCAAGGAAACCAAGAGCACGTCCGAGGAAAAGCCATCCGAACGCCTGTCGGCGCACCTGTTGCGTCTGTCTGATGCATTGGCAAAGGCAGAGCCGTACCGGAAGGCTGCCGAAGCCATGCGCACGGCATGGAAGTCCGGAAAGGTGGCGGCCGAAATCGAGAAGGAACTGAAGCGCCGGGACGCAATTGCGGACAGCTTGATGCCTCTCAAGAACCTCGGCCCTCTTGCGGAATCTGTCGCGAGAGAAGCAATCGAGGGGCTCTCGGATCGGATTTCCAAGCTTTTGAAGCGAATACATCTGACGGAGCAATTGCAGTTTCATGAAGCTCGGTTGCATCGCAAGGAAGGACTCATCGTGCGCGGCGGCTTCGTGCCGGAACTACGCATCGACGCAACTCTAGTCGCGAATACGTCGTGGCTTCGGGCCGTGCTGTGGGCGTTTCTCTTCGCACTGCGAGAGGAGACCATTGAACAGGTTGGTAGCGATCCTTTTCCGCTTCTGGCGTTCGACGATCCGCAGTCCACGTTTGATGCCGAGCACCGCCACCGCTGGGCGCAATACATCGCTTTCCTGCAAAGTGGCCCTTCTAAGGCACAAATCATTCTCACGACTTATGACGAGATGTTCCTTGAGCTGATTAGGGTCGACGGAGTGACCGGGCGTCAGGCCATGATCGCCGCAGCCGGTGCCGAGCTCGGACGTGTAGGTATCTTCGAAGGCGAATCTCTCGATCGCAGGTGGTTGGAGACGCAAGCGCTCAATACCCCAAAGGCGGCCCGCGATTATATTGGCAAGGTAAGAGAGTACGTCGAAGGGCTGCTGAGGCTCATGCTGCGCGGCGAAGATAAGGCGGTATTGTCTGTCGTGAGCGGATTTGCGGTGGGGGACTGTCGCGAAAAGCTTCATAATTTGAACACTAAGGGAATTGCTCCGTGGGACCGCCCGCAGTTCAAGAAGCTCGTCACCGTTCTGGACAAGCATTCCGCCCCAATTAAGCATATGGAGATTGCTCATCATGCCGGCGGGGTTCATCTCGGAATGGCAGAGGCCACCGATGTAGAGAAACACTGGCGGAAACATCTCCGTCCCGCCCTCGACCACGGATTTCGGTTAGCTCGCGAACACCGTCTCTTGCATGGGGGCATGAAGGCACTACACGCTTCGCCGCCTACGGTCGCCCTACCTGAGGGTTATCAAGCGAAGGTGCGGACTATTCCTCTGCAGGTGCTCGGACGGGCGGCGGCCTTGTCCGACGGCCGCGTTGCCGATGGTCGTTTTGATCTTAATGAATTTGCCTCAACTGCTCATAAGAAGGTCGTTCTGGGTCACCATTTTGCGTACCGTCTCGCCGCCCCGACCCTTGAGCCAGTCGCGCGGCCGGGGGACATGCTCTTGGTAAATGACCCAGGAGAGCCGTCGGCAAAATCTCTCGTGGTCGCCTTAAGCGGCGATCGCATTTTGGCGCGCAGGTTCGAGATCGCAGAAAACCACAGCGATGTCGCCGTGCTCACGGCGCAAGCGATCAACCCGCGCCAGATTGCGCAGCCCGTAATCGCCCACAAGGCGACGTTTACGCTACACAAGATTATCGGCGTACTTTATGAAGAGACTGCGTGGGGTGCACCTGTGCAGTCCGAGATGGAAATCTGTGAATGCGCTGGAGAGGGCCTGTTGGTAGGTCTCGCAACAAACGCCTTAGGCTTGGTCGAAGTGGTCGGGCAGAGCGCAGAACCGCACGCGCTCAATGGTCAGTACCTCATTATCAAGAAGGAAATAACGGCCGAGGAAGCGCTAAAGACGCTTGATGGCAAACCAATTATCGCTGGTGACACGGATGACAATCGGTACTTCAAGCGGCTCCGCGTCGCGGCAAGCGACCTGATCGTGCTTGAGAGTCTGGATAGCGGTGGCGATTACGGGCCGGTGGTCCTCTCGCCGCCAGGAAAGGGCAAGAATTGCTTGGTACGTGTCTGGCCGGTGGCCGGAGTCCTGTTTGAACTGCCGAATTGAGCGGGCGATGTGGTTCTGTCATCAAAAAACGCGACTAAAAACGAAGGTGTTACCGAAGACCCCGCAAAGCGCGCTTTAACGAACCGTTCGAGAAGGACGCGCAAAGGCGGCGCGCGCCTCTCAACGCAAACGTTATATTTTCCATCGCGCCCCTCGGTCTGACACTAGGTAGAACATCGAGAAGAAGAGTATTTCCATGCCGCGACTGACTGAACAAGAACAACAAGAGATCGTCCGCTATATCGAAGCGGACAAGCCGCTGCCGGATAAGTTTCGCTTTCTGCTGTTCGAGGACAAGCGCGAGGTGGAACTGGTTTGGAACGGCAAGACCAGCGAAGTTAGCAATATTGTTCTGCCGTTTCAGGTGATCGAGCAGGTGGACGAGCCGCGCGTAGAGAAACCGCGAATGGACGCGAATACACGCGAATCAGAGGAAGATATTGGCGTTCATTCGCGTTCATCGGCGGTTGAAGACCAGCTTCCTCTCTTTGATTTTCGCGGCCGCCAGCTCAAGGGGTGGACCAACAAACTCATATGGGGCGACAACAAGCTGATTCTCTCATCGCTGAAGAACGGCCCGCTGCGTGAGGAGATCGAAAAGCAGGGCGGTCTCAAGCTGATTTACATCGACCCGCCCTTTGACGTGGGCGCCGATTTTTCGATGGACATCGAGATCGGCGGCGACACCTTCACAAAAAAGCCCAACATTCTGGAAGAGATTGCCTACCGCGATACCTGGGGCAAGGGTGCCGACTCCTTCATCGCCATGATCTACGAGCGGCTGGTGCTGATGCGCGATTTGCTAGCCGAGGATGCGAGCATCTACGTGCATTGTGATTGGCGGGTGAACTCATTAATTCGCCTCGCGTTAGATGAAGTATTTGGTAGCGATAACTTCGTCAATGAACTCATCTGGAAACGTCGCACGGGATACATGGGAACATACAACAAGTTCGGTTCCATAACAGATACGATTCTTTGCTTCTCAAAGGGAGGGAAATACACATTTGAGGAGCAAGTGATCCCCAATGACCCCGAGTATCTAGAACGGTTTAAGTACAAAGATAAAAAGGGCAGGTTTTATCGACTTGCCGATCTCTCTAGTCCGAATCTGCGCCCGAACCTAAAATACGAATACAAGGGGTGCCCGCCGCCGCCAAACGGCTGGGCTGTCTCGTTGGAGAAAATGAAGCAAATGGACAGTGAGGGACGCCTGGAATTCCCGACATTGCCGGGTGGCCGGTTGCAGAGGAGGAGATTTCTCGACGAGCTAAAGGGGCAGCCTGTTCAAAATCTTTGGGACGATATTTTCCCCGTCAATCCAATGGCGCTGGAAGGACTTGGTTATCCGACTCAGAAGCCTGAATCCCTGCTCGAACGCATCCTCAAGACAAGCACGCATGAAGGCGATCTCGTGGGCGACTTTTTCATCGGTTCCGGCACCACCGCTGCCGTGGCGGAAAAGCTCGGCCGTAAGTGGATCGTCAGCGACCTCGGCAAATTCGCCATCCACACCACGCGCAAGCGGCTGATCGGCGTACAGCGGCAGTTGAAAGCCGAAGGCAAGGACTACCGCGCCTTTGAAATCCTCAACCTCGGCAAATACGAGCGCCAGCACTACATCGGCGTCAACCTCAACCTGCGCGAAGCGGAGCAACGAAAGCAACTGGAAGAAAAGGAAGCAGCCTTCGTCGACCTTATCTTGCGCGCCTACCGCGCCGAAAAGACCGACGGCTTTGCCACGTTCCACGGCAAGAAGGCCGGGCGGTTGGTTGCGGTGGGGCCGGTGAACCTCCCGGTGACGCGGCTCTTCGTGGAAGAGATCATCCTGGAATGCCGCAAGAAGCACATCACCCGAGTGGACATCCTGGGCTTTGAATTCGAGATGGGCCTGTTCCCCAACGTGCTGGACGAAGCCCGCGCCAAAGGCATCGACATCGCGCCAAAGTACATCCCTGCCGAAGTGTTCGACAAGCGTGCGGTGGAAAAGAATCAAGTTGTTTTTCACGACGTGGCGGCTATCGAGGTCAAACCGCTAATACACGCGAATAAACGCGAATGCAGCGTGGCGATGGAGCTGACGGACTTCTCGGTTTTCTATTCGCAAGATTCTATTGCCGCCGCCGAATCGACCCTCAAGGACAAAACCAGCAAGATCGTCGTGGAAAAAGGGCAGATCGTGAAGGTGAGCAAGGACGCGAAGGGAATTGTGAAACGCGAGGTGCTGACAAAAAAATGGACGGACTGGATCGATTACTGGTCGGTGGATTTCAACTTCGAGAGCAAGCGCGAAATCGTCCGCGTGAAAAACGAAGAAAGCGGCGAATGGGAAGAGCGCTGGACCGGGGATTACATCTTCGAGAACGAGTGGCAATCGTTCCGCACCAAGAAAGACCGCAAGCTGGAGCTAACCAGCGTCTTTCACGAATGCGCGCCGGGGCGGCGCAAGCTGGCGGTCAAAGTGGTGGATATTTTCGGCAACGACACCATGACCATCGTCGATGTTAATGTCGGAGGTAATAACCACTAATGGACGCCAATGAACGCGAATTAATCTATAAAGAGGAAACGTATCGTATTGTCGGGTCGGCGATGGCGGTTTCCAATACACTGGGCTGTGGATTTCTTGAGGCGGTGTATCAGGAGGCGATGGAGATCGAGTTGAAAGAAAGCCGGGTTCCTTTTGAGGCGCAGAAACGGATTCAGATTCAATACAAGGATCGAGTACTCCAGAAAGAATATGTAGCTGATTTTCTCTGTTACGAATGTATTATCGTGGAAATCAAGGCGATTAAAAAAATAACTGAGATCGACGAGGCGCAATTGTTGAACTATCTCAACGCCACGAAGCTACCGCTCGGATTGATTATTAATTTCGGCGCCCCAAAACTTGAATGGAAACGATATGCAAATACAAAATTAACCGCTAATGGACGCTAATACACGCGAATTAAAAGAAAAAGATATTGGCGTTCATTCGCGTTTATTCGCGGTTACTAAAGGGGACAAATAATGGCGCTCCATCCTAACTTCCCCGAATCGCCCTACGCCATTCTCGATCCGGCCATACGCTGGTTCCCGGCGGATGAAGCCCTGCGGGAATCCAGCTCTGAAAAGTTGATGCCACCGCTGGTGTCGCAACTCCGAAAGAAAGTGAAGGAGTGGCGTGACGACGGCTATGCGGGCGCGACCGACACCAGTCGCAGTCTGCTCAACTGGTGGTTCAACACACCGCACATGCTTTCCCAGACGGATGGCACAATGGCCGAGTTCCAATACTACTTTGCGCAACGCGAAGCATTGGAGACGATCATATATCTGTACGATGCGGTAGCTGTGCAGGACAAGTACGACCTGATGCGCTACGACAGTTCCGGCGCGGTGTCCGCCGGGATGTTCGATGAGACCTGGCGGCGCTCCGTGGTGAAAATGGCGACCGGCTCCGGCAAGACAAAAGTGTTGAGCCTGGTGCTGGCCTGGAGCTTTTACCACAAACTATACGAGCCGGAGTCTGGACTGGCGCGCAACTTTCTGGTGATCGCGCCCAACATCATCGTGCTGGATCGCATCTACAAGGACTTTCAGGGACTGCGCATCTTTTTGAAGGACGACCCGATCTTGCCCGACAATGGCGTGGACGGGCGCAACTGGCGCGACGATTTTCAACTGACGCTGCACGTGCAGGACGAGGTGCGCATCACCCGCCCTACGGGAAATATCTTTTTAACCAACATCCACCGCGTCTATGCCGGCGAAGACATCCCTGCTTCGCCGGACGACGAGAACACGATGGATTACTTTCTTGGCAAACGGCCCAGCGGCACGACCACCGACTCGAAAGTGGACTTGGGCATGATCGTACGCGACATCGACGAACTGATCGTGCTCAACGACGAGGCGCACCATATCCACGATCCCAATATGGCGTGGTTCAAGTCCATCGAGGACATCCACAACCGCCTGAAGCAAAAAGGGTCCGCCCTCGCTCTGCAAGTGGACGTGACCGCTACACCCAAGCATAATAACGGCGCGATTTTTGTGCAGACCGTGGCGGACTATCCGTTGGTGGAAGCCATCAAGCAAAACGTGGTCAAGCATCCGGTATTACCCGACGCTCCCAGCCGCGCCAAGCTTGCGGAGCACCAGAGCGCCAAGTACACCGAGAAATATGCCGACTACATCCACCTGGGCGTGCTTGAGTGGCGCAAGGCGTATGCCGAGCATGAAAAGCTGGGCAAGAAGGCCATCCTGTTTGTGATGACCGACGACACCCGGAACTGCGACGACGTGGCCGAATACCTCGAAGGCCACTACCCCGATCTGAAAGACGCGGTGCTGGTCATTCACACCAAGAGCAACGGCGAGATTTCTGAATCGACGTCGGGCAAGAGCAAAGAAGAGTTGGATAGGCTGCGCGAGCAAGCCAACGCGATTGACAGCCTGGACAGCCCCTACAAGGCCATCATCTCCGTGATGGTTCTCAAAGAAGGCTGGGACGTGCGCAACGTCACCACCATTGTCGGGCTGCGCGCCTATTCCGCAAAGAGCAACATCTTGCCGGAACAGACCCTGGGGCGCGGTTTGCGCAAGATGTACACTGGCGGTGTCGAGGAATACGTCAGCGTGGTCGGCACCAACGCCTTTATGGATTTCGTGGAATCCATTCAGGCTGAAGGCGTGGTGCTGGAGCGCAAGCCGATGGGCGAAGGCACGCAGCCCAAAACACCGTTGGTGGTGGAGATCGACAAGGAAAACGACAGGAAGGACCTCGACGCGCTGGATATTGAAATCCCGGTGCTGACGCCGCGCGTCTACCGGGAATACAAAAACCTCGGCGCGCTGGACGTCGGCGCGTTGGGGCATCAACGCGTGGCCTATCGGCAATTCACCGAGGAGGAACAACGGGAGATCGTCTTCAAAGACAGCATCACCGGCGAGGTGAACCATAGCATCATCCTCGACACGGGTGGCGTCGCCGATTACCGCAGCGTCATCGGTTACTTCGCTCAGACCGTGATGAAAGACTTGCGGCTGGTCAGCGGTTACGACGTGCTGTACGGCAAGGTCAAGGCATTTGTCCAAGAGCAGTTGTTCGACCGCCCGGTGGACCTGGAAAGCCCCAACACGCTGCGCAATCTGTCGGAGCTGGCCGCGACGAAAACCCTGATCGAGACGTTCAAGAAGGCGATCAACGCTCTGACCGTGCAGGACAAGGGCGACGCCGAAATCCGCGACACCGTCAAGCTACGACAGACGCGCCCCTTCGTAGCAAAGGATCAGGGGTATCTCATCCCGAAAAAGAGCGTCTTTAACCGCATCATCGGGGACAGTCCTCTTGAATTGAGGTTCGCTCGCTTCCTGGAAGACTGCGACGATGTGATTTCCTACGCCAAGAATTACCTGGCGGTGCATTTCAAGCTGGATTACGTGAACGCGCACGGCGACATTTCCAACTACTATCCGGATTTTCTAATCAAGTTATCCGACAATCGAATTGTCATTGCTGAAACCAAAGGGCAAGAAGACCTGGACGTCCCGCTCAAGATGGAACGGCTGCGGCAATGGTGCGAAGACATCAACCGGGTGCAGTCGAAGGTGACCTATGACTTTGTGTACATGGACGAAGAGAGCTTTGAGAAATACAAACCCACCTCGTTCCGGCAATTGGTTGACGGCTTCAGGGAATACAAAGAGAAAATATAACAAGGCGCTCCTTCGGCCGCTCCTTACGTCGCGCCAGAAAACTTGATCGTTGAATAACGTTGCGTGCATCCAAGAAGCCAAATTATCAGGAGGTAAAGCATGCGATTTTTACTGAAGGTCAACATCCCCGTTGAGTCCGGCAACGCGGCCGCGAAAGCCGGCAAGCTCGGCTCGACCATCCAATCGATTCTGGCGGACTTGAAGCCCGAGGCCGTCTATTTCACCGACAGCAACGGCCAGCGCACGGGGTTCATTTTTCTCGACATGCAAGATGCTTCTCAAATCCCAGCCATCGCCGAGCCATGGTTTCTGGCGTTTAACGCCGCCATCGAGATTCATCCAGTCATGGTCCCCGACGATCTAGCCAAAGCCGGCAGCGCCATTGAGAACGCGGTCAAGAAATACGCCTGATCGTTCGCGCGCGATCCAACACGCGCTTCGGGCGGACCGGTGGGCAAGACTTGGTGACAGGTCTTGTAATCGCACGTTGTCGGATTGCAAGACCCGAACCGTAAACTCCCATGCTAACGCACTGGAGGCGCAATGAAGTGGAATAAACACTGCTACCGAGTCGGGAGCCATTCCGACGTATGGGACAGCTTACCTACAACGGCAACCGATGAGTTCGACAAATTTGTCGCCGCCCAGCGCAAGCGTATCGAGCCGTGGCTATCAGCCGTGTTTCAGGCGGAGCACCTCAACCTTTTGATTGGCACTGGTTTCACTACTGCCATCGGATGTATGGCGGGCGTAGGTGCCACCGGAATGACGAAAGTAAAGTTCGGTACGGCGTACGACGCCGCCATCGACGCTCACGCCGACCGCGGTGCCAAGTCTATGGGACGGGGAGCAGCAAACATACAAGATCAGTTCCGTAGCGCGCTCGCTGTGTTGGAGGGGTTCTCTGTCGTGAATGTGGACGCGGCTGGCAAACTTAAGACCGCAATGGACGCTCAGTTGAAGGCGTTCTTGAATTCCCTTCTGGCAACCGAGAGTGGCATCGCAACGGGCAAGGACGAAGCGCTCCGGAAGAATGCAGAGAGTGCGCTGCAATCGTTCCTACTGAGTTTCGCGAGCCGTGCAGCATCGCGCGAGCGGTTGCATGTGTTCACCAGCAACTACGACCGCCTTGTTGAGCACGGGTGTGACTTGGCAGGCTTACGTATCATCGACAGATTCGTCGGCGCATTAACCCCGGTTTTTCGTTCGTCCCGCGTCGAGGTGGATGTCCACTACAACCCTCCGGGCATCCGTGGTGAACCACGTTTCATGGAAGGCGTGGTCCGCCTTACCAAGCTTCACGGGTCGCTCGACTGGCACTTCAACAAGGATGACCGGCAGATACATCGAAAAGGCATTCCGTTCGGCGCGCCCGGCGATCACACCGACGTACCAAAGGAACCTATCGACACCGTGATGATCTACCCGAACCCGGCCAAAGACGTGGAGACCACGCAGTACCCATACGCGGAACTTTTTCGCGACTTCGCCGCATCCGTCTGCCGACCAAACGCCGTGGTGGTTACCTACGGGTACGGCTTCGGCGACGATCACATTAACCGCGTGTTATTGGATATGCTGACGATTCCATCAACGCACCTAGTCATCATCGCCTACGAGGCAGATCCCCGCGTAACGGGGTTTTGCGAGAAGACGCGCGATGCACAGGTATCGCTGTTGATCGGGGCGCATTTCGCTGACCTCGCAACCTTGGTTGAGAACTATCTGCCTAAGCCCGCGCTTGACTACATTACCGGGCGCATGACTGAGTTGATGAAGCATCGTCCTATGGATACGAAACCGGACGACCCAACGGCGTCTGACGCCGCGCCGACAGGCGACGACCCGTTATGAGGCAACCATGACAACCCCTATCGAACGATTGTCGAACCTTGTGGTGGGCGCCGTCGAATCCGTTTCCCCGGACGAGGTTCGCATCCTGTTGGAACTCGACGCGCCGCACGCCACGGCGCTAAACACGGGCACGCCCGCCGCGTTTCCCCGCCTCAACGGGTATGTGCTCATACCCAACGAGGCCGGAGCGACCGTCGCCTACATCGCATGGATCGGCATCGAACGTTCCCCTTTCCCAAAGCGGTCGGGCTTCAAGGATTTCGGCTTGATCGATCTGCCGTTTCCGCTGCGCAAGATGTCCGTGTCCCCGGTCGGGACCCTCACATCACGGCGCGATCGCGCTTCGGGCACAACGAAGTACGAATTGGCTCGCGGCGTCGTGGCGTTCCCGTCCGTTGGCGACCAGGTATTAATGCCGACGCCGGAGCAGGTTGAGGCCATTGTTGGGGCAAAGGACAGCGACAAGCGAGTTCGAGTCGGTGCGTCTCCCTTGGCGTCCAACGCCACCATCATGGTCGACCCAGACAAGTTGTTCGGGCGACACCTTGCCGTCCTCGGCAACACCGGCAGCGGAAAATCCTGCACGGTAGCCGGACTGATTCGCTGGTCGATGGAGGCAGCAGATCATGCCATCAACGACGCAGCCAAAGCCCCTAACATGCGTTTCATCATACTAGACCCGAATGGCGAATACGCGAGCGCGTTCGCCGACATGCCTAACCGCGTGCGTGTATTTAAACCGGGGGACGAGCACAACCCGTTTATGTTGCCCGCGTGGATGTGGAATAGCCGCGAGTGGAGCACGGTCACCCAAGCCCAGCCCGGCGCTCAAAGACCGTTACTGATGCAAGCCCTTCGGAATCTCCGCGCGGGTCGCGCACTACGGGAACCTCTCCACGTGGCGATCGTAAGGCAGGTAAGGCTCTATCGCGCTAGAGTGCTCGCGCATATCGGGGATGGCACGGGGGCTTCGTATACTGACTTTGTACCGCTGCTGAACTGCTGCCAGATGTTCAAGAACCTCGATGAGGTAATGAGAGACTTCCACGACCGTATCCAAGACACCGCTCCCGCTCGCGTCCACATCGACGCGCTGTCCACCGCTGCGAGAACCTTCTTCGCAGCGCACGCGGTATGGAACACCGGCCAACAACGGTACTACTATAACGCTCCGAACGCAGCGGAGTTCAATGCTTTCCTTCCCCTTTTTGATGCCGTTGAACAGGCGCTGCCAGCCGTCGTAGCCGAAGAGGAAATCAGCGAGGACGCGCCGACGCCATTCGATGTTCGCCAAATCGCCGACCATGTGGACGCGCTTTCTGCAGACTCTTCATCGAATCCAAACATCGCGAACTTCATCGCGACGCTTACCCTTCGTATTCGCTCAATGCTTGCTGATCGGCAACTTTCACCAGTGATTGCCCCGGAGAGCCCTCCTACCTTCGAGAATTGGTTGGTGGGACTGCTTGGAACCGATGGTGCGACTAATGGGCAAGTAGCGGTGCTAGACCTGTCGCTGGTTCCATCGGATGTTACACACATCGTCATTGCCGTATTAGGACGGCTCGTGTTCGAGGCGTCTCAGAGGTATCAAAAGCACCATGATCAAGGTAAGTCCTTGCCCACAGCTCTCGTGCTTGAGGAGGCGCATACGTTTGTGCGCCGGGGCGCCGACGACGACGCAAACATCATTTCGCCGGCAAGATTATGTCGCGAAGCGTTCGAGCGCATCGCGCGCGAAGGTCGCAAGTTCGGCTTGGGCTTGGTGCTCTCATCGCAGCGCCCGTCGGAGCTTTCTCCCACAGTGTTGGCCCAGTGCAACACGTTCCTCTTGCATCGGATTGTCAATGATGCCGATCAGAATCTTGTGGCTCGACTGGTTCCCGATAACGTCGGGGGACTGCTACGCGAATTGCCCAGTCTGCCGTCTCGGCAGGCAATACTGTTGGGTTGGGCCACACCGATTCCAGTTCTGGTAGAGGTGGACGAACTTCCCTACGAGCAGCGTCCACGATCCGCCGATCCAGACTTCTGGGATGTTTGGACCCTCGCCGAGGAGCGGGTAATCGATTGGGACGCTATCGCGAACGACTGGTCAGGAAAAGGCGAATCATGACGAATGACTTTCAACATTCTCTGAACCTCATCCGGCTTGATACCGAAACCAAGCAGCGCGAAGATGTGGCGACAAAAAATGAAAAGAAGCAGGTGAGGCAATATGAATACCCACATGCGTCCACCGACACAACTACGTAATCCGCATTCCGTAGTTTGGAATTCCCGCGCTCCGTATGCCACTTTTCTAGAACAGCATGAACAGCTAAACAATCATTATCGCACCACAAGCTTAGCATACAGCCATACAAGAGACATTATTTCTAAAGTGCCACAAGAGACGTTGATTACAGAAGCACTTGCTCACTTAAAAGCGATACAAAGAGATAAACAAGCTATACAGAAAATCGCGGCGACTTGCGAAAGAGTCGGAGACTTAGAAGAGAAATTACGTTTTCAGTATGAGATGCTTGACCAATCACTTCTAGTACAAATTTCATCTTTGTTCGAGGCTTTTTCTATTTGCTGGTGTTGTAACATGTTGCTTGCAACACTCGAGAATGGGGATCCACTTACATACGAACAGTCAGAATTAGTGCATTGGATAGCTAAAAGGGGACGCACTCCTCCGCCGCGGCAAATTCCCGTGAACAACGGACCTTGGGTTGGTGGACTAACTCAAATCATCAATGCTTTTCCCAACTTCCGGTCACAACTAGAGAGAACACCGAGAAGAATTAAAGACCCAAAGACACAAAAGGCTGAAATCTCTCCTTGTAATCCTGATGTCGGGGCACTCCGAGTCATTGAGTTTTGGCAGGATTTCAGAAATCTCGTTGTTCATAGCCGGCGCATTGTGACTCAAGAGTTCCTCAAGAAACATGGCCATGTTTGGGGATTGTTGCGATCCGACTTACGACACGTTCCCCATCTCATAGTTGATTATCCAGTTCCACTTAACGCCGCTCTCGTGACGGCGAGCTTCACTACGCATCAAGTTCTAGCAAAGGCAATGCGAGACATACTTATTAAATATAGCAAAGAAAAGCGAGGCCATGTTTTTTTACCAGGGCCTTTTCGGGGGGCATTGCGACCACACGAGATGCCACCAACTCCGCCGCTTCGTGTAACGGGAGATTGGTGAGGCTACAGGGAGTAGAACACGGGCTTAACCCTAGCGTCGTGTGATGGCGAGAAAAGTTGCCATAATATTCATGAAGAGATGTGGGGACAGGTCTTGCAACGTCACATTGTCGTAATGCAAAACCCAACCCCGTAAACGACTCCGTAAGTTGTGATTCAGTGAAGGCCGAAAATGAAGAATAGCGAAAAGGCAAGCCTGACCTGCGCATTGAATAAGTCTGCATCGCTAGTGAAAAACTGGTTGGCGAATTGTAAAACTTTGTCGAACCCCATATTTTTTCCGAGCGCGGCATTTTCATCGAGTGAATCAAAATTACGTAGGTTTGGCGAGTCAGACACAGAAGATTCATGGTGGAGAACTGTATATGACTGAAGAAATCTCGAACTGGCCGCCTGCATTCTCTTTGGACGGCCCCAGTATCATGAAACTCCTAACGGGCGACCGCTTCTATTCTTCGGCTGACGCAGCACTGCGCGAAGCGGTACTCAACTCCATAGACGCGTGTGGACGACGATCAACCGAGGACGTGAACTACCATAAGGTTATCACCGTCACGTTCGACGAATCCTCAAAGACACTCACTATCACGGATAATGGCGACGGCATGGACCAGCGTGACATAACAGAGCTCTTCGCGAAGATTGGTGCGTCAGCATCTAGTGCGATAGAGAAATCGAGTCACGGTAGATACACGGCTGTGGGTGAATTTGGTATCGGTGTCGTGAGCTACTTCCTCGTCTGCCATAATTTCGAGGTCCACACATTAGGCACGTCCGGCATTCCCATCGGTTTGGTTTTCGCGAACGAGATGTTCGATATGAAGAAATCGGCTGAGGAAATTGCATGCAAGCAGAGAGAGCGGGGCACAACAATAATTCTCCACATCGTAGATCAGCAAAGGTTCGACCTTTTGCTCCAAAAATTTCTCTATTGGGTCCGCGACGTGCCGTATCTATCTGCGTCATCCTCCGCTCGTGGCTCTCTCCCCCAGGGCGGTCGACGCCGCCACATGACACCCGTCACTGTTCCAAAAGTTGATTGGGTCGAGAAGGCCGAACTTGGTCCACCCGTCGAAATAGACTACTGGCGCGCCCTCGACGGGAACGCCCATGTGGACGTTCTTTACCGAGGAGTCTTCGTGCAAGAACTCAATATGCCGCATCTATGGGGCATAGAAGGTTCGCTCCACGTCAACCCTAAACAGTTCAAGCCAAAGCTGAACCGAGAATCCTTTATCGCAGAGGGTTTCGATGCCGAGATTCAAAATTTCCTTCGTATTATCCATCCCACAATTCTGGAAGCGGCTCTCGATAATATGAGGGCCGCACTCATGAAGGGCGAGCAAGATGGATGGGGTTTGAGCAAGTGGATTACAGTTTGGCTGGCAATCCCTAGGGGAGGACCCTATGCAACCGTTGCCGAGAAGTGGGACGACGAATTTCGGAACATCAAAGCTTTCCGCCAACTCAGCGAGACAAGCGAATCGCTCGTCTCGCTGACGGACATCGAAAACTCAGGCGCAAATCACATTTACATCGTCCCAAACCCACTCGACAGTGCAACTCTTGTAGGACGCAAGGCCATCAGCGTTTTGCGCGCGCGAGGTGCATTTATAATCCAGGGGCTGCAACGTGACGGCGGCTACCTCGCCAATACGCCGCTGGTTGCCGGCACGACTGCGGAGCTTCTCCTTTCTCACTTTCGAGCTAAGCTGCCACAAATCGTCAATATCGAAGAAGTCGCACACCAACTTATTCACGACGAGCAAACACTCGCCGACATCTTCCCGACTAACCCTAAAGTGCAACTCGTCAGACTTGGTGCGACAGCCGCTCCTGTCGCGCGCATCGACGGCGCACTTTGGGTAAATGCCGAGTCTGAGCACGGTAAGACCATCCTACTCGACATTTGCCAACGGAATGAGGGATACCTCGGGCTGCTCGTGGCCGTTCAACAGCACGCGCCTCAGCACACCAGTGAAGTTGTGCAACACCTCCAGGGCGTCACGAACTTGAGCATCCGACTCGGTCCCGTTCGTCGCCAATTCCTCAGGGGATTTGCTAAGTGAGGATCCTCGTCTTTAGTGGTGCCGGTACGAGCGTCGAACTCGGCGTTCCCGCCATGCGCGACATGGTCGTGCGTCTCAACGAGTATTTCAAGGAGCGCCAACTCACTCCAGCGCTGGCAGATAAGCTTACGGAGTTCCTTAAGGATCCCAGCTACGATATGGAACAACTGATCGAGCAACTGGACCAGATGACCGCTGGCACCGACGCATTCACGCGTTGGGGAACTACGCTGATCGCGCCCATAGAGGGTTTCGGCGTCTTCCGTCAAGAGGCCGAGTGGTTCGTGAACCATGTATGCGAACGGGTCGAGGCCGGAAATGCCAACCTAATGTGGGGTGCCTCACTCGAAGCACTCGCGGGCCACCACGCCGTCATCGCAACAACGAACTACGACCGCGCCATCGAGATGGCCGCCGCCCGGCGCAACATTAAGCTCTACGATGGCTTCGCCGACTTCGGTGAAGACGAGTGGACGCACTGGAAAGGGTTCACCGGCCAGGGCGAGAAGAAGCTGCTCAAGGTCCACGGCTCTACGGACTGGTATCACTCTGCCGAAGGGGATGATGTGTGGAAGCTCCGACATCCCATGCCTCTCTTCGGCCGCGTTACAATGCAGGTCGACGCTCCGAATCCCCTCAAGCTCCGTAGTGCTGCCATTCTGCCGTCTCGGGAGAAAAAGATGAATCTGCACCCCTACCCAGACCTAGCCTTCGAGTTCCGACGCACGGTGGACGAAGCAGAACTGGCGATCTTCATTGGCACCTCTCTCCGCGATCCCGACATGCGCAACCTGTATCGGAAGTCTGCACAACGTATCCCGACATTCGTCGTTGGCCGGTCCGTCCAGATTCCCGCTGGTACAGGCGGCGGTGTCATTCGCCAGACCGCCAGCAAGTTCCTAGGCGCCACGTTCCCATCGGCTCTTCTGTCGACCGATCCATCTGGTTTCTTGCACGCTCAATGCGGAGAGCGCCAGCCCGACAATGGTATCCTCGATCATCTCGCCACCGCGACAGACGTCAGTCGCGACCACCGCAGCCGTTGTGACGCGATCGAGAGGCTCGCCGACGCGTCCATCTCGTTCCCCGCCGGTACTATCCGCCCACTACTTCATGACGACCACTCGGAAGTGCGGACGTTCGCTCTCGCCCTCGTCGCATCGTGCGGCGACAACTCGACTCTGCTTGCTGAAGCGAAAACAATTGCGGAGCGCACCAACGATACCGGCTTCCGCCAAGAACTCGAAATCCTTGAAAACCTCCTTCGCCGCGCCTAAACGGTGTTCGCAGGAAGCGTATCATCGTCACGTCTTAAATCTTGACGTTCCGTATGAATCTCGTCACCACAAAAATCCATACGTAAAGGCTATCGAAGATCGCCAATCATTGCGTTCCGCCTACAGGATCACATGACCTTTTCGGCGGCGGCTGATGAATCACCTGATCTCCCCTCCTCCGCTCATCGCTCTTAGGTTGACGGTCGTGTCAATGCTTTGTTAAAGGAAGTTCAGTTCGTGTGGAGAGTATGGAGCACTTTTATATCGAGGCGTG
>Ga0326597_10004371_pt1 | contig 19917 bp, 17 predicted proteins | sample RVTome_12_FD_203789 | JGI IMG/M metagenome (GOLD analysis project Ga0326597, IMG submission 203789) | Soil microbial communities from uranium-contaminated site in the Upper Colorado River Basin, Wyoming, United States - RVT100D185 | ecosystem: Environmental > Terrestrial > Soil > Contaminated >...
CGATTCAGACGAAGATGCTCGACGAATGCCTCAACCTGTGGCGTCATCGCGTATCCAGTCTGCCAGTTCCCGCAGGGAGCGCTCGGCGATCGCCACCCTGCGGTCCTGCTTTCGCCTCACCGCCGTATCCAGCGGAGCCATGATGCCGAACGTGATATTGGTCGGCTGGTAGTTGTCGGGATCGGCGTGAGACACGTAGTACGCCAGGGCGCCGATAGCGGTTGTCCGTGGCAACACTCGCGGCGTCTTCCCTCGCGCGAGCGACGCGGCGTTGCGCCCGGCCACGAGACCGGATGCTGCCGATTCGACGTAGCCCTCGACGCCGGAGATCTGCCCGGCGAAGAACAGATCGTCGCGCATCTTCGTCTGCCACGTCTCCCGAAGCACAGAGGGCCCGTTGATGTAGGTATTGCGGTGAACCATGCCGTAGCGAACGAACTCCGCCCGCTCGAGCCCTGGAATCATCGAGAGGACACGAGCCTGCTCGCCAAATTTCAGCTGCGTCTGAAAGCCGACCAGGCTGAAGTGATCGCCAGCGATGTTGTCCTGCCGAAGTTGCACGACCGCATACGGCGTGCGGCCGCTGCGAGGGTCAGTGAGACCGACCGGCTTCATCGGACCGAATCGCAGCGTGTCACGACCTCGGTGCGCCATGACCTCGACCGGCAGACACCCCTCGAAGAAGGTCTCCTTGTCGAAATCGTGAACGGTAGCCGACTCCGCGGATGTCAGCGCGTCGTAGAAGAGATCGTACTCAGGCGATGTCAACGGACAGTTGAGATAGTCGCCCAGCCCGTCGTCGATCCCGCACGCCACGGCCGAGTCGGCGGCCTGGGTCGCGTCCATTGGGACAGCCGGCCCGTGCGCCGCACCCCGAAAGCTTCGATCCCATCGCGACGCACGAAAGACTTTACCCATGTCGATTGAATCGGCCAGCACGATGGGACTGATGGCGTCGTAGAAGTACAGGTGATCGGCACCGACGAGGGTGGCGATGTCAGCCGACAACGAATCCGACGTCAGCGGCCCTGTCGCGATGATGAGCGGAAACCACGACGGATGGACAGGCGCGCAAGCGACCTCCTCGCGTGTAACCGTGATCAGTGAATGCGTCTCGAGAGCAACGGTGACGGCGTGAGAGAAACGCTCGCGGTCGACGGCCAGCGCCGCCCCAGCTGGCACGCGGTGAGCGTCCGCCATCCGCATCACCAGCGAGCCGAGACGCCGCATTTCCTCCTTGAGCAAGCCGACGGCGTTGTCGATCTTGTCGCCACGGAACGAATTCGAGCACACCAACTCCGCCAGCAGGTTGGTCTTGTGCACGGCCGTCGCCCGGAGCGGGCGCATCTCGTGGATGACCACGCGCTCACCTTGCGACGCCGCCTGCCATGCCGCTTCGGCGCCGGCCAAGCCGCCGCCAATGATGTGAATCACGGAGAGTCTCTGGTCGCTAGCCGCTGATCTTGGCGAGCCGTGGTCCGTTCGACACAACACCCGACATCGAGAACTCCCTACGCCTCGACGGCCTTCCGCCGTGAAGTTCGCGAAGAGGTTTTGGTGCCCTTCGACCGGCGCCTCGCTGGCGCGCGACGCGGTGAAGGTGCGGCGCTACGGCGTGCCTCGAGGAGATCGACGGCCTGCTCGAAGGTCAGGGTCTCCGGACTCGAGCCCTTCGGAATCGAGGCGTTCGTCGTGCCGTCGGTCACGTAGGGCCCGTAGCGTCCCGCGAGGACCTTCAGTCTCGTCTCGCCCTGCTCCAGCTCGAGCAGCGTTTTCTTCTGCGCGCCCTGGCGGCGGCGAGACTGCTTTGGCGCGCGAAGCAGCGCGAGCGCAGCGTCGAACGAAATCCCGAAGACATCGTCGTCAGACTCGAGCGATCGGAACTCGTCACCGTGCTTCACGTACGGACCGAACCGTCCGAAGTTCGTGGAAATCGGTTCATGGTCGTCAGGGTGCACGCCAACCACTCGAGGGAGCGACAGAAGCTTGAGCGCCTCGTCGAGCGAAACCGTCGACTCGGTCATGCCGCCCTGCAAGGAGGCGCGTTTCGGCTTCAGAGCCTTGCCGACCGGCTCGCCCTTGGCCTTCTTGCCCTTCGGTTTTAGCGCCGGCTCCGCTGTCTCGCCGAGCTGCACATACGCCCCGAAGCGCCCGCTCATCACGTAGACGTTCAAGCCCGTCACGGGATCGAGGCCGAGGGTGCGCGGCCCATCGGCTTTGGCTCGTACCAGATCGAGGGCCTTCTGGACCGTCAGATCCGCAGGCGCGATGTCATCTGGCAGAGAGGCCGTCTTGCCAGGCCCCCCTTCGGCAACCTGCACGAATGGACCGAATCGTCCGATGCGAACTCGCACCAACTCTCCGCTCTCGGGATCCGATCCGAGCGCGAGCAATGGGTAGTCAGCGCTCTCGGCCCCCTGTTCGACGGCAGGTAGCAAGCCACGATGTTTCGTGTCGCCGTAGTAGAACTGCTTCAAGAAGGCGACTGACTCGCGCTCACCGCGTGAGATTTCGTCAAGGTCGTCCTCCATCTCCGCAGTGAAATCGCTCTCAACGAAATCGCCAAAATGGTCACGCAGCAGCTTCGTGACGGCGAACGCCGTGAAGCTCGGCACGAGCGCCTTCCCCTGCCGGAAGACGTAGCCTCGACGCACGATGGTGGCGATCGTCGGCGCGAAGGTCGACGGCCGGCCAATCCCCAACCGCTCGAGTTCCTTGATCAGCGACGCTTCGGTGAAACGAGCCGGTGGGAGGGTTTCATGACGCTTGGGCTCGGCGGCCACGAGTGTCAGCGCGGTCGTGCCATTGGTATGGACGCGATCGCCGACACGGCACTGCGGAAGAATGGCCTCCTGCTCTTCGAGATCAGCGGCCGGATCATCGCTGCCCTCCACATAGGCGCGTCGGAATCCGGCAAACTCGATCGCCTTGCCTCCCGCCGTCAGGACCAGCACCTCACCGTCCGGTCCTGTGGCCGAGATCTCAACCGCCGTCCGCAGCACTCTGGCGTCAACCATCTGCGACGCCATCGTCCGCTTCCAGATGAGGTCGTAGATCTTGAGGTCGTCGGGATCCAGGACTCCGTCGAGCTGGGTGGGCGCCAGGCGGAAAGAACTGGGGCGAATGGCTTCATGGGCCTCCTGAGCATTCTTCACGCGGGTCTGATAGCGCCGGGGACCGCCGTAGTACTCAGCGCCGAACATGTCGCCGATCACACGGGCCGACTCCTGCAAGGCCCTGTCTGAGAGCGTCGTTGAGTCAGTACGGTGGTAGGTAATGAGACCCTCCATCTCGCCGTTGCCAACGTCGACGCCCTGGAACAGTCGTTGCGCCCCTTGCATTGTGCGCTCGGTGGAGAATCCAAGCTTTCGACTGGCTTCCTGGGTCAGCGTGGACGTCGTAAAGGGGGGCGCCGGACGCTCAACGCCAGGCTTCTGCTCCACGCTGGTAACCGTCCACGGAACGTCACCGCGAATGGCCTCGAGAAACCGGAGCGCTGCTGGCTCGTCCAGCAAACGGGCGCGCTCATTGCGAAGCGCGCCCGTTTGGGCATCGAAGTCCTTACCAGAGGCAACCCGTTGTTCATTGATGCGGGAGAGAGTGGCGACAAACTCGCGCCCGTCCCCCTTGAGGGTCGCCTCCAGATCCCAGTACACCGACGAGTGAAAGGCCCGCCGCTCTTCCTCGCGCTCCACAATCAGGCGAACGGCCACGCTCTGAACTCGTCCAGCGCTCAGACCGGTCTGAACCTTCTTCCAGAGCACCGGTGACAGCGTGTAACCGTAGAGCCTGTCGAGGATGCGACGGCTCTCCTGCGCCCGAACGAGATTCTCGTTGACATCGCTCGGATGACCCAGCGCCTCACGCACCGCCTCCTCGGTGATCTCGTGGAACACGATGCGACGCACCGGTACCTTCGGTTTGAGGACTTGTGTGAGGTGCCAGCTGATCGACTCCCCTTCGCGGTCCGGGTCGGTGGCGAGCAGGACCTCCGACGCATCCTTCAGCGCGGTCTTCAGGTGGGCGACCTGCTTCTTCTTGTCGTCCGGCACGACGTAGTAGGGCGTGAACTCGCTGTCGACGTCGACACCCATGCGTCCCCAGCCCTTGGCCTTGATGGCCTTTGGCACATCGGCGGCCGACTCTGGCAGGTCACGAATGTGACCGTAACTGGCTTCGACACGGTAGTTTGCACCGAGGAATCGGCCGAGGGTTTTCGCCTTCGCTGGCGATTCGACGATGACGAGAGGTCTCGCAGCCATTTGGGTACCTGTGATTTCCACACTAACACGTTCACATCTGCCTCATGAAACGACCGTCCCCAGCGCGTCGAACCTTGCCGCGTAACTCCAGTTCAAGCAACCGAGACAGGAGCCGTACTCCGTTGACGCCCGTGGCGAGTGCCAGGGCATCGAGATCGTATGTGTGGCCAACATGCATGCTCGACAACAACGAATCGCTCGAAGTGGTTGACCGACGGTGGTGTGTCTCATCGGAGTCGGTCGTCATCACAGCCCCGGCGAACCCGAGTTCGTCCACGATATCGCCGGTGCACTCGACAATCTTCGCTCCGTCTCGAATCAAGGCGTGCGCGCCGCGATTGCGCCCACCCACAACGCTGCCGGGCACCGCCATGACGTCGCGACCTTGCTCAAGAGCACAGGCGGCCGTGATCAGTGAACCCGACTTCTCGTTGGCCTCGACCACCACAACGGCACTCGACAGGCCGCTGATGAGGCGGTTTCGCATCGGAAAATGGAACCCGAGCGGCGCCGTTCCAAGTGGATATTCGCTGACAAGCAGTCCGCTCCTGGCGATGCCCTTGGACAACTCGACGTGCTCGCGCGGGTACACGCGATCGAGGCCCGAGCCCAAGACTGCGATGGTCCGACCCGACTGAAGCGCCCCGCGATGCGCGGCAGAATCGACGCCGCGGGCCAGTCCGCTCACGACCGTAATCCCTCTCGCCGCCAGTTCGGAACCCAGTCTGGCCGCCGTCTCCAGCGCCGCAGGCGAGGCCGCCCTCGAACCAACGATGGCCACCGCTGGCGCGTCGAGCGCCGCGAGGTCGCCTTGATACCAGAGAGCCGGAGGTGTGTCGGACAGCGTCAAGAGCGGCGCGGGGAACCTCGGGTCGTTCCAGGCGACGACCCGATACCCGGAAGCCTCGGCGCGCACCCGTGCAGCGCGCGCGTCAGCAAGCAGCCGCCTCGCCTCCACGAGGAGGTGCGGATCGTCGGCTTGGAGGCGCTCGGTCAAGCCTACACGCGACAAGCCCGCCACCAGTGATAGCGCCACCGCTTCATCACCAGTCATCAGGGCTCTCCCGCCGGACGGCAGGCCCGGCTGCGCCGCGCGCGGATCGAGCACCCAAACGACACGAGGTCGGAGCCCCTCTGCGACTGGCGCAATAGTGGCACCCGACCTCGTTGTCCTGATTATAGGTGGCCGCGTGTCCCCCTTACAACGGATTCAGTCACGAATCGCGAGGGCGGGCCTGGCGAATGTGTCGCCGGGGCTCGATTCTCACCTGGATCCAGACTTCCTCGCCCTGGTACACGGCTTGCTGGCTAAATGGATGCTTTGTCGCTATTCTAAGCACTTGCGCCCCGCGTGAACCCGTGACTATATTTGCATTTGCGCCTTCGATGCGTCACTTGTACGCGCTAGTCGTGCTTCTCTCGATCGTGACCGTGGTGCCGGCCGGTGCGGACGCACGCGACGACGCAAAGAAGCAGGTTGAGTTTGGCATCTCTGTAGCGCAACGTGGACTGTGGCGAGAGGCGATCTACCGTTGGGAGCGCGCCGCCGCGATCGACCCCACCTACGCAGCAGCCCAAAACAACCTGGGCATTGCGTACGAACACGAGGGAGAAATGGAGAAAGCTCGCGCCGCCTACGAACGGGCGCTCGAACTGGAGCCGAGCAATGAGTTCATCCGACAGAACTACGAGCTGTTCAAGGAAATCAATGATCGCACGAACCTCCAAGACCCTGTGTAGCCTCGCGGTCGCGATGGTGACTGTCTCGTGCGCGGGCTACTACGAGATCCCTATCGAGACGCCGATACGCCCCAAGCTCGACGTGTCGGCATTCCAACGAGTCCTCGTCGCAGGCTTCATCGCGGGCGGGACCGAGGACGTTGACGGAAATCTGGAGACGACCAGACTGTTGCGCAGTCAGCTCCGGACAAGGACGGAGATGCGGGTCATCGACAGCGACGTCCTTCCCCTCATGGATGCGGCGACCGATGGCCGGCCGGCCAGTGGCGATCCTGCCGAGCGTGACAGCATTCCTGCGGTGATTCGGGAGGACGAGGACCTCGAGCCGTACGAGCACCTGTTTGCTGACGTCGAGTACTGGAAGCGCATCGGCGAGGAGTACCAGCAGCCGCTCATCGTGACTGGTACAGTGATGTTCGCGCCGCAGGCCAGATCGGGCATCGTCCAGCGCGATCAGGAGGTCTACGACTCGTTCGGAAGACGGCGCGTCGTCCCTGTGCGTACGTATCTGGAGCGAAAGGGCTTCGTGCTCAAACCGCGGTTCGTGTTTATCGACGGGCGGACCGGCACGGTCCTGCACTCCGAGAATTTCAGGGAGGAAGTGCTGTACAACGCCGACCAGACCTCGCCAGCGCTGTCGTCGTATTTCGAGTTGATGGATCGCCTCCTCCCGAGCTTTCTCAGCACGCTCAGCAGCCAGTCAATCAAGGGTTCGCGGGTTCTACTGCAGTAGGCGGCTCCAGGCACCGACGATACGCCCCTATCGCCCTCCCGCTTCGGGAGCCCTCCTGGTAGGGCTTCCATCCGCAACGGAGACGGGTTAAGCTAGATACTTTGCGTCGGCTGCATTCCAGCCGACCTTGCCGCATCAAACGAGGAACTGCCGTGTACGCCATCATTCAGGCTCGTGGCCGCCAGATCAAGGTGACCCCAGGTGCCGTTGTCGAAATTGACGGAACGCCGGGCGAGCCGGGCTCGCCGTTCTCGTTCGATCGGGTACTGCTCGTTGAGAAAGACGCTGGAGACATCGTCGCCGGTGCGCCCTACGTCGCCAACGCGCAGGTGATCGGCGTCGTGGACGGCGAGGCGCGTGGACCGAAGATTCGCGTCTTTAAGAAGAAGCGACGGAAGGGCTTTCGAAAGACTCGCGGTCATCGAAGTATCTTTACGCGAGTCCGCATCACCGATATTCAGGCGTAGTTGAGGCATACCCTATGGCGACAAAAAAAGGGCAAGGTAGTTCACGCAACGGCCGGGATAGCAACTCGCAGCGCCTGGGTATCAAGCGCCACGACGGAAACGTCGTCACGGGGGGCTCGATTCTCGTCCGCCAGAAGGGCCGTCGGTTCGAGCCCGGCCTCAATGTCGGACTCGGCAAGGATCACACGCTCTACGCCAAGCTCGACGGCAAGGTCAGATTCGAGGACCACGGCCAGCACGGTCGCCGGATCTCGGTCATTCCTGTCGCTGGTTAGGCTCGTGCCTGAGAGCCGCACAAGGCTCGCCCGCAGGGGCCCGCAAGTCGCAGACCTCCTATACTGAGCTGGATGTTCGTCGATGAGGTGGACATCCACGTGACCGCTGGCAACGGCGGGCGCGGGTGTCTCAGTTTCCGCCGCGAAAAATTCATCCCGCGCGGCGGCCCAGACGGCGGCAACGGCGGCCTTGGTGGCTCTGTGTACGTGGTCGCCTCTCCCGGCAAGAACACGCTCGTCGACTTTCGCTATCATCCTGAGTTCAAGGCCCGTAGCGGGCAGGGCGGTCAAGGGGGCAACCGGACCGGCGCAAGCGCAGCCGATCTCGAGATCTTCGTGCCCATTGGCACGCTGGTGTTCGAAAAGACATCCGAGCCCGGGCTTGACGGCGGCGTCGAACACAGTCTTCGTTTGCTCGCAGATCTGACAGAGGAGGGCCAACGAACCCTCGTGGCGAAGGGCGGTCTCGGTGGGCGCGGGAATGCGTGCTTCGTCTCATCGACCAACCGCGCGCCCAGGCGCACCGAACCAGGACAGCCAGGGGAAGAGCGCCACCTCAGGCTCCAACTCAAGCTATTGGCCGACATAGGCCTGGTCGGTTTTCCCAACGCCGGCAAATCGACGCTCATCGCCAGAGTGTCCGCGGCCCGCCCGAAGATCGCCAACTACCCCTTCACCACCCTGACACCGCACCTCGGCGTCGTGAGGTTGAGCGGTGACCGCAGTTGCGTCGTGGCGGACGTCCCGGGTCTCATCGCCGGAGCACACTCGGGGCACGGTCTCGGCGTCCGCTTTCTGCGCCATGTCGAACGCACGAAGGTCATCATCCACCTCGTAGACGTCTCCGGTGCCTCCGGACGCGACCCTGTTGAAGACTTCGAGACAATTCTCGAGGAGATTCGACTCTTCGATCCGCTGGTCGCCGCCAAGCCGCAGATCGTGGTTGCCAACAAGATTGACGCGCTCGACGACCCGACGCGGCTGAAACGGCTAGCGACCCATGTCAAGAAGCGAAGACTGCCGTTCCACCGGATCTCTGCGGCGACCGGAGAAGGCGTCAACGAGCTCCTCGAGGCCGCGTGGGCCCAGGTGTCCTCCGTGCGAGCCACGGCCACGGCGCCTCGGGAATCAGACACCGAATGACCCGGCGGCTCGGCGTATTCGGCGGCACGTTCGATCCCGTGCACCACGGTCACTTGGATGCCGCACGAGCGGTGCGCTCCGCGCTCGACATCGGAGAGATTCTGTTCGTGCCGTCCAAGGACCCTCCTCACCGGTCTGTTGTCCCTCATGCGAGTGCGTTCCATCGCTTTGCCCTGGTCGGGCTCGCCATCAGCGGTCTCGACGGTTATCGAGTGTCAGATGCGGAACTCCTGCGAGGCGGTCGCTCTTACACGATCGACACGCTCGGGCAACTCCACGCGGCTGGCTGGGCGCCATCGCAGCTTTTCTTCATTCTTGGGACCGATGCGTTCGCAGAAATTGCCACCTGGCGCCAGTTTCCGGGCGTGCTCGACGCGGCACACTTCACAGTGATCGCACGTCCGGGTTCGACCGTCGAGACCGCGCTGGCAACAACACCTGAGCTGCGCGGTCGGGTTCGAACCGCCACCGAGCCTGCGGGACCTGATGCGACCGGCATTTTCGTCGTTCGCGCGACAACCAGGGACGTCTCCTCGACCATGATCCGCGAGCGGATCGCTGGCGGACGTCCGATACGCGATCTCGTGCCTGCCGCAGTCGCGCAGCACATCGCCGCGCACCATCTCTACGAAACGGAAGACGACTTGCATGTCCAAGACCAAGACACTCAGCGCCAGAACGTCCGGGAAGACCGCTGACGCGCGCAAGCGCGGAAGCGGCGTTGCGCGCAAGCCGGCCGCCATCGCGAGCGCAGCCAAGGCGAAGACGCCCAAGCTGCCAAAGGCGGTGGCAAGCGCCGTGCGCGCCGCCCGTGGTCGTAAGGCCGTAGATATCGTCGTGTTGGACCTTCGGAAGACTGGAGGTTTCACTGACTACTTCGTGATTTGCTCGGGCACGAACTCGAGACAGATTAGTGCGATCGCGGATGCGGTGAACGAGACACTTCGCACCGAACTTGGGGAGCGACCCGTACTGGCGGAAGGCCTTGATCGATCAGAATGGATCCTGCTCGACTATTTCGATTTTGTGGTGCACGTCTTCAGCACAGAATGCAGGGCGTTCTACGATCTGGAGCGGCTCTGGGGAAATGCCGAGCGCTACGAGATAGCCGACGAGCCCTAGAGGCCGTCCTCGCCGTGACACTGGCGCCCCGGTGCGCGGTATGCCAGCGGGTCCTCGAGGCACCGCTGGCTGGCCCTGTGTGTCGCCCCTGCTGGGGCCAGGTCAGGCCGCTCGTCGAGCCCGTCTGCCGCGCGTGCGGAGACCCTCTACCGTCGTGGCGGGTGATCAGCGCGGCTTTGGAGCGATGCCCCCGCTGCCGCCGAATGACCAGCTCACTTGACGGAGCGCGCGCCGCCGGCCACTACGATGGGGCGCTGCGCTCGATCCTCCACGCATTCAAGTACGAGGGACGGCGTCAGCTGGCGCCGCCACTGGCCGCCATGATGCTCGAGTCTGGCGCTCAGCTACTGAAGAGTGCCGATTGCGTAGTCCCAGTGCCGCTGCATCCATGGCGCCGGGCACAACGGGGCTTCAACCAAGCCGAAGATCTCGCGCGACACCTGGGAATGCCGATGCGTCGTGCCCTCTGGCGGGTGCGAGCAACCGCACCCCAGTCGTCACTGGACGCCAGGGCCAGACACCACAACTTGCGAGATGCGTTCAGGTGTTCTCCGTTGCTGACATCCCGAGATTTCAGGCGGTGGCTGCACGGCCGTCGCGTCGTCCTCATCGACGACGTGCGGACCACTGGTGCCACACTCGAGGCATGCGCCTCGATACTCAAGTCGGCAGGGGTACGCGAAGCACGAGCGCTGACGGTTGCCAGAGCCGAACTTCGTCGGGTCGGTCGCCGAGCGACGACGGCGTAGCCCTTGCCTCGACGTGAAGACCTTGCGGGCGACGCTTCGTGAACCCGACCGCGCGAATCTCCGCTGGGCCCGCGAGACAACCGCTTCGCGACAGCAAGCGGGCGCACGGTCCGAGGCGGCCTGACAAGGCTGCTCGTGGGTCACCCTCTCAGTCGCGCACTGACCGCCGACCAGACATCCTCGCTTACCGCCGCTCGATCGCGATCAGCGTCGATCCGCACCCACCCCTGGGCAGCTTGTCGCAAATAGCTTTCACGGACTCGGCCCAACAGAGCCAGGTCCGCCTCGTAGCGATCCCGGTCGGTCTGCTTCCGGCGCGCCGAGGCCTCTGGCGGAATATCCAGCAGAATCGTGACATCGGGCTGCGGCAGGTGCTGCTGCATGGACACGAGCCATGCCGGATCGAGGCCTTGCGCCTCGCCGTACGCGACGCTCGACGCCAGATAGCGGTCACAGACCACGACCGCGCCCTGCGCAGTGGAGGTGACGATCTCCTGCTTCCACTCGTAGCGATTGGCTACGTACAGCAACTGCATCACATCCGGCCCGTAGCAGCATTCGCCACGCAGGGCGCGACCAATCTCACTGCCGATGACGGTGTCATAGTCGGGAAACGACAGGGGTCTGACCACTCGCCCCGCCGTGACCAGCCGCTCGCCAAGCCGCTCGGCCTGGGTCTGTTTGCCACTCTGGTCGAGGCCCTCGAAGGCAATCAACACCCCGCGCACGGGCTCCGCCGGGTGTTCGCGATTGGTGCCCGCGGTCCGATAGGCGTTCACGATTCCAAGGCCAGCACGTCCTCCATCGTCTGCCGCCGGCGGACAATCTTCCATTGCCCGCCGTCGACAAGAACCTCTGGAGGAAGCAGGTGTCGGTTGTAATTCGACGCCATGACCGAACCGTACGCGCCGGCATCGAGAATGGCGACCAGATCCTGCACCTCGAGGGGTGGCAGCTGGCGCTCCCGGGCAAACACGTCACTGCTTTCGCAAATCGGACCGACGATGTCGCACGGTGACTCCGGGCCCGGCCGCACCCGCACCGGCATGATGCGGTGATAGGAACCATAGAGGGCGGGCCGGAGCAGTTCTCCCATTCCGGCGTCGAGCACAGCGAACGTCCGCCGCTCGTCGACACGTTTGATATCGACCACGCGTGCGACCAGTGCCCCCGCCTGGCCGACAATCGCTCGCCCAGGTTCGAGGATCACCGGAACCCCGCAGCGCTGAAGCTCTGGAATGACCACCCCCGCGTAATCGACCGGACCGATACCCGGTTGATCGCCATAGTCGATGCCCAATCCTCCGCCGATATCCACATGTTCGAGTCTGAACCCATCGTCTCGGAGCTCCAGGGCAAGCGTCGAGAGTGTTTGCGCCGCCCGGCGGAGCGGTTGTGTGACCGTGATCTGCGAGCCGATATGGACGTGAACTCCCACGAACCTCAATCCGGCGATCGCCCGACGATCGCGGTAGATGGCGCGTGCCTCATGCACAGGCACACCGAACTTGTTGATCCGCAGACCAGTCGAGATCTTGGGATGGCTTCCCGCGTCGATGTCAGGATTGACGCGAAGCGCTACGCGGGCCTCACGTCCCAGGGCGTGCGCAATCGTCGCGATGCGATCGAGCTCACCGGCAGACTCAGCGTTGATCGTCCCGATGCCAGCCGCAACAGCCGACTCGAGTTCCTCACGGGTCTTCCCGACCCCGGTAAGGACAATGTCGCGTGGGTTGTACCCTGCGCGTGTCGCGACCTCAATTTCACCACCGGAGTTGGCGTCGACCTTGCTCCCAAGTGATCGCAGCAGTCGAACAATCGCCAGCGTCGAGTTGGCTTTGAGTGCGTAGTGAATCGTGTGTGGATACGCAGAGAAGGCACTATCGATTGCCGCGTACGACTGGCGTATCGCGCGGGCACTATAGATGTAGGCGGGGGTGCCAACGTGTTCAACGATCGCTTCCACGCTGACATCATCGCAGGCGAGACCGCCCGATATGGGCCTGAACGATTGGTACACGAGCACACGCATGTTATCATGCGCGAATCGTCAGCTTGTCTCGCACATGGGCTCGCTTCCTCGACAAACCTACCCATGCGCGCCTACTCATACGCCGACCTCGGCGTTCGACGAATCCAGTCGATACGACGTCTCAGCCGCTGATGAGATCGGTGGATAAGTCCGAACGCCTGGTTGGGCTGCCGCTCCAGGCCGGAGTGCCAGGATGAATGTCACCACTGACCATACGCAAGGGGTTTCGGTCGTGCGGGTGCGTGAAGCGCGGCTGATGTACCCCCTGCTTTCGGAGTTCACCGCGGCGATCACCTCGCTGATCGGATCCGGAGAACGGCGAGTGCTGCTGGACCTCTCCACGGTGACCTCCGTAGACAGCGCGACGATTGGATGCCTGATGGAATTGTGTCGCCAAGCCACCGCCGCAGGTGGCGTACTCAAGGTGGCCGGTGTACAGAAGCGGGTCGAATCCATGCTCACGATGACTGGCGCGCAGGACGTGCTCGACATCCACCCAGACGAAACGTCGGCCATCAGGAGCTTCGGTGCGTCGGCAGCATGACGATCGAAACGAGCATGTGAGCCGGGTGTCGGCCGTAACGCAGCCACTTGCGACAAGGGCCGCGGAATCCCGCGGCCCTGCAAGGCGTATTCTGAAAGCCCTTGGCTGCTCGTGCGCTAGCCGACCGCTCGTGCTGAGGCGGTGACCGGAACGGTCCTGGTCGAAACCGACACTCCTGGCGCCTCAACCAACGTCCAACTGTCCTGGTCGCCAAGCACCTGCGCGGCAAACTGCGTATGCAACGCGTGACCTCCCCGGTGTGCGACGAGATGGCCGATGATTGGGTGTCCTACGAGAGCCATATCCCCAACGACGTCCAGAATCTTGTGCCGCACGAACTCGTCGTCGAAGCGCAGCGCATTGTTGAGAATGCCTGTGTCACCGATCACAATCGCGTTCTCGAGCGAACCGCCGAGAGCCAGCCCCTGCTGCCTCATCATCTCGACCTCCTCGAGGAAGCCGAAGGTCCGTGCCGGAGCGATCTCCTCGGCAAAGGACTCTTCTGTCAGACGGATCGTGCGCGACTGATGGCGAAGCATCGGATGATCGAATGCGATGCTGTAGGTCACCTTGAAGTGCTCCGACGGATAGAGCGCGATGCGTTTGTCGCCCCGAGCGAGTGCCATCGGCCGAAGCACCTTCAGATACCGCCGGACCGCCGACAGCGGTTTGATGCCAGCTTCCTGGATCAGGTAGATGAATGGCGCGGCGCTCCCATCCATAATCGGGACTTCTGAAGAACTCAGCTCGACAACGGCGTTGTCCACACCAAGACTGACGAACGCGGCGAGCAGATGTTCAACGGTATCCACCCTCACGGTGTCGCGCATCAGGCCCGTGGCGTGATTGATGCCACCGACATGATTCACCGTGGCCGGCACCTCCTGGCCCCCAAGATCGGAGCGCCGAAACCGGATACCCGAATCCGCAGGCGCGGGCTTGAGCGAAACCGTCACCTTCTTGCCTGAATGAAGCCCGATACCCGCGCAGGCAATGGATCGGCGAAGTGTCCGTTGTTGGTGCATCAGTAGTTTCTGTCTATGGCTGAGTAGCGTTCATCAAGCAATTACTGCGCCGACTCGAACGCATCTCATCTTAACGAGATAAGTGATTGAAAACATTAGCAATAAATCCTTGTGATCGACATATCTTCGCCAGCGAACCTTCTGCCTGTGGCCGAGCGGCCACACACATACGCTCGGCAATCGTGTCACATTTACCACATCAGAGCCCATGTGTCGTATCGGCCGATGGTAGTTGCAAGCGCGCCAACAGCCGGAGTCCGCTACGATGCGGGCCTGCTCCGCAGCAAAGGCTGAAGACACGCGCCGGTCGCCGATTCTGGGTTGCGCGCCACTTCCTCTGGTGTGCCATTCGCCACCACCCGACCACCCCGCGCGCCGCCTTCGGGTCCCAGGTCGATGAGATGGTCCGCCGATCTGATGACATCGAGGTTGTGCTCGATGACGACTACTGTGTTGCCCTGTTCCACAAGCGCGTTCAACACGTCGAGTAGCTTTCGTGTGTCTTCGAAGTGCAGGCCGGTGGTCGGCTCATCCAGGATGTACATCGTACGCCCGGTACTTCGACGTGAGAGTTCACGGGACAACTTGACCCGCTGGGCCTCGCCGCCACTGAGCGTGGTCGCCGACTGCCCGAGCTTGATGTAGCCGAGTCCCACCTCTTGCAGCGTGCGAAGTTTGGTGGCGATGGGCGGAATGCTCTCGAGCAGGGGCAACGCCTGATCCACGGTCAGATCGAGCACCTCGGCGATCGACTTACCCCGGTAGTGGACCTCCAGTGTCTCGCGGTTGTATCGACGACCCTTGCACTGCTCACAGGTCACGTAGACGTTGGGCAAGAAATGCATTTCAATGGCGATCACCCCGTCGCCCTGGCACGACTCGCAACGCCCCCCCTTCACGTTGAAGGAAAAGCGCCCGGGTTTGAAGCCACGCGTCTTCGCCTCTGGCATCATGGCGAACAGCTCACGAATGAAGGTGAACATTCCCGTGTAGGTCGCAGGGTTCGAACGCGGCGTGCGACCGATGGGAGACTGATCGATCTCAATCACCTTGTCGATGAGCTGAATACCCTCGATCCGATCATGTAGGCCGGCATCCGCGGCCGCACGATAAATCACCTGCGCAAGTGACCGATAGAGGATGTCGTTGACCAACGTGGACTTGCCAGATCCGCTGACCCCGGTCACCGCGGTCAAGGTCCCGAGTGGTATCGCGACATCGATGTTCTGCAGATTGTTGGCACGGGCGCCTCGGATGACCACCTCCCCTTTCGACGGCCGGCGGCGCACCAAGGGAGTGGCGATCGAGCGTTCACCGCGAAGATAGGCACCGGTCAGCGATCCGTTCCGGTGGCTCAGCAACTCGTCGGGTGGTCCCTGAAACATGACCTCGCCGCCGTGCTCGCCCGCGCCTGGCCCGAGATCAACGACGTAGTCAGCGGCGCGAATCGTCTCTTCGTCGTGCTCAACCACGACAACGGTGTTCCCCAGGTCGCGGAGACGTGAAAGCGTCGCCAGCAGTTTGCGGTTGTCTCGTTGGTGGAGCCCGATGGAAGGCTCGTCAAGCACATACAGCACGCCAGACAGACTCGCCCCGATCTGAGTGGCCAGGCGGATCCGCTGCCCCTCGCCACCCGACAAGGTAACGGCGCTTCGGTTGAGCGTCAGGTAGCCAACACCAACCTCGTGGAGAAATCTCAGCCGCTCCTGAATCTCACGCAGCACCCGCGAACCGATGAGAGCCTCGCGCTCGGTGAGGTCGAATTGTTCGAACAGATCGAGCGCCTCGCTGATCGGGAGGCTCACGTACTCGGCCAGGCTCCGCCCTTTCACGTGCACCGCGAGACTCTGCCGTCTCAACCGAAAGCCGCCACAGGTCGCACACTCGCGGAGCGTCCGGTACGGTTCCAGGTCCCCCTGCACAACCCATGAGCCGTCCTCATAGCGTCGTTGAAGGTTGGGAATCACGCCCTCGAAGTCGTCGCCGAATGGCGCGCTGCCGTCTCGCCCTCCGCCGCGTGCACGACGGCCAGACCGACCGCCACGCCCGTCGTTCACGGGAAGTCCGAGATCGTCGGCGGCCTCTGATTCGACCCGCTCCGCGAGCGCGACCACTTTCGAAGCCTTCGTCGTCGAAGCCGCTCCCCACAGCACGAGATCACGGTGCTTCCTCGGCAACTTGGAGAAGGGCGTCTCCGGATCGATCGCGAACGTCTTCGCCAACGCCAGGACGGCGTCGCGCATGAACCGTCGATCGCCGCGAAGCCATGGCGCGATCGCGCCTTCGAGCAGAGACTTGGACTCATCCGGCACGATCGCCCGGGGATCGAAGTCATAGGTCGCCCCGAGCCCCTGACAATCGGGGCACGCCCCGTGGGGGGAGTTGAAGGAAAAGGCGCGCGGAGTCATCTCGGGCATCGAGATGCCGCAGCTCACACACGCGAGCCGTCGAGAGAAGAGCTGATCACCGCCCTCGTACGTGTTGATGACCACGACCTCATCGGCCAGGTTCAACGCCACCTCGAGCGACTCGGACAAACGACGCTCTATGCCCGACTTCACGATGAGACGATCGACGACGACGTCAATCGCGTGATTCCGCCGCCGGTCAAGCTTGATGTCGTCGTCGAGTGCCCGAAACTGACCGTCGATGCGCGCCTTCGTGAAACCCCGCTGCCGCAGCGCCTGCAGTTCTCTCTTGAACTCCCCTTTGCGGCCGCGGACGACCGGCGCGAGGATGTTGATGCGTGCATCCTGGGGATGCAGCATCACGAGATCGAGGATTCTCTCGAGCGTCTGTGAGGTGATCTCTTGCCCGCAGTTGTAGCAGTGGGGCACTCCGATGTTGGCGAACAACAATCGCAGGTAGTCGTAGATCTCGGTCACCGTGCCAACGGTCGAACGCGGATTGGAGCCAGTCGTCTTCTGCTCGATGGAAATCGCCGGCGAGAGCCCTTCGATGAGATCGACGTCGGGCTTCTCCATCTGCTCGAGAAACTGCCGCGCGTACGCAGAAAGCGACTCGACGTACCGACGTTGTCCTTCCGCGTAGATCGTGTCGAAGGCGAGCGACGACTTGCCCGAGCCCGACAGACCGGTGATGACCACCAACTGGTCGCGGGGCAGATCGACGTCGATGTTCTTGAGGTTGTGTACGCGGGCGCCACGCACCGCGATCCGATCGTGCGCCATACGTTACGGCCAAGACTTTCGCGAGCAGCTCAATCCCTTATTCTACCTGACGCGCAGGCGACTGTGACGGTATCCGTACGCCGCGTACACCGCAGCGCCAAGCAGCAGCCACACCCCGAACCGCTCCCACGCCTGACGCGGCAGGCCGACCATCACGAAAAGACAGGCGGCCACCCCGAGTGGCGCGATGGCCCAGACACACGGCACCTTGAACGGCCTGTGCCGATCCGGCTCCATGATGCGAAGCACGAGCACACCCGCACACACGAGGACGAACGCGAACAGCGTCCCGATGTTCGTCAAGTCATAGGTCTCGGCGGCGTCACCGACCAGCGCAGCCATTGCGACGAGGACCCCAGTGGTCAGTGTCGCCGTCCGCGGAACTCTGGCTCTCGCGTCGACGCGTGCGGCCCACGCTGGCAACAATCCGTCCCGCGCCATCGAAAAGAAGATTCGGGGCTGGCCATATTGAAACACCAGCAACACGGCCGTCATCGACACGACCGCTCCGAGCGCCACGATCGACCCGACACCTGAATACCCGGCCAGCTCGAGCGCCCTCGACAGCGGGTCGGCAACGCCCAGTTGCTCGTACGGCACCATGCCCGTCAGGACCGCGCCAACAACTACGTAGATGGCTGTGCAGACGGCGAGGCCACCAAGAATCCCGATCGGCAGGTTTCGCTGCGGGTTCTTTGTCTCCTCGGCCGCCGTGGAAACTGCGTCGAAGCCGATGTAGGCGAAGAACACGATCGCCGCACCTTGGTGGATGCCGACGAAGCCGTTCGGCGCAAACGGCACATAGTGGGATGGCTCGATGGCCATCAGCCCAACGGCGACAAAGATACCCAGCGCCAGCAACTTGACAACCACCATGGCTGTGTTGGCGGTGGCACTCTCTCGTGCACCTCTCAGCAAGAGCCACGTGACGAACATGACGATGCCGAACGCCGGCACATTGACAAGGAGCGGCAGGCCGGCGACCTGGGGCGCCGCGTCCACCAGCGCGCGCACGTCTGGATTGGCGCTGAGCACCACCGTCCGATACCCCGTGGTCAACCAGGACGGCAGATCGAGGCCAAGCCCGCGCAGCAGCGTCGTGAAGTAGTCGCCCCACGAGATCGCCACTGCCACGTTGCCGATCGCGTACTCCAGTACGAGATCCCATCCGATGATCCAGGCCACCAGTTCGCCCATCGTCGCGTAGGTATAGGCATACGCGCTGCCGGCCTGCGGGATCATCGCGGCGAGCTCCGCATAGCACAAGGCCGCCAATGCACAGGCGCCGCCGAGCAGGATGAATGAGAAGACCAGCGCCGGGCCCGCGCCGTAACGAATGACCTCGCCCCCCGGTCCAATCTGCCCAGCAGCAGCGGTGCCAATCGCACCGAAGATACCGGCTCCGATCACTGCCCCGATGGCCAGCATCACGAGATCACCAGCACCGAACACCCGCTGGAGCGACACCTCGTCGCCCCCGGATAGATGCAGGTCCTTGATCGGCTTTCTCGTGAACAGTTGAGACATCCGAGACACTACTCGAACCGGTACGCCGTATCGCCAGAGGCCACGACCATTTCGCCACCTGGACCGAACGCCAGCCCGACTAGCGCCGCTCCCGACAAGAGCAGTTCGGGCTCGGCATCCAGATGCGCAAAGCGGTACACGCCGCTCGCACCCGCAAGAGCTTCTACGACATGGAGGACACCTTCCGGTGAAAACGCCAGTCCTTGAGGACGCCCAAACGGCGCCGCCATGGCGCGAACCTGACCCTGCCGGTCGATTCGATAGATGTGGTCGTACGAATCCAAGGTCGGCGCGGTCACGAACAATTCCTGCTCGGGGTTCATGGCCAGGTGAAAGGCGGCGACGCTCGGAGGAAGGGTCGCGAACACGGCTGCGCGACCGCGATGCACACGGAAGATCGTGCCAGATCGATCACCGACGTACATCGCTCCATCCTCATCGAACGCGAGCCCGCAGGACACACCCAGGTCCGACGCGACCTGCTCGTGTGCGCCTGATTCGCTCAACCGGTACACCACGCCTTCAAACCGGCTCGACACGTACAAATGGCCATCAGGGCCCAGGGCCATCGACGTGGCGTTGACAATGCCGGACCCGAACGGTTCGCGGGTACCGCTTCGTGTCACTCGGAACACAGAGACGGGGGCTTCCTGGCCGCGTGCGCCGCTGTAGGTGACAAACAGATCGCCTTTCGCGTCGAATACGGGGTTGTCCACCTGATGAAGACCGGTGGCCCACCTCATCCCAATCGACACATAGGGCGTCTCGCCCGGCGCGGCCAGGACCTTGATTGCCGCCCGGCCACCTTCGTGTTCTGCAGGCACCACCACAACGATGCGAGTGCGCGAGGCAAAGACAACCCGCGCGGGTACCTCGTCGATCGAGACGCCAAGAGGACGGTCCAGGCGGAATCCGTCTCCTCGAATGGTGATCCTGCCGCCTTCGACCGCCAAGAGTGGTTGTACGGAGGTCAACGTCGTGGAAGACATCGTGGTAGCGAGGTCACTGGGCATTGGTAGATCCTACTGTCCACACCGCGCGAGCGCGGTGCTGTGAGTACGACCCCCGTTCAAACCGTGCATGCGGATTTCCCGCACACGGCTTACC
>Ga0326597_10004372_pt1 | contig 19917 bp, 15 predicted proteins | sample RVTome_12_FD_203789 | JGI IMG/M metagenome (GOLD analysis project Ga0326597, IMG submission 203789) | Soil microbial communities from uranium-contaminated site in the Upper Colorado River Basin, Wyoming, United States - RVT100D185 | ecosystem: Environmental > Terrestrial > Soil > Contaminated >...
AGGCCAACACGCCCGAGGTCATCAACAAGTTCGGGGATCCGGCCCCCGAGAGCGATCATTGAGCCGACCGGTGCACTGATCCATTTGGTCGTCACCGGCGCCGCGAGCATGGAAGCGGGCGCACCAGTCATCGGCTGGTGTGCCCGCTTCACTTTTTGTCGCGCGACGAGCAGTTTGGTTCTGCGGCCGACCGGCTGGTCATGCGCGCCAGGGCGTGATTGGCGATGCTTCCGAGCACCCCGAGGACGACGATCATGACCGCCAGTCCCCCCAGCGCCACCGCCAGACCCGGCCCTTCCCTCACAAACTCCTGAATGTCGCGAGCGCCGGTGCGCTCCGCTTCGGACGCCGCCCACACGACGATGGCGGTTCGCGGCGCCATGCCCATGAGAGTCCCCAGCGTGTAGGGGAGCACGCGAACTCCGATGCTGGCCATCGCGAGGTTCGTCAACGCGAAAGGCGAATTCGGCGGAACGCGAATGAGAGACACAATACCGAGAGTCTGCCAGAATCCGCGTCCCACCAGCGCCTCCCGCACGGTTCTTGACTTCGGGTTGGACTTCACGAGCCGCTCGATTCGATCTCGCGACACCGTCCGTGCAATGACGTATCCGATGATCGACGCCGTGGTGAACGCGAACATCGCGGCCGACCAGCCAGTCCAGAAACCAAAGACCCAGCCGCCGAGTATCGACTGGGCATAGGTGGGAAGCAGCCCCAATCCTGCGGAGATGGCGAAGAGGGCCACATACGCGGCCAGTCCGAACTCCGAGTGCATCAGAAGCCAGCCTGAGAGCGTTCCGAGAAACGCCAGGAGCGTGATGCCGCAGATCGCCGGCGCCGTCGCCCAGAGGATGCCCAGCCAGCGGGCCGGCCCGAGGCGGCTCCAGACCCCGCCGATCGTTACGGGCGATTGAGCGCCGTGCGAAGCGTCATCGATTGAGGGCGCTGACCCTGTGGACGACTCATCGGTCTGGCGCGGCGCGTGGGAGTCCATGCTCAGACCGGCTTCCCCGCGAGCAGAGTGGCTCGCCTCGGTGCGGCGACGCTCAGGAGGGGCGTTGGTGGAGTTCAGCGCCATCGGGTGTCACCACGTCCCAAGCCAGGCCCACGAGCGCCATGAGGCGAATCGTGAGGTAGGTGATGTCAAACTCCCACCAGCGCATGCCGTGCGCCGCGGAGCGCTGGAGCGCGTGGTGGTTGTTGTGCCAACCCTCGCCGAAGCCGAGGATCGAGACCCACCAGGTGTTGCGGGAGTTGTCGGTGGTCGGGAAGTTGCGATAGCCCCAGGTGTGGCTGGCGGAGTTGACGAACCACGTGGAGTGGTAGACGAAGACGGTGCGGATGCACACGCCCCAGACGACCCACGCCAGGCCGTGCTGCCACGACCATTCGCCGCCCCAGTGCCAGGAGCCGGCCACGAAGAGCAGGCCGGTCAGGACGAACTGCGGGACAAAGTAGTAGCGGTCGATGAAGGCCATGACCCTGTCGCGCTGGAGGTCGCGGGCGGCCGCTCGGGCGTGATTGCCGTTGGGATCCTTGACCATGCACCAGAGGATGTGCGCCCAGGTGAAGCCGTGCCTGGGCGAGTGCGGATCTTCCTCTTCGTCCGAGTGGTGATGGTGGAGGCGGTGGATGCCGACCCAGTGAATCGGGCTTCCCTGCCAGTTGAGATTGCCCAGAATGGTGAGGAAGTACTTGATGGGCGCGAGGGTCTTGAAACTGCGATGCGTCAGGAGACGGTGATAGCAGAGGCAGACGCCCAGCCCGCCGCAGATCCACCACAAGACCACGGTCATCGCAAGAATGGTCCAGTCAAAGGGAAGGAGAAAGGCGGCGACGCAGCCGAGGTGAAGCGCCGAAATGGCGAGGAACACGGGCCAGTCGAGATGCCGCCACAAGAAGCGCCGCCCATCCACTACCAGGTCAGTCATGAAGAACTCCAGAGAGCGCTGCCGATGTTCAGCGCGGGGATTTCGGCGCCGGGGCGAGCAGTCAGGCTACGTCCCGACAGACCACGCGCCCACAATGATAGTCGGCCAGTTGGAAGACCGCCCGACAGCGACGACGCCAACCGGCTCTTGACGGCAACCATGCGGGAAGTCCGCGCCCGGCTCGGTCGGCGCCTCACGCAGATGGCATGAAATCTCGGATTTTTCTCTTGCATTCGGCCGCGCGATCGGGTATAAGGATGGTCTCGTGGCCCGTCCCAATCGTTGGGGCGGCGCGGAACAATCGTGGTGGTTTCGGCGGAGAGATCGCTCTCTTGCCGACTGTGTGCTCGTTCCGCCCGGTGCGGGGCGTCTCAACCCTCCCGGACCGACCCGCCCGCAGAGTCAAAGGAGGTATGAAGTCCATGAATCGGAGAATTGTGATATCGCTCGGAGCGTGCCTGCTTGCGGCGGGCCACGCCATGGCGGACCGGCTCGACACCGCCCCGCCCAACAACGGCCGTAGCGACGCCGGCGCGGGGGTTTTCGTCGATCTCACCGCCGACTCGGGGGCCGTCACCATTACCGAGATCGGTATGGTGTCGTCCACGGCCCAAGGAACCCCCGTGCGCCTGCGCGTCTGGCAGCGAACCGGATCCTACGTCGGCTTCGACGGCTCCGCGGATGGCTGGAGCGTGGTTGATCAGGTCGATGCGACATCGGTGGGCAACGCCACCCCAACGCCCTTTGTGCTCAACAACCCGATCACTCTCGATCAGGGGCAGGTGACGGGTTTCCTCTTCGAGGGCGAGATCGGGGGAGTGCGGTACACGGGCACAGGCGGGGGCGGGCACCAGACCACCTTCTCGGACTCGAACATCACTCTCTTCAGCGACGTGGCGCGCGGCGGACCGCCCTTCAGCGGCAGCCGCTTCTTCCCCCGCACCTTCAGCGGGTACATCGAGTACACGCCCGGCGGCGGCGGGTACCGCATCAGCCTCGCCGGCGACTGCCCCGGCGTCCTCACCATCAACTGGAGCAACGCCACTCCCAACCGGCAGCAGGGCGTCGTCTTCGCCTCGAGCCAGGGCAACTTCGTCATTCCCGGTGGAATCTGCCAGGGCACCCAACTCGGGCTGAGTTCGCAGAACCTCCGGCTTGTGAACACCATCGGCACCGGCAGCGAAGGCAGCGGCTCGGTCAACGGCCGGGCGGGCACTTCCGCCTGCGGCGGGTTCATCCAGTTCGTCGAAGCCCCGTCGTGCAACACGAGCAACGTCGTGCAGATTCCGTGAGTCCGGGGCATCGCTCTGCGGCAGGGCATGTCAACTCGCATCGTCTCTGAATCGCAGGGCCCGGGCAGATCGTGCCCCGGCCCTGTTTCTTTGCCGATTGAAGCATGGCGAAGGCCGCGGCGGTTGCTCTGTCGCACCCGGCCCAAGCGGCTACACTGTCGATCATGATCGAAATCCGAAGAATCGTGGAATGGGCCGGGGCGATCGGGTTGGCGGCGACGGCGCTTCTCGCCGGGTGCTCCGCGACCAGCCTCAATCCCGAGGCCGAATCAAATCGGAGTGGAGCGATGCAGGACGTCGATCGCATGCTGGCCGAGGTGTCGCCGCAGGCCGTAAAGGAAATCGTCGAAACGCTCGTGACCTTCGGCACGCGGCACACGCTCAGCGATACGGAATCTGACACGCGCGGCATCGGCGCCGCCCGCCGGTGGATTCACCGCGAGTTTGAGAAGATCGCGCTGCTCAGCGAGCGCACCGACGGCGAGGCGATGAAGGTGTATTTCGATTCGCACGCCTACGGCCCGGATCGCCGCCGCGTGCCCGTCGAGACGGAGATCGTCAACGTGGTGGCGGAGTTGCCCGGCTCGATGCTCTCGGCGCGGAGCCGCCGCTACTACGTCATCGGCCACTACGACTCGCGCGCCGGCGAAGCCCTGGACACGACGACCGATGCGCCCGGCGCCAACGACGACGCCTCGGGCGTCGCCGTGGTGATGGAACTGGCCCGCGTCATGTCCAAGCGCCGCTATGACGCCACGATTGTCTTCATGGCCACGGCCGGCGAGGAGCAGGGTCTCCTCGGTGCCCGGCTGCACGCGACGGTCGCACGCGAAAGGGGCGAAGACATCCGCGCCGTCCTGAGCAACGACATTGTCGGCGATCCGAAAAGCCCCTCGGGCCGCGTCTTCGACAAGCACATTCGCGTCTTCTCCGAAGCCTTGCCGCGCACGCTCGCGGCAGAAGACCTCGCCCGCATTCGATCGCTGGGAATGGAGAATGACTCGCCCTCGCGCCAGATTGCCCGGTACGTCGCCGAGACGGCGCGGAAGCACGGGCTGGCGGTGCAGCCGATGCTCATCAACCGCACCGACCGTTTTCTGCGCGGCGGCGATCACACCTCCTTCAACGAGGCGGGCTACCCGGCCGTGCGCTTCACCATCGTCGAAGAGAACTATGACCGGCAGCATCAGGACGTGCGACTCGTGGACGGTGTGCAGTTCGGCGACCTGCCTGAATACGTCGATGCTCAGTACCTGGCGGGCGTGACGCGCGTCAACGGCGCGGCGCTGGCGCACCTCGCCAACGCACCGTCAACGCCGGGCAACGCACGAATCGTCACGGCGGCGCTGGGCAACGACACGCTGCTGCGATGGAACGCCTCTCCAGAGGCGGACGTCGCGGGGTACGAAGTCGTCTGGCGGGCCACCATCGAGCATGAATGGACCGACGTCCACGACGCCGGACTGGAAACCGAGGTCACGTTGCCGTTCAGCAAAGACAACCACTTCTTCGGCGTGCGCGCCTATGACCGCGACGGCTACCGGAGCCCGGTGTCGTTCTGCGGCGCCGCCGGCCGCTGAGATTGATCTCCACGCACCGCACGCACGACACTGACGGAGAGACAAGGCAATGGCCAGACCGCTCGTTGGCGTCATCATCGGCAGCAAGTCGGACTGGGTGACGATGGAGCACTGCGCCCGGACGCTCGAGTCGCTCAACGTGCCCTTCGAGACGATCGTGATTTCGGCGCATCGCGCGCCGGACCGATTGTTTGAGTATGCCTCGTCGGCGCGTGATCGGGGGTTGGAGGTGATCATCGCCGCGGCAGGCGGTGCCGCCCACCTCCCGGGCGTGACGGCCGCAAAGACCTCGCTGCCGGTGCTGGGCGTACCCATGCCCTCGGAGGCGCTCAACGGCCTGGACTCGCTCCTTTCGATCGTTCAGATGCCCGCGGGCATTCCGGTGGGAACCTTGGCCATCGGCAAGGCGGGTGCGATCAACGCCGCCCTCCTGGCGACGGCGATCCTCGCCGCGGCGCACCCCGAGTTTCTGGAGGCGATTGAGACCTACCGGCGCGCCCAGACGGCCGCCGTGCTCGCGTCGCCCGACCCCCGCCCGGGCAAGTAGGTCATCGGGTTCGCACCCTGTTCGGACTCGTCGATTCGATCGACTTTTGCAATTAGGGCATTTTTCTCTTGACATTGGCTTCCGAATCCGTTCCAATATGGGAGGATGGGATTCGTTGGGGGTTTCGAGCGGGAGAAGTGCGCCCCGGGGCGCGCCTGCGGCAAGAGCCGATCCAGGCGGTTTCTCCGGGGCCAAAGCCATTCCAAACCCTGACGATGTCGCGGGCGGTTTTCCATGCGGGCCGCCCGACCGCACATGGTGTACGGCCGGGGGTCCGTTCACTAGCGATCGGCGCGCGGACTGAAGTCTCGCGCCGTCGCGTCAAAGGAGGTTTCGGAAATGTCTCGACGCATCACCATTCTTTTGGCGGCGTGCGCCGGCGGCGGGCTGGCGCTTTCAAGCGCGGCGCTGGGCCAGTACGACACCGGGTTCGAAGTGGCCGACGGGATCAACGCCTCGCCTAGCGGGACAATTCTCACCGGGCAGGACGGTTTCTACGTCCCGGCGGGGATCGACTACTGGGCCATGACCTATGCGGGCAACACGTTCGGCATCAGCCAGAACCCGCAGGGCGGCGCGCAATTTGCGGCCGGCCAGGGCCAAGGCAGCCCGGACTTCAGTCGCGGTCAGCGCGACATGACCTGGCCGGCTGGTTCGGCGGTCGTCACCTACGACGCGACCTGCGTGTATACGGGCGCGCCGCCGGCCAGCAACAACCTCGGCAGTTTCTCCCCACAGCCCTATCCCGGAGGCGCCACATACATCCACCTCTTCTCGTGGGTGGATGTGAACAACCCCGTAGCCTGGAAGGCCTTCTACCTCGCCTACGACGTCAACGGTCTCGCACACGCACAGCCCGGCATGAGCCCCGGCGCGGCCTGGGACAATCTCCCGCTGAACAACTGGTACGAGTTCACTACCCACATCGATTTCGTGGCCAATCGCATCACGCGGGTAACGATCAAGGATCTCACCACCAATCAGACATCTTCGTTTGACCCACCGGACTGGTATCTTGAGGGCGGGTCGGGGGGCGGCTTCCCGCATCCGACCGGGTTCCGCATGTTCTCCGGCGGCGGCACGGCGGGCAACGTCGTCTCGTTCGACAACGTGGACATTGCGGCTGGCGGTCCTCCGCCCTTCACCATTGCTCTCGCCGGCCCCTGCCCCGGACAGAAGACGCTTTCATGGACCGGCGCCGGCTCCGGCCAGATGGGCATCGTCGTCGGCAACAGCCAGGGCAGCACCACCATTCCCTTCGGCCCGTGCCAGGGAACAGTGCTCGGCATCCAGGGCGGCCTTCTGCTCTACAACGTCATCGGCACCCAGGGCGGCGCCGGTCAGGTCAGCGGCACCGTCGGCGGCGGCGCCTGCGACAAGCTCGTCCAGTGCATCAATACCGGCAGCTGCGACACCAGCAACGTCGCCGGCCCCATCTGATTCGGCAACCGCGAATCGGATACTCGATCTCCTCTGAGATCACTCGCCTCACCCCCGCAAGGGGGTGAGGTTGTTTTTGAGACAGGCATCGAGGCATCGAGGCATCAAGGGATCGAGGCATCAAGGCACTGACGCAGCGACTTGCGGCGCGCCACGTCCGCCGCTTGCGCCTTCGCGAGTTCCCCACGCGTCCTTGGGCAAACGTCATTCATGAATGACGACCTGCGCTACGCGCCGCCCGCCCAACGCTTCAGGCGTCCGCCCAGACCACCGCGAACTCGATCCTCAACCTGTGCTTCCGGGTAGAAGACCTCGAGCATCCACGGCAAGTCGGCGGGCGCTTGCGCGGCCAGCAGTCGGCCGAGGCTCTCCCAGTCGATCGTGCCGTCGCCGGGCATGCGGTGGTTGTCGGTGGTGGTGTCGTTGTCGTGGGCATGGAGGTAGACCACGACGTCAAGGCACTGGCGCAGTTGAGAGGTCACGTCTCCGACGCGAGCATCTTCGATGTGGGCGTGGCCGGTGTCAAAGCACATGCGCAGATTGGGCGAGTCGAGCGAGCGAATCCAGTCGGCCAGTTGCGGCGGGTCATACCCGATCGTGAAAAAACCGGGAAGGTTCTCGATGAGATAGACGACGCCAAGGCGTTCGCCGAGTCGTGCGAGCCGCTCCATCGAGTCGCGCAGCGCCGCGACACGGGCCGGATCAGCCGGTCCGGCCAGCGGCGAATTCTCCGGCTTCATCCACGCCGGGTGAACGACGATCATCGGCCCGCCCAGCGCCAGCGCCACCTCGCCTTCGCGCGCATACACGTCCAGCGAACGCAATCGCCGGCTCAAGTCCGGCGACGAGGGGTCCAGGTTCTCGCCGAACAAGCCGTGCATCGAGTCAATGGTCATGTCGGCGCTGCGGACGACGGCGATGGCGCGATCGGGTTCGATCGGAACCTTCTCGTTGCGATAGAACTGAGCGTGGGTGCATCCTGCGTCGCGGTAGGCGCGGAGGAATCTGGCGGTGTCGAACTCGAAGTTGAAAGGGGCGGTCGTCGCCAGCCTTGCCACTGAGTCGTCTCCGTGAACGATCTGGTATGAGTTGAATCAGCCCAGGGTCCATCTCAGTGTAGAAGCCCCGCCGGGCACGGTACAAGAGGCTCAGGCCAGATGCTCCCGAATGAGCGTGGCGCGGGCTTCGGTTCGTTCGGCCTGGTGGAGCGCCTCGCCGAGCGTCTTCTGGAGGTGGGCGGGCTGAACGAGGACGAGCAGGCGGTCGATCGTGTGGGGCGCCACCCCCTGGATTCGACCCAGTTGGACCCCGAGGCGAAGGTGGCTGAGCAGGCGAAGCGCCTCGTCGAGTTTGAGCAGGCGGGCGCTGCGGAGAATCCCCAGGGCGCGATGGCATCGATCGTCCAGGAGCGAAGCCCGGCGTTCGAGGAGCACCTGTCTGGCCCGGCGCTCGTACTCGACGACGCGCGGCATGACGCCCTCGTCAAACTCGCGCAGCAGTTGCTCCTCGCTCTTGCCAAGCGTGGTCTGATTGGAGATCTGAAAGATGTCGCCCAGCGCCTCGGACCCCTCGCCGTAGAACCCGCGGATGGCCAGTTGCATGTCCTGCGCGGCGCGGCGGACGCGCTCGATCTCCTTGGTGAGCATCAGCGCCGGGAGGTGGAGCATGATGCTGAATCGGATCCCGGTGCCGACGTTGGTCGGGCAGGCGGTGAGGTAGCCGAATCGCTTGTGAAAGGCGAAGGGGAGTTTCTCGCCGAGTTCATCGTCGAGTCGATTCACCTCCCGGTAGGCGTCGGCCGCCTGGCGCCCGCTGCGAATGACCTGGATGCGGAAGTGATCCTCTTCGTTGACCATGATGGAGAGGGATTCCTCGCGATTGACGACGGCGGCGCGGGGCTGGTCGCCGCGCGCCAGTTGCTTGGAGATGAGGTGGCGCTCCACGAGGAGCGTGGATTCGAGCGAGTCCAGGGAGGCGACGTCGATCCACAGCAGGGGCTTGGGCGCGGAGAGGTTGGGCGCATGCTCGCGTGCCAGCGCGACGATCTGCTGCTTGTCGGCCCGGTCGGCGCGATTGGCGAAGTTGAAGCCCGCCACGTTGCGGGCCAGTCGCACGCGGGTGGAGATCACCACGTCCGAGTCGGGTCCGGTGCCGCGCAGCCATTCGCCGGTGGATGAGTAGTCGAGCCCGATCACGACGCGGCGCCTTCCGCCGTCTCGCCGCCGCCGGAGGTTCCCGACTCGGCGCCGGCGCTGAGATTCAGAAGTTCATCCCGGATGCGGGCGGCGCGTTCGTACTGTTCGGCGGTGAGCGCTTCGGCCAGTTCCTTGCGCAGGTGGGTGAGGCGGTGGGTGACGTCGAGGCTCTGGTTGGTCGGCGTCTTGCCGACGTGGTGCGTGGCGCCTTCGTGAATGCGTTCGAGCAGCGGACCGAGTTGCTTCTCGAAGGCGGTGTAGCACTCGGGGCAGCCGAGCAGGCTGTGCTCGCGGAACTCCCCCCACGTCAGCGAGCACGAAGGGCAGGTGAGCGAGGCGGCGGATTTGCGGCGACCGGCCCTGGCGAGGACGAGTTGGCCGAGAAGTTCCTGGCTGCCCTTGACGACCTTGCCTTCGAGGCCGAGTTCGTGCGCGCACTGCTCGCACAGGTGCGTCTCGGAGAGCACCTTTCCCTTCGACGGCGCGTATTCGTGGATCGTGGCTTCTTCGCCGCAACGATCGCATCGGTGTCCGTTCATCGTGGTCGATTATACGAATCGCCCGATGGTGCAGCCACGACCATCGCCCGGAGGAGGCCTGGGCCCGGGCGCGCCGCTGCCGAGGTCGCGGGGGCGCAATAATGCGCCATGTCGTTGACGCTGGTTCTCCTTCTCCTCGCCCTGGGAATCGCCACAAGCCAGGCCTGCTCGAACCAACGATCGATCACGCTGCGCTGGCTGAGGCTGGGCGATCTGATCGGGCTATCGCTCCTGTGCATTGCCGGCGTCGCGCTGCTGATCGATCCGCCGATGGCCGGCGGCCGCGCGCTGGGGATCCTCGGCGGCCTGTTGACGGCGGGCACATTGGCGCACCTCATGCTCGTGCAGAGCGGGCGACGCGTCTCTCAGCGCTGGGTGATGGCCGCCACCGTCGTTCTCGCGGCCGCAGGTCTCATCGCACCGTGGGTGGCGAGCACGCTCTCGCCCCATCGTGTGCTGGAGGTCGAGGCCTTGCCCTCCGCCGCAAGCGCGCCGGCCGCGTGGACGGAGCCGCTCATCGGCGTCTCCCTCGCGCTCGCCGCCTGGCTCACGGGTGGATCGCTGATGACGATGCTCCTCGGCCACGCTTACCTCACGTCGGGAAGCGAGATGACGCAGCGGCCTTTCCGGCGCCTCGTTGCACTCCTGCTCATCGGACTGCTGCTCCGCCTGTTGATCGCGGGGGTTGGCGGCCTGTGGCCCTGGTGGAGGAACGGCGCCGAGGCCGAGGGAGCGCGCGCGTTCGCCGGCCTGATGATCGCCGCCCGATTCCTCATGGGATTGGTCGTGCCCCTGGGCATGACGTGGATGGCGCTTCAGTGCGTTCGTCTTCGCTCGAATCAGTCCGCCACGGGCATTCTGTACGTGTCGAGCACGATGATTCTCGTGGGAGAGTTTCTCGGTCTGTCGCTGATTGCGAGTCATCGACTGCCCTTCTGATCGTGGCGAGGAATGCATGCGGGTCCATCACCCCTCGAAGGCAGCAGAGATACCATGCCGGGACGATCCAGCCTGCGGCCTGAGAGGATCGCGCGGCGGGGTCGCCGTGGAGATCAACCTTGAGCGAAGTGCCTTCAACGTGGAAGTCCCGCACCCGGCGCGAGAAGGAACTGAATCTGGGCATCGACTGGGTGCTGCGCGGCATACTGGAGAGCGAGGCGGGGGTGGATCTGGTGCTCGCGTCGCGCGCCGAGCCGATTCCCGGGCTGGCGGCGTCGCTGACGCGGTTTCGAACCGAGTTCGAAGAATCGGGCATCGCCACCGAACAGGCCGAGAGCGACACGATTACCGCGGGCCTGCTGCGCGCCGCGCTGCTGGCGCGGAGGCGGGTCGTCGGCCTCTTCGAGTTGCGCGGGTTCCGCCAGGCGGTCGATGCGCTCTATGACGCGGGGCAGATTCGCGTCAATCCGCGCTCGGGCGGGGTGCTGGTGGTCAGCCACAGCCGTTGGAACTTCGGCCGCATCCTCGACACGCCCCGCCTGGCGAGCGGGTGGCAGACGGTGAGGCGCTCGGCGCTCTCCGATCCGCGCGATCTGGCGACCTACCTCGACCTGCCGATCATCGCCCCCTCCGCGCCGGCGCCCTGTGCGCAAAGCGTCAACGAAGCCTTGCGGCTTTCGCGGGCGTCGGGTTCATTGGTCGTGCTCTACCTCTCGCCGCTGATCATGGGAGGAGGCGAGACCGATCCGCACCTCGAGGACGCGCCCAATCGCGTCGGGCACTCGGCCACCGATCCGCGCGGGGAAGGTCGCGGCACGCCGCTGCTGATCGAAATCCGAAGGCGGCGACTCGATCAGGTCTTCAACGCCCCGCTCCCGGGCGAAGTCGTACCCGTCGGCTTCATTACCTTCGGTTCGGCGCACGCGGCGCTGCGCCACGCGCTCGCGCTGCTGGGACTCACGGGACGCGTGCCGATTCTCCGACTCGGCTGCGCCAACCCGTTCGATCCGCTGGCCGTGGAACAGTTTCTCGGTCGATGCGAGCGCGTGATCGTTATCGAAAACGGCCGGGCGTTCGTGGAGCAGGGCGTTCACCTCCTTGCCGAGCAGTTGCGGCGCGGCGGCGACCGCACGGCCGAGGTTTACGGCAAGTCGCTGCCTTCCATGGCCGACCGGCCCACAGGGTCCATCGCGTGCGAAATCGAGTTGCATCCCTCCGAACTCGCGGAGAGTCTGGGGGAGATCTTCGCGGACCGGCGCACGGCGGGAGGGCATGATACCGTGGGCGACCGCCTGACCTCGCTTCGTGCCGCGCGCCCCGAGTCGACGCGCCTCATGTTCGAGCGATCACGGCCCAGCGCGCGGGAACAGCACCTCATTCGCCCCCTCGTCGATGCCGTGATCGAGGAGTTGCGCGATGAACTGAGTGTGGCCGGCGCCGATCGCCCGGCGACTGAATTGAGCGTCGAGCCGCTCGACACCGCGACGCTTGAGCGTCCGGAAGGCCAGCGCCAGATCATCGAAATGGAGCGCCGCCGCGTGCCGACCGTGGGGCGCTCGGCCATCACCCACGCGATCCTGCGGCATCACGAGACGACATTTCTCGTGCTGCCCGATCCGCCGGACCGGTCCAGCGGCATCGACCCCGCCGACGTCGATCGATTGGCGCGCAGCATGGTGAGCGAGCGCGAAAGCCGGCAGTTGCGGATCATCCGCACCGACCCGACGGACCTGGGGGCGTTCGCGCGCGACCTTCGCTCCGCGGTGCTTGGCGCCGGCGTCTCGGTGGTGATCATCGACGCGCGGAGCGCGGCGGAGCCGGAGAACGTCGCGGGGCCATCGAGGTTGTGGGTGGAGCGCGGCTTTGCGCCGGTGGAGTCGACGGTGATTCCCTCCTCGCCACGCGCGGCGGTGGCGTTCGCGTGGCTCATTCGGCGCGGATGGAACCACACCGCGGTGCTGGACGGCGTGCATGGGCCGCGACTGCACACCGCGGACCCGTCTGATCCGCTGACGACGCCGCTGGATGCGTGGCCGGGCTTCGAGGAGTATCGCCTGCACCGACGCCGACCGCCCGAGCAAGCGGCCGGTCGCGGTTGGGCGACGGAGCCTCCGCCCCCGACCCCCCGTCATCAACACGTCGCCGCCTGGCACGCGCACGTCTGCGGTCGCAACGAGTCCGATGTCCAGCAGGCCCTTCGCCTGATCGAATCGGCCGGTCGGCGCATGGGGTATCGGGTGCAGGCGCTGCTCGGCCGCGCCGGCGCCGGCTGGTTCTCGCAGATCGCCCTGACGCACCCGCGTGCGAACGAACCGGTGCAACCGATCACGCCTCGTATTCCCTGGGGTTCGGCGCATGTCGTCATTGCCATGGACTTTGAGTCGCTCGTGGAGTCGATCGAGTTTGAGGGTCACCTCGCGGTGGCCTCGCCTCAATGCACCTCACTGGTTCTGGATCTCTCGCCGGCCATCGCGGCGTCGCTGGACGAAGGGATCGACTCGGGCCGCTACGTGGTGCCTGGCGAACTCAATGCGATCATCCCGCCTGTCGAGCGGCTCGTACTGAGAGCGGGCGAGTTGTGCGAGGGGAGACTCAAGTCGCGTCGAGACGTCGCCGCGACGCTGGTCGGCGCCGCCTTCCAGCGCGGGTTGATCCCCATCACGGAGGCCTCGCTGCACGACACGGCTGCGGCGATGGACGATCATGGCCTGGGCCACCAGCCCCAGGCCGTCGCCTTCGGTCGATCGCTCGCGGCCGCCTCTGCGGATCAGGCCGCGCTTGACGATCCCACCCCGCCAGGTCCGGAATCGCTCGTGCGGCTGCACGCGGCCATCATGTCGCGCCGCCGCCCCGGTCGGCGCGCATCCTCGGCCCAGTTTCGGCAACTGGCGCTTGGTACGCTCGACGCTGTCACCGGTCTGCGGCGGACCGATCCGACTCGCCTCTCCGAGCGCCGCTTCATCGCCCGCCTGATCGACTGCGAGTACTGGGGAGGCCTGGCGACGGCGCGGAGTTATGCCCACGCGGTCAGCGCCATCTATGCGGCCGAGCGCTCGCCCGTCAACTACCCGATCACCCGGCTGGCGATTGAGGAGATCGCGCGCGGGCTGCTCATCGCGGATGGACCCTTTGTCGCACGGACCGCATTGCGCCATGATCGGCGTCGTCGATGGCTGCGCGACCTGGGGGCCGATCGAGCCGGGGGCGATACCCTGACGCTGCGCGTGCGCGGGCAGGTGCGGCACGCCTGGCTGCGAGCCGTCATCGGCGAATACTGGTCGCTCGGTTGGGTGGGTCTTCTGCTGCTGACCACATTGCGGCCGGCGCGCGTCATTCCCACCTGGCATCGAAAAGATCGCGAGTACCGCCAGTGGATTCTCGAACTGTCCCGGCGCTGCGCCGACGACCTGCCCGAGCGCGCCTCGCTGTGGCTGGAGATCTTCAGGCAACTGACGCGGGTGCGCGGCCACGGCGTCCGGCGCGAGGTGCGCATCCGCCATGTGCGAACCGCGGTGCAGTCCATTCTCGAACTCGCCGGACCAGCCGCGTCGGGTTCCGGTGAGGCGGGGGCGTCCGCCGGCTCACCCGGCACCGCAGCCGCCGCACCGCCCCTGGGGTGATCGCGCGCCGCGGCGCGGCTATCATTGACTTGACCTGCCCGCAAGGAGGGCAGAGTCGCCGCCTCGGCAAATCGCTGGACGATTTCGATCGCAACGTCGGATCGGCGACCGCGGGTGGAGTCCGCATCCATTTCGGCACATGAATCCATGACGACCTTCACGGGCATTCTCGAATGGCCCCAGCGTGGTGATGGACGACTCCGTCAACTCAACGGCATGTTGATGGAGCGCCCGGATGACCCGATCGTTCCCTTGGTGCTCGGCGAGCGGTTCCCGCTGCGGTCGGCACAGGAACTGACGGTGGAAGTCGCGCTGCGCAAGCCGCGACGCCGCCGCGGTCGCAACCGCGGCCCCAACGCCCCGCCGCGCAGCGCCCGCCCCATCGTCGAGCGCGTCCTCACCATCGACGGCCTGGAACCGGAGACCTACTCCAAGCGGCTCCCCTTCGAGCAACTCACCTCGATCGATCCGCAGCCTCGCCTGACGCTCGAGTACCCCGGTTGTCCGCCGGCGAACCGGCTGATCGATCTTTTCTGCCCGATCGGATACGGCACGCGCGGGCTGGTGGTCTCGCCGCCAAAGGCGGGCAAGACGACGCTGCTTCAGCAGATCTGCCGGGGCATCTCCCACAACTACCCGAGCGTCCACATCATCGCGCTGCTCATCGACGAACGGCCGGAGGAAGTGACGGACTTTCGCCGCAACGTGCCCTGCGTCTGCCTCGCCTCAAGCAACGATCAGGACACGGAGCGGCACGTCAATCTCGCCATCTTCGCCATCGAACGCGCCAAGCGCATGCTCGAAGCGGGCCGGGACGTCGTGGTGCTGCTCGACTCGCTCACGCGCATGGGCCGGGCGTTCAACGCCTCGCGCACGCACGCCACTTCCGGCCGCACGATGTCGGGCGGGCTGGATTCCCGCGCGCTCGAAGTGCCCAAGCGACTCTTCGGCGCCGCACGCAAAGCGGAAGAGGGCGGATCGCTGACCATCATCGCCTCCTGTCTGGTGGACACCGGCTCGCAGGCGGACCAGATCATCTTCGAGGAGTTCAAGGGCACCGGGAACATGGAACTCATCCTCGACCGCGACGTGGCGGACAAGCGCATCTTCCCCGCCATGAATCTCGCCGCCTCGGGGACGCGCAAAGAGCACCTGCTGCTCACACCCAAGGAACTGACGACGATCACCGCGCTGCGGCGATCGCTGCTGAGCATGCCCCCGCCGATGCAGATCGAGCGCCTGCTCGCCGCGATGGAGCGGGTGCCGACCAACGCGCAACTCGTCGGCGAGTGAGCCGCGGGCCGCAGCACGCCGCACAGAAACGCGCCCATGCTCCACCCGCTTAGAATGGCGGCGATGTCTCACGCCTCCCCCACTCGCGAAGCGCCGCGCGCCAATCCCGTGCTGATCTGCTTCGCCGCCGCAGCAACGATGCTGCTGGTCGTCGCCGCGTGGCTCACGCGCGGCAGTCTCAATGCCTTTGAGTACAACCAGTTCGTCCCGGCCGTGATGGTGCTGCTCACCGACGCCCTTCCCGTCATCGGCTGGTTCGTCGCGGCGTGGGGATTCGGCTCGCTCATCTCTCGGGCGATGGACGCCGGGACGCCCGCGAAAGAGAACGCGCGGATGAGTCTTGGACTGGGCATCGCCGCCATGCTCTGGCTCGACCACGCGCTCGGCGCGGCCGGGCTGCTTCAGGCGGGTGGCGGCGTCGGCGCCTGGGCGCTGCTCGCCGTCGGCTGGGCTTTGGCGCTGCTCGCGTTGCGGCGCTGCCTCGCCTCTCAACGAGAGTCGAATGCGCGCGGCGACTGGTCGATCGCCATGCTGCTCGCGACGGTCCCCGCCCTGGCGCTCCTGCTCGTCGCGGCGACCAGCGCGCCGGGCTGGCTGTGGCGATCGGAAGCGCACGGATACGACGTGCTCGAATACCACCTGCAACTGCCGCGCGAGTGGCTGGCGCTCGGCTCACTCACGCCTCTGAAACACAATGTCTACTCCTATGCGCCGTCGTATGTCGAAGCGGCGTACTACCACCTCGCCATCCTGCTCGATCCCTTGGCCACCCGACCGGCCGATGGCGCGATTCAGGCTGCGACCGCGTGCCAGTTGCTCCATGCCGCGTTGATGATCTGGGCGGCGAGCGAAATCGTGCTGCTCGTCTTGCGCGGTGTCTCGCGGTGGATCGGTCTCGCTGCCGGCGCCATCGCCGTCAGCGTCCCCTGGGTTATCGTCACCGGGTCGATGGCGTACAACGAGGCGGTACTCATCGGAATGCTCGCGCTCTGCTGGCGCCTGATCGACATGCGTCAGACTTCGATGCGATCGCTGGCGCTGCTGGGGTTCCTGGCGGGCGTGGCGTGCGGGGCGAAGTTGACGGCGCTGGGCGGCATCGCGCTGCCGATCGCGGTGCTGCTGCTCATGACCACACCGCCGGCGCAGTGGCCGCGCTCCAGTCTCGCCGGCGCCGTCGGGGGCGCCATCGCCCTCGGACCCTACCTCATCCGCAATTTCGCGGCGCTCGACGGCGCTAACCCCTTCTTCCCCCTCTTCATGAACGCGCTCGGCCACGCGCACTGGACGGCCGAGCAGGCACAGCGCTGGAACGAAGCCCACGCGGCCGACGAGCCGTGGCTCGACCGCTTCGCGGCGCTGTGGACGATGGGGTTTGCCCAGGCGCAGTGGGCCGGTCTCTGGATCATGGCGCTTCTTGCCGCACCGCTGGCTTGGATGAGTCGGCCGCACCGGCCGCTTGCATTCGAGGCGCTGATCATTCTCGCGCTGCAACTCGGCTTCTGGCTGGCGATGACCCACCTCCAAAGCCGCTTCCTGCTGCCGTGCCTGCCATCGCTGATCGTTCTGATCGCGCTCGCGATCCAGTCGATGGCGGCGCGCGCCCAACGCGCGGCGATCGCGGTGGCCATCGCGATTCCCATCCTGATGGGGTGCTGGTCGGTGCATCTCTATCAACGCGAACGCGGCGGACATCCCGCGACCTACATCGACGGCGTCTCGCTGCGCACGGGCGTGAGATCGTCCGGCCTGGATCCCGGGTTCGCGCGCGAACTCGCGGTGGCGAACAGCGATGTCTACCTCACGCTCTTCACCGATGCACGGCGCGGGGTGTTCCTGCTCGGCGACGCGACGCCCTTCTACATCCTCCGCCCCGTGGTCTGGCACACGACGTGGGACACCTCGCCGCTAGGCGAGATCATCCGGGCGCACGGCGACGATCACCGCGCCTGGGCGGCCGCGCTCATCGAGCGCGGCCTGCCGCTCGTGCTCGTCAACGAGGCAGAGATGCACCGCCTCATCGACTTCAAGCCCTGGTACGATCCCGACGTCGCCGCCGCGGACTGGCGAGGGTTCTTCGAGTCGCACGCGCGGCGGCTGATGGTGTGGCCGATCAATGCCGAACATCGCCGCGTGCTCTATGAGATCATCCCGCCGCGCTGAATCATGTCGAACACCGCGTCGCCCATTCTGATCGCCACGTCGAACCCGCACAAACTGGGGGAGATCGCGGCGGTCTTCGAGCCGCTCGGCCTGCGAACGATCGGGCTGGACGATGTCGGCGTCGATGCGCCTGAGCCGGTAGAAGACGGCGAGACGTTCGAGGCCAACGCTTGCCTCAAGGCGGTGTACTACGCGAGACTCGCACAGCGCCCCTGCATCGCGGATGACAGCGGGCTGGAGGTTGCAGCGCTGGGCGGCCGGCCGGGGGTCCACAGCGCGCGATATGCCGGCGTGGGGACGACGCGGGTGGAGCGCGACGCCGCGAACAACGCGAAGTTGCTTGGCGAATTGCGATCGATCCCGCCCGGGCGCCGCGCGGCGAAGTTCGTGTGCGCGATGTGTCTCGCCAACGCAAAGGGGAATGTGTTGGCGGAAACGCGCGGCGAGTTTCCCGGCCTCATCATCAACGAGCCGCGCGGGAGCAACGGCTTCGGGTATGACCCCCTGCTGCTGCTGCCGGAGATCGGTCTGACGAGCGCGGAGTTGTCGCCGGCTGATAAGAACGCGCGCTCACACCGCGGCGCGGCGGCGCGCGCGATGGCGCAGTGGATCCGCGAAGCCGAAAGCGGCGCATAGGCTCAAGCACCCAGCCGCAGTCGACTCGCGTCAGAAACCCACGGCGTTGCTCGGCTTGCAGGTTGTCACGTCAAGGGCGACGAGGCAACGGCCACCGCATGCGCCGCCCGGCACGTTGCCGGCGAGCCGCGCTGTGCCTTCGCCGTCGGCGATGAGCACGCAGACAAGTCGTGCGCCTCCGATGGGCAGCACAGTTCCGGCGCAGGGGCCGGACGGGATGGTCGTCTGCCCGCCGCAGCCCTCGGGCGCGGAGAGGCTGAGCGCGATGCGGCCATCGGGTGTGGCGCGGGTCACGCTCGCCTCGATCCGTCCGGGGCAGTCGCCGGTCAGTGCGAGAAGCGGCCCCGGCTTGCCCCGCCCAGGCCCGATGGCGTAGAGCCAGGTGTCGCCGATGATGTACAGCGTCCCGTCACGGCCCATCGCGGGTCGCGTGTAGTAGTGCTGCCCTTCGCGGAAGATCCACTTGAACGAACCGTCCGATCGATAGGCCCAAGGCCCGGCATAGATCGTCCCTTCAGCATCGACGATTGGAGAAGGCCCGCCGGCAATCGGGTCAGCGGTCCAGAGAATGTCACCCGCCGGCGAGACGGCCATGAGACCATCTCTCCCGATTGTGTAGATGGTGCCATCATGGCCGATGCATGGAGCGCCAAACCCATTGTAGTTTCGAATGCGCCATCTCAGTATCCCGTCAGGATTGTGGGCGAGGAGTTCGTTATAGGTCTGAGTGTAGATCACGCCGTCATCGGCGATCGCGCAGCCGACGAACGTGTCTGACCCAGTCCGGTCCTGCCAATCCTCCTGCCCCTTGGCATTGACGCAGTGCAGCAGATTCGGGTTGCCGACGTATGTTGCCGCGTAGATGCGCCCATCGTGGCCGATGGAGGGCGTCGCAGCGATATAGGAAGCGGGGAAGCGCCAGCGCACTTCCCCTTGGGGAGACACGGCGTAGAGGTATCGATCGCGCGAGCCGAAGTACACGATCCCATCCTCACCGATCGTGGGTGAGCCGTAAATGTGCCCATACTCGCCGGTGTGAACGCGCCACTTCTCCGACCCATCCGGATTGAACGCGTAGAGAACACCTCCGCTGCGGTCGCGATCCGGATAGATCGTCGCGCCAACGTAGATTGTCCCGTCAACATTGATCGCGGGGCCGGAAGACCGGATGAACGTGCTGTCCGTCTGTACGCGCCACTTCTCGCTGCCGTCCGGGTTGATGGCGTAGACGATCCCGCCGTCGTCACCGCAGTAGATCGTGTCATCCTCTCCGATCGCGATGCTGGACTGAGAAAAGTTGGCGAGCCGGAAGCGCCACTTAAGCGCGGCCGTCTCGGGACCGAGGTAGGGCGAGCGGCCGGTGCGCTGCGAGTCGTGGTGGAAGGTCGGCCAGGGGGTGTCGGCGAGTTGGGCGCGACAGAGCGGCGCGGCGAAGAAGACGCAAAACAGGGTGACCATGACCAGCCGCGCCCCGCCGCCGAGCGTGCGGGGAGGCTGCGGTTGCCGTCTGCCGCGGTGTGTGCGGATGTGTGCCACGATCCCGCCTCCCGAAACGCCACCAAGCCCGTTCGAGTATACGCGGGACTGTCGGCGGCGAGCCATCGGGGCGCGGATTGGGTGTAGTCCAAGTTTATGGCACTCCGTAGCGATCGGCTTGACCGACGGCGCCGGCTCAACATCAACGCGCGGGCGCGCACCACGGCGAGGCCGAAGGCCTTATCGTCAGTAGCTGGGGGTGAAGC
>Ga0326597_10004373_pt1 | contig 19917 bp, 25 predicted proteins | sample RVTome_12_FD_203789 | JGI IMG/M metagenome (GOLD analysis project Ga0326597, IMG submission 203789) | Soil microbial communities from uranium-contaminated site in the Upper Colorado River Basin, Wyoming, United States - RVT100D185 | ecosystem: Environmental > Terrestrial > Soil > Contaminated >...
TTTCACATTTATGGCATGCAGGTTCTCATGAACGGAGCGATCGCCAACGGTTCGACCATCGTGACGATGCCTCGCTTTGACCTTCAGCAGTTCCTGGAGATCTGCCAAACGCACAAAGTCACGCGCTACTACCTGGTTCCACCGATCGTGCTGGCGCTTGCCAAGCATCCGATGGTTGACGACTACGACCTGTCGGCGGCCCGCCAGGTGTTCTCCGGGGCCGCTCCGCTCAGCGCCGAGGTAGCGGCTGAGGCGTCGGCCCGGCTCGGTTGCGAGGTTGTCCAGGGCTACGGACTGACCGAAACGTCCCCGATCACCCACGCCACCCCGCCAGGAGGCTTCAAATCTGGCTCTATAGGAGTGTTGGTACCGAACACCCAATGTCGAATCGTCGATCCCGAGACCGGCGCGGACCTGGACCTCGATGTGGACGGCGAGTTGTGGATCCGCGGTCCGCAGGTGATGAAGGGGTATCTCGACAATCCCGAGGCGACCGCCAGTACGATCGATGCCGAGGGATATTTGCATACCGGTGACATCGGCCATGTGGATGCTGACGGCCACTATTACATTGTCGACCGGCTCAAAGAGCTCATCAAATACAAGGGCTTCCAGGTCCCGCCCGCCGAACTCGAAGGGCTCTTGCTCACCCATCCGGCCATCGCCGACGCGGCCGTCATTCCGATTCCCGATATTGAAGCCGGTGAACTCCCCAAGGCATACGTCCAGCTCAAGCCCGGGCAGGAGTTGACCGCCGAGGAGGTCATGGAGTTTGTCGCCGGAAAGGTCGCGAACTACAAACAGATCCGCCGGGTCGAATTCACCGACTCCATTCCCAAGTCGGCATCCGGAAAGATCCTGCGGCGCCTGCTCAGGGACAAGGAGCGCGCCGAGGCCGGCGGTTCATGAGCAGAAACCGGCACCATCAACCGGGCGGGATGCTCTGCGCGTAGAATTCCCGCCGCGGACGCGGGACTTGATCCATTTGTGACGCTAGGGGTCTGTGTTGATTGGTTCAAGGGTCGGAACCGATGGAAAGGTACTCTGACAGCGGAAAAAGTGAGCCGCTCCCGCCGGTCCACGGTCTGATCAGTGTCGATGTCACCGAGCCGCGGCTCCTCCTTGAGTCAAATCAGTCGTTCACCGCTTTCCTGGCGGGTAGGAAGGGCCGCAGCCGCCCACCCGGAGGTCCACGCATACCGCAATTGGAGGCGCCAACTGGTACTCGACCGCCACGTCGATGTTGCGGTACTTGTGCAAGCGCGAGGCGCTTCTGACATCAGTTCCGAGATTCGTGGGGGTGAAGGCAGCAGGGTCTGGGCGAGCCGACCGTCTAGTCGTCGATCCGCATGCCGATTGATTTGAGAGCGGCCGCCGCGGAGTTCCAACCGGCCATGCCATGAACACCGGCCCCAGGAGCCGTCGAGGAACCGCACAGGAAGACGCCGGCGAAGGGCGTTGAGTAGGGGTTCGGTGACAACTTGGGCCTACCGACTATCTGGCGAAGGTTGAACGCGCCGGCGCCGATGTCGCCACCGACATAGTTGTCGTTGTAGGAGGCGTACCAGGAGGGCGGCTTGATGTGCTTGGCGACGATGAGGTCCCGAAATCCCGGGGCGAACCGTTCGATCTGTGACTCGATGTCGTCGACCATGTCGACCTCCGAACCGTTGGGAACATGACAGTAACCCCAGGCGACGTGTTTGCCTTCTGGAGCTCTGCTTGGGTCGATGCTGGTCGGCTGGGCGATCAGGACATACGGCTTCGCAGGGTGGAGGCCGCTGTGAACCGCCTGTTCGGCGGCGGCGATCTCTTCGTACGTCCCGCCGACGTGGACGGTCGCCGCTGATCCAACCGTTGGATTGGTCCACGGAATCGGTCCGTTCAAGGCCCAGTCGACCTTGAACACACCTGGCCCGAACGCCCATCGGGGGGTCGGGTGATCGAATATCGACGACAGGGCAGCCGGTGTCGAGGACAGGAGCTTCAGTCGGGTTTGTGGCAGATCGTTTTCGTGGGTGACGCGTCGACCAGTCTCAACGGTGCCGCCGAGAGACTCGAAATAGCTGACCATCGCTTTGGTGATCGAATGAGCGCCACCTTGCGGGATCGGCCAACGATGGGCATGAGCCACCATCAGAAGTGCCAGCCCCACCGACACCGACGCCGCGGACGAGAACGGGCGCACCGAATGACCGGAAACTCCCGCAATAAGCGCCTTGGTGTTCCCGTTGACGAAATCATCGGTGAAACGATCAACCGATTGAAGTGCCGGAAGCCCGAATCGCGCCAATTTGATCGGCTGTTTTGGCACGCGGATCATCGGGCCCATCACGAAACCCAAGATGTCGTCGGCGTCATGGACCCATTGGCTGAATTGTTTCCTATATCGCCTGGCGTCCCCTCCCAGTCGGGCGCTCGTGCGTTCGATGTCTTGAAAGACGAGAGCGGCGTCGCCCCCATCGAGAGGGTGAGCCACCTCGACGTCGGAGTAAAGCCATTCAAGACCATGTTCTCGGAGGGGCATCGACCGAAACGCTGCCGAGTGTTCGGCGAACGGCATTACGGCCGAACAGACATCATGGAGGAATCCAGGTTCGGTGAGTTCGGCTGTTCTGGTTCCGCCGCCAATCTCATCGTTTGATTCAATTACGAGAACAGAAAGCTCTGCCTGAGCGAGTCGAATGGCTGCGGCGAGTCCGTTGGGTCCCGACCCGACCACCACGGCGTCATAGTTCATTGGCCCGAAACGAACCGGCGCGCCTCGTTGATGAGGTCTGACCAGGTGGCCTCGTCCTCTTCTGTGATGGACACCCATTCTTTGAAGGTGCGGCCCGCAGGCGAGAACGGGTTCCCGGTCCCGTTGTGGATGAGCTCGGTGACCCGGTGCTTGGGAAGCTTGACAATAAGATCGCCGGACCGATGATCAAGTGAGGCAAAGAATGCTCCGTCGGAGCGCACACAAGGAAATCCCATCATGGTTGATTTACTGATGTGGGTGTCGTACATGGGCTCGACGAGGTCCCAGAAGAGCTCCATCTTGGTTTGCGTCGACATGACGACAGACTACCGGCGTATGCTGTAAGTCAGGGACGGAAACAGGCACTTACGAGATGGGTTTGGCGGGCAGGTATGAAGATCGAAGTGACAGAGCACGGTCCATACGAGGTGTCCGGAGGGGTTCCTCTGCGGCCGAAACGTGAGGTCGAATCCGAATTTGGCGAACCTCTGACCTGGCAAACCGGGCCGCCCATCGAGACCGAGGCTACGTATCGGTTGTGCCGATGTGGCAAGTCGGACAACAAGCCCTTTTGCGACGGCTCGCACAACTTTGAGTATTTTGCCGGCACCGAACGAGCCCCGGCCGAGCGGCCGGCCGAAGGCATAAAACGTCATGAGGGGACCGGCATGGTGGTGGTCCGGGACGGCGAACTCTGCGAGCACGCCGGCTTCTGCGGCAATCAGATCACCGACTGGTTCAAGATGTTGGCCGAGACCGAGGACACGATTGTGCGGGGTCACCTGATGGCGATGCTCGAAAAGTGTCCTTCGGGGGCGCTGTCCTATGAGATCGATGGTGAACAGATCGAGCCGCCCCTTGCGATGGAGATCGGTCCGGTGACCGACGGCCCACTATTCGTTTCGGGGGGGATTCCGATCGTGATGACGGACGGCGAGCAGATGACCATTCGTAACCGGGTCACGCTGTGTCGATGCGGCGCGTCAAAAAACAAGCCGCTCTGTGATGGCACCCACGGTGAGATCGGGTTCAAAGCCTGATGCCCCTCGATACCGTCGAACACCTTCACGAGCATCTTCGCCTGGCGGGTATTGTCGAACTAACCACGATTCCCACTTATCTGTATGCCATGTATTCGCTCGACGATCCGTCGTCGGACGCAGCCAAGCTTATCCGTAGTGTGGCCGTGGAGGAGATGCTTCACCTGGCTCTCGTTGGCAACCTGCTCCTCGGAACCGGTGGTGAACCAAGTTTCTACGCGCCGGAGAGTATCCCGAGCTATCCGCTGGCCTTGCCGCATCATGTTCCAGAAACCATTGTGAGCCTTGAGCCATGTTCTCGAGGGGTAATCCGCGACCTCTTCATGGTGATCGAGCGGCCAGCCGAACTCGGATCGCCGGCCGAAGCCGATGAGTACGAAACCCTGGGTCAGTTCTACTCGGCCATCGAGCTAGCGGTCAAGAACATGGAACCATTTGACAATCCCCGACTTGATCGACAATTGTCCGATCCAGCCTTCTACAACCCGGTGAAGTTCGACACCGCCGACAGTGGCGGCCTGGTCGGAATCCACGACTGCGACACCGCGCTGGCCGCGATGGAGATCATCATTCACCAGGGCGAAGGAGTTGGCGATCATCATTACGCCGATCCTGACCACCGGGAGTTGACCCACTATTACAAGTTCGAGCAACTTGCCGATGGGGTCGTGGAAATCGGACTGGTCAGGCCGGTGATGTCGAATCCGCATGTCGTTGATTTCCCGCCATACATCCGTCCGGTGGCGACGCTGGCGAACGCTCTGTACTCATTTGTTTTGTATGTGATGGACGAGATTTATGCGCCAGGGTCCGATGTCAACGCCCTCATCTCTGATCTTTACGGTGCGATGGCCGGCCTCCTGAGCCCGGTGGCCCATTACCTGACCACGTTGGACGTGGGTGGGGACTACGTAGCATCGCCGACCTTCGAGTTCTACCAGTTTCAAGAGGACCCCCGACAAGAGATCGTCGAGATCGCACGGTCATTGGTTGACGATCATCCTCACCTGGAGCCGGTGGTCCATCAGATCGTCAAACGCTGGGGCTGATCGCCGACCGTCACGAGTGCGACCAGCTCGCCATTCGATCAATTGTCACGATGATCCAGGGTCCGATTGGTGGGTCATCGCGGTACTGGGGATACTTCTGTACAAGCGCGTCAGACCATGCCGGCTCGGGGTGGACCGTGGTTTTGGCGGTGCCATCGACCCGTACCCATGACAGCTGAGTCCAGTCCTCGTCGTCGTGGTGGACGATTACAGACACCGCCGGGTTGTTGCGAATATTCTCCAGCCTGGTCAGCGCGCGGGTGGATTTCGGTTTCTGATCTACCGCAGTGACGAGTTGATCGCCAACGAGCGCAAAGACGATCGGAACCGCGTGGGGGCGCCCATCGGCTCGGACCGTTGTCAGTATCCCGAACCGGGCTTGGCGGAGCTGATCGTACGGCATGTCATCAGATTAACCGGTAGTTTGTAGCCATGAATATCGCGGATGATCTGGCAACCGGATTCGCTCGAAACACGGGATATCTCATTCGTCAGATTGAGGCAATTGACCATGGGACGAGCCTCGTCCAACACGAAGGCGTCAACTGCCTCAACTGGACGGTGGGTCACATCGTCAACTACCGCAATGTGATCCTTCATCTGCTTGGCGCCGATCGAATCGATTGGACCGATGCGCGCTATGACCGCGAATCGGAACCGATTATCGGTGACGGACCCGACGTGGTGCCTTTCGAGGAACTCAAGGAGCTGCTGTCGTCTTCGGGTGAGGCACTGGCCACGGCTCTTCGAGAATCAACCGACCTGGGCCTGCAACGCTCCGTTCAATCCGGGGATCAAGATGTGGCCGTCGGATCACGGGTCCAGTTCTACTTCTTCCACGACACCCTCCACGTCGGGCAGGCTGACGTCCTGGCCGGGATCAGCTGACGTGCGGGTGTTTCTGGCCGGAGGGACTGGTGTCATTGGACCCGTCTTGATTGACCGGCTCCAGGCTGCCGGGCACACGGTCGTTGCGCTGACCCGTTCAGACGCCAAGGCCAAACAGCTGGCGGCGGCGGGTTGTGAAGTCGCCAGAGGAGATGCGCTGGACCCTGATGTGCTCAAGCGAGCCGCAGTTGAGGCGCGACCGGAAGTCATCATTAATCAACTAACCAGTCTCCCGAAATCGTTGATGAATCCGATCGAAGCCAACAACGACGGCAAGCTCACCAACCGGCTGCGGGTATTGGGAGCGCCGGCTTTGGCCAAGGCGGCTCGGGAAACGGGTGCCAAGCTGATCGCTCAATCGATTGCCTTCGCCCAAAAGCCGGGAAGTGGCATACGCAAGGAGGACGATCCTCTTTATCTGACCGCTCCCGCCGGGCATCGGACGGTCGTCAAAGCGATCGGCGTTCTTGAGGAGGCCACGATTTCGGCCGGGGGGGTCGTGCTGCGCTACGGACACTTCTATGGTCCGGGAACCTATTTCGCCCCCGATGGCGCGTACACCGTGATGCTTCACAAGAGAATGCTTCCGATCGTCGGACAGGGACGCGGGTCGTTCCACATGCTTCACCTCGATGATGCTGCCGAGGCGACCGTCAAAGCCATCACGGCTCCATCTGGGATCTACAACGTCACCGACAATGTTCGAGTTACGGCCGGGGATCTCCTGCCGTGGATGGCCAGAGAGATTGGTGCTCTCCCGCCGTTCAGGGTGCCAGGGATCACGTTCGCTCTTGGCCCGCTGACGATTCTCAGATATCTGATTGATGAACAGCCGGCGGTTTCGAATCAAAAGGCCAAGGACATCCTCGGATGGCTCCCGAAATATCCCGACTGGCACGAGCCGCTGGCCGAACTGCTTCGCCGTTAGTCCAGTGGGCGAATTTGGCCCAGTGGTGGGCCGAGCACGTCCATCCAGGAGTTGTTTGCGATCTCGCGGTATCGATCTGGATCGGCCGGTCCGGCCGGCAGGGCGGCGTGTTCCTCAAAGAATCGTTCCATTCCCGACGGTGTGAACATCACGAGCAGCTTCCCTGGCGAGTCGCCGAGATTCTGAAAGCAGTGGGCGGTTCGGCGAGGAACAAAGAAGAACGACCCGGGTTCGGCCATGAAGATCTGATCGTTGGCAACGAACCGGAAGTCGCCTTCGAGGATGTACCACATCTCGTCTTCTCGTCGATGTGAATGGAGCGGCGGACCCTCCTTTGGGCCGATGCCGACTTCGAGGAGCGTGAACGATCCGTTGGTGGTGTCGGTGCTCGCTTTGACTGTGGCAGGCCCTCCCGCCGGGCCGCGGATTACGTGGCCTTCCCCGGGGGCGACGATAAAAGCAGAGACATCCTGATTGGACACGAGTAGCCCTCCTCGGCCTCGACCGTCGGCGTGACGGCACCGGCGGAGGCTAGCCGTGAATACACGGGTTATTGACGGGTTCGGGCTATTTCGTATCGGCTCGAATCAACGATCTGATGAGCCACGCAGTACGACCACCGGGGCGGCGACCAACAAGATCACGCCCAGGGCTTGCAGGGCTCCATTGGAGGCGGCTTGATCGAAACTGCTGGAGGACCGGGTGCTCATCAACCCGAACAAGAGCATGGTGAACCAGCCGAATGGCCAGACCAGGGTGGCCAGTAGCTTCTGGGCTTTGGACCACACCGGGGACATCCATACGAGCACGATCCCGACGACCCAGCCGACGATCGGGATAAGCGAACCGACGCTGATCATGATCAGCCCGATTACCTCTTTGATCCGCGACGGTCTCCCGACGACAGCTTCTGCTCCGGCTTCGGCCGCGATCAACTCGGGAGACCCGAGCCGCTCTCCTGACACGGATAGGACTTTGTCGACGGTGTCTCGAAACCGAGCCCAGTCATTAGGGAATGCCTCCAGCGCGGCTACGCCGGCGCTGGTCAGTGAGTAGTACTTCCTGGGTCGATGCGACCCTTCTTGCTTCCAGTTGGTGTTGACGAGTCCAGCGTCGTTGAGCCGTCCGAGCATCGGGTACATGGTCTGACAAGGTTTGAATCCAAGAACGATGGAATTCGCGAGAAATCTCTTGACGCTTAGGCGTGCCGGATCAGGTCGTCGAACAAACCCTGCTGGGTGGGATCGGTGTGGGCAGTCACTTCAGGATGCCATTGCACGGCAACCAGCCACGGATGGCCGGGTAGCTCGACCGCCTCGACGATTCCATCCGGCGCGACCGCCGTGACAGCGAGTCTCTCGGCTACCCGATCAAGCGCCTGATGGTGCCCCGAATAGGTCATTACGTGTTCGGTGCCCATCGCCTTGGCGACGGCTGAACCGGGCACGGCGTCAATGGCGTGGGTCGTCCAAATGCCGTTTTCGTCCCGGTGGATGTCGTGTTCGACAACATCTGGCAGGTGCGGGTGGAGGGTTCCGCCCAGGGCGACATTGAGTACCTGGATACCCCGACAAACGAACAGAGCCGGGATGATCGACTCGACGAGCGACGCCGTGAGTTCGAGGTCGGATTGATCGCGCTCCACGGCAGCCGCTTCTACTCGTGGGTCTTCGGTGCCACCGTAGCGGGCGGGCGCAACGTCGGTACCTCCGGATATGACGACGCCGTCGAGCTTGTGTAACCAGCGGATCGTGTGCGGTTCTCCCGGAGGTAATAGCACGGGGACGCCTCCGGCTCGTCGTACGGCGTCGACGTATTCGGTCGGGACGGAATAGTGGGCGGCATAGTGCGCCGAAGGGGAGGGGTGCTCGGTTCTGTCGTAGGTCGTAATCCCGATCAGCGGTTGCATGGTCGCCGATTGTATCGGACTGGCCAAAACTTGGGCATTTCCGGGCGCGCCTCCGGGAATGGTGACATCCTTCTAGTGTGACCACCATGGATCACGATCAGCCCGAATCCGGTTACCGAAGGGCGGTTACCTACGTGGTGATGGCCGCGTTCGTTGGGACGCTAGTCGGTGTAGGTGTCGTGATTTGGCGCGCATCGGCGGACCCCACCGTTGCGCTGGAGAACGATCTTGCCGGCGCATTCGATGGCACCTTCGGCGACCGGGCCGATGAATCGTGGTGCGAAAGCGAATGCTCCGCGACGGGTCACGAATGGCACACCCAAGGGGCCACCATGTCGGTCGCAGCAATGGTTGCCGAAGCGGCCCGTACGGTCGGCTCGGAAGGCTTCGTCGAGTCAGGCGGAACCGGCGCGGCGTTGGTACGGATATCAAAAGGGACGGCCGAAATTGTGGTAGCGGTGACTGACTCGACCTGGTACAACGCTGCGACGAACGCCGCCGGGGTGTCGGTTTGGTTTACTTCGGTTACCGCGCTCGACGGACAGGAGAGCGCCGGTCGGATTGTCGGTAGTGTCGCACCATGACGACCGCTTCTGAACTCGCTGACGCCTACTGGCAGTATCGCAAACAGACCAACCATTTCGCCGGACTCATGCGAGGCGACGTGGCCTACCTGGAGCGCTGGACCGACCTGTCGGCTGCGGGGACCCTGGCGGCCGTTGCCCGGTATGAGTCGTTTGCTGCTGAGGCTCGAGGTCTTGTGACGGATGACCTGACCGATGAGGTTCTCGCAGCCACTGTGGCCGCTTCAGCCACGAGCGACGCCCTGACGTACGCTGCCCAAGCCGAACTGCTCGGACCCAACATGCAAATGGGTGTCGTTTCGTGGCTTCTGCCTGGCCTGACCGTTCAGCCATTGGTCACTGCCGACCACGGTGATCGGTACCACGCGAAAATCCAAGCGTTCCCGACGTTCGTCGATCAGCTGATCGACCGCCTCCGTGAAGGATCGGCGTCGGGAAGGGTCCCCCTGGCGCGACACGCAGCCGATACGGCGGCTCGCTTGACGGCCCTGTTGGCTGCCGAGGATGAACCGTTTGCACAGCAAGCTGCCCCACTCCAGTTCGATCCGTCCGATGCGGCTGCGTGGAAGGAGGACCTCGCCAGGCTCATCGACTCGCGCTTGAAACCAGCTCTCCGTCGACTGGTCGAAGAACTCATCAACACAACCGTTCCCGCCGGCCGTCCGGACGATCTGCCCGGCCTGGGTCACCTTACCGGGGGCATTGAACTGTATCGGCGCCTTGTCAAAGCCCACACGACGCTCGACGTCACGCCCGAACGCGTCCATGCGGTTGGACTCGAGCAGGTTGCCAGGCTTGAAGCCGAATACGTGCAACTGGCCGGACCGCTGCTCGGGGTGACGGACATCGACGACATCTACGAACGACTCCGCACCGACGACTCGCTGCACCATCACGACGCCGGGTCGATCATCGCTGACGCGCTTCGAGCTTTTGAGAAAGCGAAGGCGGCGATGGGCGACTGGTTCGGCACCCTACCGAAGGCCGATTGTCTTGCCAGCGCCACCGAGGTCGGGGCGCTGGCCTACTACCGAACCCCCAGCCAGGACGGGACGCAACCGGGCCACTTCTTCTTCAACACATCCGAACCGACGATGTGGGCCACCTTCCAGGTGGCTGCGATCGCCTATCACGAAGGAATCCCCGGGCATCATTTGCAGCTGGCGCTCGGGATGGAAAACGATCATGTTCACCCACTGCATCGCCACTTGTATCTGCCGGGCTTTGGCGAGGGGTGGGGTTTATACACCGAACGACTCGCCGATGAGATGGGCCTGTACGAGGACGACTGGGAACGGGTTGGCATGCTCTTTGCCGATTCGCTCCGGGCCTGCCGCCTGGTGGTCGATACGGGGATGCACGCCCGCGGATGGACCCGTCAACAGGCCATAGACTACATGGTCGATCACTCTCCCATGGCGGTCTACGAGATCGAACAAGAGATTGATCGGTATATCGGTGCGCCCGGCCAGGCGACCAGCTACATGATGGGCCGACTCGAGATCGACTCGATCCGGGCCGAAGCAGAGGAACGGCTTGGAGAGAGATTCGACATTAAGTCGTTCCATGACGCCATGCTGTCGAACGGAACGGTTCCGCTGCCCGTTCTGAGAGCCATCGTTACCGCCCGGCTTCCTTAGCGGGTCAGCCGGGTCAGAAACCGGGGTCCCCATTGCAAGCAACGACCCGTTCGATGGCATAGAGCTCGCCGGGTCTGTCGGCCTCTTCGATCGACTCGGAGTAATGGATGATTCGGAGGCCAGAAAAGGCTCTGAGGTATTCGCCCGGTTCGAGCCGGAAGTCATCGGTGGGGGGACCCGCAACCGTGAGGCGGGTTCTGAAATGATGCTCGGCGATGAGCCAGCCATCTGGTTTTAGCGCCGCGGCCAGTTGGGGCCAAAGCTGCTCGCTCCGGAAACGGAAGCTTGTGATCAGGTCATACGCGTGGCGTCCGAGTTCCTGAGTGTCAAGGTCGGCGACCCGCCAATCAATCGTCAAGCCGCGTTCGGTGGCCGTCTTGTGGGCCATTGCGATCGCCGTTTCGGAAACATCGATCCCCACGGTCTCGAATCCTGCTTCGGCCAGAGCAAGAGTGTTGCGACCGGCACCACACGCCACGTCGAGAGCTCGTCCGATCGGGACCCGGGGCAGCCACTCGGCGAGAAACGGTGAGGTCCAGTCGCGCGGTTGATATCCACCGGTTGCGTACCGATGTTCCCACTTTGCTCTTTCGTCGCCGGCCACAGCTGGAGTGTACGCCGAGTCGCTGCTCGGTTGCCGCCCCTGGTAGTGATCTGGTCGGACATAAACCCTGATTGGCGAGAGGAGCATCCGTATGACCGATTCCCGCGATGAGTCATCCCGCCTGGCCGCCGAACTGGCCGATCTACCCGACGATGCGTTCCGCCAGAAGTACGACCTCAGCGTTCGGGACGCTGACGTCGTGGGTTCAAGTCCCACCGTCCCGACCAGAGAAATACCAGGTCAGGGCGGCCCTCCGGGGCGGCCCTCCGGTTTGGGAACGGTGTCCCTCGCCCGTCCATCGCGCGCAGCGATCAAGTGAAGTAATCCGATCCCGCCACCCGTCAGAGCCGTGAGAACTCGACCAGCGCGGTGTGGTCACCATCGTCGGCATGTTGCAGCGCTGTCTGGTATCTAGCCCGAAGTTCGTCTGTTTCGACATCGAGCGTTGCCCCCCAGCTAAATCTGTCACCGCCGAGGGCGACGATCAGGTAGTCGGCTGCTATGCGTCCATGGCGACCGTTCCCGTTCGGGAAGGGATGGGTGTACGCCAGTCGGTGATGAAATCGGACCGCGAGTTCATCACGTTCAAAGGTCTGGCTGTCTATCCACACTCTGGCATCGGCCACCAGGTTCCGGACTGCCTCCGGGATATGGGCAGGAGCGATACCGATATTGGTCTCCCGGTGACGGTACGTCCCGGCCCACTTCCAGACTTGGTCGAACATGCATTGATGGAGCTGCCGTAGGTAGGCGTCGTCGAGCAAGTCGTCGACCGGGGGCGGTCTCCGGCGTAGGGCTCTCGCGATGTTTCGCTGCTCGGCGTCGAAGAGCTCGCCCAAAGTTGAGATGTAGGTCGGGATGAGTCCTTGTCGATCCTCGTTCGACAGTTCGGTGTGCCCGTCTCCGACTGGTATGAGTCGGTCTGTCACGACCAGAGTCCCTTGCGGTCGATCAGCTCTTCTGCAGTCTCCGCAAGCTGAGCCTCGGTATCGCCGATATCCGGCTCCTGGTCTTCGAGCCGAGAGTGATGCGCCAGAGGTGCGAGGTACTCCTGGGCCCTGCGGAGTGCCTGTCTGTGGACCGTGTCTGCGAGGCTTTGGCGGGGGACGAGGAAGTAGACGAGATCGCAGTCGAGAGCGGCGGCAACACGTCGGAGCGTGTCCAGTTTGATGGTCTCTTCCACCTCACCGCGCTCGAACTGATGAATCCTCTGGGGGCTGACTCCAATGCGTTTCGCAAGGTCCTTGTTGGTCATCCCAAGGGCGTCGCGAATAGCCCGAATCCATCCTCGGTGCGGTCTTGGTTCGGCTACCAGGGGCTTGAGGGGGATCAAGCGATCATCCAGGTGTCGTCGGGCTTGTCTTCTGTCTATCGGCACAGAACCAGAATAACAAGCTATACCTTGTAGACCAAACCTTTGACGTCAAGATATATCTTGAAAACTGCGTCTGACATGCAAGTTATAGCTTGTTCTTCAGTTTGAGAGCTCGTGCGCCAAGTCACGATTGGGCCGTTTCTGAAGAAATCGGACTCCGAGTCGTTCAGATAGACCATGGCCTCGTACCTGGGTCCCAGAGCCTCCCCGAGCGCCGCAACCTCTTCGGGGGTGATGACGGGCCTGTCGATGGGATGGACGGGCGGTAAAGGGATGCCCCGGCACGGCGTCCGGGCGATCTGATCATCCAGGACAGCAGCGTTGAGGACGGCAGCGAGGGTCTGGTACAGCCGCCGAACCGACCGGGGTGCCAGTCTCTGCGCCCACTCATTGACGACCCGTTGAATGTCGGACGGTGTGAGGGATCCGATCGCTCGATCACCGAGGGACGGGAGTATGTGAACCCGGAGTGCCGACCCGTCTCGTGCCCGTGTCGAGGGCCGCTTGGCGGGGTTGGAGTTGAGCCAACCGCTAGCGACCTCACCGAGGGTCTGTTCGGCTCTGCTGACCCGCTCGGAGGCTTCGAACGTCTCCGCCTCGCGCCTGGTTCTGAAGGTCCTGGGGTATACGGGTCGACAGGCCAACCGTCGGGTGGAGATCGTGGTCCTGACCGACGAACCCGTCGAGCTGTCGTGATCGAGCCCCTTCTCCGGGTTCGCTTTCAGGAGGCGGGCGAGGCCGTCCGATACGTGGGGCGTCCTGACGGTTCTGCGTGGGCGGTTGGGCTGACTTTGGTGTCTGGCGAGGCGCGTTATGAGCTGGCACAGGCGACCTAGCGTGCACGTCATATGCGCTCGACATCGCCGGGTCATGGAGTTGTTCCAGCGCTTACGCGATCCGACGGCGGTAGGTGACCATGGCGAAGGTGTACGCGACGATGAGGATGCCGACACACCAGGCGAGTGCGATCCAGATGTCGGTGCCGACCGGCTGCTGTGTGAACAGGTCGCGGATCGCGTTGACGATGAACGTCACCGGCTGGTTCTCGGCGAAGGAGCGCACCGGGCCGGGCATGGTGTCGGTGGGCACGAATGCCGAGCTGACGAACGGCAGGAAGACGAGCGGGTAGGAGAACGCGCTCGCGCCGTCCACCGACTTCGCGGCGAGACCGGGGATTACGGCGATCCAAGTCAACGCCAGGGTGAACAGGATCAGAATGCCGGCGACGGCGAGCCACGCCAGCACTCCCGCCCCCGAGCGGAAGCCCATGAGGAGGGCGACGAGCACGACGACCACGACCGAGATCAGATTGGCGACCAGCGAGGTCAGGACGTGCGCCCACAGCACGGACGACCGTGCGATCGGCATGGACTGAAATCGCTCGAAGATGCCGCTCTTCACATCCAGGAAGAGCCGGTATGCGGTGTAGGAGATGCCCGAAGCAATGGTGATGATCAGGATGCCGGGCAGTAGGTAGTTCACGTACGAGTCCGACCCTGAGTTGATCGCGCCGCCGAACACGTAGACGAACAGCAGCATGAAGGCGATCGGCATGATCGCGGTTGTGATGATGGTGTCCGGGCTGCGCGCGATGTGGCGCAGGGATCGTCCCAGCAGGACGGCGTTGTCGCTGAAGAAATGCTTGGTCATTGTTGTTCCTTACTTGTCCGCTCCGAGCTGCGGTCATGGCCGGCGTCGCCGTCCTTGCCGTCCTCACCGACGATGGAGAGGAAGACGTCTTCGAGGGTTGGCTGTTTCTCGACGTATTCGACCTTGGCGGGCGGGAGCAGCTGCTTGAGTTCGCTCAGGGTGCCGTTAACGATGATCCGACCCTCGTGGAGGATCGCGATCCGGTCGGCAAGCTGTTCGGCCTCGTCCAGGTACTGCGTCGTGAGCAGCACCGTCGTGCCGTGCCTGGCGAGTTCCTTGACGGTCCGCCACACCTCGATGCGCGCCTGGGGGTCGAGGCCGGCCGTCGGCTCGTCGAGGAAGATGACCTGCGGATTCCCGATGAGGCTCATCGCGATGTCGAGGCGGCGGCGCATACCGCCCGAATACGTCGACACCTTTCGCGCGGCCGCGTCGGTCAGCGAGAAGCGATCGAGCAGGTCGTCCGCGATCGCACCCGGGTCCTTGAGGTGGCGCAGCCTGGCGACCAACACGAGGTTCTCCCACCCGCTCAGGATCTCGTCGACGGCCGCGAACTGTCCGGTGAGGCTGATGGACTCCCGCACGTCCGCGGCCCGCGTGACAACGTCGAAGCCGTTGACGCCCGCACTCCCCGCGTCGGCCTTGAGCAGTGTGGACAGGATCTTCACGATCGTGGTCTTGCCCGCCCCGTTCGAGCCGAGCAGGGCGAAGATACTGCCCGGGGCCACGTCGAAATCCACTCCGCGTAGAACGTGCAGATCGTCATAGGACTTCTCCAGGTCTTGCACCCGGATGGCCGGAGCCTGCTGCGTCGTCATCGGTCGGACCCCTTTTCGTTCACGTCGTCGCCGACTGCGGAGTCGATCGCCTTCGTCAGGCGCTCGCGCTCCTTGTCGATCCAATGCTTCCCGGAGTAGGCCTGGACGAAGGCCTCGGCGAACTCGACCGGGTCGTCGCCGACGATCGCGCGTACCGCCGTGCTGTCGGCTGCAGCCCGCTCCCACAGCTCGACGAAGTCGCCCTGCATCTTTAGGAGGGTCTCGCCGTCCACTATGCCCCCGCTGTACATGAAGTACCGCTGCAACGCCTTCGCGGCGCTGCCGTACGGCTCGGGGAGGGCCTCGATACGGGCCCGGTACTGCTTGTACTGCCTCTTCTGCTCGAGCGATCCCGTGAGCTTCTCGATCCACATGGTCATTTCCCTTCTTTCCGGAGCTGTTCGATCCGTTCTGCGAGGAAGCTCCAGGTCCCCCAGAAATCTTCGAGATACTCGCGTCCCTGAGCGTTGAGGGAGTACACCTTGCGCGGCGGCCCCTTTTTCGACGGGACCTTCTCCACGTCGACGAAGCCGCGCTGTTCGATCCTGACGAGCAGGGCGTACACGGTGCCCTCGGCGATATCGGTGAAGCCCTGCTCCCGCAGCCACGCCGTGATCTCGTAGCCATACGCGGGTCCTGCGAACAGGATTGCCAGGACGATGCCCTCGAGCGTGCCCTTGAGCATCTCGGTCATCTGTTTGCCCACGGAACACCTCCTCGCACTACTCAGCGTTATTGACTACTGGTAGATAGTAACACTGAATAGCGAGTGCGCAAGCTCCACGACCAGCGCGCGACATCGAGCTGTTCGTCCTGCTCCAACCATGGTTTTAGGTCGACACACACCGGCCCCTACAACCCGACTGGGCCGTCTCAAGGAGGACCCTCACTGAACCCACCTTTACCTAGTCCGGGAAACCAAAGGCACTAGCGATCTCTCCATACTGAGAGAGTCCGAACGCCACAAGATCACCTGAGACGAACGGCACTTCCAATCCATCCGAGTCGACTACAGGCACGTCAAATCGGCCGCTGAAGTGTCCGCTCAAACGTTTGAAGTGCTTGCGGGTCTTCTCGACCTCAGAGCGATTCCGTTTCGTCGCGACGCCAAATGCGGAGGAAGACGGAGACTGCAACGAGTCCCAGTCCAACGAGTACGGCGACCCACTGGGCGTCCTGATTCAAGGGCCGTCCCGGTTCGACGACTATGAGCGACGTGGCCTCGAGGTACGACTCTCCTTGTCTGGCGGGATCGTGGTGTTTCCAGACTCCTGTGATCCTGACTATCGGGCCGCGGTTGCGGTAGCCGCCAGGCGGGTCAAGTCCTTGACCGAGATCGAAGGACATCCTTACCCCGACTCCGGTGTTGCCGCCGGTTGGCTCTCCCCCGTCAACGATCGGGGCATGCACGTAGTCGTCACCGTTGAGCTGGGTCCACATCCATCCGTCGTCGCGGAACCCGTAGTCTCCGACGAGTTCCCCCTCGACGGTGACTTCTGATCCAGCCAGTGCTTCCGCGTCGGCGATTAGCTCTGAGACCGTGGTCCCTTCGGCCGCTGACGCCGCGCCTGAAACGGCTAACCACATCGTCGCGATGATGACAAGCCGGGTGCTTCGCGTCATTTGCCTCTCACCGCCGCATAGAAGAATCCGACAAGGGAGAAGAGGGCGAGGAATTCGAGCCGGCCTGCCCACATTTGCAGCATGTAGACGATCTGGAGGAGGGTGGGCATGGATGGGTCGGTGACTCCGACCGAGAGTCCGATGGTCGCCGAGGCGCTGATCGATTCGAAGAGTGCCTGTTGGAGGGGGATCCCGTAGGCCACGCCGACTCCTGCTCCGAGCAGGTAGAGGGCAACGTAGAGGAGGGAGATGGTCATCACGGCCATGACGGTGTCATGGGTCAGGTGGCGCCTGCCTGCCTGGTAGTACATGGCGCCGACGACGGCGCGCTCCGGCAGCAGCGCCTGCTTCACATGGTTGGCCACAGCCTTTATGGTGAGCCCGACACGGAGGGCCTTGACGCCTCCAGCCGTTGAATTGCCCATGCCGCCGAGGGCCATGGCGATGGCCATGCCCCCGAAGGCGAGTCCGCCCCACCCGGAGAGCTCTGTGGAGGGGATGGTCGCCCATCCCGTGGTGGTCTGGGCGGAGAAGATCTGGAAGAGCCCTTGCCTTGTCAAGCCGGTGATGTCGGTGAAGGCTGCGGTTGCTGCCAGACCGAGGAGGGTGAGGACGAGGGTAAATCCGAGGGTGGAGAGGATGGTGCGCGTCTCCAGGTTGGCGATTGCGTCACGTCGGGGTCCCCGCCATAGAGAGTGGTGGAGGCCGAATGACATGACTCCTGCCACCATGGAGATGGCAGCTACTGCTTCGAAGATGGCCGAGTGGTAGTAGCCGATGCTCGTGGACTGGGGAGCGAAGCCGCCGGTGCTGAACCCGGCGAGGAACATGGTTATCGCATGGAACGCAGCCCGGTGGACCTCGAACCCAAGCACCAACCACCCCACGAGTGTCAGGGCGGCTACGACAACGACGAGGTGGACTGCTGCCACCGTCCAGATGAATCGCGACATGGACGTTACCGAGGGGAGGAAGCGTTCGCCCCGCCCTTCGCCGAAGTAAAGGGTTATGCCACCGGGACCGACGAAGACGGTGAGTGCGGCGACGATGATGCCGAGTCCGCCGAGGAACTGGAGAAGGTGGCGCCAGAAGTTGAGAGAGGTGGCGAGATGATCGAGGTCACTTATCACTGCCAAACCTGTGGTGGTAAGGCCGGAAACAGAGTCGAAGATGGCATCGAGTGGCGTCCCGAAATGACCCGACAAGACAAAAGGGATGGCACCTATCAATGGAACTACAAGCCAGGCGAGAGCGACCACCACCATGCCGTGGCTCCAGTCGAGCTTGGGATGGCGGGGAGCGAGCCGGCTTCCGAGCATCCCAAGAAAGGTGAAGACGCCGATCATTAGCGCGAAGGATCCGAATGGGTGCCACTCGGCCGTGAGGACCGCCCAGAGGAGGGGAAGACATCCCGCTGCGGCGACAATCAGGAAGATCCGGCCCAGGTAGTAGCCGATGACCTTGAAGTCCGCTTTGGTTGGTTTGACCAGCACGTCAGAGGACGGCGAGGACGACGACGGACACGATCACCGCCAGGCCGATGAGTGCGGCGACTATCAGTCCTTCGATCAGGAACATGGTCAGTCCGCCCGCGATACCGCGGATACTGGTCCACCGGGGGCCGCGCCCGCTGCTCACTTCTTTCGATGATCCCGGTAGCCAAGAGCGGCGCGTACGGCGCCCTCGAGGTTCACGCTGCTGACTGCCGTCACCTGGTCCCCTGGCCGTAGTTGCGTAGTTGCGGTAGGAACCCGGACTTCGTTTTCGCTTACGACGGCAACGAGGAGGGATTCGCTGGGGAGTCGAACCTCCGCCACCGGCCGAGCGTCGAAGTGGTCAGGGATGTCGACCTCGTAGACCGAGATCTCGCCGCGGCCCAACAGCGTCACATGTCGAAACTCGGGGACTTTCGACCTCTCTGGAGATGAGAGTCGCCATGACGTCGGTCACGGCCACGACAGGGACCTTGAGCGCCTCAAATGTGGGTCGGTTCAGCGGGTTGTTCAGCCTGGCCAGCACATGACGGGCTCCCAGAGTCAATGCCAACTGGCATGCCACCAGATTGACTTCGTCCAGTCCGGTCACTGCGAAGACCCAATCCGCTCGGCTCGTGCCCGCAGCTTTCAGCAGGTTGACGTCGGTGCCGTCTCCCTCCAGGACGAGGACCTTCGATTCATCGGTGAGTGTTTGGGCGTGGCCGTGGGCTTCTTCGATGACGCTGACGACATGGCCCGCTCCGTGCAGCTCGCGTGCGAGGAAAGATCCCACCTTGCCTCCGCCGATCAGCGTTACCCTCATCGTGGGGCACCCTTAGTTGCCAGGTACCGGCGAATCCGCTTGCGGGCTCCGCTGCGAGCGGCGGCTACAACGACATCACCCTCGCCGAGTAGAAAGTCGTCATCGGGGATGAAGGTTCTGTTTCCACGGGTCACCGCCGCGACACGAAGCTCGTCGGGGAATTCGAGCTCGGCGACCGCCACACCGGCGCCGTCGGACCCGACGACCAAGTCGACGATCTCCACGTCACCGCCCGAGAATGTGATGTGGAAGCTGAACTCTTCCCTGACTATCTGTTCGTGGATGACTTTCGAGGTCAGTTTGGCTCCGGCCACGAATTGGACATCGAGAGCTCGGTAGGCATCCTCTCGGGCCGGGTCGTCGAGGCGGGCGATGGTCTTGGGCACGCCGAACACCCTCTTGGCCACCTGGACGGCCATCGCGTTGGAGTTGTCCGAATCGGTGGCGGCGACAAAGGCGTCGGCTAGCTCGATGCCGGGCTCACGAAGCACGCGGACGTCGTAGCCGAGTCCCTCGTGTGTGGTGCCGTTGAAGGTGGATCCGAGACGCTCGAAGACCGCGGGCCGACTGTCGATCACCGAAACGTCGTGACCCTCCTCGGACAACGTCAGAGCCAGGTCGCTTCCCACCCGTCCACAGCCGGCGATCACGATCCTCATCGCCGTCCCCTGATCCGCGTGGGCGTCACCATCTTATCAGACCGGGACTCCCCGACGAGAGTGAGAAGAAGCTGATCGGGTGTTTCGGGCCGCCATTCACTTCGCAGAAGCA
>Ga0326597_10004374_pt1 | contig 19910 bp, 20 predicted proteins | sample RVTome_12_FD_203789 | JGI IMG/M metagenome (GOLD analysis project Ga0326597, IMG submission 203789) | Soil microbial communities from uranium-contaminated site in the Upper Colorado River Basin, Wyoming, United States - RVT100D185 | ecosystem: Environmental > Terrestrial > Soil > Contaminated >...
GCATTGTCGCGCCGCGCCCTGAAACCGATGCGCCGGCACATGCAGATCATCTTTCAGGATCCGTTCGGCGCGCTGAACCCGCGCCATTCGGTGGGCCGCATTCTGGCCGAGCCGCTTGTGGTGCAGGGCGTCGGCGACCGTGCAGCCCGCACCGCGCGGGTGGCCGAGCTGTTGGCGCTGGTCGGGCTGCCCGCCGCCGCCGCAGGGCTTTACCCGCATGAATTTTCTGGCGGCCAGCGCCAGCGCATCGCCATTGCCCGGGCGCTGGCGCTGAATCCGCGGCTGATCGTGGCAGACGAGGCGGTTTCCGCGCTGGATGTGTCGATCCAAAGCCAGATCATCAACCTGATCGCCGATCTGCGCCGCCGGCTGGGCCTTGCCATCCTGTTCATCAGCCACGACCTTTCGGTGATCCGCCATGTCTCGGACCGCATTGCGGTGATGTATCTGGGCCGCGTCGTCGAACTGGGACCGACCGAGGCGATCATGGCGCATCCGCAGCACCCCTATACGCAGGCGCTGCTTTCGGCGATTCCGCGGGTGGGCGCGCCGCGCGAAGGGCGCATCGTGCTGCAGGGCGACCTGCCCGACCCGGCCAACCCGCCCGCCGGCTGCGCCTTTCACAGCCGCTGCCCCTGCGCCTTCGCGCGCTGCCGCACCGAGCGCCCGGCGCTGAAACCGCTTGCCGCGGCTGGAACGGAGGTCGCATGCCATCTTTACCCCTGACGCAGGCACTGGCGCAGCACGCTTTTGCGCTGGTGCAAAGCGCGATCGAAGCCGGGCGAATCCCCGGTGCCGTGCTGGGCGTGCAGACGCCGGACGGGCGCGCGGTGCTTGCCGCTGGTGCGGCGCAGACCGTGCCGCTTCGCCGCCCGATGACTGCGGCAACGTGGTTCGATCTTGCCTCGCTGACCAAGGTCATCTTCACCACGCCGCATATCCTTGCGCTGGCAGGTGCCGGGGTGATCGCACTTGACGGCCCGCTGACGCAACTGCTGCCCGACCTGCGCCAATACGACCCTGCGGCATGGGAACGGCAGGTGACGTTTCGCCAGTGCCTGGGGCATCTGACGCCGTTTCCGGCGGTGGTGCCGCTTTACACGCTTGGGCGCGATGCTGACCTGCTGCGCGCCTGGGTGCTGCAAAACGAATGGCGTGCCGGACCGCCGGTCTATTCCGACGTCAACTTCATCTTGTTGGGGCTGGCGCTGGAACGGCATTCCGGTCTGCGCATCCGACAGCTGGACCCCGGCCCCGGCTTTACCTTTGCCGCCGACCCCGCGCAAAGCGCCGCCACCGAAGACTGCACCTGGCGGCGCCGCGTGCTGTGCGGCGAGGTGCACGACGACAACTGCGCAGCCTTGCAGGGTGCCGGCCACGCCGGGCTGTTCGGCACCGCCGCCGCGGTGCTTGATTTCGCGCAGGGGCTGCTGGATGGCAGCGGCGCCCCGGCGGGGGTTATCGCCCAGATGCGCACCCCGCTTTCCGACACGCGCACGCATGGCTGGCAACGCGCGCATCCGGGCTGGTCAGGGGGCGACGCGGCGCCTGCCGGCTGCATCGGCCATACCGGCTTTACCGGCACCGGGCTCTGGATCGACTTTGCCAAGGGCCGGGCCTGGACCTTGTTGACCAACCGCATTCACCCGACGCGGCATTTCGACAGCGGCATCGCTGCGCTGCGCCGCGCCGTGGGCGATGCGATCTGCGAGGGGGCGTGAGATGCAGCCGATCTGGGCCGTGGGGCTGATGACAGGCACCGTGCTCGATGGCAACATCGACACGGCGCTGCTGCACACTGATGGCGAAAGCGTCGCAGCGTTCGGCGCCTGCCGGCTGGCGCCCTATCCGCCGGGGCTGCGCGATCTGCTGGAACGCACCCTGGCCGCAGCGCGGGCGTGGAACTTTGCCGGGCCGGAACCGGCGATCTTTGCCGAGGCCGAAGACCGGCTGACCCGCGCGCAGGCTGCCGCGGTGCGTGATCTGGTCGAGACGGCGGGGCCGGGGCTGGCCGCGCTTGGCATCGTCGGCTTTCACGGCCAGACGGTGCTGCACCGCGCGCCGGTTTCGGGGCGCCCGGGGGCGACACGGCAACTGGGCGACGGGCAGTTGATGGCCGATCTTCTTGGCGTGCCGGTGGCCTATGATTTTCGCAGCGCCGATGTGGCGGTGGGGGGGCAGGGCGCACCCTTGTCGGCGGTCTATCACGCGGCGCTGCTGCGCGGGCTGGGCGCGGGGCCGGACACTGCGGTGCTGAACCTTGGCGGCGTTGCCAACATCACCTGGTGTGACGGCGCTGGTGGCGTGATCGCCTTTGACACCGGCCCCGCCAATGCGCCGATCAACGACTGGGTCAAGGCGCAGGGATTGGGCGAGATGGACCGCGGCGGCGCGCTGGCGCTGGCGGGCCGGGTGGATGAGGCGCGGCTGGCGCGGCTGCTGGCGCATCCCTGGCTTGCCGCGCCCTACCCGAAGTCGCTCGACCGGTTCGATTTTGCCGCCAGCATGGCGGCGGGCTGCACGCCCGAAGATGGCGCGGCGCTTCTGACCGCCTTCAGCGCCGCTGCCGTGGGTCGCGCGCTTGATCTGCTGCCTATGCGCCCATCGCGGCTGATCGTCTGTGGCGGCGGGCGGCACAATCCGACGATCATGGCGGCGCTTGGGGTGCGTGCCGGGGTGCAGGCGGTGTCTGCCGAGGCGGTGGGCTGGCGCGGCGACGCCATCGAGGCGGAATGCTTTGCACTGCTGGCGCTGCGGATGCGCCGTGGCCTGCCGATCAGCTTTCCCACCACCACGGGCGTTGCCGCGCCGATGACCGGCGGACGGCTGGCACTGCCCATCCAAGCGGGGACTGAACCATGAGCACCACCGAAACCGTCTCGCCGCGCTACGCCGATATCGACGACTGGTCCGCCGCAGATCTGGTGCAGGGCCTGATCGAGGCGCAATACGGCGCGATCGCCGCGGCGCAGGCAGCGCAGGGTGCGATAGCGCGCGCGGTTGATCTGGCGGCGGCGCGGCTGGGCGCGGGGCAGGGGCGGCTGATCTATCTGGGCGCCGGCACCTCGGGGCGGATCGCGACGCAGGATTGCGTTGAATTGCGCCCCACCTTCAACTGGCCCGACGCGCGCGCGCTGGTGCTGATGGCGGGCGGGGACAAGGCATTCTTGCGCGCCCGCGAAGGCGCCGAAGACAACGAGCAGGATGCGGTGAAGGCGCTGGACGCGGCGGGGGTCGGCCCGGATGACGTGGTGATCGGCGTCGCCGCCAGCGGGCGCACCCGCTTTACCATCGCCGGGCTGCACCGCGCCCGCGTCGAAGGCGCCCTCACCGTCGGGCTTTACAACAACCCCGGTGCGCCGATGGCCGAGGCCTGCGATCTGCCGGTGCTGCTGGACACCGGCGCCGAGTTTCTGGCCGGATCGACCCGGCTGAAGGCGGGAACCGCGCAGAAAGTGGCGCTGAATGCGTTTTCCACCGCGCTGATGATCCGGCTTGGCTACGTGCACCGCGGCCTGATGGTCGAGATGCGCCCGACCAATGCCAAGCTGAACGCGCGTGCCTTGGCTATGGTGGCCGAGCTGACCGGCGCCGAACCCACCGCCGCCGCGGCGGCGCTGACGGCGGCTGGCGGCAGCGTCAAGCTGGCCACGCTGATGCTGGCACGCGGGCTTGGCCTGGCCGAGGCCGAGGCGGTGTTGGCGGCGGCGGGCGGCAGGTTGCGCGACGCGCTGGCGGCGGGGTCATGACCGCGCCGGGGCTGCGGGCCGAACTGACCGCCGTGCCCGACGCGGCCGATCTGGCGGTGCTTGGCGATGGCCTTGCCGCGTTCAACGAATCCGACGTCGGCCCATCGGGCCGCAAAGCGCTGGCGGTGCTGTTGCGCGATGCACAGGGCGCGGTGCAGGGCGGGCTTTCGGGATATACCGCCTGGGGCTGGCTTTACGTGCAATGGCTGTGGCTGGCGGCGCCGCAACGCGGCCAGGGCTGGGCCGCAAGGCTGCTGGCGATGGCCGAGGATGAGGCGCGATTGCGCGGCTGCCACGGCGCCTGGATCGACACGTTCAACCCGGCGGCACTGGCCGCCTACCGGCGCGCGGGCTATACCCCGTTTGGCGCCCTGGCGGATTTTCCGCGCGGCCGCAGCCGCACCTTCCTGCAAAAGCAGCTGTGAAGCGCGCCCCGATGCACTTCGGCACCGGCCTTTCGCGCCGGGCGGCAAGCTGCTAATCGGGGTTTGCACAGGCACGAGCAGCGGGCACCCATGCAACAGCGCATCTTCATCACCGGAACTGCGGGTTTCATCGGCTTCCATCTGGCGCGGCACCTGCTGGCGCAGGGGCATCTGGTGCATGGCTACGACGGCATGACCGATTATTACGATGTCGCGCTGAAACGCAGCCGCCACGCGATTCTGCTGCAATCGCCAGGTTTTGCCGCGACCGAGGCGATGCTGGAAGACGACGCCACGCTTGCCGCCACCGTTGCCGCCTTTGCCCCCGATGTGGTCGTGCATCTGGCGGCGCAGGCCGGGGTGCGTTACAGCCTTGAAAACCCGCGCGCCTATATCGACGCCAACATCATCGGCACCTTCAACGTGATGCAAGCGGCGCGCGCCGCCGGGGTTGCGCATTTGCTGATGGCCTCGACCTCGTCGGTTTACGGTGCCAATACGCAGATGCCTTACGCCGAGACCGACAAGGCCGACACCCAGATGTCGTTCTACGCCGCGACCAAGAAGGCGAACGAGGCCATGGGTCACGCCTTCGCGCATCTGCACGGGCTGCCGACCACGATGTTCCGGTTTTTCACCGTTTACGGGCCCTGGGGGCGGCCCGACATGGCGCTGTTCAGGTTCACCAAGGCGATCCTGGCCGGGCAACCGATCGACGTTTACAACCACGGCGAAATGTGGCGCGATTTTACCTTTGTCGGTGACCTGGTGCGCGGCATCGCGCTGCTGATCGACACCCCGCCCGCGCATCGGGCGCCGGATGCGGCCGCGGTGCCGGGCGACAGTCTTTCGCCGGTCGCACCGTTCCGGGTGGTGAACATCGGCAATTCCGAAAAGGTGCGGCTGACCGATTTCATCGACGCCATCGAGGCGGAAACCGGGTGCCGCGCGATCCGCAACCTGATGCCGATGCAGCCCGGCGACGTGCCCGCCACCTGGGCCGACACAAGCCTGCTGCGCGAGCTGACCGGCTTTGCGCCGCAGACCGGGATTCGCGAAGGCGTTGCCGCATTCGTGCGATGGTATCGCGACTATTACCGCGTCTGAGTGGCGCCGGACGCCACCTGCCAGCGGGGCTTGCGCCGGACGCGGGCTTGCGCAACGCTGGCGCGAGCCCGAAACCGAAAGGCGAAGACGTGCCTGACGCGAAGCCGCATCCTGCTGGCGCCATGCCGGCCCTGCGCGTGCAACCGCAAAGCTGGCTGCTGCTTGGGGCCTCGGGGCGGATCGGGCGACTGTTGCAGGCCGCCTGGCGGGTGCAGCCGCCAGTTGGGGCGCAGATCGTGGCCAGCGGTCGCGGCGAAGGCGGCGCTATTGGGCCCGATGCGCTGCGCTGGTCGCTGTTGGCGGGGCCGCAGCCACTGTTGGACCATACCGCCCGGCACGGGCCGATCGCGGGCATGCTGCTGTTTGCGGGCGTTACCCCTGCCAGCGGTGCCGATCTTGAGCAGAACGCGGCGCTGGTTGAGGCCGCGCTGGCGGCGGCGATGGCGGCAGGCATCGGTCGGGTGCTGCTGGCGTCCTCTTCCGCGGTTTATGGGCCGGGTGCGGCGCTGGCCGAAAGCGCGCCGACGCGCCCCGCCAGCGCCTACGGCGCCGCCAAGCTGCGGGCCGAGGTCGGCGCCGAGCAATGGCGCGCGCGGGGGCTGGAGCTTTGCGTGCTGCGCATCGGCAATGTCGCGGGGGCGGATGCGTTGTTTCGCAATGCCGGGGCGGGGGGCACATTGCAGATCGACCGCTTTGCCGACGGGCAGGGGCCGACGCGGTCGTATATCGGGCCGCAAACGCTGGCGCGTGTGCTCGAAACGCTGTTGCGCGCGCCGCCGCCATTGCCGCCGCTGCTGAACCTTGCCGCGCCGCAGCCGGTGACGATGTCGGCGCTGGCCGAGGCCGCCGGGCTGGATTGGCGCCCTGTGCCGGCCCCTGCAGCCGCGCAGCAGACCGTGACACTGGATTGCAGCGCGCTTGCGCGGCAGCATGCCTTTGTCGATGCCGATTCCGAACCTGTGGAAATGGTGGCACAACTGCGCCGCCTGAAAGCCATGCCATGACCCCCGCCAAACGCCTGTTCGACCTGATCGCGGCGCTGCTGCTGGCAGTGCTGCTGGCGCTGCCGATGCTGGCCATCGCCATGCTGATCGCGCTGCGCGACGGACGGCCGGTGTTCTACGGGTCCGAGCGCATGCAAAGCCCGGATCGCGCATTCCGGCTGTGGAAGTTTCGCACCATGACGAAGGCGGGTGCCAATGCAGGCGTTTCGGGCGGCGACAAGGCGGCGCGCATCACGCCGCTTGGCCGCGTGCTGCGGCGCTGGCGTCTGGACGAGCTGCCGCAGCTGTGGAACGTGCTGCGCGGCGACATCAGCTTTGTCGGCCCGCGCCCGCCGCTGCGCGAATATGTCGAGCGCTTCCCGCAGACCTATGCCGCTGTCCTTGCCTCGCGCCCCGGCATCACCGGGCTGGCCACGCTGCGTTTTCATGCGCGCGAAGAGCGGTTGCTGGCACGCTGCGCCTCGGCGGCAGAAACCGACGCCGTCTATGCCCGGCGCTGCATTCCGCGCAAGGCCCGGCTTGACCTGATCTATCAGCGCCGCCGCAACCTGTGCTGGGATGCGCGGTTGATGGTGCAGACGGTGCTGCGCCGCTGACCGGGGTGGCGTGATGTCGCGCCGCCGGCAATTGCTGGCCCGCCGGCTGGTCATGCGACGCGAAACGGGTATAAAGGGCAGCGGCACCAAGGTGCCGAACCGACCTGCCGCCGCATGAGGTTGCGATGAGACAGCTATTCCCGATCGCCACGCTGGCGCTGCTGGCCATGGGCGGTTTCGCCTTTGCGGAACCCCGCTCAGTCACGATTTCCATCGACACCACTTGCGGGGCGTCGGACACGAAACTGTTCGAGGTTGTGCTGAAACGTCAGGAAGGGGTCACCGGCGTTTTGGTTTCGATCGAAGACGAATGGGTCGTGGTGATTTACGAGAACACCATCACCGACCCGCAAACGCTGGTGAACGCGCTGGTCGATGTCGGGCTTGGCGAGATGCTCGCCGACAGGCCGATGATCGAGGGGCCGGCACCCGCAGCGCTGAACTGAGCCACGGGCGCCGCGCCGGGTTTGTTACTGCGTCGCCACCGGGCGCGCATCGTCCTGGGTCCAGCCGATCATCGAATCGGCATAGAGCGACAGGTTTTCATAGCCGAGCAGCTCGTGCAGCACGAACCATTCGGTGGCCGACCAGTGCCCCGCGTTGCAATAGGTGATGGCCTGCACGCCGGTCTCGCCAAGCACCGCCGGCACCAGTGCACGCAGATCATCCAGCGGCTTGATGCGGTTCGTGGCGGCGTCGTAGAAGGTTGCATTGTCAAGGCTGATCGCGCCGGGAATATGCCCCGCGCGTTTCGCCGCCCCAGCCTTTTCGGCGCCCGCATATTGTTCTGCCGGGCGCGCATCCAGAAGCGGTATGCCCGCCGCAAGCGCCGCTTCGACCTGTTCGGTGCTGGCCAGGAACTGCGGCCGGATCCGGGCAGTGAAATCGCCCTGCAGCACGCTTGGCGGACCACTGACGACCGGGTTCGCCGCGTCTGCCGCCCAGGCCTGCCAGCCGCCATCCAGCACGCCGACTGCGTCATGCCCGGCGTAACGCAGGCTCCAATGCACCCGCGCGGCGCCGCCGAATTCGGAACTGCTGGAACCCGCCGGCACGATCACCACCAGGCTGTCGGTGTTGACGCCAAGTGCGGCGATGCTTGCCCCAAGCGTCGCCGCATCGGGCACCGCACCGGCAATATCGCCGACGCCACGCCAACTGCCGGGATAGGCGCTCCAGACCGCGCCGGGCACATGACCCGCCGCAAAGGCGTCATCGGCCGAGCGACCGCGGGTGTCGATCACCACCAGATCCTCGCGGCCAAGGTTGGCACGCAGCCACTCGGTGCTGACCAGCGGGCCGGGCAGTCCATCGGCGGCGACGCCGCCGGCCAGTGCGGCAAGCGCAAACAGCGCCACCGACAGAAAAGTCATCAGTCTTCGTATCATGGTGTGATCCTCGTGCTGTCAAGCGCCCCCACCCGCCGCCGGAAGTTCCGGTGCTGCGCGGTCGGGCGGGGGCCGCAGTATCTTCGGCATCGCAGGGGCGGGCAAATCACGTCCTTGCGTCAGATCAAGCACACGCAGATGTGACCGGCCCGATCAGGCCCAGTGCCGGCGCATTGTGACGGGCGCAGGCTGCAAGCGGGCCGGGTTAGCTGCGCTTCTTGCCCGCCGCGATCGGCACCACATCGGCCTGCGAATGGTTGGCGTAGGTGTCCCAGGTTGGCGTGTAATCTTCAGCCTGATTGCCCCAGACGGTCCAGCCGACACGCGGGCCGCGGGCGAACAGCTCCAGCCGCGGGCCGTTGCTGCAACCCTCGATCAGCGCATATTGCTCATCAGGTTTGCGGCTGTGTTCGCGTTTCTGCGTCGAGATGATGTTTTCCTGCGTGCGGCCAAGTTGCAGGGTGCGGGCATTCTGGCCGCGCACGCCGAACAAAAGCACCTCAGTGACATTGCGGAAATAGAACCCGACGCCACGCCGGTCCGGCCCGCCGTCCTTGCGGATCTTGTACCAGATGATGTTGCTTTTGTAGCTGAAGCCCCAGTTCTCCATCACCCGCAGCCCTTCGGGCAGCAGCGCGTTGGGAACCCACAGGTAAAGATGCGCGGTGTCGTCCACCACCGCCTCGACCGGCAGATCGCAGATGTCGCGCAGGGTCATCGTGGGGTAGCGCGTCAGCCGCCGGTGTTCCGGTGCCATCTTGCCGGTGCGGTTCTGAAACTGCCACGGCGGATCGGCCAGCACTGTGCGGAACCTGGTCTTTCCGGCCTTCGCCAGAAGGTCATCGGCGGCGCTGGTCATGCTTCGTCCTCTACCAACAGGGCCTTGGTGATGCCGAATACCAGCAATGGGCACCCGGCGCCGCCCCCACCTTCGATGCGTGGCAACAGCTTTGACATATGTGTGGTCGAGTTGCCATAGGACGATCCGCGCCCGAGCCGGTTGAACACCTCTTGCAGCTCGTCGGCGCGGGTGATGATGATGCCGACACTGACCGCGCGCAGGTCGAACAGCAGGCGAAAGTTGTTCAGGTCGCGGTCAAAGAAGGGGTCCTTGTTGTTCCATTCGATCTCCAGCGCGACCGCGTTCTTGAAACAGTCGATCTTGTGGGTTGGCGAATCGAGGCGCGACCCGTCAACTTCGATCGCGGTCTGAAACTGCTTCTCTACCCAGCCGCGCCGTCCCAGAAAGTCGTCGATATAGCCCGCCAGCCGGGTCTTGTTGCCGCCGCCGGTGGCGATCCAGGATCGGCGCAGGCGAAAGGCGTGCAGCAGATCAAGCAGATCGCGCCATTCCGACGCGAAATCCTGTGAAAGGATCGCGCTTGCGTGCCGCCATTCGTGGCATTCGTAGCTGTCGCGGATGAACGCGGGCAGGCGGTTGCGCAACATGTTGTGGGCCTGGTGCATGGGGGCAGAATAGATAGGGGTCGGCGCCGGCGCAAGCCGCAGCCCGGCGCGCCGCGGCGCCGGTTTTGGGTGCCGCCGATGCCCCCTTTCCCGGCCCCGCGCGCCACGCTATACGCCCCGCCATGACAGAGCTTTCGCGCATCCGCAATTTTTCCATCGTGGCGCATATCGACCACGGCAAATCCACGCTTGCCGACCGGCTGATCCAGTCGACCGGCACCGTGGCCGACCGCGACATGAAGGCCCAGCTGCTCGACAGCATGGATATCGAGCGCGAGCGCGGCATCACCATCAAGGCGCAGACCGTGCGGCTGGAATACAAGGCGCGCGACGGCCACGCCTATATCCTGAACCTGATCGACACCCCCGGCCATGTCGATTTCGCCTATGAGGTCAGCCGCTCCATGCGCGCCGTCGAAGGCTCGCTTCTGGTGGTTGATGCCAGCCAGGGCGTCGAGGCGCAGACGCTGGCCAATGTCTATCACGCGCTGGATGCCGGGCACGAGATCGTGCCGGTGCTGAACAAGATCGACCTGCCCGCCGCCGAACCCGAACGCATCAAGCAGCAGATCGAGGATGTGATCGGGCTTGATGCCCACGACGCGATCCTGATTTCCGCCAAATCCGGCCTTGGCATCCCCGAGGTGCTGGAGGCCATCGTCACCCGGCTGCCCGCCCCCAAGGGCGACCGCAACGCGCCGCTCAAGGCGATGCTGGTCGATAGCTGGTATGATGCCTACCTTGGCGTCGTGGTGATGGTGCGGATCATGGATGGCGTGATGCGCCGCACCGACCGCATCAAGATGATGCAGACCGGCGCCGCCTACGGTATCGACAAGCTGGCCGTGCTGCGCCCGCAAATGGTCGACATTGCCGAACTTGGCCCCGGCGAGATCGGCGTGTTCACTGCCAGCATCAAGCAGGTGCGCGACACCCGCGTGGGCGACACCATCACGCATGAACGCCACCCCTGCGCCACGCCCCTGCCGGGATTTCAACCCGCGCAGCCGGTGGTGTTCTGCGGCCTGTTCCCGGTGGATGCCAACGATTTTGAAGCGCTGCGCGAGGCGATCGAGAAACTGGCGCTGAACGACGCCTCCTTCACCTCGGAAATGGAAACCTCGGCCGCGCTTGGCTTTGGCTTCCGCTGCGGCTTTCTTGGCCTTTTGCACCTTGAAGTGGTGCGCGACCGGCTTGAACGCGAATACGACCTTGACCTGATCACCACCGCCCCTTCGGTCGTCTATCACCTGCATATGCGCGACGGCACGATGCGCGAATTGCACAACCCCGCCGACATGCCCGACCTCACACTGGTCGACCACATCGAGGAACCGCGCATCAAGGCCACCATCATGGTGCCCGACGATTACCTTGGCGATGTGCTGAAGCTTTGCCAGGACCGCCGCGGCATCCAGCTTGACCTGACCTATGCGGGCAGCCGCGCCATGGTGGTCTATGACCTGCCGCTGAACGAGGTGGTGTTCGACTTTTACGACCGGCTGAAATCGGTGACCAAGGGCTACGCCAGCTTTGACTACGCCATCACTGGCTACCGCGAGGATTTTCTGGTGAAAATGTCGGTGCTGGTGAACGATGAACCGGTCGACGCGCTTTCCATGATGGTGCACCGCGACCGCGCCGAACTGCGTGGCCGCGCCATGGTGGAAAAGCTGAAAGAACTGATCCCCCGCCACATGTTCAAAATCCCGATCCAGGCGGCGATCGGGTCGCGCGTGATCGCCCGCGAGACGCTCAGCGCCATGCGGAAAGACGTGACCGCGAAGTGCTATGGCGGCGATGCGACGCGCAAGCGGAAGCTTCTGGACAAGCAGAAAGCGGGCAAGAAGAAGATGCGACAGTTCGGGAAGGTGGAGATCCCGCAGGCGGCGTTTATCAGTGCGTTGAAGATGGATGGGTAACTATCGAGGGTGGGAAAATGGAAGTGAATTTCGAGATACTTGAAAGCCAGCTTTCTGAAACGGAAATGGCCTTGTTAATGGCTGTAAATGTCGCACTGAATGCAGGTCTCATCGCTGGTGCAGATGCGCGCGTAAATCTTCTTCACTTGAAACAGCATGAGGATAACTTCGCCAAGTTGGGAAAACAAAAGGCGCAGCACATCTTGGCTGCAGTTCAACTGATGCATAAAGCTGCAGCGGGTATCAAATAGAACGTTGCCGACCTGCCCAGCTTGCCGCCAGCACTGAACGCGCTTTTGGCGCGAGGCGTGGTTTCGGTCCACAGAGCAGCCCGCGGCTGGTCTTAGTCAGGATTTCTTGCGAGGTCCTCGGCTTGGGTTCAACTCCGGGGGTGTCCGCTCCGGCACGGCGATCTCCTGCCCTGCTGAAATCCCCTTGCGGGTCGTAAACAACCTTTTCCCCCCGGTGCCCCGGCACCGGGCAGTGCCCGACCCCTCCCCCTGGAGGGCGCTTCCTCGCCAACACCGGCCAGCAGGCGCGGCGCTGATGCCCGCTCGCGCTGCGCGCAGCCAAATCCGCGCGGCGCCCGCCCAGGCACGCGCCCCCCGATTAACAACTGCCTAGGCTAAAGGATAACCCCTACCCGGCCCGATCCTTGCGGATCGGGCGTTCGACGCCGACGATCTTCCACTGGAAGATCGTCCGGGCGCGTCTCACCCTTCCGGCTTGCGCCTTCAGGCAATCGGGCCGGGCGAAGGTCCACCGGACCTTCGCTGGTCCGCCCCTCACCACCGCGTGCGCCTTGCCGCTTGCCCCGAAACGCCCCCCTGCGCCCACGCTGCGGCGTTCGCCGGGAAAACGCGCACCGGGCCGGTCGTGATCCCCCTCGCCACTACCGTGCTTTCACCACGCCGCCCGGTAAATCGCCAGCGCATCGGCCTCGGTGACCGGCCGCGGGTTGTTGACCAGAAGCCGCGTCTGTTTCATCGCCTCGTGCGCAAGCCGCGGCAGCGCGTGCTGCGGCACGCCGGCATCGCGCAGCCGCGCCGGCAGGCCGAGGCGCGCCGCCAGCGCCGCCAGTGCCGCGATGAAGGTCGCGCAGCGGGCCTGGCCGCCCTCGACCGCGGCAAGATCGGGGAAGGCGTCAGCGGCGATTTCGGCATAGGCGGCGGCTGCCACCGGCGCGTTGAAGGCCAGCACATGTGGCAGCACCAGCGCGTTCGACAGCCCGTGCGGCATGTGAAAGATGCCCCCCAGCGGATAGGCCAGCGCATGCACCGCGGCCACCGGGGCATTGGCAAACGCCTGCCCCGCCAGCATCGCCCCCAGCAGCATCGCGCCGCGCGCGTCGCGGTTGTCGCCCTGACGCACCGCGGTTTCAATATTGCCGCCCAACAGCCGCAGCGCCTGCCGCGCCAGCATCTGCGAGACCGGGTTGGCGTTGGGATTGACCGTGGCGTAGGATTCGATCGCATGCACCATCGCGTCGATCCCGGTTGCGGCGGTGATCGCCGGAGGCAGGCCAAGCGTCAGGTCGGGGTCCAGCAGCGCCAGATCGGGCAGCAGCAGCGGCGATGACACGCCGCGTTTTTCCTCGGCCCCCACGGTGATGATCGCCACCGGCGTCACCTCAGACCCGGTGCCCGCCGTGGTCGGCACCAGCACCAGCGGCAGCCGCGGCCCGCGCGCATTGCCCACCCCCCATGCCGCGTCAATTGCCTCGCCCGAGCCCAACAGCAGCGCTGCCAGCTTGGCCACATCCATCGCCGAGCCACCGCCGAAGCCCACCACACCCGTCGCGCCGTGCCCCGCAGCAACCGCGGCCATCAGCGTTTGCTGCGCGGGGTCGGCCTCGACCGCGTCGAACACCGTCACCCCGGCACCAAGCGAGGCCAACGCCGCATCGGCCAGCCCCAGCCGGCGGATGCCGGGATCGGTGACGAACAGCAACCGCGGCCCCAGAGCCGCGCCAGCGAGGTCGCCCAGTTCGGCTGCGCCACCGGGGCGGAACAGCACCGATTTCGGGGTGTGAAAGGCAAATGGCATCATGCCCGCGCATCCTCCAGCAGCATCCGCGCCGCCTTTTCCGCAATCATCATCACCGGCGCCGCGGTGTTGCCGGAAGTGATCGTGGGCATCACCGAGGCATCGGCGATGCGCAGCCGCCCGACCGCACGCATGCGCAGCCGCGGGTCGACCACCGCGCCAGCATCGGCCCCCATCCGCGCCGTGCCGACCGGGTGGAAGATCGTGGTGCCGATATCGCCCGCCGCGCGCACCAGTTCGGCATCGGTTTGCAGGTCGGCGCCGGGGCGGAACTCTTCGGGGTGATAGCGCTGAAAGGCGGGCTGCGCGGCGATACGCCGGGTCAGCCGGATCGCGGCGGCGGCAATGGCACGGTCGGCCGCAGTGGCAAGGTAATTTGGCGCAATCGCCGGCGCAGCGCGGAAATCGGGGCTTTTCAGGTGCACTGTGCCGCGGCTTTCGGGGCGCAGGTTGCACACGCTTGCGGTCATCGCGGGAAACAGGTGCACCGGTTCGCCGAACTTGTCCAGGCTGACGGGTTGGACGTGAAATTCCAGATCCGGGGTTGCCTTGTCGGGGCCAGAGCGGGTGAAGATGCCCGCCTGGCTTGGCGACATCGACATTGGCCCGGACCGGTTCAGCGCATATTCGGCGGCGATCATCGCCTTGCCCCAAAGCGAGCTTGCCAGCGTGTTCAGCGTCTTGACCCCCTGCACCTTGAAGGCCAGCCGAAGTTGCAGATGGTCTTGCAGGTTTTCGCCGACCCCCGGCACCTCGACCTGCGGCGCGATCCCCGCCGCCGCCAGCACCGCGCCGCGGCCGATGCCGGAAAGCTCCAAAAGGTGCGGCGTGCCGATGGCGCCGGCGGCCAGCACCACCTCGCGCGCCGCATCGAACCGCTTGCTGGCGCCTTCGTGGCGCACCACGACGCCGCGCACCTCGCCGCCTTCCAGCACCAGCCGTTCCACTTGCGCCCCGGTCAGCACCCGCAGGTTGGGGCGGCCAATCACGGGCTTCAGGAACGCCTTGGCGGTGGTCCAGCGAATGCCGCGGCGCTGCGTCACTTCAAAATACCCCGCGCCCTCGTTGTTGCCGGTGTTGAAGTCGGCGGTGCGGGGAATGCCCGCCTGCACAGCGGCATCCAGAAATGCGTCGAGCACCTGCCACCGCACCCGCGCGCGTTCCACCCGCCATTCGCCGCCCGCGCCGTGCAGCGCCGTGGCGCCTGCGTGGTGATCTTCCTGTGCAAGGTAAAGCGGCAACACTTCGTCCCAGCCCCAGCCGGTGCAGCCCGTCTGCCGCCAGCCATCGAAATCGGCGGCCTGGCCGCGCATGTAGATCATGCCGTTGATCGACGAACAGCCGCCCAGCACGCGCCCGCGCGGATAGCCCAGGGCGCGCCCGTTCAGCCCGGTTTCGGGCTCGGTGGCAAAGCACCAGTCGGTGCGCGGGTTGCCGATGCAATAAAGGTAGCCGACGGGAATGTGGATCCAGTGGTAATTGTCGCGCCCGCCCGCCTCCAGCAGCAGCACGCGGTTGCGCGGATCGGCGCTTAGCCGGTTGGCCAGCACGCAGCCGGCCGAGCCGGCCCCGATGACGATGTAATCATAACTTTCCATCCGCCGCCCCCCGCTTTTTCGGGCAATTAGCCATCGGATCGCGGCGTGACGCAAGTGCAAGCTGGCGCGCCGCGCCGCAGGGCGGTTCGGGCCGCCGTGCGCGGCGCCGCGGCGCGCCCGCGGATTTCGCACAAAAACAGCGCCCCGGGGTTGCGGCACCTGCCCGGGCTGCGGCATATGGGGCCACCACGGGGGGGAAGCCCATGCAGTTCACGCTTGACGAGTTGCAGGCAGCGCAGCGCCAGGTGCACGCGCAAATGCCACCGACACCGCAATATTGCTGGCCGCAGCTTGGCGCCCGCGCTGGCGCCGAAGTCTGGCTGAAGCACGAGAACCACACGCCCACTGGCGCCTTCAAGGCGCGCGGCGCCATCACCTTCATCGACTGGCTGCGGCGCATGCATCCGCAGGTGCCCGGCATCATCACCGCCACGCGCGGCAACCACGGTCAGGCGCAGGCCCGCGCCGCCTCTGCCGCCGGTCTGCGCGCGGTGGTTTACGTGCCGCATGGCAACTCGCCCGAAAAGAACGCCGCGATGCGCGCCTTTGGCGCCGAGCTGCGCGAATTCGGCGATGATTTCGACTCCGCCAAAGACGAGGCGATGCGGGTGGCAGGCATCGAGGGGCTGTTTGCGGTGCCGCCCTTTCACCGCGAACTGGTGCGCGGCGTCGCCAGCTACGCGCTGGAACTGTTTGAGGCCGCGCAGCCACTTGATGCGGTGTATGTGCCGATCGGTTGCGGTTCAGGTATCTGCGGCACCATTGCCGCGCGCGACGCGCTGGGGCTGGCGACCGAGGTGATCGGCGTGGTTGCGGCCGCGGCGCCGACCGCCCGGCTGTCGGCCGAGGCCGGGCGCGCCATCGCCACCACGGCGGCGCGCACCTTTGCCGACGGCATGGCAGTGCGGGTGCCGGTGGCCGAGGCGCTGGCGGTTTACGGGCGCGGCGCGGCGCGCTTCGTATCGGTCAGCGATGACGAGATCGCGGCGGCGATCCGCATGCTGTTTGCCGACACCCACACGCTTGCCGAGGGCGCCGGCGCAGCGGCGCTGGCGGCGCTGCTGCAAGAGGCGCCGCGCCAGCGCCAGCGCCGCGTTGGCGTGATCGTTTCGGGCGGCAATATCGACAGCGACCGCATGGTGCTGGTGCTGGCCGGGGGCACGCCGGCACCGGGCTGAGCCATCACCGTTTCGCGCGCAGCAGGCGCTTGTGCTTGTATTCGCCCCGGCAGAGAATATCTTTTATTCATGGGGCTCTGCCCCGCAGGAGGCCCGCGGATGATCCGCTATACGCTCAGATGCGAAAAGGACCACAGTTTCGACAGCTGGTTCCCCTCGGCCGAGGGATATGAGCGGCTTTGCGCCCAAGGCCTGCTTGCCTGCGCCATCTGCGGCTCGTCGCGGGTGGAAAAATCGCTGATGGCGCCGGCAGTCCGCGGCGCGCGCGAAAGTGCCGCGGTGCCTGCCGAGGCCAAGGCCGAACACCCGCTTGCCAGCCCCGGCAATGCGATGGAAGAGGCCTTTGCCGCGCTGCGCCTGCAGATCGAGGCCAATTCCGACTATGTCGGGCTGAACTTTGCCGCCGAGGCGCGGGCGATGCATCAAGGCAGCCTGCCGGAACGCCCGATCTATGGCGAGGCGCGGCTGGCCGAGGCGCGCGCGCTGCTGGAAGAGGGCGTGCCGGTGGCGCCGCTGCCGTTCCTGCCACGGCGCAAGGTGAACTGACCCCCTTGCCCGCACCGCAGCAATCGGCAAACTGAGACCGACTGACCCGCAGGGAGAGGCACATGAGCATTCTGGTCACCGGCGCCAACCGTGGCATAGGCGCCGCCCTTCTGGCGCATTACCGGGCCGAGGGGCGCAGCGTTTTCGGCACCGCGCGCAAGCCCGGCACCGGGCTGGAACGGCTTGACGTCACCGACCCGCAAAGCCATGCCCTGCTGGCGCGGCGACTGGCGGGCAAACCGCTGTCGCTGCTGGTGTGCAACGCCGGCGTCTATTCCGACAAAGGCCAAAGCCTTGATACCGGCTACCCCGCCGCGCTTTGGGCCGCCGCGCTTGCCACCAATGTCACCGGGGTTTTCCTGACGATCCAGGCGTTGCTGCCCAACCTGCGCGCCGGGCACGGCAAGATCGCGATCATCTCGTCGCAGATGGCGTCGCAGGCGCGCGCGCCGGGCGGGTCTTACATCTACCGTGCCTCAAAAGCTGCGGCGCTGAACCTTGGGCGCAACCTTGCCGTGGATCTGGCACCCGAAGGCATCGCCGTGGGCATCTACCACCCCGGCTGGGTGCAAACCGCGATGGGCGGCGCCAGCGCCGAAATAACTCCCGAACAATCCGCCGCCGGCCTCGCCGCCCGCTTCGCCGCACTTTCGGTTGCGACCACTGGCTGCTTTGAGGGCTGGGACGGGGTGGCGATCGCGTTGTGATTGGGTGAGCCGGATCGGGCAACGCGCCAGTGGAGCGTTGCCCCGGCGGACGCCGCAGCTTGGGTGCAGGCCGTCCGGACTGGCTTTCAGTGGAAGCACCTCAGGCCCAACGCTCGAAGCGCAAGCGAGGTGCTGGCAGGCGTGAAACGCGCGCTTGGGGCGTAATGAGCGCCCGGAGATCGTGCCGGCTGCGCGATTCCAGCGAAGAACGCCGCGCCCGAGGCTCGGCCGGGAGGTCGGGCCCTGACCCTAGCTGCGGGGGATCATGATATTGCACAGGCAGCGACTCCAGCGCCGGCAGGGGATCCCAATGATCGCCTCCAACCCGCCCGGCATTTCGTCATCACAGACCGCATGCGCGACGCCGGCGTGCCGCAGCACGCGCTGGCGCGGCTGGCGCACGAGGCGATGAAGCAGACGCGGCTTCTGGTCAACACCCCGCGACCGGTCACCGAGGCCGATGCGCTGGCGATTTACCGGGCGGCGTGGTAGCGGCGCCGCCGGTCAGGTGCGGGCATAGACATCCTCATAGCGGATGATGTCGTCTTCGCCCAGATAGACGCCGGTCTGCACCTCGATCAGCACCATCGGCACCTTGCCGGGGTTTTCCATCCGGTGCACCGCGCCAAGCGGAATATAAACCGACTGGTTTTCGGTCAGCAGGCGGACCTCGCTGTCAATTGTCACGCGCGCGGTGCCGCAAACCACAACCCAGTGTTCCGACCGGTGCATGTGGCTTTGCAGGCTCAGCGCCGCGCCGGGCAGCACCACGATGCGCTTGACCTGAAAGCGCGCGTCAAGCGCCAGCGTCTCGAACCAGCCCCAAGGGCGATAGTCGCGCAGGAAGGCCTCGGCCTGACGCGCGCCCTTGTCTTTCAGCGCCGCCACTGCAAGTTTCACATCCTGCGCACGGGCGCGGTCGGCCACCAGCACGGCATCTGTCATTGCCACCACGATCAGGTTGTCCAGCCCGATGCCGACCAATTCAAGCCCCTCGGATTCGGATCGCAGCAGGCTGTTGCGGCTGTCGATGGCGGTGACGTTGCCGCGCTTTGAGATGCCGTCGGCGTCGGCGCCCATTTCCTGCGCCACGACATCCCAGCCGCCCAGATCGGACCAGCCGGCGGCAAATGGCACCACTACCAGATTGTCCGCGCGTTCCATCACCGCGTAGTCGATCGAGATCGGCTCGGCCCCGGCCCATGCCTCGGGATGCAGCCGCAGGAAGCCAAGATCGGTGCGGGCCTGCGCCAAGGCGGCGCGCACCGGCGCCAGTATGTCCGGCGCGTAGGCTTCAAAAGCTTCGATGATGGCGCGGGCGGTGAACAGGAAAATGCCCGAGTTCCACAGAAAATTGCCGGCGGCCAGCATCTCGGCGGCGCGTTCGGCATCGGGCTTTTCCACAAATCGGCGCAGCGCGACCGGTTGGGGGTCGTGGTCGGCTAAGGGTGCTGCAAGCTCAAGCCAGCCGTAGCCGGTTTCGGCCCTGTCCGGCAAGACGCCAAAGGTAACCAGCCGGCCTTCGCGCGCCGCCGGCTCGCCAGCCCATACAGCCGCGCGGAACGCCGCGGCGTCAGGCACGACATGGTCCGACGGTAGCACCAGCATCAGCGCCTCGGGGTTCGTGGCCGCCAGATGCAGCGCCGCGGCCAGCACCGCAGGCGCTGTATTGCGCGGCTCGGGTTCGATCAGGATAGCGCCGGGGTCGATCTGCACGCCAAGCAGTTGCTTGGTGACGATGAAGCGAAAGTCCGACGCGGTGACCACCAGCGGCGGCGCGAAACCGTCACCCGCAACCCGGCAGGCCGACGCCTGAAACAGGCTTTCCTCGCCGGTCAGTTCCGAGAATTGCTTGGGATAGCTTTTGCGCGACAGCGGCCAGAGCCGTGTGCCAGCGCCACCGCATAACAGGACCGGGGTGATCATCGGCACTCTCCCTGAGCCATTTCAAGACGTTGCACCGGCCAGGGTGGGGCACGACCAGATCGTGGACACCGGCACCTGCCGGCCGTTGCGGCCAGCGCAACCTGTGCGATCCTAACCGATCACAGCGGTCAAAGGCAACCGGGCCGCCGCCCGGCCCCTCAATGCGCCATCAGCACCGGCACTTCGGCCATTTCCAGCATGTGCCGCGTGGCGCCGCCCAGAATCGCCTCGCGGAACCGCGAATGGCCATA
>Ga0326597_10004376_pt1 | contig 19908 bp, 17 predicted proteins | sample RVTome_12_FD_203789 | JGI IMG/M metagenome (GOLD analysis project Ga0326597, IMG submission 203789) | Soil microbial communities from uranium-contaminated site in the Upper Colorado River Basin, Wyoming, United States - RVT100D185 | ecosystem: Environmental > Terrestrial > Soil > Contaminated >...
ACGCGGGCCTGCCCCACGACCCTCGGGGAACGGCTCAAAAACGTACCGATGTCGTCTTGCATCGAGAGAGCCTTTCATGGATAGGGTCCGCTTCGCGGACCGTTCCCACGTCGACCGCCGAGCGAATCGTCTACGGAACTGGTGGTGCCGGGTCGCTGCTGATCGCCAGGCTGTGGAGGTTGCCCGCGGCTACGGTCGTGAACCTGCCAGCGGGGACATTGGTTTGACCCTCGTCGTTGCTGCCCCACGCGACCAGTGTTCCGTCGCTGCGGATCGCGAGACCGTGAAAGGCACCCGCAGCCACGACGGTGAACGTCCCCGCGGGGACGTCGGTCTGACCGCGGTCGTTCCGACCCCATCCGACCAGCGTGCCGTCGCTGCGGATCGCCAGGCTGTAATGAAAGCCCGCGGCGATGGCCGTAAACGTTCCGGCGGGGACGTCGATCTGCCCATAACCGTTGTAGCCCCACCCGGCCAGCGTGCCGTCGCTACGGATTGCCAGGCTGTGATACTCCCCCGCGTCCACGGCGGTGAACGTGCCGGTGGGCACGTTGATCTCGCCATTGCCGTTGTAGCCCCATCCGGCCAGCGTGCCGTCGCTGCGGATCGCCAGGCTGTGAGGGTAGCCCGCGGCCACGGCAGTGAACGTGCCCGCCGGGACGTTGGTCTGCCCAAAACCGTTGTCGCCCCACCCGGCCAGCGTGCCGTCGCTGCGAATCCCGAGGCTCTGATTATCATCCGCGGCCACGGCGATGAAAGTGCCTGCGGGGACGTTGGTCTGTCCCTCGCTGTTGTAGCCCCAACCGACGAGTGTACCATCGGTGCGCATCGCCAGGCTGTGGCCCCAACCTCCGGCGATTGCTGTGAACGTGCCGGAGGGGACGTTGATCTGGGCAGCATGGTTGTAGCCCCAGGCGGACAGTGGATACCCGAAACATGTCCCATCGACACATACGCCTCCTTCACAAAGGACTGGGATGAAGATGCACGCGCCTGCATTACAGGCATCTGCGGTACACGCGTCACCGTCGTCGCACGGCGCAATTTGTGAGCAGGAGCATCCTTGATCGTTTGGCAATTCACCTTCCGGTGTATCTGGGCAAGTGTCCGCAGCGTCGAGAACTCCATCCCCATCGGAGTCACAGTTTCCTAGTTGCGAGCAGGTGCAGCCAACGTCGTCAACCGTCGCATCAGGCGCAGTTTCAGGACACACATCGATATCGTTGCAAACGCCGTCCCCGTCATCGTCTTCGATGCCGGTTACGATCAGGGTCGTGTGGCATATCCAGAAAGACTGCGGGAAAACGACGGTCGATCCGTAATCATCCCAGATGATCCAGTGGTCCGTCGACACATCGTTGGTGTTCCACAATCCTGCGCCGCGCTCTGGCACTGTCATCCAGAATGTGGTCTCAAAGCTGTCGATCCTTGGCACGAAGTCGAAAGGGGAGTGATATCCGCAATCGAGCTTTCGGTAGACACTCCACGCATCAGGCGTGCCATCCTCAGCCCGAAGCGTGATTCGAGGATGTTCCGAGGCCACCGTCCATACGCCGTCGATGTTGTTGCCGAACAGAACGGCACCACCCGCAACGGAATTGTAAAGCAATACGTCCAGTGTGTGTTCCCCAGGTGAAAGACGCAAAGTGCCGCCCAGGTCGTGCCCGAAGCCCGCGCCATCGATGTACTCCCCGTCCAGATACAACGAATGGCCGTCGTTTCCGATCACCGTGTAATCGTAATCGACATAACACCCGTCACTGGGATCGTCACTCGGATTCTCTTCAGCGCAGCCCGTGTTTATGACAGCGGCTCCAGGATCCGAGTCGGGGCACGCATCGTCGCAATCGTTCACGCCGTCAGCGTCCGCATCGCGCTGTGAGCAGGAGCAGCCAACGTCGTCAACCGTTGCATCAGGCGCAGTTTCAGGACAAGCATCGGCATCATCAACGATCCCATCACCATCCGCGTCGGTTGCGATGATCTCGCATCCGAACTCGTCTACCTCGGCACCGTCCGGCGTCTCAGGACACACGTCGATATCGTTGCGAACGCCGTCTCCATCATCATCGGCAGCGTCGTTGTCGGGCCCCTCACACTCGCCGAGGTGGTCACCATGGGCCAAATGGGCGGGAACAGCCGACGCCGCTATCGTGATGGTGTGCGCATTACCTGTATTACCGGGAGGAATGTGACAGACCACGACACGCTCTTCGTTGGCCGGCATTGTGCCGAACTCGAACCCGGCGTTCTCGATCGAGATGACTCCGTCGAAGTCGGCCCAGGTTTCTGCGCAGATTTCAAATCGCCCATTGCGTACGGCAGATCGTGCAGCAGCATCGAGCGGCTGAGACACATTCGTCAGCGTCACCACGCCATCGGCAATGGTCATATCGAAAGGGCCGACGACACTTTCGGACCCACAAGGCTCGTGGTTAGGTGGAGCGATATGGACGATCATCATCGCATGTCGCTCGGTGCCCTTTGCGGTCAACTGCGCTCGCTTGCTCAACGCATCCGTCATGGTCACGGTGATGGCACTCGCGTCAAGCACCAAGGCAGCCTTTTCCGGTTCGTTTTCCCATAGGTCCTTGGGGACCAAAACGGTGCGGGGCATCACGGTCACGGAATCCGCCTCGACGGTAACCGCGCGCGCAGTCGCAAACTCGTCAGTCGTAGCAGCAAAGAACTTGCCTGTGACGGCGGTCGATTCTCCAAGAAACTCAGCGTCGCCCCCAGAGGGTATGGCATCGCATCCGATTAGGCAGAACGCGATTCCCAGAAACCCGATGTAAACAATCGTTCGATACATAAGAGACGTTTCCCTTCTTCAGTAGGACATGCCACCAGAAGGACGCCTGACGCTGTCAATCGGGTGCTTATTTTCACCGCAGGCAGGGGGCACCGACCCACGCTAACAACTATCCAATACCCCGCACACGCTGGCAAACGGTTTGGTAGATTTCAGGGGGGCTTCGCATCAAGGGGGACTTCGGGGGCGCACGCCAACCACGTTATCGGCGCGTGGCATCGTCTTCGCTTGCGTGGGCATGCTTAGGCGCGTACGTCCGGTCATCGACCCGGCATCCCCTGATCGGTCCCACCCCCTTCGATGACCGAGCGCCCGTGACGTTATTGAATCAGACGGAGTTGCAGCCCGCGATTACTTGGGCCACGCGGGGACGCAACCTCTGCGCCTATCAGGCGCAAAAACATGTTCCACGTGGAACATGCCCAAACTAACAGGAATCGAAAAGTGCCACGACCCTGTTGACAGCGAATTGCGTCAGCGCCGTTCAAACCTCAACGGTGCCAAATTGATGGCACGCGCGATGGTCCTACTCGATGCCTTGCGCGCCCAGCCAGCGTTCGGCGTCGAGGGCGGCCTTGCAGCCCATGCCCGCGGCGGTGACGGCCTGACGGTAGACGCTGTCCACGCAATCTCCCGCGGCGAAGACGCCGTCTACGCTCGTCGTCGAACGGTAAGGGTCTTTCAACTTGATGTATTTCTTGGCGTCAAGTTCGAGTTGCCCGTTGAGGAACTCCGTCGCAGGGGTGTGGCCGATGGCCATGAATAATCCGCCAAGCGCTTGCTCCGTCTCTTTCCCCGTGACCGTGTCCTTGAGCTTCACGCCTGAAATCATGTTGTCGCCGAGCACGTCAATGACGCCCTTGTTCCACAAAAACTCGATCTTGTGATTGCTCTTCGCCCGCTCGGCCATGATCTTCGAAGCCCGAAGCTGATCCCGCCGATGGATCATCAAAACTTTGGCCGCAAACTTGGTGAGATAGGTCGCCTCTTCAACGGCGGAATCGCCGCCGCCGACCACGCCGACTACCTTGTCACGGAAGACGGGAAGCGCGCCGTCGCACACCGCGCACGCGCTGACCCCGCCGCCGGACTGTGCCAAGCGCAGCTCGTTTTTCAATCCGAGCCAATTAGCCGTCGCGCCGGTCGCGATAATCACCGTGTGAGCTGCGTACTCGGTGTCGTCTTCACCAACTACGACGAACGGTTTCCGCGACAGATCGACCCTTTTGCAGTCTTGATAGGCGTAGCTATGTCCGTCGTCGGGGTTGGAGACATCGGGGTTGGGGCCCTTGTCGGTGACGATCCGCGTGCCAAAGCGGACGGCCTGTTGCTCGAAATACGCCATCATCATCGGTCCCGTGACGCCGTGCGGAAAGCCGGGGTAGTTCTCTACTTCCGTGGTCATCATCAACTGTCCGCCGGGCAGGATGGTCGTCGGGACGGTCTTGGGTCGTCCGGCGAACACCAACGGTTGCAGGTTGGCCCGTGCGGCATAGATGGCCGCCGTCCAACCGGCCGGACCGGAACCGACGATGATGACTTTTTCGACTTTGTCGTCTCGCCCCATAGCAATGTTTTCTCCTCGATTATTCCGGGAACCTCTAACAATAGGCGGGCTTTGATTTCGAGAACCGCGCGGGCCAAAGCCCGCGGCTCGTTTTGTTATACGCCTTTACAGCTCGCCGCGCGAAGCAACTTTCGCGCTGCTTCAGTCGAAGATACTGTTCTCCTTGATTCAGCCCAAACAGTGAGGCTATTGCGCGCGCTTTGTCAGCCAATCTACCACGTCCTTGACCACTTGTGGATCAATCGGACCCACACGCGCGGAGGCGATCTCACCTTGATCCTTGTATGTAACCGCGCCAGGCTCCTCCGGGGCGAGGTTATGACCGGCCCCGTCGTAGACCTTCCAGCCGTAGTCCGGATGCTTGTGCCCGCGCAAATAGATCGTGAAGAGATAACTCTCCATCAGCCATCGTTCGTCCAAAGCGCCTACGACGAGGAGCGTTGGGGTCTTGTATTCGACGATCAAGTCTGCCGCCCAGCGGTGTCCCCAACGATCTCGAGCCCCGGCTGTTTCTTTCACCCACCGATCGTGTGTCTCCTGCAATCGGTGGACACGCCATTCATGCACGTTGTCAAACCCGCGAGTTTTGAAACCGTCATTACTCGGATTCGCGGATGCCTGCCGCACAACTTCCCGCGCCGCATCCAGGTCCGAGGGAATCAATCCTGCACCGGCCAGCATGACCACGCCGGCGAGCTTTCTGTGCTCCGCCAGCGGGGTACACGCTCGGCTGGCTCCAAGACTGTGACCCAACATGAAGATATGTTCCTCGCGTACGATCCCTTTTGCGTGGAACGCATCGAAAGCAAGCTTGGCTTGCTCGAAAGTCTGCTGTGGGGGTGGGGAATCCATCATCAGAGGGTCTTTGGCGTTCAGCGGATCACCACGGCGAATGGAATGCCACCGCATCACAATGAATCCCTCCTCGAGCAGCGCGCGAGCGATCGTGTCCCCGTTGCGGGTTGGCTTTCCGTCAATGGTAAGCTCTCCGGGCACCAGCCAATCCATCGGACCCCCCAGTCCGCCGCCAAGCATCATCACCGCCCAATCGCGTCGGCGCTCCTGAGGCGGAAGCTCGATGCGTCCGTCATATTGCCACCCGTTCCTGGTCGTGAATGCGATCGGGACCACTTCGTCGGCAATCGGTTCCGGTAAACGGCTTTGGTCATGTGCAGCTTCACCTTGCGGTCCCGCAGAAGCAGCCAGCGTGGATATCGCCCAAAGCAAACAACTACGCATGGCTCACGTCACCTCCTTCCCCCACATGTTCGTAATTTTCGGCGCGATAAGCATCCCCTGCGCTTTGTTTAGCATTTCCTGATACTCCCGGGTTGGTTCGGAGTCCGCTACGATTCCCGCCCCGACCTGGGTATCAATACGCCAATGTCCATCACCAGCCGGGCCGGAACCGACGATGATGACTTTTTCGACCTCGTTCCCTTGCGTCATGGCCGCGATTGCTCCCAGAGAGTCACACGCCCCTCGACCCGCAAACCCGTTTTCACGGGCGTAGCATCGATCATAGTCCAAGCCGGGTCGCTTTCCAGACTTCAGGAACAACCCGCGGCACTTCCCTGGTGGGGCCGGACCCGGTATAGTCCCTGTCCGCCGGGTGTTGGCAGGAATGCTATCGGGAACATACAATGGCTCAACTAAACATGGTCTCAGCGGTGAACCGGGCTTTGGACGAGGCGATGCGCCAGGACGACCGGGTGGTGCTCCTCGGACAGGATATCGGCAAGGACGAAGGCGTCTTTCGGGTCACGGCCGATCTGCTCAAACGCTATGGCGAGAAACGGGTCATCGACACGCCGCTGGCCGAGGGTGCCATCGCGGGCGGCGCGATCGGGATGGCCCTCTACGGCCTGATCCCCGTCGCGGAAATGCAGTTCTCCGGCTTTTTCTACCAGGCCTTTCATCAGGTTGAGCAACATGTATCGCGTTTTCGTAATCGAACCCGTGGCCGCTTCGGAATGCAGATGGTCATCCGTATGCCTTACGGCGGCGGCATCCGCGCCGTCGAGCACCACAGCGAGAGCCGCGAGGCCTACTATGCCCATACTCCGGGCCTTCAGATGGTCATCCCCTCCGGCCCTCGCACAGCACGCGCCCTGCTGCTCGAATCCATCTTCAACCCCGACCCCGTGATCTTCTTTGAGCCGAAGGAGATTTACCGCAAGTTCAAGGAAGAAGTCCCGGACGAGCCGGAACGGATGGCGATCGGGAAAGCCCAGGTGGTGCGCGAAGGGACGAATCTCACTTTGATCTCCTACGGGGCCATGATGCGTCCGACGCTGGAGGCCGCCGAAGAATTGAACGAGACCGACGGCGTCTCCGCCGAGGTCGTTGACTTGTTGACCGTGTCACCGATGGACACGGAGACGATCACGGCTTCGGTCGAGAAAACAGGCCGCGCCGTCGTGGTCCACGAAGGCCCGCGAACTTGCGGCATCGGCGCCGAAGTCGTGGCCCGCATCGTGGAGCACTCGCTGATGCACTTGCAGGCCCCGATCCGCCGCGTCACCGGGTTCGATGTGCAGTTCCCCTATTTCGCCCGCGAGCGTGCCTATCTGCCCAACGCGGATCGCATCGCCCGCGCGGCCAGGGAAGTATTGGCCTTTTGAGGGAATGTCGAATGTCGAATTTAGAATGTCGAATTGCAGTCCCCATTCTTCACGTTACATTCGCCATTCGCCATTCGCCATTCTTCATTCAAGTGGAGCGACCTTATGCCTAGACAGTTTATCCTGCCCGATCTCGGTGAGGGGATCAGCGAGGCCCAGATCGTCCGAGTATTGATTAAACAGGGCGAGCACGTAGCCCTCGACCAATACCTCATGGAGGTCGAGACGGACAAGGCCGCCGTGGAGATTCCCTCTCCCTACGCGGGCATCGCCAAACAGGTGCATGTGAAGGAGGGCCAGACGGTCAACGTCGGGGCGGTGATCGTCACCTTCGACGACGGCGACGGTGCGCCAGCAGCGAAAGGCTCTTCGACCGCGCCTACCCAAGCGCCGGAACCAGCGCGGGGCCCAGCCGCCCCGGCGGCCAAGGCAATGATCGCCGAGGCCAGCGCCCCGCGAGGTAAATCCGTCGCGGCGGCCGCGCCCGCCATACGCAAGCTCGCCCGCGAACTGGGTTTGGATATCGACTCGCTCGCGGGCACCGGCCCCGGCGGTCGCGTAACCAAGGAAGATGTCGAACGTGCCAAGAGCGGCGCTCCAGCGGCATCTGCCGCGGCACCACAGCGTACCACGCAGCCCACCCCACCGCTGCCCGGCGTCGCCGACGTGGATAAGTGGGGCAAGGTGCGCCGTGAGCCGCTCAATCAGATTCGCAAGACCATCGCAAGCCAGATGTCGCGCTCGGCCTTCACGGCCGTGCACGTCACGCACGGCGATGAGGCCGACATCACCGAGCTGGACCGCGCCCGTCGCAGCCTCAACGAGTCCACGCACGGTGATCCGAAATTGACCTTCATGTCCTTCCTGATCCGGGCGACGTGCATCGCCCTGCGCAAGCACCCCATGTTCAACGCCGGCTTCGACCATGAAGGCTGGCAGATGATCTACAAGGACTACATCAACATCGGCATCGCTGTGGACACCGAGCGCGGGCTGATCGTTCCCGTCATTCGCGACGCCGATCGCTTAACGCTTCGCGGCATCGCCGCCGCACTTCGCACCATCGCCGACCGCGTACGCACCAACCAGTTCGCCATCGAGGACCTTCGCGGCGGGACGTTCACCATCACCAACGTCGGGGCCCTCGGCGGGACGTTTAGCACGCCGATCATCAATTATCCCGAGGTCGCCATCCTGGGGTTGGGTCGATCGCGTAAGGCGCCGGTGTTTCGCAACGGTCAGTTAGCCGAGGCCCTGCTGCTCCCGCTCAACCTCTCCTTCGATCACCGGGCCACGGATGGGGCGAACGCGGCCCGGTTTTGCTCGGAGATCAAGAGCTACCTGGAGACGCCGACGAAGTTCCTTTTGGATTGATTGCCGATTGCCAATTTCCGATTGAGTGCGAGTGTGAACGAATTTGCCCACGATTTATCGGTACAAGGGTTTTCGGTTTCACTTTTTCAGCGGCGAGGGTCGCGAGCCGCCACATGTCCACGTTCGCCGGGGGGAGGACAACTGCAAATTCTGGCTACAGCCCGTTGATCTCGCGTATAATGACGGCATGGGACTTCACGAGTTGACCGAACTGCGGCGAGTCGTCGACGAACATCGCGAGGAATTTGTGAGGAAATGGCATGAGTACTTCCCCTAGCATCTCGCTCTCCGCGCCCGCCCGTGCCACGCGCGCCTGGTGCGAGCGGACAATGGTGTGGATCGAGTTGACCGACGGGCGGCAGATCGGCGTTCCCACGTCGAAGTTTCCTCGCCTTCGCAATGCGTCTGACGACGATCTTGCCAAGGTGCGCGTCGAAGCCCGTGGAAAGGCCCTGCGCTGGGAGGAACTCGACGAAGACCTGTTGGTGGAAGGAATCGTGGCCGGACGATTCCCGACGTGATGCAACATGGCCACGCGAGCGTGGGCTATGCCACCCGTCGCCCGCTTCACCAGCGAAATCAAGAGCTACCTGGAGACGCCGACGAAATTCCTTTTGGATTGACGATTTTCGATTGTCGAATTGCAAGGCAAACGCAGAGAAGCAGATAGCAAAAACGCAGAAACGCGGAACTAATTACGGATTACCAAAGACGGAACGCTGCGGGCGGGCGCAAGCATGGGCACACAGTAGTGGACCACGCCATCCGCCCGAAACCGTTTCCTTTCCCATCATAGTCGACTCACGTGTATCGTTGCGCCGAAAACAGAATCCCAGGCATTTGTATTTGGAGACGATCTGATGCAACCGCAAGCAAGATAGATGATGACAATGGCGATCGGGATGATGGCCTTCAGAGCGGCAGCCGTCGAAGGGGGCGAAAAAGAACGCCGCGCAAACGATTCTCGAATCCTATGTCACCGACTTTCTACACGATTCAGGGGCCACGGAACCGATCATCATCGGGATCCGCATTACGGGCGACGGTGGGGGGGATTGGCATGTCGTCGCCACAGGCATGAACAAGCCAGGAGCGGAGGAATATGACGTTTCTCTGCAAAACGGGTTCCCAAAGGAGCCATGCGCGTAATTCACTACCGACCTCGCGACGCTTCGAAAGATCGATGACGGCTCTTGGAACGCCCTCACCGCCATGGGTCGAGCGCATCCCAATGATGTAACTCCAATGGACATCAAAACCACGGAGGGGTTCAAGCCGGACGCGAAGTTCTTCGAACGGATTGTGCCGTGGTCGTTCCATTTCTGGACCCGTGGTTGGCCGGAGCGGGTGCCCTACGGATCGGGCAAGACTCGCGTGGTTCACGGCGCCAACGCATGTATCTTCTACTATCAGAAAGGGCTGCGCTCCGCATGGTTTCAGATCGCAAAGGGCCAACATGCCAATCAGGATCCGAGCGCGCAAGTGACTCCATTCCCAACGATGCTGATTGGGCTGCGCGGGCGCTGCGAGGCCACGATCGGCGGCAAGACCGTCACTCTCGACAAGAGCGAGATGTTGTTCGTCCCCGCGGGGGTGGCTCACGAGTTTTGGAACCCGTACGATGAGCCGGCGGAGGCCATCATGCTCATGTTCGGCGATGGTGCGTAAGGGCCCGAGAATGGCGGAGGCGATACAAGGGCGGAGCGGCCGCGATAAGAGCGAATTGCCGAACAGCCGTGGCAACCGGCCTTCCTGGAAACCCCTCTGCACGCTATACTCTCCGTTGGTTCTTTTTCGCTCTCCGGGAGTGGCGAGTATGGCCCGAATTGCTGGGATCGCTCCGGGAAAAGGCGGACTCTTCGTCCGTCTCGCCTATTTCATGACCAAGCGGAAAGTCGGCCGTGTCGTAACCCCGATCAGAATCGTCGCCCATCACCCGCGCCTGTTACGGGCCTTGGCCCACATGGAGCTGGGTCAGGATGCGGCCCGAACGGTCAGCCCGCAGCTCAAGACATTGGCTCAGGTAAAGGTGGCGATGCTCGTCGGCTGCCCGTTCTGAATCGACATCGGATCTGCGGTCGGCAGACGGCTGGGAATCACCGAAGAGAAGCTCAAAGCCCTCGACCACTTTGAAGGAAACCCGGCCTTCAGTGAGTTAGAACGGCTCGTACTGCGCTACGCGGTACAGATGACGCGGACGCCGGTGGATGTCCGTGAGGAGACGTTCGATCAGCTCCAAAGGCATTATACCAACCAACAACTCGTTGAACTGACCTCCTGCATCGCGTGGGAGAACTATCGTGCCCGTTTCGATCACGCCTTCGGCGCGGAAGCTGAGGGATTCTCGGAGGGCGACTAATCTAACTAGCTGTGATGGTATCCGATTCGTCCGCCAGATTGGTTCGTTTTGCACGTCACGCGTATTGCGCCGCCGTGATCGTGAGCCCGCAATTGTCGGCACCTGCCGCGGCGGGTGACGCGTCGGCGCGAGTGGTCGTCGCGTGGACCGACGGCCCGACGAGCGAAGGCCGCATCAGAAGTTTTCCCGCTGCGGCCCCGTGGGCTTTCGATACGCCCGCCCTGAATGTCGGCGCGAACTCGACGTTGCGAGTGGCCGGCGGCCGCCTGTATGTGGTGAGCAGAACCGACGCAACCGTGGCCGTCATTGATCCGGATACTTGGACGGTGCTGCGTACGCTTTCCGTCGGCGTCGGCCGTGAGCCGGTGGACATCGCCGTCATCACCACCGATCTTGCCTACGTGTCCTGCGCCGACGAAACCCACCTGCTTCGTTTCAATCCGATCACAGGCCAAACGACAGCGGTCGTCGATCTTTCCATCTTCGCGGACGCCGACGGCGTTCCCGACTTGAACATGATGGCCGTCCACGAAGGCCGCTTATTTGTTCAGCTCCGCCGCATCGATTCATTTTTCTTCCAATTCGTGCAGCCGGCCATGCTCGCCGTGGTCGATTTGGCCACTGAACAACTTATCGACGCGGACCCCGCAACAACCGGCACCCAGGCCATTGAGCTCCAGGGCATGGCCCCGAAGTTCAAGATGCAGATCGTCGAGGCCACGCGCCGCCTATTCGTTAGCGCCAGCGGCGACTTATTCGACGACGGCGGCATCGAAATGATCGATCTGAACTCACTTCAATCGCTCGGCCTAATCGTGCGCGAGGAAGACGGCACGGTCGGCGCCGACCTCGGCGCGTTCGTTCTCATCACCCCGGATCGGGGATATCTGACGTTCAGTACGGATTTTGCCACGTCCTCACACATGGTAGAATTCACCGTTTCCGGCGGCGTCGTTCCCGGCGGTGCCTTATTCGAGACCGTAGGCTACATGGTACCCACACTGCCGCTCGATCCGAGGTCCGGTACGTTCTTTTTTCCCGACGGCGGTTTCCCTCCGTCGCGCGTCCATGTGCTCGACGCCGCCTCGGCCTCATACCTGGCCACCGTTTCGATCGGCGCCGACGCTTTTCCCACCGATGTCGTCGTCATCCCGGCGACTTCCGGACCCGCGATTCCCGCCGCCTCATCATGGGGCGTATTGATTCTCGCGCTGCTCGTAATCGCAGCGGCCGGCGCGCTGTTGGCCCGCATGAATGCTTCGCTGCCTAACGCGAAGCGGATGGTGAGGCAACGATGACATTCGCACGATGGGTTTTTGTGCCGAGCTAGAGTGTTCTGCATGCCGGACAACCTGGAGCGTACACTAATGAAGATGCATCTCGCTGTGATTCCGTGCGTCGCTGTCGGTGTGTTTACTTGCGTCGCCGAACTGCATGGGGGCTCGCCGATCGTTGGGACCGCGGGTCCGGATAGCACGCTTCATGCCCCCGGTTTGAAGCCGGACGAGCGCATTCAGGTTCTTGTTTTAGCCTCACCGCATCTGAACCAACAGATTCCGGCGGACGCTCTACGGGACGGCTTGAACGAGCTCCTCGACGCCTTGGGCCGTTATCAGCCCGATTTGATCGCCGTCGAATCGCTCCCAGGTGACTTGATTGAGAGCTATGAACGGTTGACGCCTACCTACGACGAAGTGCTTCAGGCGTTTGCAAGCGAGCTTCTTGCGGCAGGCAAGGCCGCGCGACAAACCGCCAGGCTTGATCGCCGCGGCGCGAGCGAGCGAGTGGAGGTCCTGTTAGCCTCGTTCGAGGGCAAGCGCGGCAATTCGATTTCATCCGCGGAGCGAAAACAAGCCGCGCTTTTGTTGGCGGCGGCGTATGACTTGCCGTCGGCGGCGATGCAATGGTCCTATCTCCCAGCCGAGCAGCGGGTCGCGAGTGGCGAGGTTCCCTCCGAAGTCGCAGAGGCGCTCACTCGCACGCTTGCATCGCAGAACGAAGTCACGGCTGTTGGCATCGCGTTGGGTGCGCGTATGAAGCTTGAAAGGTTGCACGGCGTCGATGACCAGTCCGATGCGCTCTTCCAGTTGCGTTCGGGTGAGAAAATGATGAACGAGCTTTCGCAGAGTCCCGAACTCGCCAAGCTAAAGGAGTCGATGCTCATGAAGGAGTTGCCGAAACGAATCCAGAAGCACATCGCGGAAGGCGACTTCCTGGGGCTCTATCGCTGGATGAACACGTCGGCTTATGCCTCGGCCGACGTGGACGCCCAATGGCATATCTTCCATCGTACCCGGCTGGCCTCGGGTCTCGATCGTCGCCGCGCCGGATTGTGGGAAGTCCGGAACCTTCGCATTGCGGCCAATATCCGCGCCGCCACCGCCGAGGCCAAAGCCAAACGTGCGCTGGTCATCATAGGCGCGTCGCACAAACCGTTCTTGGACGCCTACCTTGGGGCGATGATGGACATCGCGGTAGTCGACGCTGAATCGGTACTCGCCCGATAGGACGGCGACGCGAACTCGCGGCTGAAGACACAAACTTCCTTCACGAAGCGAAGACTTCACGGATGGGAAACTCGTGACAACAACCACCAGTTTCCGATCAAGGTCACACGACGCGACGCCGTGAATCAAGTGGGACAGTCCGATTTTTGAGAAAGACGCGTAGGTCGGGTCATCGACCGGATTCTTCCACTTCTAGTTTCTAAGTAGGAACGAGGAATGAATGACCGTTTCCCAAACGCAGATCGTCTCTTCCGAAATCGTCGTGGATGCCGCAACGTACGCTCCCACAAGGAGTTACAATACCGATGTCCGGGGGGCTGATTGGGTAATTCATTCTGCGTTCCTACTTAATTTCCAGTCACTAGCTAGTTTCTGGATGATCGCTCCAAGACCCTTCCCCGACCGAGCGCCCGTGAAGTTATTGATTGTAGAGAGTCCCGCTGCGCCTGGTCCGCGCGCGGGCGCCAAACGGGGGGATGTACGGCGTGCGAAAAACGCCTAATACCAAACGAACCCACCGCGAAATCCTTAAATCGCGGCAGACAAAGGTGTTACGAAAAATGAGCGCAAGGCGGAAAGCCAAACAAAGCCACCGAAAACCAAGGAATTACGTCTGCCCGCCCGCCGGAATGCTGTTCGGACCAATTGGCAATTGGAAATTGGAAATCGGCATCTTCTCCATTCGACATTCAGCATTCGTAATTCAGCATTCCAGCGGTGCCACCGCATGGCACAAGCCAAAAAACTTGTACTTGCAAAACGAACCCATTTGACAGTCCTATTGGACAAAACAAAGCAGGGGCGTCTTTTGACAGATCACTCCAGCCCCATCATCATGTTTTTATGGTGCGCGGGCGAGGTGCGGCTCGCGGAAGACGAACCCAAAGCGAGGCGGGCATGAGCAAACGAAACGGACGCGGCCCATCGGCGGTGATTGCAGAGCGCCTGGCCCGATGTAGGCGAAAAATCAAAGCCTGCGGCGCGGGCGCGTTTCTTGTCTCCAATCACGCCGACTATTTCTACCTCACCGGTTTCACCGGCGACGAGTCGGCGGTCATGATCACGCCTCGCGAGGTGCACCTCCTCACCGATGGGCGCTTCACCGAGGAGATCAAGGCGGAAGTCCCCTGGGCGCGGAGTTGGTTGCGCCGCGGGTTCCTCAACGATGAGATCGTCAAGGCCTGTCAAGAATTGAAGATCAAGAGACTCGCCGTTCAACCCGGACACTTAACCGTCGGCGACCACACGGACTTGAAGAAACGCAACAAGGCCACTCGACTCATGGTCGCCCCGCCCATCGTCGGCACGATGCGCCGAATCAAGGGCGACGGCGAGGTCGCCATGATGCGCAAGCCCATCCGCGTCGCCGAAGACGGCTACATCGCGATGCTGTCCACAATCCGCGTCGGCCAGACGGAGTTGGAGATGGCCGCAAGATTGGAATACGAAATGAAACGCCGCGGGGCCTCCTCTCCGGCCTTCCCCACCATTTGCGCCGAAGGCCCCAACGCCGCCGTCCCCCACGCCTGCCCCGGCCTTCGCAAGGTAAAACGCGGAAGCGCCGTTCTTTTCGACTGGGGTGCTAAGGTCGGCCGTTATTGCAGCGATTTGACGCGCATGGTCTTCCTCGGTAGCATCCCTCCCAAGTTCGGCGAGGTTTACCGCATCGTGCTGGAAGCGCAGCTCGCCGGGATCGCCGCGGTGAAACCGGGCCGGCGGATGTGCGACGTCGACGCCACTGCGCGAAAAGTGATCGACGATGCCGGTTACGGCGACTTCTTCACCCACGGCCTCGGACACGGATTGGGGCTGGAGGTGCATGAGCCCCCGTCGCTTAGCTTTCGGTCGAAGGAGCAGCTGGAGCCGGGAATGATCGTCACCGTCGAGCCGGGGATTTACTTGCCCGGCGTCGGCGGCGTGCGCATCGAGGATGACGTGCTGGTGACGTCCAAAGGTTGCCGGGTGTTAACCGCCCTGGACAAGTCGCTGGAAGGCGCGGTTGTTTAGAAATGCGGAATGGTGATTGCGGAATGAGCAGTGTCATGCTGAGCAAAGCGAAGCATCTCAATCACGAGTACAGACTCTTCGCCTCGCTCAGGGTGACAACCATTCCGCATTCCGCATTCGGCATTCCGCATTCAGAGAGTTGAACCGTTGCTCGAAATCGATCGCATTCAACAGCTCGTCGAGATGATGATCGCCAACGACCTGGTCGAGTTGTCCTTGCGCGACGGGGAAGTCGAAGTGAACCTCCGCCGTCCCAACCCCAACTCGAACGATGCGCCCGCCTTGCACGCCGTTCACGCTCCCGCCAACCCGGCGCACCACGCTCCGCCGATTCCCCCGGAAACGAAGTTGCCCGGCGAGGTAGTCGGCGTCGAGTTTCAGGAGATTCGCTCGCCCATGGTGGGCACGTTTTATGCCTCACCCGACCCCGACTCTCCGCCGTTTGTTCAGGTCGGAACCAATGTCGGGCCCGCCACGGTGGTTTGTATTTTGGAGGCCATGAAGGTCTTCAGCGAGATCAAGGCCGAGACCGCCGGATCGGTCGAACGGATCCTCGTTCGGGACGGCGAGGCCGTCGAGTATGGTCAACCCTTGTTTTTGGTCCGTCCCCATTGATTCCCTCGCCGGACTTCAGGCCGGCTGAAGCCGCGTCATCCGGGCGAGCCCTTCCTTTTCCGTAAGTGAAGGATCGATCAGGACTCCATGTTTCGACGAATTCTCATCGCCAACCGAGGTGAGATAGCCCTGCGGATCATCCGCGCCTGCCGTGAGCTCAACGTCGAATCCGTCTGCGTTTTTTCCGAAGAGGACCGCGGAGCGGAATACCTGGAGTTGGCCGATCGCGCCATCTGCATCGGCGCCGGCCCGCCTCGCGACAGCTACCTCAAGAGCGATCGCTTGATCGCCGCGGCGGAGGTCTGCGGCGCCGACGCCCTCCACCCCGGCTACGGCTTCCTCGCCGAAAACGCACAGTTTGCCGAGAAATGCCGGGCCTGCAACATCGAATTCATCGGACCCAGCGTCGACGCCATGAAGCTGCTGGGCGACAAGGCCAACGCCAGGGCCCTTGCCAAACGAATCAAGGTCCCAACCGTCCCGGGAAGCGACGGCATCTTGGAGGACGACAACGAGACCATCCGCATCGCCGACCGCGTGGGTTTTCCGGTCATCATCAAGGCCTCTGCCGGCGGCGGCGGACGCGGTATGCGCATCGTCCATGACAAGATCGATCTTCTGGCCGCCATCAAGCAAGCCAAGCAGGAAGCCGACGGCGCTTTCAACAGCCGCGATGTGTACATCGAGCGCTATATCGACCGCCCGCGCCACGTCGAGGTCCAGGTCATCGCCGACACGCACGGCAGCGTCGTCCATCTTTTCGAACGCGACTGCACCCTGCAACGCCGCCACCAAAAACTCGTCGAGGAATCGCCCTCTCCCGCGATCGTCGTTCGGACGCGCACCGATCTCTGCGCCTGCGCCGTCAAAATCTGCAAGGCCGCCAAGTACTTCAGCGCCGGCACCGTCGAGTTCCTGGTGGACGCCAAGGGGCGGTATTATTTCATCGAGGTCAACACGCGAATCCAGGTCGAGCACCCCGTCACCGAAATGACCACGGGTCTTGACCTGATCAAGTCGCAGATTCGGGTCGCGGCGGGCGAGAAGCTGGATTTCGACCAAAAATCCGTGAAGCCCCGCGGCCACGCCATCGAATGTCGCGTCAACGCCGAGGATCCCGAGGAAAAATTCCGGCCCTGCGCCGGCGTCATCGAAAAGTTCCGGGCCCCAGGCGGTCTGGGCGTCCGCGTGGACACCTATGGGCACGACGGCTGCCAGGTTTCACCGCGCTACGACTCGCTGTTGGCCAAGGTGATCGTCCACCAACCCACTCGCCCCGAGGCCATCCGCTGCATGCAGAGATGCCTCAGCGAGTTCATCATCGAACCCGTCAAGACTACTCTGCCTTTTTTGCGACGAATGATGGCCCATCCTGATTTCGCCGAAGCGACCATCGACACCGGCTTCGTCGAACGGACTTTTTGAGTTCTGAGCGCCGAGACGATGAATCGAAACTCGCGGACCCCGCGTTCACGGCGAGGGTTGGTTTGGCTGAAGCTTGACCCGCCATTCGGCGGCCTTTTCGGCGTAGCCCTGGCCCGGCTCGGCGGCGTCCCGGGCGTCGTAGAGCTTGACGAGCCATTCAGCCGGTTCGCGCTTGTGATTGAGTGGCACGTCCGTGCGGTCCTTCATTTGCTCGTGGGTTGCAAGCAGCAGCGGTTCCGCCTCGTCGTACTTTCGCTGACCGAGAAGCGACTTTCCGAGCAAGAATGCGGCGTCACCAATGGAACGCCTGTCAGAATCCTCCCTTTGGCGGATGTCTAAGCATTCTCGCATGCTGGACTCTGCTTCGACATATTTTTGTCGGTCGATCAAGCTCATGCCCAGATAAAACAACGCTTGCGCAATATCGAGGCGCCGGTCAGGGTAGTTTAGGCGGCGTTTCTGCAACTCCACTCGATACACATGCTCCGCGCGGTCCCGAACTTGAAAGACTCCGTTTACATCACCTTTGTCGCCAAGGTACTGAATCAGGTTGCTGTCAAACTCGTGGCGCAGGGAAAGGTTGGAGCTTGGCGCATTAGCGACCGCATTCACGGCGGACTCGATTGCATTCTCGATCTGCCCGTTCATGCTGTAGGCCAGAGCCAATGTATTGAGAAACATCGGATCCCTCCCCTGGGTGAGCCGATCGGCCTGCTTGGCAGCCGTTAGCGCTGGCACGATGTGAATAGGTTCGACGGGGTCACAGGTTAGCAATGTCCAGGCGTATCTATTCAAATCGCCGGCTTCTGCCTGCGGCAAATGAGCGCGCTTTCGCAATGCGGCTACTAATTCTTCCTTGTATTGGCGTCCTCGTTCCAGCCCTCCCTGGGTGACTGCTACCGCCGCGAGGCGCTCCATTGCTTCGAATGTTGCCACACTTTCCTCACCCGTAGTCTCCCGCGAAATCTCCAGCGCCTCCTTGAAGAGAGGTTCAGCCTCGGAGGGGCGGCCCTGTTCCTGTAGAAAAGTCCCCAGAGCGATAAGTTGTCGGCGGATGGATGCGCTATTTCCCGCAATGCCGCGGGTACGCGCCAAGGCGTCGGTGTACAGTGCTTGTGCTTCAACGACATCGCCCTGGCGTCCTCGTACCCAGGCGAGGTTGTTAAGGAAATCGATGGTTAATTGGTGCGCGTCGCCAAGCGCATCCCTGCACAATTCGATAGCCTCCTCCGCGGTCCTGCCACACTTGGTCACATCCCCTTGGCTTCGATAGACGTGGGCGAGTCCATTGCGCATTCGAAACGTCCAAATGAACGCTTGACCATGAACGCGCTCGGCAGCTTCGATCGCCTCCAAGTAGTCATCTTCTGCGCCTCGATACTCCCCCGTCGCGTGGTAAAACATGGCTCTGTGCCAGATGCACAAGACCCAGGCTGGCCCCCAGCTCTTTTCGCTGCGCAAGCGCTTGGCGATTTCGTAAGCCCGCAGAACCGGTCCACGTGCATTGAAGAGATCGCCTTTGACTTGGAAGAGGTGACCCACCCACGTCATCACTGTAACTGTTAACGGGTGTTCTTCGCCCAGGCTTTGTTGGGCAAGTTCGAGGGTTCCTTGCATGGTAGCCAGGGCGTCATCCCAATTATCCAACAGAGTCTGATTGATGCCAAGGCGTAAACTGTACTCTAGCGTGGTTGGATGAAGTACACCCGACTTTTCCTGAGAGTAATGCACAAGCCAATCGAGATGGGGCTTAACCGACGCCCAGATCCCCAGATTATCATAGGTATTCGCCATGGTCTCACGAAGCTGAGCTTGAACTTCCTTGTTAGCTCCGGTCTTCTGCTCAATCGTCTCGCTCGCTTCATCAAGGATTTGGCGCACAGTCACGTCCCGCCCATGCGCCTTGGCGGGGTCTACGGACGCCAGCATTTCTCGCAGAAGGTCGGTAACCAGACGACTCTTCTGAGCCTCTGCTTGAGCACGTTCCCGCTCTCGGCTTTGCTCAGCGCGGGCGTTCTCGGCGCGAAGGTAAAGGCCTGTGCTGACAATGATCCCTGCGATGAGAACAAGAAATACGGCGGCAACGCCGACCACGACGGCCTTGTGGCGCTGGGCGAATTTCTTGAATTGATAGGCGGCGCTGGCGGGTCGGGCGACGATCGGCTCGTCGTGCAGGTAGCGGCGGATGTCGGAGGCCAACTCCGCCGCGGATTGATAGCGCCGCGCCTTATCTTTTTCCAAAGATTTGGCGACAATCGTCTCCACGTCGCCGCGAAAAACGCGATTGATCGTGCTGAGCGGGGCCGGCTCTTCCTCACGAATAACGCGAGCGGCCTCGTGGATCATCTTGTGTTTTAGATCGTACGGCAGGCGCCCGGCGAGTGCCTCATACGCGATGACTCCGAGGGCGTAGACGTCGCTTCGAGTGTCCAGCCCTTGCGGGTCGGCGGCCACCTGCTCGGGACTCATGTAGGGGATCGTGCCGATGAGCTGGCCCACGTCGGTTTGGATCGTCGTGGCCTGGATGTCCGAGTCCGTCGCCCGGGCGACGCCGAAATCCAGGATTTTGGGCTGGCCGGATTCGTCGACCAGAATGTTGCCGGGTTTGAGGTCGCGGT
>Ga0326597_10004377_pt1 | contig 19903 bp, 21 predicted proteins | sample RVTome_12_FD_203789 | JGI IMG/M metagenome (GOLD analysis project Ga0326597, IMG submission 203789) | Soil microbial communities from uranium-contaminated site in the Upper Colorado River Basin, Wyoming, United States - RVT100D185 | ecosystem: Environmental > Terrestrial > Soil > Contaminated >...
CAATTTCCTAAATGGTGCCCAGGGCGGGATTTGAACCCGCAACCTCATACGAGGCACAGCCCCTCAAGCTGCCGTGTAAACCAATTCCACCACCTGGGCACAGTCAAAGCTGTTCGCCAACTGTAGCAAGGAACTTCTCTACTTTCAATCGTTTGCGCGAAAGGCACACAACCTCTTTTCTGTGATACATCCGCCTTAGCACCACGAGTGATCCTTTTTTGGCATAGCGTAGTTGGAACACGGCTCTAGCCGATTTTGGCGCTTCTATTCTTCCAAGAACGCCTGCTTGTGCTTGTATTTCATCCTGTAACCACTTGACGAAGTCATGACTTGCAGACACAAAACTTGTGTAAAACATAAAACTTGAACGCCATCTCGTATCCCAATATGAGTATGAACACCCATCACCGTCATACACACCACGAAGAAAGTCCCATAAAAACATAGGTGGTATATTGAGACGACCAATGGTTTTTGACTTTCGAGGTGTCAGTCCAATAGTCTCCAGAAATTGATAAAACATCACATTTTTAAATTGGACTCGGAAGGAAATACGTTTCTCAATTTTGGCTGCCTTCGTTCCAATGGTGAAATCAGCTCTAAGACATTTTGAGAAGTTCTCGAGTTGTTCCTTGTCTTTTGACGTAAGGTCCACAAGATGGCCGGCCGGAGAAAGACACCCGTCAGTCGCAAGTAGCCCAATGGCGTAAGCCAACTCCGGTGTCCAATCCTGTGAAATATTGCGCCGCGAAACTGTTCCCGGCTGCGGGCCTCTTTTCCCCATAGAGATATAATATCATCCCTCAAGCATATAGCGTCTACCAACCTGTGAGATTAGCTAAAAAGTGTTGAACATTCCCGCGACACCATGCGTGTTTTGCAAAGGAAAAAGTGGGTGTGTTACTCGCTCTTTTCCCCTTCTTGTTGCTCTGTTTCCTTTTTCGGTTCCTTTTCGGCTTTTGTCTCCTCTCCCTCCATTTCTTTTTCTACCTTATCGGAGATGTCTTTATTGCCACCATCGCCTTTCGCACTGTCCTCTGTAACCTGTTCACTGTCGACTGCAATCTCTTTTGCCGCTTCTTCCTCCGCGGCGCGCTGCGCTTCTGCCGCCTGCTCCTGCTCGCTTTGTGTTGAGAGTGAAACGAGCTTCATACGGCGCAGACCGCGGCGCATCTCGCGCGCAACCTTCTCGCGTATATAGTAGAGCTTCGCTCGGCGCACCTTGGCACGCTTTACAATCTCAATTTTATCGATAACTGGCGAATAGAGCGGAAAAATCTTTTCAACACCAATGCCTCCTGAAACTTTTCGTACCGTAAATGTGCCACCCGCCTCACTTCCATGCTTGCGCGCAAGTACCAGTCCTTCAAACGCTTGTAGGCGTGTTTTTCCTTTTTCTTCAATTTTTTGCCAAACACGAACCGTGTCACCGGCTTTGATGCCGAGATCTGCGCGCTCTTTCATATTAACTGGTGACGTAATAACTCCTGCTATCATAACGGCGCAACTGTAGCACATACGACACTGTGGCGCAATTAGATCATGTATGCCGCAATCATACTTTTTTGTCGTCACACACCGCGATTCATTCTCCCAAGCAGATGGAGTGCATGGGTAAAGTCGTCTGGAAGCGGCGCTTCGAGTGTCTTTGTCTCGTCTCCCAACAATGTGAACGTAAGAGTGCGTGCATGAAGCGCCGGTCGCTGAAATCCCAAAAGGCATGCCTTCTTGGGTGCATAGAGATGGTCGCAAATAATTGGATGATGAATGGCCTTTAAATGTACGCGAATCTGGTGCGTGCGTCCGGTTTTGGGGCACACTTCCATATATGAAAGCGCTTCGCCCGACTCGGCGTCTTTATAGCGTCCAAGCACTCTCCACTTCGTTACTGCCGCGCGTTTTTTGCCGTACGCGAATGACGCAATCCATTTTCGTGGCTTGTTTTTTGTGCGGCCAATCTCTGCCTCAATTATCCCTGCGTCTTCCTTTGTGTGTCCATACACAAATGCCTCATATTGTTTTTGGACCGAGCGCTCTTGAAATTGTTTCTTTAAAAATTGAAATGCCTCCTGTGTTTTTGCGATAACCATAATGCCGCTCGTTGTTCTATCCAACCGATGCACTAACCCTGGACGCGGTACTACTTCTCCCTGTGGAGAAAGCCACGGTTCGCCTACGCTTACGGTAGCGGGGTATTTTGAGAGCACCCAGTCGGCAACGGACGGCTCCTGTGTCCGCCCATCGGAGTGCACAATGAGTCCAGCTGGTTTGTTTATAACCAGCACGTCTCCATCCTCGTATATTGTTTCGATCGTCATACTCCCACTGTTGCAAGACGACTACTTGCCATGACGACGCTCGCGATGTGCATACATATTCAGTATCGCATCAAGCGTCGCTTCGCTAAAGTCCGGCCAATATGCATCCTCAAAAAATAGTTCGCTGTATGCCGCCTGCCAGAGTAAAAAATTTGAGAGCCGTCCCTCACCACTCGTGCGTATAATGAGGTCGGGGTCAGGCATTTCTGCTGTCCACATGTTCTGCCTCAACGACTCTTCGGTGATATCCTCACCTCGTTCACATAAAAGACGCGCCGCACTTACTATCTCCGAACGCCCCCCGTACGAAAAACACACCCAGAGAGTAAGGGCTGTATTTTTCTCGCTCTCCTTTTCAGACACTCGAATTGCTTCTCGCAAAGTTGGGTCGAAGCTGTCACGTTCGCCTATAAAGCGTAGCCTGACACCTTCTTTTGAGAGTTTCTTTAGATGCTTCTGTGTTGCCTCTTTAACAAGCGCCATGAGATATGAAACTTCTTTTTCACCTCTCTTCCAATTTTCGGTCGAAAATGCATATACTGCCATATGCTGAATGCCTCTATCACGAACCCACCTTACTGTATCTACAAGCCGATCCAGCCCTTCAGCGTGTCCACGATGAGTTGGCAGTCCCCTTTCTTTTGCCCAACGGCGACTTCCGTCTGGAATAATGCCTATGCATTGAGGTGTTTTTTCTTCCATGGTAGAGCGTACTAATATACAATGCTAAATGTATCAAATTCTTTTTGTGGATTTCTCCATTTGACGTCAGCGCGCGCAACGCGAGCAAGAAAAGGGCCTTTGTTTAAATGGAGAATAAGCGTGTTGAGTTTGTCTTCTGGACCCTGCGCTACCACCTCGACCACGCCACCCTCAAGGTTGCACACGTACCCAACAAGTGCAAGCGTTCGCGCCTTTCTCTGAATAAAATCACGGAACATAACCATCTGTACTTTTCCGTGCAGATGTACATGTATTTCATGCCTCTCCATCTTTGACATCTAACCACGTTCGGGGGTACTCGCACAAACAGCGCGCGTGGCGTTCATACTTTTCCCCCTACAACATCCTTACATACTCCAGTTTGTAAGGATGTTGTTTCCCGTGGCGATTTTGCCTCTTATTGCTTAACACGCATGGATTTGTTAGTTTTCACCATAGAACACCTTCACCAAGAGGTTACAAATGGCTCTTAAAAAACGGCAGAAGCTTATCCTAGCGGCATTGGTAGAACTTGGCGGTGAAGCTACTACTCGGCAAATCGCGAAAAAAGTGAACTTGCATGTCAATGGCGTATCACAAAGCTTGAGTGCTATAAAAGGTGTGGAGTGCCTCGGCGGTCGTGGCGGAGAAATGACGTGGAAACTCATCCGAGTCGCCTAATGGCGACTCTCTTCTTTTATCTCCCATGACCCTTCTCATACCTTTCCCCCTACAACATCCTTACATACTCCAGTTTGTAAGGATGTTATTTCCCGTGACTGTATTCGCCAAGAAGAATTGGACAAGCAAATTTCCTCTCTGCTTCAAAAATTTTCTTTGCGTGCGGATTGGGCGGAAAAATTGTTAGCAATGGCAGAAAAAGATAAGGCAATATCCGCCCAATCCGTTTCTGCTTTTGTTTTTGAATCGCAAAACAAAATCCGCGCCATACAAGCGAAGCTCCAGCGACTTCTTGACGGCTATTTAGAGCAGGATATTGAGCGCGAAGTATACCGAGAACAGAAAGCAAAACTCCTTTTAGAAAAGAAGTCGCTGGACGAGAAAATGGCGCGGATTGAACAAAAGCAGAATGATTGGCTCGAACCCTTCCAAAACTGGATAAAAGTCGCTACAACCCTCGTCAAAATCGCAAGGGATAGCAACCTTCTTCAAAAGAAGGTTGCCGCCAAAGAAATCTTTGGCTCGAACCTGCGCTTGGCGAGCCGCGCTGTGCGCGGCGAGCCAGTGTTTCCATACCTTTCCGCGCTTCGCGCGGCCGAATCGGTCGGGCAAAAATCGGAAAGTTTGATTTTGGTGGGCGATGCAGGACTCGAACCTGCGACATCTTCGGTGTAAACGAAGCGCTCTACCAACTGAGCTAATCGCCCCTCACCCAGAAACATTATCCTTTGTTTTGTGTCCCCGGAGGGACTCGAACCCCCATTGGGTGGATAGAAGCCACCTGTTTTATCCATTAAACTACGGGGACAATTCGAGATTGTCCTGCGGGGGCATCTCTATCGTATGTTCTTTAGCGCGATGGGTCAACAACAGAGGGGCCAGTATCCCGCAATGCATCGTACTCTAAGGCGCGCTGTTCCATCGTACGAATCGCTTCCTGTAGCCGCTCTCGGCTAAGTGTTTCCGTTTGCGGAACGACACTGCCCGAATCTTCTATCCCATACCTCACATTAAAAATAATCATCGCACTATATACAATACTCGCCGCAACAAAAGCGCCGCCGATTATAAGCGAGACCCACCAACAGATTTGTGCAAGCGCTGTTGCACATTCCGGATTATGCCGGTTCCCAAAGTACATGCGTATGTTTCGAATATATTGCATAGACAAAATTACTCGTACACTGTCTCTGACGCAACACGCATGCGAATGAGCGCGCGCCAGTCGCCATTTCCTGTAAGTTCAAAATCAGTAAAGTCGATAAAAGAAAGAGCTGGTAGTGTTTCGAGTAAAGAAAGAAAATAGTACACACCGGCAAAAGAACCCTCTGCATGAATAGAAAGAGAAACTGCGGGCAACGTGCCCCCTCCGCGTCCAGTTGGAAAGATCCCCTGCGTCACTGACCCGATTGAAACTGACACACCGGCGTCTTTTCCCGCATCTTCAATCACCTCAATAATCGCAAGTGCATCTTCCTTTAGTGTGAGCTGTCTCAATTCATTTCGCTCTGCATTCGTATCTCGGGCAAGCGAGCGAAGTGTAAGCGCATAGGAGGCGCGCAATACCGCGCTGCTGCGCTCAACCTTACGTGCCGCAACCTCACCCCGATTGGCAGTAAGTGAGCTGAATACCCAGCCGGCTCCGCCGAGAGCCGCAAAAAGAACGACGAGTGAAAGGACAAACAGTATGTATGTGCGAGTATTTCTCATGGTGTTGTTGTTGGGTACGCCGTAACCGTAAACGCCCCGCCACGGGTATTTGCGAGCGCAGAGAGCGGCACTTCAACCAACGAAAAAGAACTATCTGCGCGCAGTGCATCAACAAATACTGGGAGTGCGCCTGATAGAGAGGCCACACCAGAAATGCGAAGCCGCATATCGCCGCTCGTATCGTACTCGGAAATAATGTGTCGTATGGCTACGCCGCTTGTCTTTTTCGATATAACCGTACGCATTGTCTCTCTCGCACGTCCAGAATTTCGAGACGCTTCGTCTACTGCCTCTATCAAAAGGCGTGCTTGCGTGATTCCTCCGCTTCCCCCAGTAGTGCCACGCATATCAGTCGATGCTTGGAGCGCATCTATTTCATATTTTAGAATCTCTGTTTCCCGCACAGTCAAAATATACGGAGATAAGAGAATAAAGGCACCGATTGCTGCCGCACCCCCAAAAGAAAAACAAAAAAGGGTGAGGAGACGAAGCGTATGCTGCCTCTTTCTTGTATCAATATGTTCACGTGGAAGAAGATTTGCCATATGGTAAAAAGATATTTACGACTGCGACAGGAGGTGAGTGGTTACGTAAAGCATGGTCATTTTCTCTTATTTCTCTCTACTTCTAAATGCTCCTCATTGCAAGTCCTATTGCAGTTGCAAGCCCAAGAGAATGATGCATCTCAATCGGCGGAATATAATCGTCAAAAAAGCAGACATTCTCCCACACACGCGCTATGGTTGTCGGCGCTTGCACGCGCCCTGCAATATACTCCGAAAGTCCTTTTAGGTTCGCGCTCCCCCCGGCAAGCACAACACGGGCAACAGGCGTTACCCTATTTTCCCGCTCATCTCTTTTTGTATCCCAATATTGGTAATGTCGCACCACCTCATCTGAGAGTGAGACCGCCGTGGCCATAATTACCTCTGATAGTTTTTTATGGTCACTTTCTAAAATACCATGCTCATTTTTAAAATCTTCTGCCTTCTCTGGCGTAATACTAAGTTCTCTGACAATAATGTTTGTTAACGTATCTCCGCCAACTGAAACGGTGCTCGTAAAAATAGGCACTTGCCTCTTGATAATGGCAATGCCTGTGCGGGCGCGACCAAAATCTGCCAGGAGCGAAACATCCATGCTATCAGCTGGCACAACTGCGCGAGCGATAGAGCGCGCTTCCAATTCAAGAGAGAGGAGCTCTATGCCTGAATGCGCAAATGCTTCCACGTAGCCGTTCACCACGTCAGCGGGAAATACGGTAACCCCAATCTCGGCTCCTTTGCCGTCTGGATGCACCGCAACAATATCGTAATCATACACGGCCTGCTTTGCGCGAAGCGGAACGCGTCCCTCAAGCTCAAACTCGACTATATTTAAAACATGTTCCCTTTCCCACACATCAGGCACCTGAATACTAAATACATAAGCCGCTTCCTCTGGAAGCGCCGCATGTGCTCGCGAAACGCGTTTGTCGGACATCTTCACTTCGGCAAGCACAGAGCCGAGCGCCTTCGGGTCGCGTACTATTCCCTCTACAACTACTCCTTCTGGGAGTCCCTTATTTCCGTATGTCGCTACCGCCCACCCGCGCGTAATCGGTTTAAGCGTGAGCCATTTAACAGAACTGTCCGAAATATCAACACCAGCCCCCGGGAGAGACGCGGCTGTCGGCACCGGAAACCAGCGGCCCATCTTTGAATGTTCCACAGGAAAATTAGGACGGCACATGAGAGGCGTTTTCGTCTTACTCATGTGTATAGTATACCGCGCTTCCCATGTTGAGCGCCTCCCTTTTACACACCACCCTGCATGCGCGTAGGTGCTCTTACCATATGAGTCGCGCCAGATATACACCAATAATGACAATGGCGGCGATGGTGGCAACAGCAGAGTAACGCCTAACCAGATCAACCGCGTATGTTCCAAACCGATGGGTCGCGTATGCAATTAAAAAGTATCGCGCACCGCGTCCAATAATTGCCGTCACAATAAATACGAATGGGTTTACAGACAAAAATCCTGCGGCGAGAACAAATACCTTGTAGGGAATGGGGGTGAATGCCGCAAGTAACATAATGCCTGCCGCATCTCTCTCAAACAGACCTTGCACGAGCAAGAAGTTTGACTGCCATCCATACAGTGCGATGAGTGGTTCGCCCAAAATATCAAAGAAGAAAATCCCTATCAGGTATCCAAATACTGCCCCTATAACAGACGCTATAGTAGTAATTGTCGCGTAGTAGAGCCACCGTGAGCTACCAGCGAGCAATATTGCAATAAGTAACGGGTCGGGAGGAATTACAAAAACTGATGACTCCGTAAATGAGAGTATGGACAGCCACGCCCGAGCATGCGCGCCATGTGCGCGCTCGGCAAACCACTCCCACTTCTGTTTTAGATGTTTTAGAGACATTATCGTATTTTTGTTCCGGCTTCTACCCACTCATCCGGATAGAGAAGTGCCGCAAGTCCTTCGTCCGTACCGGGAGCAAGAAGCATTCCCTTGCTCTCTACTCCCTTAATAACCCGCGGTCGCAAGTTCACAATGTAAGGCATTTGTTTTCCAATCAAATTCTCTGGCGTGCGCCACTTGGCAATACCCGAGACAATGGTGCGCTCGCCAAGTGCGCCAAAGTCAACTGTGCATTTGATGAGATTGTCCGTATCCGGCACGAGCTCGGCCGCGACAACAGTACCAATGCGAATATCCATTTTTGTAAAGTCATCATAGGTAATTTCGTCTTTCATACTTCTCTACTATAGCAAATGTATATCGCGGCACTCTGTGGCGAGGAATCCTTACCTTGCGTCTGGCTGTGTAACCTCCCTGTCGAGAAATCGCTGAAGAATAATTGCCGCCGCCGCATCATCACGTTTTTGCTTTCCCTTCTGGGGTTGAAACCGCATCGCTTCAGCCGAAGAAAATTGCTCGGGTTCAAAATATACATCCACATCTACCGCTTTTTTGAGCGCGTCAGAGAATGTTCTTATTTTCTTCATTATCGCGTTGTCCTGATCTGCCATTCTTGATTCCCCAATGACAATACGTTTTGCACCATTTTCTTTTGCAATACGCAGGGTGCGCTCCACGAGCATGTCGTCGTTGTCTATGATATCGAATGGAAATGCGAGCGTGCCACTCTCGTCCGAGAGTGCAAGGCCAATATTTTTTGTACCGTAATCAATACCGAGGGAGCGCATTGTCTTAGTGTATAGTTTTTGCTTGCTCATTGATAGTGGTATACTATTTTCATGGGTCTTGCAGATATATCGTCTGGTTTGATGCTATTTATCGTGCTTGCTGCATTGTGGACCTTGCCGTGGAAGACATGGGCACTGTGGTTAGCGGCGCGACGCGGCGAGAAAGTATGGTTCATCATTCTACTTATTGTGAACACGCTGGCAATTTTAGAGATCATCTATATTTTCGTTGTCGCCAAACGCCGCGACACAAAAGACCCGGGCGTGGCAGATTTGTAATGGAGGGGTGGCAGAGTGGTCTATCGCACTGGTCTTGTTCAATGAAATAAGGAGCCTGTCTGCGTGCGGGCACGCACAGGCAGACGAAGCGACTATATTGAATTAACCCGCCTAGGACGGAGGGGTCGCATAGTGGTTTATTGCAGTGGTCTTGAAAACCACCATGTCGCAAGGCATCGCGAGTTCGAATCTCGCCCCCTCCGCCCTGTGCGGGAAAACTGGCGCCCGCAAGGGCTTGGAGGTTCGAGTCCTCCACCCACCGCACTGCGGCGGAAAAACCAGGAGGATGTATTGAAAACCATCACAGGTAACCCCTATCCTCATCCCTCATCTGTTTTTCATGGGGGGCCTCCATACTTAAGCCCCTGTCCACAGCGCTTCTCTACATGAAGCGCACGGTTGGTATATACTGATTTTATGAATTACAAACGAGCGTTTTGGATTTCCATTCTCGCGTACCTTACATCCCTTCTTATTGGTATCTCGGTTCTCGTTATAAGTGGCCTGACATTAAGTACGGTGAGTACTATTTCGTCACAGATGCTCTTTGCCACCCAGGTCGTCTCCATCATAGCAATTGGTCTTTTATTTGCATGGTGGTATTTCCGTTCTCCAAGAACACATGCCTCTCTCATAAATGGCGCCAAACTTGGTATTGTCATGATTGTTGTTGGATTTTTACTTGATAGCTTGCTCGCCGCGCCAGCACTCTTAAGTATTGAAGGATTCACGTTCTCTGACGTTGTTTCTATATATGCAGATCCGGTATATTGGCTAACCCTTCTACTTCTACTTGGAGCAACTGCGAGTGTAGGATGGTATCTTGCGCAGGCGCGCGTATCTACTTCTTGATATTTTTCCGGTGCTTTGTTTTATAGTTTGAACCTCGCCCTTATCCTCTTGCATACTGCACAATATCAGGATACGGTAGGTACGTTACAAAATTAAGAAACGTATATGAAATACGCATTGGTTATTATCGCAATTCTTTTGCTGCTAATCGGCGGCTGGTACTTCTTTATTCAGTCGGATACAGACACAAATGCAGACGGCGCACTGTCTGGTGATTCAAATCCACTAGCGAACGAAAATTCGTCTGATGGGAATGGTATTTCAGTCGATGTTGGAGCAGATGTATCTGCCGAAGCAGACGTCGTCGTGAGCCTTACGGGACAGCCTTTTGCTTTTTCTCAAACAGAAATTCGTGTCAAAGAAGGAGACGTTGTGCGCATTAACTTCTCAAGCGCGCAGGGTACACACGACTGGGTCGTAGACGAGTTCGATGCTCGCACCGCAGTCGTAAACACCGGCGGAAGTTCGTCGGTCACCTTTACAGCGAACAAAGCTGGAGAGTTCGAATACTATTGCTCTGTAGGAAGCCACCGCGAGCTTGGCATGGTTGGAAAACTCATTGTTGAGTAACGAGAGCGCAGTAGTAGCGCGGCTATTGTGTAATGTAAAAAAAGCATACCCCCGATTTCGCGCGCGAAATCGGGGGTATGCGCCATTGGCCACGCCCCACTACTCACATATATTCATTGATACAACCGCCGTATGTTCGTATACTTGCAGTATGAACGCGCGGGGTGTTTTCTTTATCCCCTGCATTCTTTACCTACCTACCCTATGAAATCATCTGAAGTAATGCGATGGGAAGCGTACGAGCATAAGCATGTGGAACGCGGTAGCGATTGGTTTTGGGCGCTCGGTATTATTGCTGCCTCAACGGCAATTACCGCTATTATCTTTGCAAACATTCTCTTTGCTATTCTCATTGTCATTGCAGCCATAACGCTCGGACTGCTCGCCACCCGTGAACCAAAGTTATTTACCTTTGAGCTATCGGCGCGTGGTATTCGCGCAGGTAGTCACGTATTCCCCTTTTCATCCATACGAGCATTCTGGATTGAAGAGGAGGACAGGGATGAGCCCATACTTCTTGTAGACACCGACCGCATTATGGCGCCAGACCTCGTGATCCCACTGCCGCCAAGCGTTAACCCGCAAGAAGTTCGCTCTTTTTTGCTTGAACATACGGAAGAAAAAGAGCTTCACGAATCCATTCCCTTGCGCATCCTAGAATTTTTTGGGTTTTAAATCCTCATGCAGGGCCTCACTTTGTATTGGGGTAGGAATACATGCAAACGTATCCCCGCACAACTATTTTTCGGGGTCGGGAATTTTCTGCTGAAAATTCCCTCCGCTTCGCGCCATCGCGCTCCAGAGTCCCCGAAAAATAGTTGTGTGAGGAAAGACGGGAATATGTGTGAACTTTACAGCTTGAAAATCACTGTCACTGACTCAAGAGACACCAGGTGAACCTGATGATACCGCTCTGCGGATCGCAAAAATTCACCGCCTCTCCCGTTTGCACGTTGGTGAGTGTAGTGCCACCTCCTGCTGTTGTATTGTTCGCTGTCGTTTGTGTCTGTCCCCCGCTCGTACTATTTTCAATAGGCGCTTCGCTCTTAAGAGGAGGATCTTCGTCTTCCAAGACCCGCACAGCAATCGAACTTGTCGCGCTTGCTCCTCCAGAGACAGCGCACGACAGCATAAACTCCGTAGAGTGGGTGAGCGCTCCCGTAGGAGCGGTGCCCTCTGCCCCGCCGCGCGCAATGAGTCCGAGAGGCGAATACAGCGAACATTCCTGTATGCCGCCGGTACTCGCCCACGTCAAGCGTGCACTTGAACCGGCGGAGACAGTATCAGGGTACGAAATAAATGTTATAACGGGGCGCAAAACTGAAACAGAGCAAAGACGTTCGGTCCCATTTGAACATCGAACTCCAAACCGTATAGTATCGGTATTCGCACCTATTGTGGGACGTATTTGTACCTCGCCGGATGCGGGGACCCGTTCCCCATCCTCAAAGCCAATCGCAGTTGCACTTGTAGAGTTAAAGCAGGTCCATCCAATGGTCACGCGCGTCTCGCTCTCCGCGGCAACTTCCTGCGGCGCGCATGAAAGCCGTGGTGGTTGTAGTTGTGTTTGCGGCGGCTGTGTAGTCGCAGTGCTTTGCTGTGGCCCGCTCCCTGTCGTTCCTCCTGCCGCCGAGCCCGGACCGGTGCCTGCAGTCGCGCCAGAGCCAGAACTAGCGCCACTTGCGCCTTGCGGTTGCGCGCCGATACCGAAGACATTTTGAAGCGCCCCCAACAAGCCGCCCGTTGCCTGTTGTATAGGATTTTGGGATGTCCCACCTCCGCCAAAGACACCGGAGAAAATCGGTACGGGTTGCGTCGCCGCCACGGCTATTGGAACTCTACCACTGCCACTACCTACGCCCAGCCGCCTATCAAGTTCTGCAAACGTGCCTGCAACAGTGCCTCCATTCGTAAATATGGATTTGTTATTATCGTATGCCGCCGATCCAAGCGCTCCCCGCAAAATAGAAGCGGACGCGCCCGGATCCATACGGTACGCAGTGAACATTTTTTTGAATCCTCCCTCTCCAAATACATGGATGGAATACAGGCAAGAACTAAGTGTAAGTCCCGCTCCTGTACACGATGACCCATATCTCTGGGTAAATAACGTATTCGCCGCATTCGTTACCTGTGTTGACATAACGGGGTCATTTCGATATCTGCAATCGGAGTTGCCGACACCAGTCATCTGAACATAACTTTGCCATGTACTACATAAGTAGTGGAGCGGCCCTTGCACTGAACTAAGTGGGTTTGAATTTTGTTCCCCACAATTACTCTCCGCGCGCATAAAGTTACCGGCAAGTGTCGGAATACCGCAATTTCCTACCTGAACATCACCCCCCGAAGGGATTGTGGGAGCGGCACCCTGCACCGTATCGCGCGGTGTACTGCTATCGTTCCCAAACAATGAAGAATCACCTTCTTGCATTTCGCCGAATCGCACGCCTGGGATTTCTTTATCTGGCACAGTCCACTCTCCTCCTAACATCGTGTCAAAACCAAAGCCGTCGCCATAGTCCGCTGGTGGAGCAAAACTTGCGTCGGGGTAATTAAGTCCGACAGAACCATAGCCGTAGTTTGCTGGTGGTGTAAAGCTCTCGTCAGGGTAATTAAGTCCGACAGAACCATAGCCGTAGTTTGCTGGTGGTGTAAAGCTCTCGTCGGGATAATTTAAACCAACAGCGCCATAGCCATAGTCCGCTGGAGATGCAAAACTTGAGTCGGGGTAATTAAGTCCGACAGAACCATAGCCATAGTCCGCTGGAGATGCAAAACTTGCGTTAGGGTAATTAAGTCCAGTTTCTCCGTAGCCATAGTTCTCTGAATAAATAGGTGCAAAGCTTGCGTCAGGGTAACTCAATCCAACAGCGCCGTAGCCGTAGTTCGCTGGAGATGCAAAGCTTGCGTCAGGATAATTTAAACCGACAGCGCCATAACCATAGTTCTCTGAATAAACAGGTGCAAAACTTGCATCAGGATAGTTGAGGCCAACAGAACCGTAGCCGTAATTCTCTGAGTAAACAGGTGCAAAACTTGCGCCGGGATAGTTGAGGCCAACAGAACCGTAGCCGTAATTCTCTGAGTAAACAGGAGCAAAACTTGCGTCGGGGTAATTAAGTCCGACAGAACCATAGCCGTAATTCTCTGAGTAAACAGGTGCAAAACTTGCGTTAGGATAGTTGAGGCCGACAGAACCGTAGCCGTAATTCTCTGAGTAAACAGGTGCAAAACCTGCATCAGGATAGTTTAAGCCGACGGAGCCGTAGCCGTAATCTGCAGGGGGGGCGAAACTTGCGTCAGGGTAATTAAGTCCAGTTGCTCCGTAGCCATAGTTCGCTGGTGGAGTAAGAACTGCATTACCACTACCCACTACTTCACTGTAGTACGCTTGCGCGTCTCTAAGTTGATTTTGTGCTGCTACTAATTCGGAAGGAAGGAGGGCATTCGAGAATACTTCAGCTCCCGTTAGCGAGTTAACACCACCAACCACTGCCGCTCTCCCCGCCTGCAACCACGACAAATTTGCTTCAACTTGAGCGAGATTATCTTGAGCCACTTGCAAATTGTATCCTGCCAAATTCTCTATCGGCCCTAGTTCGATATTTATGTAGCTATCCGGTATGCCAAGAGCGTTTAAATCGGCATTGCTTACCGTGGAGGGAAAGTATTCTGCAACTGGTTCTGAAAGAAATGGTGGTGCTTGCTGTTGTTCAAATGCACTCGTTATTAGGGGTGCGCTAGCAAAATCATCAAAGTCGTCAGAGCCGAGAGCTCCGTAAAATGCCTGCTGGCCGGCTGTTTGTGTGTTTGTAACGAATTGTTGAGCACTCGCTGTAATACTCTCCACTGTATCGTTCGGCCCGATCAAGGACAAAGAAAAGAATGGGTCCTGGAGGAATGGGTCTTGTGCAGAGAGTCCTAGTCCTTGTGTTACCTGCGATATCGGAGATGCTGGTAAAACAAATCTGCTAAACGGGTCTGCTGCGGCGTAAAGATTTGGAACGGGCTCGAATGAGCCATATGTTGCATCCGACATGACGGTCAAAAGAGAAGGGTCAAGCGAAGCAAATTGTACCAGAGGTGGAGCGGGTGCAACTGTTTGCCCTGATGCGCTCGGTGCAAGCACGCCAGGTGGTGCAAGATAGCTTGCGGTGGTAATAAAATCAGGAATAAAATCAGACGTTCCTCCTGTTGGCGCCACAGCCGAGTCAAATGCACTAAAACGATCAGTTATGCCGATGAGTGGATCCACTTGCGAGGAGTATGATGTCAGCAAGCCAGAATCATTCGCAAATGAAGTCCCAAAACTGTCCGAAGGAAGTATGCCTGCAACTGAATATGACGTCGGTGTTGTTCCAAACACGGGCCGCAATGTGGGGAGGGGTGGTGTTTTAGGAAGTTGTACGTCCGACGCAGTATTTCCTGTAAAACTACCCGCCGCTGTGAGCGTATTATATGTGTTTTCGAGATATGGTTGACTGCGAGCCAGTGCAGCGGCGTTACTGTCCGACGTAGACCATCCGGCTGCAACATCCAATTTGTCAGGCCTTCCCTTAAATGCACCCCCTGTGTCGTGTATGTATACAGGAACGTCTTTTAGTGTATAGGTTTTCCCATCAACTGCACTTCTATAGGTTATTTCCGGTATCTCATACATTTCCTTGTAACGGGAAGGGTCCGCCGCTCCTGTGACATACGAGCTTTTCCCGAGACGATAGTCGTCTAGGGTGTGAACATTGTTCCTTGTCTTGCCACTAAGATCTGGTCTTGCCGTTGTCCCATCACCATTCATTTTACAAAAGGTGTTCTCGCATGGGAAATACATCGTTGTACGGAAACTTATATCATCTCCAGTCGAAGGTTTAGCTACTGCTGGTGGCGCTAATATATTCCCAACTTCAAATAAAGATTTGTCTGCAACATATCCAATGCATGAGACTCCGTCGCATGCGGCACGTTGCGAGTTATCAATAGTTCCTGAACCTGCTGGTGGTATGTCCCCAAATAAGTTATACCAGGCATTTTGTGCAGCATTTTCTATTGAACCCAACGCGCTCATTAGTATATTTCCCTCCTCCGTAGGTCCAAACTCCTGTGTCTGCACTCGAGTTGGTGTTATGCCCGGAATCGTGCCTGGCGCCGTGAGCTCCGAGGCAACGTCAACAGACGAATTTTGATCAAGCAAAATAGCAGGAACGTTACTCGCTAGTTCATAGCCGCCAGTGAATACCACGCCTGGTTGTTGCTCAAGCGGCGTATTATTGAAGAGCGGGTCAGACGTCAATGTATTTTGCAGTGGTGTAAATGCATCATTTGTTGGACCAGAAGCACTCGGCTGTAAGAGCGCGATGGGAATCTCGTTTGGTGGAATATAGCCGCCCGAGAGTTCGACAGGTGTTTGTGCAATTGGTTCCTGACTGAATAACAGACCATTCACTTCTTGCGATAATTCCTTTGCCTGTATGCTCCATTGCTCAAAGCGTGGGATTGCCTCTTCTTCCCACGACTTCGCAACCTTACCAATAAATTTTTCCGCCTTCTCTCCGGAAAGCTTGAGGAATTCACCAAACCCAGCATTGGGTGGTTTGAGCGGCTGATTCGCAACAGAAGGTTGGTTCGGGTCAACGGTAACCGGAACGCCACCTGCTACAAACTGCTCTGCGGACGCAAAGGGGTCGGTCTCTGCTGGCGCTCCGCCAAGCCACGAAGGAAGCCATGAGCGAGCGGTGCTCACTATTTGATCAAGAAATCCCTGGTCCGCATTTGCCACCGGACGTGCATTTGCAATAATGTCATCAAGCGGTGTCTGTGGAAGGATGCCCTGCCGTATATATCGCTGAACTGCGGTTTCGCCAGCCCCAAACGGCTCTCCCACCGGTACACCAAAAGGCGTCTCGCCATTAAACGAAACAAATGAGGTACCTGCAACCGGAGCGGTGCCTATTGCCTGTATGATATCTATATCTGGCGTAAACATTAAACTCGAAGGCGAAGGTAGTGATACTATTTGATTAAATTGCCCGGATGTTATTCCCACTGGGCTAAATCCAGAAGGTGATCCTATCCCACCCGAAGAAGGAATGTTTGGGGATGCTACTGTTCCAAATGACGGTGGCGTTTGTGAAAAAGAGCCAAACGATGTGTTTTGAAGCGGATAGGCGCCTGAAGAAAATGTTTGTGCTGGTGGGGCGAACGTGCTGTACGTCGGTACGTTGCTAAAACCGGACACCGGAAGTGATTGCACAAATTGTGTCGGAATAATGGACGCAAAGTCTCCTCCTCCAAACGCTGGCCCCGCAAACAAGCCACTCTGTTGTGCAAAAGATGTTTGATTAAAAAGTGCCCCTAGAGATCCTGTGTCTGTAATAAGGCCACCACTAAGTTGCGGCGAGGTAAGAGAAATAGGCGGCGTATCAAAAATCAGTCCCCCACTGTCTTGCAAAAAACTATTTACATCCCCAGGAATGGTATTTACCACCTGTATGTTTGGATCGGTTTGCGGAGCCGTAAAGCCACTTGAATCGAGAAGAGGAGGGTTTTCTTCGAACGCTGACTGAACACCGCCAGTAGTATTTGGGTCATAAATATCAAAATTCTCTTCATCTCCTGGGGGGAAGGTGACCTGTTGACCATCCAATGCCGCCTCTTTTGCTTTTTGCAAGTCACTCTGTTCACACTTTGGCGCTACTCCTGTAGATTTACAACTTCCAGTTCTTTCACATGTAACGGTCGCACCAGCACCGTCTGGATAGGTAATAGTGCCGCACTCTTGCGAACACCCAGCTCCATCAACCTGTCCGTCTGTGCCAATGCACTTCTGTGTTTCTGCCGTCACTTCTTCTCCGCCAACAGTAACTGTTGCGTCTGATTTCGGCGTATCTTCAACCTTAAGTTCCGGTTTTTCTGCTGCATTTTCCGGACTTCCCACAACACCTTGCGCAAATGCGCTTTGGCGCGCAGTAAAAACGCCAATTAACACCACAAATACGACTAAAATGCCGAGTGCAACGAAAGTGCCTCTGTGCGAGAATCCCATATACGAATACCTCCATAATACCAACTATCGCAGAATAGTTGCTGTGGCGGTTGGGTATAACAAAAAATCGCCGGCTGGTGCCGACGTGGTATGCGTGTTATATATGAAACGCCCGCGGCTAGTTGCCGCGGGCATTGTCTTACAAATCGAAGGGCCCGGAATCCGAAGATTCCGGGCCCGTTGGGCGTGCACATCAGCCGCCGAGGCCGAGCAAACCGCCCTCGAGAGACGGAGGCGGGCTGGCGTCGAGCCACCCGGCTGTAAAGACATAGCGCCCGGGCGTTCCCACCCGAAAAGCGGCCGGCGGTGGTGGGTTGGCGTCGAGCAACCCGGCTGTAAAGACCACGTAGTGGTCTTCCGCCGACACCGCAACAAACGCTGTCGGAGTCGTCGGCTGGGCGAGCAAATGCGGCACCGCTACCGCGGTTGCCACTAGCCCGAAGCCGACCGCCAGCATCGTAAAGTCGATCTTTTTCATTTTCAGCCCTCTTATGGCTCTGGGCTTGCAAAGAAGAGCCCGTGGTTGTCATAATCCCCGACAAGAAAGTCGGGAACTCTCATCTTTTTTAATTATACACCTAAACGCTTATATTGTCAATGCAACGGGAGCGGATTCCTCATTTTTCTGGCACAACCACGGCCTCTCCTATCTTTTCTCCCCCGCCGACGGTATCACAGCGCACCGCCACGGTTGTTGTGGCACGTATGCTCGGAAGTGTGATAACGCCGCGCCTTCCCTCATCATTAACGTCTTGTGAAACTGGCTCCACTTCACTTGCAACATCACATGAGGTCGTGCCGCCAGATATCCACCCCACATTGACCTCGCGCCCCGCAGGCGCCGGATTCGGATTTGCAACAATGGTGATAACCGGACGATTGAGCGCAATCTCACACGCCACAGTGCGTACACTCTCCTGCCGCTTGCAGGTAAGAATGTATGAGAGTTTTTTAAGGCCGATCGGAATGTCGTCTGTTGGTATTATCTTTGGGCCAGATAACTTGCCGCCGGTCTCGAACCCGTCTCCACTGCTTATCTCTGCATTAGTGCAATTCCACGAGAGCGCGATAGGCGCGCCAACATCCACTACCTTGGGCGAACAGGAAAGCTCCGCCTTTAGCGCGCCGCTCTCACCTGTGCCCGGGTCACTCGCGCATCCGCCTGCAACACATCCAAATGGGCACGTTTGCACGAGTTTTACTTTGCACGATGCGTCTCTCTCTTTGAGAGCGGTGCCTTCGCAGAATTGCTCTGCCGTGCACTGACTATTTCCTTCTCCGCTTCCGCTGGTGCTACCGCCCGGGCCGCTCCCGCCTCCTCCCTGCCCTGCGCCCGTGAGCGCGCCGGCAATACCGCGCAAAGCGCCGCCGAGCGCGTCAGAGAAAAGCGCGCCGAGGCCGCCGAGCGCACGCTGAAACATATTTTGGCTACTTTCGGGGGCTCTATTTGAGTCGGTGGGGATGTTGCTTACAAACGTTGCCTGATATATAGGATCGTCAGCTCTCTCCATGTTAATGAGCGAGGACGGACTGCACTCTTTGGTTGTGCACAAAACACTGCCAGACCAGTCAGCCGGAATAGGCGGACGATTCTCGCCCGGCACCCCGGAGAGTTGCGACACTTGCGAAAGCAAGCCGCTTAAGTCGTTACTCTGTAGTTTTTGTGCAGAAGGGTCACCAAAAACACCCGCTGTTATATCACTTATTAGTGGGTTGGGATTTTTAGGAAGTTGAGCAATTGGTGGCGGTGTTCCTCCGTATGCCCCACCAAACATAGTGCCAAATGCGTCACTAAGTTCTCCAAATGAGGTCCCTTGAAGTTCCTCTGCCGAAAAGTTAGAGAGTGGCTTGTATGTTCGCTCTGTACCAGAGATACATTTTCCTCCGCTAACATCGCACTGCGTAACTTGTGCGGGCATATCGCTCCCCGCGGTGATGGCAACGCAGGATTGCGGGCTAACGCCAGGTGGAGAACAGTAGAGTACAACACATGGATTTGTGCTTTTTTGCACAGTAAATTCGTCAACGGTAACGCCAACCTTTTCTGCTTCCGCGGTCGCTTTTGCAAATTGAATAGTTCCCTGTTCGCACTCCTTTTCAATACCCTTTGGATCCTCTTCCGCGCTAGGAGCCGCAACTGCCGCCGCGGTATCCGCAGCGGCAGTTGCCGCAAACTGACTCGCACGCAATTCTTGCGCTGTCTGGGTAAACGAATTTGAGAGTGCCGCCGCAACGCCAGTCAAGGCAATCAAGATAACACCGAGAACCATCGCCCTGCCGCGGGAATGATAAAAAGGCGTGCGTGATGCATCGTGCATAGGTGCCTACATCATCGCGCGTTTTGCATAAACCTCCAACATACTTTTGCACAGACGCACCTGCCCGTGGTACAGTCAGTCCTGCATTTCTGTATTGTATATATTGATTTGCTCCCGTAGTTTAATGGATAGAATGCGACCTTGCGGAGGTTGTGATGCAGGTTCGATTCCTGCCGGGAGCACCAGATTGGAAATTGCAAAGGGGAGAAAAACAAAAAGAACCGATA